>OCLG01000063.1_pt1 | contig 64120 bp, 82 predicted proteins | sample 1548111 | NCBI WGS metagenome assembly OCLG01 (sample SAMN05301508, study PRJEB22388) | human oral metagenome | isolation source: Infant 2 DOL 28 oral | host: Homo sapiens | place: USA: Pittsburgh, Magee-Womens Hospital of UPMC | collected 2013/2014 | reverse complement strand
AAGTGTGACTGGAGTTCAGACGTGTGCTCTTCCGATCTCCCATGATGACAAATATCTCGCCTTCTTCAATGGCCAGAGTGGCGTCTTTTACGCCGAGCGATAAGCCGGTTTTTTCAAACAGCCGATCTTTTGTCAGACCTTTATCCAGCAGTTTGAATGCGCGTTCCGGGTGTTCGCCAAATATCTTATACAGGTTCTTTACTTCGAGTTTAATTGCCATGCAATTTGCTGTTTCCTCTGGTTTAATTAACGCGTTATGGGCTGTCCTTAGCAAAATAAAAGAGCTTTTTACCCTAACACAGTGAATATCTGAGGCAACCCTCAATGTCATTTAAATGGGATATTAGTGGTTTACATCAAGGTTTTAATTAGTTATGGTAATTTGGCCCGTGACTCAAAATTGACGGCCATTATTTGCCATAATGGTTTGGTTTTTGGGGAAATAATACGGTGTGGCGCCGAGAAATATTTGGGCGCCGCGCCTGCCGTTCGGATAATAAAAAACCCGACCAGAGGCCGGGTAAAAGTCATCAGTATTTCATCAGTTTTAACGACAGGTGCCGATATCGAGGGGGATATCGTCGGGCGTTATGTTATCGCCGTAATATGACAGCCAGATGGCAGCCTCAGGCCTTGCGATACAGCCGCCGCGGATGGCCGATATTGCCGTACAGCATCTCTACCCGCACGAACTGGGTGGCGACGCAATATTCCAGATAACGGCGGGCGGTGGTCTTGCTGATGCCGACCTGCTCCACCACGTCTTCCACCGCATGCGCCACCGCCGGCTGGGCGATAAACAGCGCCTGCACCAGCTCGAGGGTATTGGTTTCGATGCCTTTGGCGCTTGGCTCGCTGGAGAACTGCTTCGACTGCAGGTTGTACAGCGCATCGACGTTGTCCTGATCGATGATCTTGAAGGTGCGCTGGGTTTGCACGAACTGCATGAAGCGTTCGAGCGAATTGCGCAGCCGCTTGTAGGATACCGGCTTGATGATGTAGTCGAAGGCGCCGTTGCGGATCGCCTGGCTGCAGGTGTGCATGTCGCTGGCGGCGGTGATGAAGATCACCGAACAGGCGGGGTTCTTCACCGCCGGCTCTTCCATCAGCTCGATGCCCTGGCCGTCCGGCAGAAAGTTATCCAGCAGGATCAGCCGCGGCTGATGCGCATTGGCTTTGGCCCGCGCTTCGGCCAGCGTGGCGGCGTAAGCCACCACCCGCAGGTTGAAATTTTTCTCGATGAACTCCGCGTGCAGCGTCGCCAGTTGCGGCTCGTCTTCCACGATCAGAACGTCCAGTGCTTGGTGTGACATAATCGGGTGCTCAAAAAATCGGGTTATGGGTTTTATTTAGGGATAAATATAGAGAATATCGCGCCGTGCGGCTCGTTGTCCGACACTTCTATGCTGCCGTGCGCCTGCGCCACGTGGCTGGCGACCAGATGCAGGCCGATGCCGTGGTCGCTTTTATCCGCTTTGGTGGTGACGCCCTGTTCAAACAGCGTATCACGAATCTCCTCGGCGATGCCGGTGCCGCGATCCGCCACCTCGATCACCAGCTCGTCGCTGCCGTCGCTGATATAAAGCTCGATCGCGTCGTGCGGGGCCGGGCAGTGCAGCGTCGCCTCCACCGCATTATCCAGCAGGTTGCCGACGATCGACATCAGTTCGGTCTCATTCAGCGCCGCCGGGATCTGCCGCAGCTGGCAGGCCGGATCGAAGCGTAGCTCGATGCCTTTTTCTCTGGCGCTGGAATATTTGCCCAGCAGCAGGCCGCACAGCGCCGCCGAACTGAAGCGCTGCGAGATGAAATCGAGGATCTCCTGCGCGCCCTCCGACTGGGCCTCCACGTAGCGGATGGCCTCGTCGTAGCGCTGCATATGCAGCAGCCCGGCCAGCGTGGCGGTCCAGTTCAGCTGTTCGTGGCGCATGATGCGCAGGTTGTCGGCATAGCGTTTCACCTGGCTGAGCTGGCTGCTCAGGGTATTGATGTCGTTCTTGTCGCGGAAGCTGATCACCCAGCCTTGCAGCTCCTGCTCCTGCATGATGCGCACTCGGCTGGCGATCACCCGCACGTGATTGAAGCGGCACACCTCGTCGTGCGTATCCTGGCCCAGCTGCGCGGCGGCGAAGAAGTTCGGCTGCGCCTGAATGACGTCGCCGATCGGCCGGCCCAGCAAGCCGGCGGCGGGTTGGTGCAGATCCAATAGCTCGCGCGCCGCATGGTTGATGGTGATGATCCGCAGCTCTGGATCGATGGCGATCACCCCTTCATAGATGGCTTCCAGCAGCGCTTTTTGCTGGCGCACCAGCAGCGCGATCTCTTTCGGCTCCAGCCAGAACATCTGGCGCTTGAGGTTTTTCGACAGCAGCCAGGAAAAGACGAACAGGGCGATCAGCAGCAGGACGATGGAGCCGATAATTTGCGTCAGCGTCCTGGCATTTAAATTATCGATGTGCGATTTCAAATAGCCGACGGAAACGATGCCAATGACGCGATTATTTTCATCCAGGATCGGCGCCTTGCTGCGCAATGAAACGCCGATGCCGCCCTTGCGAATGGAAATAATGCTTTTCCCTTCCAGCACCTCTTTATTATCGCCGCCGATCATCGGTGTGCCCAGGCGGCCTTCATATTCGGAATGATAAAGATGGCGGGCGTGATTATCGCCGATGACGATATAACTGGCGTCGCTGCTGGCGCGGATTTTTTTCATCAGCGCGGCGATTCTGGCGGCGTCGTTGTTTTCCACCGCATCGACCAGCGAAGGAATGAGGGCGATTTCCCGCGCCTGCACCTGCGCGCGGGCGCCGAGATCGCGGTGCAGTTGCGCATCCAGCTGGTAATAGGTGTAGGCGCCGATGCAGGTCAGCAGCAGGCAGGAGAAGGCCACCAGGCACAGAAACAGCTTGATTTGAAATGAGAGTTTGAGCCGCATGGCGGAGCTTCACCGTAAAGAGATCCTGAAGCCTTACCCTATCACGAGAAGCGGGGTCTGTAATATTGCGCCCGATCAACTTGTGATCCCTCACACGGGATTAGAGTGAACCGGACGAGAATTGTTCGTCTGCGATAAAGTTGATAAGATTTAAAATAAAAACGGCATTAACACCATTAAAACCACGCCGGTTTTTACATAATCTTAATTAACCCCATAGAAACCATAACCACCATTAAAAACCCTTTTTAACTTTGAACATAATCACAGCAGATAATCCGTGCGCTTCTCTATGATGGCTGAACAAACTAATAAGAGGCCAGATTATGAGCACAACAGATGATTCTTACCTCGTAGCCAAAGACAAGGCCGCCGATATTCCTCTGCGTGAGAAATGGTGGCGGATACTGGACAATTATAAAGTAGGGATTATTCCGTTACCGTTCTTTATTCTGGCCGGCGTATTGATTCTGCTCGACTGCCTGGAAGGCAAGCTGCCAAGCGATATCGTGGTGATGGTGGCCACCCTGGCGTTCTTCGGCTTCGCCTGCGGCGAATTCGGCAAACGCCTGCCGCTGATCGGCAAAATGGGCGCGGCGGCGATCTGCGCCACCTTTATTCCTTCCGCGCTGGTGCACTACGGTTTGCTGCCGGACGTGGTGGTGGAGTCGACCACCAAGTTCTACAAATCGACCAACATTCTTTATCTCTATATCTGCTGCATCATCGTCGGCAGCATCATGAGCATGAACCGCCAGGTGCTGATCCAGGGCTTCCTGCGCATCTTCATTCCGATGCTGTGCGGCGAGATCGTCGGCATGCTGGTGGGGATGGGCGTCGGCATGGCGCTGGGCCTGGAGCCGTTCCAGATCTTCTTCTTCCTGATCTTGCCGATCATGGCCGGCGGCGTGGGTGAAGGGGCGATCCCGCTGTCGATGGGCTACGCGGCGATCCTGCACATGGAGCAGGGCGTGGCGTTGGGGCGCATTCTGCCGATCGTGATGCTCGGTAGCCTGACCGCCATCGTCATCGCCGGCCTGCTCAACCAGTTGGGCAAGCGTTATCCGCACCTGACCGGCGAAGGCAGCCTGATGCCGAGCAAGCAGGGCGACAGCGACATGAACGCGGTGGAAAAAATCAGCGGTAAGGTGGACGTCAGCACCATCGCCTGCGGCGCGCTGCTGGCCATCCTGCTGTATATGGTGGGCATGTTGCTGCACCGCCTGATCGGCCTGCCGGCGCCGGTGGGCATGCTGTTCGCCGCCGTGGCGGTGAAGCTGGCGCACGGGGTGTCACCGCGCATTCAGGAAGGCTCGCAGGTGGTGTACAAATTCTTCCGCACCGCCGTGACCTATCCGATCCTGTTCGCGGTCGGGGTGGCCATCACGCCGTGGCAGGAGCTGGTGGACGCGTTCACCGTACAGAATCTGATCGTGATCGTCACGACCGTCAGCGCGCTGGTGGCGACCGGTTTCTTCGTCGGCAAGAAAATCGGCATGCATCCTATCGATGTGGCGATTGTCTCCTGTTGCCAGAGCGGGCAGGGCGGCACCGGCGACGTCGCGATCCTCACCGCCGGCAACCGCATGTCGCTGATGCCGTTCGCGCAGATCGCCACCCGAATCGGGGGCGCTATCAACGTCTCGCTGTCGCTGCTGGTGTTGGCCAAGTTCTTCGTATAACTCCTATAAATCCTTAGCGTTACTTTGCCTTTCCCCGCCCCCGCGGGGATTTTTTTGCCCGCGCGCCGGCCGTACGCGCGGGCGGGGTGGATGGGAGTTATGCCGCCTGTTTCATGGCGGCGTCGTACCAGGCGAAGTAGCGCTCTACGCCGCGGCGGCCGGATTCGATCAGCGCGCGTTTTTTCTCCTCGCTGATGTCGAAATCCAACGTGTTGACGTCGAGCGTGTCGACATACACGGTGCGTTTCCAGTCGTCGCTGTCCAGGTGCACCTTGGTTTGGATGTCCAGCATCACGTTGGCCACCGCCAGGGTGAAATCAAACAGGTTGTTGACCTGCGTGCGCGGGCCGGCCTGCCCGGCGGCCTGGGCGATTTCGCCGGCGGAGTCCAGGCGAAGGCCCAGCGTGCGGGTGTTGATGCGCTGGCTTGAAGCGTCGATGTAAGGCGGCGTGGCGGAGAAGTCATAGTCGAACAGCCGCACCGGGTAGTTGTCGATCATGCCGCCGTCGATGCACAGGTCGCCCAGGGTGTTGTTCTTCGCCACGAAGGCGAATGGGAATGACATCGAAATGCGCAGGCCGTCCGCCACTTTCATGCGCGGCGTAGTGCGATGCGAATAGACCTCGCGCTGGCCGCTGTTGAGGTTGGCGCCGATAAAGTAAATCGATTTGAACCCTTTCGCCGCTTTCATCGCTTCGAACTGCTCGAAGGTAATATCCGGCTTGCCGGTATATTGCTTGATAATATCGCGCGACCATTGATAGAAATAATCGCCGGGCGCGATGCCGTATTGATTGAACAGGCGATAGGCATCGTGGAGCGTACCGAAAAAGCCGCCGTTATAATCGAGGAATTTTTTAAAATCCATCGCCGACAGAATTTTGGTTACGTCGGCCGAGCTGCAGCCCAGGCCGACCAGCAGCGCGGCGATAGCGCCCGCCGAGGCGCCGGAGGTTTGCTTGATCTGTGGCATGATGCCTTTGGCTTCCAGCAATTCCAGCGCACCGCCATAGGCGATGCCTTTTACGCCGCCGCCTTCAAAGACCAGATTTTCGAATTGATAGTTCATGATATTTCCTCACTCTTGGTTTAGGGAGTAAGAAAAATAACCAAGTGGCGAGCGAGAAAATATTGATTGGGGTTGTGTGAGTCGGCAAACAAAACTATTCATAATAAATATATTATTTATATATTTATTAAAGGCATTTATTAAACAGGCGCATCGGGATTTTTGCGTCAATACTTAGCGCTGTTCAATTCTCGCAAGGAGTCATCATGTTCTGGAAACGTTGTCTGCTGGGCGCGGCGCTGGCCGTTATGTCATTACAGGCCGGCGCCGCCGCGCCGCAGGCCAAAACCCCGACGCCGGGAGTTTACCGCATCATGCTGGGCAGTTTTGAAGTGACCGCGTTGTCTGACGGTATCATTCGCCTGCCGGCGGACAAACTGTTGCTGAACACCACGCCGCAGCAGATCGCCGCCGGGTTGGCCGAGCGGCATCAAAACCTGCCGGTGGTCACCTCGGTCAATGCCTATCTGATCAATACCGGCGACAAGCTGGTGATGATCGACAGCGGCGCCGGCCAGCTGCTGGGCGACGGCCTGGGCAAGCTGGTGGATAATCTGCGCGCGGCGGGCTATCAGCCTGAGCAGGTGGATGAGATCTACCTGACTCATATGCACCCGGATCACCTCGGCGGCCTGACGCACGACGGCAAGGCGGTATTCCCCAATGCGGTGGTGCGCGCCGCCAGCCAGGATGCGGACTTCTGGCTGAGCGCCGACCGGTTGAAACAGGCCAAGGCGCAGAACAAAGGCAATTTCGAAAAGGCCATGGCGGCGATCAAGCCTTACCAGGCGGCGGGGCACTTTAAGCCGTTCAACGGCGACGGCGAGCTTTCGCCGGGCATCGCCGCCTTTGCCGCTCACGGCCATACGCCAGGCCACAGTGTCTATCAGGTGACCAGCCAGGGCAAAAAGCTGCTGTTGCTGGGGGATCTGATCCACGTGGCGGCGGTGCAGATGCCGCATCCGAAGGTGGCTATCAGCTTTGACAGCGACGCCAAGGCGGCGGTCGCTCAACGGCTGCGGGTGTTCAGCGACAGCGCGCGGCAGAACGAGCTGGTGGGCGGCGCACACCTGTCGTTCCCGGGATTGGGCTACCTGAACCGCCAGGGAGAAGGGTACAGCTGGGTGCCGCTGAATTACGGCGCGTTGTAACGGGGATGGCCGTCCGTTGGGCGGCCATCGAACGAGTCCAGACGCATTGTTCGATAATTTGGGATGATGATGCCAGACAATCGGGGCTTATTCGCCGCGATAAAGAGTGCATGATTAACGTTACCCTCGTCGTTTTCTTTAAGGATCTCCGATGAACCAGAAAACTCCCCCCGTCGCTATCGTCACCGGCGCATCGCGCGGCATCGGCGCCGCCATCGCCGAGCGTCTGGCCGCCGACGGCTTTACCGTCATCATTAACTATTCAGGCAACCCGGCGCCGGCCGATGAGCTGGTGCGCAAGATAGAACAGCGCGGCGGCCGCGCCTTGAGCGTCAAAGCCGACGTCAGCGATGCATCTGCGGTCGCCCGGCTGTTCGACAGCGCCGAACAGGCGTTTGGCGGCATCGACGTGCTGGTCAATAACGCGGGGGTAATTGCGTTGGCGCCGGTGGCGGACATGCGCGATGAAGACGCGGATCGCCTGATCGACATCAACCTGAAAGGCAGCTTCAACACGATGCGTGAAGCGGCGAAGCGCCTGCGTGACAACGGCCGTATCATCAACTTCTCCTCCAGCGTGGTGGGGCTGCTGCAGCCGGGTTACGGCATGTATGCCGCCAGCAAGGCGGCGATCGAGGCGTTGACCAGCGTGCTGGCGAAAGAGCTGCGCGGCCGCAATATCACGGTAAACGCCGTCGCGCCGGGGCCGACCGCCACCGGTTTGTTCCTCGATGGCAAAACGCCGGAGCTTATCGATCGGCTGGCGAAGATGGCGCCGCTGGAGCGGCTGGGAACGCCGGACGATATCGCCGCGGCGGTGGCCTTCCTGGCCGGCACCGACGGCGGCTGGATCAACGGCCAAACCCTGCGCGCCAACGGCGGCATCATCTGATTGACGACGCGCCGCCGCCGGATCGGGTATCCTGTGGCGGCACACATCACATCAAGGGCGGTTTATGGCGGGCGACAATCAGCAATCCCAGCACGGCGTAAGATCGCCCTGCGTCAGCCTGTGCCGCATCGACGATGAAACCCAGCAGTGCCGGGGATGTCGGCGCACGCGGGCGGAGATCGCTGCCTGGCCGACCGCCGGCGACGCGGAGAAACGCGCCATCTGGCGGCGGCTTGAGCTGCGTCAATCGGTGAAATAATCACCAGCATTATTGCGCTGCCAGATTTCATGTAGCACAATTGAGCTACATGTGATTGACCGATGTTGGGAGCGATTATGTCGACGACGACCATCCGTATTCCAGATGAGCTTAAAGCCCGCGTCACCGCCGTCGCCGAGCAGGCTGGCGTGACGACTCACAGCTTTATTTTGCAGGCAATAGCGGAGAAAACGCAGCAAGAAGAGTTGCGCCGCGACTTTGAGAATGAAGCGGAAAAACGCTATGCCAAGATAATTGCGACGGGAGAGACGGTCTCTTGGAAAGAGATGCGCGGTTATTTGGATAATTACGCAGCGGGTAACACTGACGTTGTTAAACCTCCGGTTAAAAAATTGGGGCGCTGATGGCAAATGTCGAGTTGGCGCCAGAGGTCAGGGATGATATCGAACGTATTCTCGCTCATTTGGCTCACTATGGCGCTGCGGATTCAGGGCGGCGCATTCAGGAAATCATCCAGGCGATTGCGGTATTGGAACATAATCCATTGATCGGACGAGCCCTTGGCGCAGGGCTGCGTGAATTGATTATTGGGCAGCAAGCTCGCGGTTATTTGGCGCTCTACAAATATATCCCTGATATCGATACGGCGTTTGTTCTGGCGATCCGTAGTCAGAAAGAACAAGGGTATTGAATGCACGATACCGGCCTGAAAGACCGGTATCGTTGTCATGTCCTCAGAAATCCCAGTCCTCATCCTCGGTGTTGACCGCCTTGCCGATGACGTAAGACGAACCGGAACCGGAGAAGAAGTCGTGGTTTTCATCGGCGTTTGGCGACAATGCCGACAGGATAGCCGGGTTGACCTCCGCCATCGCCGGCGGGAACAGCGCCTCATACCCGAGGTTCATCAACGCCTTGTTGGCGTTGTAGTGCAGGAAGGTTTTCACGTCTTCCGTCCAGCCGACGCCGTCGTACAGCTCCTCGGTGTAGCGCACCTCGTTGTCGTACAGATCCTGCAGCAGATCGAAGGCAAAGTTTTTCACCTGCCGGCGCCGTGCGGCGTCCACTTTCTCCAGCCCTTTCTGGAATTTATAGCCGATATAGTAGCCATGCACCGCCTCGTCGCGGATGATCAGGCGGATCAGATCGGCGGTGTTGGTCAGCTTGGCGCGGCTCGACCAGTACATCGGCAGGTAAAAGCCCGAATAGAACAGGAACGACTCGAGGAACACGCTGGCAACCTTCTTCAACAGCGGATCGTCGCTGCGATAGTGCGCCAGAATGATGCCGGCCTTCTTCTGCAGCGCGCGGTTTTCCTCGCTCCAGCGGTAGGCGTCGTCCACGTCCGGCGTTTGGCACAGGGTGGAGAAGATTGAGCTGTACGAGCGGGCGTGCACCGCCTCCATAAAGCTGATGTTGGAGTACACCGCCTCTTCGTGCGGCGTCAGCGCATCGGCGATCAGGGCCGGCGCGCCGACGGTGTTCTGGATGGTGTCCAGCAGCGTCAGCCCGGTGAACACCCGAATGGTCAGCTGCTGCTCCTTCGGCGTCAGCGTGGCCCAGGAGGGGATATCGTTGGACAGCGGCACCTTCTCCGGCAGCCAGAAGTTGGAGGTCAGGCGGTTCCACACCTCCAGATCCTTGTCGTCTTCGATGATGTTCCAGTTGATGGCGCGCACCAGCGGCGCCGATGTTACGGTCGTCATAAGTTGCCTCACAGCGCGCAGGACACGCAGCCCTGCACCTCGGTGCCTTCCAGCGCCATTTGGCGCAGGCGGATGTAGTAAATGGTCTTGATGCCTTTGCGCCAGGCGTAGATCTGCGCGCGGTTGATATCGCGGGTGGTGGCGGTATCGCGGAAGAACAGCGTCAGCGACAGCCCCTGATCGACGTGTTGCGTGGCGGCGGCGTAGGTATCGATGATCTTTTCCGGGCCAATCTCATAGGCATCCTGGTAATACGCCAGGTTGTCGTTGGTCATGTAGGGCGCCGGGTAGTAAACGCGGCCGATCTTGCCTTCCTTGCGGATCTCGATGCGTGAAACGATCGGGTGGATGCTGGAGGTGGCGTTATTGATGTACGAGATGGAACCGGTCGGCGGCACCGCCTGCAGGTTCTGGTTGTACAGCCCGTGCAGCATCACCGACTGGCGCAGCGCGCGCCAGTCGTCGCGGTTCGGAATGGCGATGCCGGCGGCGGCGAACAGCTCGCGCACCCGCTCGGTCTGCGGCAGCCAGTCGCGCTCGGTGTACTTATCGAAGTACTCGCCGCTGGCATAGCGGGAATGCTCAAAGCCGTCGAAGGCGCCGCCGCGCTCGATCGCCAGCCGGTTAGAGGCGCGGATGGCGTGATAGGCCACGGTATAGAAATAGAGGTTGGTGAAGTCGATGCCTTCTTCCGAGCCGTAGAAGATGCGCTCGCGCGCCAGGTAACCGTGCAGGTTCATCTGGCCCAAACCGATGGCGCGGGCGCTGCGGTTGCCTTCGGCGATCGACGGCACCGAGCGGATATCGCTCATGTCGGCCACCGCGGTCAGCGCGCGGATCGCGGTCTCGATCGCCTTGCCGAAGTCCGGCGCGTCCATGGTTTTGGCGATGTTCAGCGAGCCGAGGTTGCAGGAGATGTCCTTGCCGATGCGATCGTAGCTCAGATCCTCGTGATACGTGCTGGCGCGGTTGACCTGCAGGATCTCCGAACACAGGTTGCTCATGTTGATCCGCCCGGCGATCGGGTTCTCCCGGTTAACCGTGTCCTCGAACATCACATAGGGGTAGCCGGATTCGAACTGGATCTCCGCCAGCACCTGGAAGAACTCGCGCGCGTTGATGCGCGACTTGCGGATGCGCTTGTCGTCCACCATCTCGCGGTACTTCTCGCTGACGGCAATCTCCGAAAACGGCACGCCATACACCCGTTCGACGTCGTAGGGCGAAAACAGGTACATCTCTTCGTTGTTCTTCGCCAGCTCGAAGGTGATATCCGGGATCACCACCCCCAGCGACAGCGTTTTGATGCGGATCTTCTCGTCGGCGTTTTCGCGCTTGGTGTCGAGAAAACGCAGAATGTCCGGGTGGTGGGCGTTGAGATACACCGCGCCGGCCCCCTGGCGCGCGCCGAGCTGGTTGGCGTAGGAGAAGGCGTCTTCGAGCATTTTCATGATCGGAATGACGCCGGAGGACTGGTTCTCGATGCGCTTGATCGGCGCGCCCACCTCGCGAATATTGCTCAGCATGAAGGCCACGCCGCCGCCGCGTTTCGACAGCTGCAGCGCGGAGTTCACCGCCCGGCCGATCGATTCCATATTGTCTTCGATGCGCAGCAGGAAGCAGGAGACCAGCTCACCGCGCTGGCGTTTGCCGCAGTTGAGGAAGGTCGGCGTGGCCGGCTGGAAGCGGCCCGAAATCATCTCCTCCACCAGATCCTGCGCCAGGGCGGTGTCGCCCGCCGCCAGCGTCAGCGCCACCATGCACACCCGGTCTTCGTAGCGTTCCAGATAGCGCTTGCCGTCGAAGGTTTTGAGCGTATAGCTGGTGTAGTACTTGAAGGCGCCGAGGAAGGTCTCGAAGCGGAATTTTTTGGCGTAGGCCTGCTGAAACAGCTGCTTGATAAACGGGAATTCGTACTGCGCCAGCACCTGCGGCTCGTAGTAGCCTTCCTCCACCAGATAGCGCAGCTTTTCCTCCAGGTTGTGGAAGAACACGGTGTTTTGGTTGACGTGCTGCAGGAAGTAGTGCCGCGCCGCCAGCCGATCTTTATCGAACTGGATCCGGCCTTCCGCATCGTAAAGATTGAGCATCGCGTTGAGCGAATGGTAATCCAGCGCGCCCGTTTCGGGCCTGGTCAGTTCTGTCGTTGCCAAAATGCGGTTACTCCCTGTCTAACGTTTTCAACGTCTTGCGTAGTGCCGAGCAGCTCAAAGCGGTATAAAAAAGGCACCTGGCATTTTTTGGCGATGATGTCGCCGGCGATGCCGTACGCCGCGCCGAAGTTGGTGTTCCCGGCGGCGATGACGCCGCGCAGGTATGAACGGTTTTGCGGAACGTTGAGAAAGCGGATCACCTGGATCGGCACCGCGCCGACGGCGCTGCCGCCGCCATAGCTGGGTACGATCAAGATAAAGGGGTGTTCCATCAGCAATTTGCTGCGGGCACCGGCGATCGGAATGCGGATCGCCGGCAGGCCCAGTTTCTCAACGAACCGATGGGTGTTCTCCGAGTTGCTGGAGAAATAAACCAGCGGATTCATCGGCGGGCCTCAGCAGGTGAGCGCCAGCGCGCCGATCTTGTCCGGCCGGAAACCGGACCAGTGATCGTCTCCGGCGATAATTACCGGAACTTGCTGATAACCTAAGGATTTAACGTGGTTCAGCGCCTGCTGATCCTGGGTGAGATCGACCACCTGATAATCAATCCCCTGTTTATCAAATGCGCGATAGGTGGCGTTGCACTGGACACAGTCCGGCTTACTGTAAATAATAATGCTCATGATTCGCATTTACCTTTAGGCTGAAGGAAAGGCGGACAAGTCAGATAACGGAGCATTGTTCCTGGCGTTTCTGACGGCGTTATCAACCGAACGACATTCCCTGCGGCTGACCTATAAAATACTATATGTTGATATTTATTTTATCAACCACGCCATATATGGTGTTTTGTAAGGATGAAGGCGCAGACCGCGCCGGGGCTGGAAAAGGCGAGGGAAAAAATTTTTGCGGGTGAGAAATTCCCCCTCTCAGTGCGGAGGGGGGAAGAGAACGCATTACTGGCGCATGCTGACGGCCAGCCGGTTGAAGGCGTTCATGATGCTGATGGCGAAGGTCAGATCGGCGATCTCAGCATCGCTGAAGTGCGCCTTCAGCGCCTCGAAAGCGCTGTCCGGCGCGCCGGTGGCGGCGATCAGCGTCACCGACTCGGCCCATTCCAGCGCGGCGCGCTCGCGCTCGTTGAACTCATGGCTGACGCGCCAGCCTGCCAGCGTATCCAGCTTGGCATGGCTGAAGCCGCTTTCGCGCAGCGCTTTGCCGTGCATATCCAGGCAGTAGGCGCAGCCGTTGATCTGCGAAACGCGCATAAACATCAACTCGATGGTCGCCTTGTCCAGGGCGCCTTTCTCCAGCGCCATCAGCGCGCTCACCATATTTTTGTACGGGGCGGGCGCCAATTCGGCATAGTTCAAACGTTGCTTAATCATGGTCAACCTCAATCGGTAGTAACGAAATCATGGCGCTACTTTAGCGGCCTTATGGTCTATGCTATAGGGCCATAAAATGATTATTTAACCGGGCCATAATGCCATCTTTCCTGACTTCGCTGCGGCTGGACAGTCGGCTCGCCGAACCGCTGTACCGGCAGATTTACCTGCGGATTAAAGGCGCCATCGCCCAGGGCAGCCTGGCGGCGGGCAGCCGGTTGCCCTCGGTGCGCGGGTTGGCGAGCGATCTGGGCGTGGCGCGCGCCACGGTGGAAAGCGCCTACGCGCAACTTATTGCCGAAGGTTTCTTGCAGAGCCGCGGGCAGGCGGGCACCTATGTTTCACCGCAGCTGCCGTACGTGCCGCCGGGCGCGGTATCCGCCGCGCCGCCGCTGGCGGCGATAGCGCCGGATCCGCTGCAGCCGCAGGGCATGCTGCAGCCTTTCCAGCTGGGCGTGCCGGCGCTGGATGCGTTTCCGCGGGCGCTGTGGCAACGCATTGTCGCCCGCCGGCTGCGCGCTTCCACGGTGGCTTCCCTGGCGCTGCCGCCGGCCGGCGGCCTGCCTGAGCTGCGTGAGGCGATCGCCCATTATCTGCATTTGTCGCGCGGCATCAGCTGCCGGCCGGAGCAGGTTTTCCTCTGCGCCGGTTATCCGGCGTTGTTGGATTGGGTGGTGGAGACGCTGTTGCACGCCGGCGACGCGGTATGGATCGAAGATCCCGGCTATCCGGTTACGCGCCCGCTGTTGCGGGCCGCCGGCGTCAGGCCGCTCGCCGTGCCGGTGGATGAACAAGGCATGGACGTGGCCGCCGGTATGCTGACGGCGCCTGAGGCGCGGCTGGCGGTGGTGACGCCGACCCATCAAAGCCCGCTCGGCGTCTCGCTCAGCCTGGCGCGGCGCATGGCGCTGCTCGACTGGGCGCAGCAGCGCGGGGCCTGGATCCTGGAAGATGACTACGACAGCGAGTTTCGCTATCACGGGCGGCCACTGCCGCCGCTGAAAAGCCTCGATGTTCAGGGGCGGGTGCTGTACGCCGGCACCTTCAGCAAAACGCTGTTCCCGGCGCTGCGCATGGCTTATCTGGTGGTGCCCGTCGGTCTGACGGAGACATTCGCGTGCAGCAGTCGGCTGCGTGGCTGCGGTTGCCCGCCGCTGCTGCAGGCCGGCGTGGCGGATTTTATCCGGCAAGGGCATTTCTACCGCCATCTGAAACGCATGCGGCCGCTGTACCGCCAGCGGCGCGAGTGGCTGACGCAGGCGTTGGAGCGGCAGCTGGGGGCGTGGCTGAGGGTGGTGCCGCAGCAGGGTGGCATTCAGCTATTGGCCCGGCTACGTGACGGGGTGGCGGATACGCCGTTGGCGGCGCAAGCCTGGCAACTGGGGTTGGCGGCGCAGGCGTTGTCGGACTGGCGAATCGATCATCCTGCGGGGCAGGGGTTACTGCTGGGGTTTGCCAATTTCACTCGGCAAGAGGAGACGGAACGGGCGGTGCAGGGGCTGGCGCAGCTGTTCAAACGCCTAAATTAAACGGCCCGCGATTTCCGCGGGCCAGACGCACATCTGTTTTATCTTTATGACTGCAGGGGTGTTAACGCCGGGCCAGCAGCACGCCGAGCACGATGCCGACGGCGGCACCGATCCCTACGCCCTGCCAAGGTTTGTCACGCACATAGCTATCGGCTTGATCAACCGCATCGCGCGCATGCTGTGTCAGACTGGTGGAGCCATTGAACCGCGCTCGCGCGTCGCGCAGCACGCCTTTCGCCTTGCTGTGCAGCTCTTTCAGTTCCTCTTTGGTCTTGTCACCGGACTCGCGCAACACTTCATCCAGCGTATCGGCCAACAGAGTGACGTCCTGATCGATATCGCGTTCTGTTCTTTCCGCTTTCTTAAACATTCAGCTCTCCATTTCGACACATGTCTTTTAAGTGTAGACCATGGCGCGATTTGCGTGGCCGATCACGGAAAAAAAACCGCCGTCACGCAGGTGTTTGCCTGCGCCTGGGCTTTGTACATTTGGTTACTCGGCGAAACCAATCACTCACGGAAACGGCAGTTTGATTCCACTAGTATCTGTTTCAACGGCTCCACCGGAGCTTACCGAAACAACACTCTGAGGATGTAAAGATGAAAAAAGTATTAGCGCTGATCGTTGCTGCCACTATGGGTCTGTCTTCTGTTGCTTTCGCTGCTGATACTGCAGCTACTGCTCCGGCTACCACCACCGCGCCAGCTGCGACCACCACTACCGCTGCGCCAGCGGCTGCTGCTGAAAAAGCGCCGGCTAAAGCAACGCACCACAAGAAAGCCAAGCACCACAAAAAAGCGCCAGCCCAGAAAGCGCAGGCCGCTAAAAAGCACCACAAAAAAGCGCCGGCTCAGAAAGCCCAGGCAGCTAAAAAGCACCACAAAAAAGCGCCGGCTCAGAAAGCCCAGGCAGCTAAAAAACACCACAAAAAAGCCGGTAAAAAAGCTTAATTAAGTGATGTTTGCGGAACCGAAAGGTTCCGCACTTTCCAGCCCGTACTCCAGACACCCGGTTATCCCGGGTGTTTTCTTTTGAGGCGACGAACGATGATCAATCGCTATCTGTTTGAAGTCATTTTCAGCGCGGTAACCCTGTGCGGAGCGATCGTCGGTTGGGAACTGTTTTTGGCCGGCAGCTTTCTGTAATTATTGCGCCGCGGCGGTTTCGTGCAAATGCCGCCAGCCGAGCGCGTTGGGCTGACGTTCAAAGACCACCGTGGAATAGCGCAGCGTGGCGCTTTGCCCCGGCAGGCTCTGCTTTTCCCGGTAGCTGACTACCGCGCCCGTCGGCCATTCGGCCACCAGCTTCATCTCTTCTATCTCGATTTCCAATCCCGGTTTGGCGGCGCGATGCGCGCGGAAAAAGGCGCACAGCGCGGCAAAATCCAGCGGAGCGCCGCTCAGCGCGATCATGCTGAAATCCGGCGTAAAGCGCGCCAGCAGCGCCTGCTCTTCTCCAGCCCCTTTGCCCAGCCAGCGTTCAATGGCGATGTGGGCGTCGATCACTTCGGTAAAATACGGGTTCATAAAGCATCCTGTTGAGCGTTGAGTTGGCGCACGATGGCGCGGTTGGCGAGGCGCAGGCACAGCAGCAGCGGGATAAATACGCTGGCGCCCGCCAGAATGAAGCAGGTTCGGTAGGCCGCCGCGGGCGGCAGCCCGGTCAGCAGCAGATTCAGCAGCAGGCTGAGCAGCGCCACGCCGAGGCAAAAACTGAGCTGGCGATTGATGTTCCACAGCGCGCTGGCGTCCGCCAGCTGAGCGTCGGGGATCTGCAGGAACGCGCTGCTCTGCGCGGTGCTGCTGCACAGGCTGCCGCCAAATCCCATCAGGGCGAAGGCGGCGATCTGCCACGCGTGTTGCCCGGCCTGGTCGATCTGCGCCAGCGTCAGCATGCCGGCGCCTTGCAACAGGCAGCCGGCGATCAGCAGCGGCCGTGGGCCGAGGCGGTTAAAGGTTTTGCCGGTCAGCGTGATGGCCAGGAACGACGCCAGCGCCCAGGGCAGCATCAGGCCGCCGACCTGGGCGGCGGGCATCCCCAGCTGGTTTTGCAGATACAGCATCGCCACCAGGCTGACGCCGATGAACAGGCCGGGAATGCACAAATAAACCCCCATGGCGTTGCGCAGCAGCGGATCGCCGACCAGCCGCAGGTTCAGCAACGGTTGCGAGGTGCGCAGGCTATGGCGCAGATAGTACGCCAGCACCAGCAGGCCGGCGGCCAGCAGCGCCGCGCCGGAAGCCTGATGGCCGGCCTCGCTCAGCCGGGTCAGGCCGAGCAGCAGCAGCGTCAACGCCGCGCAGGCGCTCAGCAGCCCTTTGCCGTCGAGCGGTTTACGTACCGCTGTCGCCGACGTTTCCGCGCGCAGCCACAGCGCCGCCAGCGCCAGGGCCAGGGCCGCCAGCGGCAGGTTGGCGAAAAACACCCAGCGCCAGTCCAGCCGATCGACGAGCCAGCCGCCCAGCGCCGGTGACAGCGCCGGCGCCAGCAACCCAACCAACATGATGGCCGCCGACAGCCCGGCGCGTTCATGGCTGCGGTACAGCTGATAGGTCAGCGTTTGGCCGATGGGGATCAGCAAGCCGCCGCCCATGCCCTGCAGGGTGCGCCAGCCGATCAGCGCGCCGATGCTGTCGGCGTTGCCGGCGCCGAAGGTGGCCAGCATGAACAGCGCCAGCGACAGCAGGAACACCCGCCGCCCACCGATGCGCTGCGCCAGCCAGGCGCTGAGCGGGATCACCAGCGTCAGGCCGAGAATATAGCCGTTGCTGACCCACGCCAGTTGGCTGACCGACGCCCGCATCGCCTGGCCGATGGCGGGGTAGGCGACGTTGGCGATAAACATATTGATCAGATCGACGAAAAAGCCGAGCAGATAGACGATTGCCACTTTGCTGCGATAAGACATGGTGCCTCCGGTTGAAGGCGAGCAGTGTATCGGGGGGAAAAGTGCGGATAAATCGGCGGCGGGCGATTACACTGTCAAAATGATTTTGACAATAAGGGCGGCGAAATGCTGAATTTGCAGCGCCTGGCGATCTTCGCTGCGGTAGTGGAAGCGGGCAGCTTTACCGCGGCGGCGGCGGCGCTGGGGCAAACCAAGGCGGTGGTGAGCTTTAACGTCAAGCAGCTGGAGAACGAGTTGGGGGTGTCACTGCTGGCGCGCAGCACCCGGCGGCTGTCGCTGACCGACGCCGGCGAGCGCTTTTACCAGCGCAGCCTGCAGCTGCTGCAGGAGGCGGAAAACGTGCTGGACGACGTGCGCCGCGATCACCACGGGCTGAGCGGCGTGCTGCGCATCACCAGTACGCCGGAGTACGGCGCGCAGGTGGTGGTGCCGGCGCTGGCGGCGTTTTCGCGGCAGCATCCGCGGCTGCGCATCCAGCATGTGTCTTCTTCTTATCACGCCGATCTGATCTCGGAGCGCTTTGACGTGGCGATCCGCCTGGGCCAGCTGGCGGATTCCAGCCACCGCGCGGCGCTGATCGACAGTTTCGCCATTTTTCCGGTGGCGTCGCCGGGTTACCTGGCCGAGCGACCGATTCATTCGCTGACCGAGCTGGCGCAGGCGCAGTGGATCGCCCATAGCCGGCTCAGTTCGCCGCTCAGCTGGCAGGTGGCCACGCCGCAGCGCGAAGCGGTGCTGTTCAAGGTGGCGGACGCTGCGACGCTCACCGGCGACAGCGCCGCGGCATTGCTGGCATTCGCCCTGCATGGCGCCGGGGTGGCGCTGCTGCCGGCGTGGCTGGCGCAGCCCGAAATCGACGCCGGCCGGCTGCAGCGGTTGCTGCCGGATCACCGTTTCCCCGAGCAGAGCATCTACGCGCTCTACCCGAATACCCGCCACGTGCCGGAAAAGGTGCGGGCGTTTATCGATTTTCTGCGCGCGCGGGTGGCGGCCAACCGTTAGCGAAATAATAATTCGTTATAACTCTCTCATTTATCATCAGATCCCATCGGGGTATGCTGGCAATCTCTGTCTATCCCGTCCGATGCGAGCCACCTTCGATGACCGCAGAAAATAACCTCCAGCTGAACCGACGCATTCTGTCCGTGGTGATGTTCACCTTCGTCTGCTACCTGACCATCGGCCTGCCGCTGGCGGTGCTGCCGGGATTTGTGCATGACCACCTGGGTTACAATTCGGTGCTGGCGGGCCTCATCATTAGCGCGCAGTACTTCGCCACGCTGTTCAGCCGCCCGCACGCCGGGCGCTATGCCGATCAGCTGGGGCCGAAAAAGGTGGTGTTGTTCGGCCTGGCGTGCTGCGGCGCCAGCGGCCTGTTTTATGCGCTGGCGTTCGGCGTTGACGGTTACCCGTGGCTCAGCCTGCTGTTGCTGTGCGTGGGGCGGGTGTTTCTCGGCGTCGGTGAAAGCTTCGCCAGCACCGGTTCCACGCTGTGGGGCATCGGCCGGGTCGGAGCGATGCACACCGCGCGGGTGATTTCCTGGAACGGCGTCGCCACCTACGGGGCGATGGCGGCCGGGGCGCCGCTCGGCGTGTACCTGAATCAGCAGTGGGGATTGGCCGGGGTGGCGGCGCTGATCGTGCTGGCGGTCGCGGTGGCGCTGCTGTTGGCGAGCGGCAAGCCGGACGTTTCGATCGCCGCCGGGCAGCGCATCGCTTTCCGCGCGGTGTTCGGCCGCATCTGGGCCTATGGCCTCGGGCTGGCGATGGGCACCGTCGGCTTTGGCGTGATCGCCACGTTCATCACCCTTTACTACGCCGACAAAGGTTGGAGCGGCGCGGCGTTTTCGCTGACGCTGTTCAGCTGCGCCTTCGTCGGCATCCGCCTGATCTTCAGCAACGTCATCAACCGCCACGGCGGTCTGAAGGTGACGCTGGCGTCGTTTCTGGTCGAGATCGTCGGGTTGCTGTTGATCTGGCAGGCCGGCGAACCCTGGATGGTGCAAACCGGCGCGTTGCTGGCCGGCGCCGGTTTCTCGCTGGTGTTCCCGGCGCTGGGCGTCGAGGCGGTGAAACAGGTGCCGCCGCAGAACCAGGGCACGGCGCTCGGCACCTATTCGGCATTCCTCGATCTGGCGCTGGGCATCACCGGGCCGCTGGCCGGGCTGCTGATTGGGCAAGCGGGCGTGCCGTCGATCTATCTGGCGGCGGCGCTGCTGGTGGCGCTCGGGGTGCTGCTCACCCTGCGTCTGCTGCAGCGCAGCCGAGCCATTCAGGAATAGTCTGAAACCCGGATTCCTCCCCAGAAAATCATTGTTTCGGTGAATGATTACGGTAAGGTCGCTCAGCGGTCCAGAATGAGAGGAGGAATCGATGTATTTACGGCCGGATGAAGTGGCTAAAGTGTTGGAGAATACCGGCTTTGAGCGTGATTATGTCACCGACCAGGCCTATGGCTACCGCAAGGGTACACACTACGTGTATGTGAATCGCGAAGCGCGGATGGGCAGAACCGCATTGGTGATCCACCCGGCGCTGAAAGAGAGAAGCGTGCATTTCGCCACGCCGACCTCTCCGGTGCGCACCAGCGAGCAGTATCTGGAGTTTCCCCTGGATTTAAGCAGCGACGCCCCGAACCAGCGTTACGGCATCGCACACGGCTTCAGCTCGCGCGAAGCGCTGTCGCGCTACCTCTACAGCATGTTCCTGTAATCGGTCCCCCGCCCGGGGGACGCGATCAGCCGTGGGCCAACGCTTCGCGGTTGAAACGCTCATTGTAGGCGCGGCGGAACTGCGCCAGTTCAAACGCATCGATATCCAGCTCGGCGAAGTAAAACAGCGCCGCTTCGGTGTGCTCGGCGTGCAGCTCCGGCGACAGGCCGGCGCGCAGCAGCACGTCGCGCCATAGGGCAATCTGCTCGTCGTCCGCCTGTTTGATGAACGTCAGGTAGATGAACAGCAGATAAGCCGCCTGGTGCATCTCTTCGGTGTAGCCGTTGTTCAGCATGCGGATAAAGGTCTGGCTTTGGCGGCTGCCCATCTCCTGGATCATCGATTCAATCAGCATCGGCTTGACCCTCAGCAGATGGGCCAGCGAATCGATGGCTTTGCGGGTGTCGGACGTCAGGATGCGGTAACCGATGATAAATACGACGATCAGGGCGGCGAGGATGATCCAGGTCATTTAGGCTTTATTACACTCTCAATACGCCAGAAGAGGGGGCGGGAGGCGCTGTGCGACAGCGCCCGCTATCAATGCTGTTCGCCGCTGAAATTACCGACCGCGCCCTGTTGGCGCAGGTGGTGATTGAAGGTGGCCGCGTCTTTGGCCAGCGCATCCAGATGGGCGCCGAGCATTTTGATCTGCTTCACCAGCGCATGCTGCTCCGGCACCGAACTGGCGGTGCTCAGTTTGCGCGCCAGTTGTTCATTCTGCGCCCGCAGCGCGGCTTCGCGCTGTTTGGCTTCTTCCAGCAGTTGCTGCAGCGCCTGGTAGCTCTGCTGCCATTCGCGGTGTTGCCGTTCGAAGCTGCTCTGCAACTCATTCATCGCATTTTGAAACTGGATTTCCAGCTCGCGCATTGTCATGGGCTCGATCCTTTGCGGCACTCAATGATGGCTTAGCAGTATAGCGAAAACTGTTCGCAAGCTCACCCGTTGACGACAAATGAGACAAATGCCGCTGACAATTCCCGGCTTGCAACCGTGGCAAGGCGTCTTACAATCGACCCCATTCCCGGCCGTAAAGGCTGCCGTTCAAGAGAGGTGGAATATGAGCGAGCAGGAAAAAGACTTTTTTGAACAGGCGATGGCGGACGTGGTGCCGCTGGCGAGCGGGCGGCAGACGCTGTACCTCAAGCCGCAGGAGACGGTAGACAAAAGCGCGCGGCGCGAAGCGCAGCGGCTGCGGCAGGAAAACTTCCTCAGCACCGATTTCCTCGAGGTGATCCCCTGTGAACAGCCGCTGGAGTTCAAAGGGGAAGGCATTCAGCAGGGCGTGCTGGACAAGCTGCGCAACGGGCGTTACCCGCCGCAGGCTTCGCTGAACCTGTTGCGTCAGTCGGTCGAAGCCAGCCGGCAGGCGCTGTTTCGCTTCATCTTGCAGGCGGAGGCGCAAAACCTGCGTTCGCTGCTGATCGTGCACGGCCGCGGGCGGCAGAACGAAAGCCATCCGAATATCGTGCGCAGTTACGTCGCCAAATGGCTGGCGCAGTTTGAACAGGTACAGGCGTTTTGCCGCGCCTTACCGCGCGACGGTGGCGAGGGCGCCTGCTATGTCACGCTGCGTAAATCGGTGCAGGCCAGGGCGGAAAACTTTGAGCGCCACGCCAAGCGCAGCCGTTGAAGGGATAGCCGAAATAAAATGGCCGGCGAATATCGCCGGCCATCGATGAATTATTTATTAAATATTTTATAGTCCAGCGAATAACGGCCGGCGCCGGTTACCGCCAGCAACAGCAAGCCGCCAATGATGCTGATGTTTTTAAAGAAGTTGATTTCGTTGCCCATCATTTCCATGCCGGTCATTTTCCAGAACGGATGGCCGATAAACGCGGTGCCCAACACATACAGGGCGAAAATGACCGCGATAGGGCGAGTAAACAGACCGAGAATAAGCGCGATGCCGAAAATAAACTCCACCAGCACGGCAACGATCGCCGCCAAATAAGGCATCGGCGTGCCATAGCCTTCCATCGCCGTGACGGTCGCACCGAAGTTGACCAATTTCATCCAGCCGAAAATGATAAACAGAATCATCAGTAATATGCGGGACAGCAGAATGACGCCGTCTTTTGAGCTATCACCCATTTCGAACTCCTTAGCCACTGTCGGAATTATGTTGTCTTACTGAATAAAGATTAGAACAATTTACGTTTTTTTCTAGCGGCGACGGGCGGTTGCGCCACTTTTTTCGGTGTGCGAGACGCGTGGTGAAGCCGGCGGTATTGCCTATACTTGAAGCCGGAGCAAAAACAATAAAACAGGCAATGTGAGGCCAAGATGGACGAGGAATTGACCGCCGCCGGTTACCGCCGTTATTCCGGCGATAAGATTGACGTTTATTTTAACCGTGCAGTTTGCCGCCATTCCGCCAACTGCGTGCGTGGCAACGCGGCTATTTTTACCTTGAATCGCCGCCCGTGGATTATGCCGGGCAATGCCGAGCCGGCCGAAGTGAAACGCGTTATCGACACCTGCCCCAGCGGCGCACTGAAATATAGGGAGAAATAATATGGATCATAAAATACTGGCGGACGAGAAGCGTTTTTATATCAATGACGAACAAGGCAAGCTGATCGCCGAGATCTCTTTCGTGCCGAGCGGCGACAAGCTGACCATTATCGATCACACCTGGGTGGATGAGTCATTGAAGGGGCAGGGCGTCGGTAAAAAGCTGGTGGCGCTGGTGGTGGAGAAAATGCGCGCGGAGCAGCGTAAAATCATTCCGCTGTGCCCGTTCGCCAAACACGAGTTCGATACCACGCCGGCCTATCAGGACATTCGCGCCTGACGCGATAACGGGGCGCGGCGCGCCCCGAGCGTTCAGCAGACGCCGAAATCGCCGTCTTCGTGGTACAACGCCACGTCGCCGGCCTGCACCTCCGTGCGCTGCTCTTTGCCCAGTTCATTCCAGCTGCAAACCAGGGTTTCGCCGTCGATCGCCACCACGGTCATCTTTGGGCCGCCGGTGGTGCGTTGAACAAAATCACCGATATTGAATGCCATGCGTTCCTCCACAACAGATTAAACCTCATCTATTGATAACACAGAATGGCGCCGCCGTTGGCAGATGTTTCGCTATGTATTATTTTATATAGCGATTATCACCAAGGAGAGCAGACTAACATGCCGGGATTATTGATGTTTTATGTGGGCGGTACGGCGCCGGGCGCCAATATTGAGCTGCACGACGTGCAGTTCGCGGCGGCGGATCGGCCGGAAGAGGCGTATCCGCTGCTGCGTGAAAAGTGGTTCGGCGATAAGCGCAAGGTGCATGTCGACGGCTATGCGCGCATCGACTGGGCGGACGGTTACGACGTGAGCCTGGAGCCTGCGCCGTTCGCCGGTGAAGAGAAGCTGTTTTTCGTCAACGTGGGCGGCTACCGCAGCGATGAGCTGGCGGAATTGCACCAGTTCGGCCTGTTTGTGGCGCGTTCCGCCGACGAGGCGAAGGACAAAGCCAAACGGGTGCTGCTGACGGACAGCGCGCAGCAGCACAAGGATGACCTGGCCGAGGTGGACGACTGCCTGCTGCTGCAGGCGCTGCAGGGCTACCACGTGCATCTGCGGGCCAACCCGCACGGCAAACCGGCCCGGCCGCTGTGGCAGGGGTATCTGCCGATCGGCGAACCCGCGTTATAGCGCCGCCAGCGCCTGCAGCTGTTGCCGCAACCAGCGGCAGGCCTCCGGCCGGCCGTTTTTGCGGTGCAGGTAGATTTTGATCTGATACGGCGGCACCGGAAACGGCAGGGGGTGGATATCCAGCGCCGCCGCCTGCCGCAATTTTTGCGCGGCGTAGCGCGGCATGCTCATCACCAGTTCGCTGTCGGCGACGATGAACGGCGCTCCCAGCAGCGAAGGCGTGCGGATGGCGATATCGCGCTGCAGCCCCAGCTTATCGAGCTGATAGTCAATGACGCCGCGCTGTTCGTTCCACGGCGTCACCACCAGATGGCGCGCCCGCAGGTAGTTTTCCAGCGTCAGTTCGCCGTATTTGACGCTGAAGGCGGGTGAACAAATCGCCACATACTCATCCTCCAGCCAGCTCACCTCGTCGATCTCCGGGTAGCTTTCGCCGTCGGTTTCGGTAAAGCCCAGCGCGAAGTCGATGCGCCCCGCCAGCAGATCGTTCAGCGCCACTTTGCGCTCGGAATAGCGCAGCTGGAACGACAGCCCCGGCGCCAGGCGCTGCATCTACGCCATCAGCGCGGGAAATACCGCGAAGGCGGTGTAATCGGTAATGGCGAAGGTGAAGCTCTCCCGGCTTTCGGCGGGAACGAAGCGCGGGCGCGGATGCAGCCCTTTGGCCAGCAGCGCCAGACTTTCGCTGACGGTCGGGGCCAGGCTGTCGGCATACACCGTCGGGTGCATGTCGTTGCCGACCCGGTAGAACAGCTCGTCCGCCAGCGCCTTGCGCAGCCGGATCAGCGCGTGGCTCAGCGCCGATGCGCTGAGGGCCAGCTCCGCCGCGGCGCGCGTCACCGATCGCAGCCGATACACCGCTTCGAACACCAGCAGCAGGTTGAGATCGAGGCGCTTCAAATCCAGATGCATGATATTCATTACCTGTTGATGAAAATGCAGTTCATACAGTATTTGAGGCGCGATATGCTGGCAAGCACAGTCATCAACACACTCAGGATTTGCCATGACCATTGAGATTTACCCGGCGCAAAAAAGCGACGCCAAACTGATTCTGGATATGATTATCGAGCTGGCGGTGTACGAAAAGGCGCGCGAGCAGGTGCTGGCTGGCGTGGAAGATATCGAACGCAGCCTGTTTGGGCCGGGCGCCTGTTCCGAAGCGCTGATTTGTACGGTGAACGGCGAGCCGGCGGGTTATGCGGTGTTCTTTATGAGTTACTCCACCTGGCTGGGTAAAAACGGCATCTATCTGGAAGACCTGTACGTGGCGCCGAAGCATCGCGGCGCGGGCGCCGGTAAAAAGCTGCTGCGGCACATCGCCCAGCTGGCGTGCGAACGGCAGTGCGGCCGCCTGGAGTGGAGCGTGCTGGACTGGAACCAACCGGCCATCGATTTCTACCTCAGCATCGGCGCGCAGCCGCAGGGCGAGTGGGTGCGCTATCGTATGGAAGGCGAGGCGCTGACGCACTTCGCGGCGCACGGGGCGGCGCTGCCGGCATAATAGCCGTTGGGGGGAGGCTACCTCCCCAACTGTGGTGATGTGAATGGTTTACTGCGGATCAATCAGGCGGGTTTGCGGGCGGCGAGAATGAAGATCATCGGGCGCTCCTGCTCTTCGTCCAGCGCCGGATTAGCGGCAATTTGCTGCGCGCTGGGGCCCCATTCGTTCAAATGCTGGATGATAAAGCCTTGCTGCGCCAGCGGGTTGATATAGCCGCCGAGCGTGCGGTGCTGCTTGATGACACCTTCCGCCAGCCAGTTGGAAACGCGCTGGCCTTCTCGCTGGTAGCCGTTCACCGGCCAGGACTTCTGTCCGTTGCCGTCGGTCAGCCAGCCCTGCTGCGCCGGGGCGGTGTAGATCGGTTGCTCGGCGGTGAAGATGAACTGCCCGCCGGGTTTCAGCGCGGCGTAAACCGTGGCGAACAGCGCGGCCAGATCCTCGAGGTAGTGCAGCGTCAGCGAGCTGTAGACCAGATCGTAACTTTCCGGCGGCAGCTGCAGCTGCGCCAAATCCTGCCGACGATACGCGATGCCCGCGTCGGCGGTCATCTCCCGCGCTTTTGCCAGCATTTTTTCCGAGACGTCCAGCCCCAGCACGCTGGCTGCGCCCTGTTCGCGCGCGCTGCGGCAAAACCAGCCGTAGCCGCAGCCGAGATCGACCACGCTTTTGCCCTGCAAATCCGGCAGGATGCGGCGGATGGCGGGCCATTCCGGCGCGCCGTCCAGGCCGTGCTGCGAGCGGCTGAGCTGCGCATAGCCGTCGAAAAAGGCCTGATTGTCATAGATGTTTTGCGTCATGATGACTCCTTGGGATGAATGCCGCTGTCATACCGTGCATAGTGCTGCATAATTCTACGCTGACAACATGGATAACAGGAATGACGATGGACATGATTTCGGTGCGGCAAGCGCCCGAGCTGGCGCCGCGCGCCATTGCGTATTTTCAGCGGCACTGGGCCACGGCAGAGACGCTGATGATGTATGAAGACGCCATCAACCGCAGCCTCGGCGCCGCCAACCCGCTGCCGCAGTGGTACCTGCTGATGGAAAATGACCAAATCCTCGGCTGCGCGGGGCTTATCACCAACGACTTTATCAGCCGTGGGGAGTTGTATCCCTGGCTGTGTGCGCTCTATGTAGAGGAAGCGCAGCGCGGCCGGGGCCACGGCGCCAAACTGATTGAGCATGTGGCGGCGGAAACCCGCCGACTGGGCTTCCCGCAGCTGCACCTGTGCACCGATCTGGAGGGGTATTACGAGCGCAGCGGCTTCGTTTACAACGGGCTCGGGTATCACCCCTGGGGCGAAGCCTCGCGGGTCTATTCGCGGGCGTTGTGATCGCCGCCGGGTGTGCGTAAGACAAACCTGACTTTTCTTTTCGTTCACCTCATCGCGCATCGCGGGTTACACTGGCCGCTTGTTCGCCACCGACCGGGTTAATTCGCCGCCGCGATGAGAGTGTCACGCCAGCTACAGCAACGCTTTACCGCCTGCATCGCCATTATGGCGGTGCTGTTGCTGTTTGTGGCGCCGGTGGTGTCGAAATCGCTGATGCACCACCAGATGATGGGCGGCATGGCGCAGACGGACGCCGCTATGCCGCACAACATGCACGCGATGACGATGCCCGCCGCCGAGCATGCCGGCCACCACGGCATGGATCCTGCGGAAATGATTTTCTGCGGTTATTGCGAGCTGCTGATCCACGTGCCGCTGCTGCTGTGGACATTCGTCCCGCTGCTGTGGCTGATGGCGCGCATCGCGCGCCTGCCTAGCGCGCCGCGCATCGTTTCTCCGCCCCTTCGGCGCCTTGTTCTGCGGCCGAGCCCGCGCGGGCCGCCCGGCCAACCGTTTTTCCCTATTGCTTGATCATGGGTAACGCCGTCCGTATCGCTGCGGACGGTTTGCCTGCGCGCACAGTTTGAAAAACGAGAAAGGCCATGTCTTCCATAACCAAAACTCCACCTGCCGCATCGCCGCGTGGCGCGATGCTGAACCTGATCAGACGGCTGCATTTTTATATCGGCCTGCTGGTCGCTCCTTTTATTCTGGTCGCTGCACTGACCGGCACGCTGTATGTGTTGACGCCGCAGCTTGAAGAGGCGCTGTATCGCGATGCGCTTTTCACCGAACCGCACGGACAGGCGAGATCGCTGGCTGACCAGATCGCCGCCGCCCGCCGTGCGGCGGGTGACGAGACGCGCATTTACGCCGTGCGCCCGGCACCCGGCGCAATGGACACCACGCGCGTACAGTTCGCGAGTGCCGATCTGGGCGCTTCCGAGTCGCGCGCGCTGTTTGTCGACCCTTACACTCTGGCGATCAAGGGCGATATGACGGTGTACGGCACCTCCGGCGTGCTGCCGCTGCGCACCTGGCTGGATAAGTTGCACAGCAGCCTGCTGCTCGGCGATCTGGGGCGCAACTACAGCGAGCTGGCGGCCTCCTGGCTGTGGGTGGCTGCGCTGGGCGGCGTGGCGCTGTGGCTGGCGACGCGGCCGAAGCGCAAGCTGAAAAAGGCGAAAGGGGGCTTCGCCGCCAGCCGCCATTGGCATATCACGCTGGGTGTGGCGCTGCTGGCCGGGCTGCTGTTCTTCTCGGCTACCGGGCTGACCTGGTCGCAGTGGGCCGGCGGCAACATCGACGCGCTGCGGGCCAACCTGGGCTGGCTGACGCCGCAGGTCAACACCAGCCTGCAGGCCGATACGCCGCAGACGCCGGCCGATCCGCACGCCGAGCACCGCGGGATGATGGCGGGCATGAAGATGGCCCCAGCCGCGCAGAGCAATGCGCTGAACGGCGACTGGGATCGGGCGCTGTACGCCGCGCGCGCCGCTGGAATAGACGCCGCCAAGGTCGAGCTGCGCCAGCCGAAAGGCGAGGGCAAAGCCTGGACGGTGACCGAAGTGGATCGCAGCTGGCCGACGCAGGTGGACGCGGTTGCCATCGCGCCGCAAAGCTTCGCCGTCGTCGACCAGCTGCGGTTCGACACTTTCCCGCTGATCGCCAAGCTGACCCGCTGGGGCATCGACGCCCACATGGGCATTCTGTTCGGCTTGCCGAATCAGCTGCTGCTGGCGGCGTTCGGCCTTGGGCTGTGCTTGATGATCGCGCTGGGTTACCGCATGTGGTGGATCCGCCGCCCGGCGGCGGGGGCGCAGCATCCGGTGCATACGCTGGTCGCCGCCTGGCTGGCGCTTTCCCTACCGGCGCGCGCCGGCACGCTGCTGGTGGCAGCGGCGCTGGGTTATTGCCTGCCGGTGATGGGCGTGAGCCTCGCGGCGTTGCTGCTGGCGGACGTGTGGCGCTGGCGCGGCCAACGGCAAAGCCACCGGGACGAAACGCCGGAAGCGGCCGCCAGACGCGCCGAGGTGCGTAAGTTCCGCGCGGCGGTGGCGACGGTGGCTGTGGCGGTCGGCTGCGTGATGGGCCGAGCGATCCTCGGCGGCACCGTCGAGCAATTCCAGCTGCCGATCGGCACCTGGAGCGCCCAGATGGTGATCATGCAGAGCCTGATGGTGCTGCTGTATACGCTGGTGTTCACCCTGCTGCTTTCCATTCCGCTGTGGTATTTCTTTCTGGGGGAGAAAGAGGGGCGGTGAGAAGGCGTCCGGCATGCCTTCGGGCATGCCGGATATTTGGGAATGTGGCTCAAGCGCGTATCATCTTGGTCAGGCAGGATAATCAGCGAGAACTCGACCACTGAATCCCTCTCCTGTGACGATTCCAGCGTATCGATAGTGGCCAAGGTGATGTTGTCTTTCCCCGCCAGCAGGCTGGCCATCACGCTTTTGCTGCTGCCATCGGGGCCGGTGACTTCAAGGAACAGTTGCCAGTCATAACAGTTCGCCAGCATTATAAACAACGCCGCGAGAATACGCTCCTGCTTGTCGTGATTGCCCCGGCAGCCTGCGTCAGCCACTGCCAGAAATGCGGCCCATGGTCAGCCAGGTTTTCCCCGATGCGTGGCGGGGTGTATTTCGCGCTGTTGACGGTGCGCAGCCAGTGTTCTTGCTGGTGGGCGCCGAACTGCCCCGTTGAGGGTATCGAATACCCCGTTACGAACGCCTATCAACCGGCGGGGCGGATCGTCCATCTGTGGCATCATCAGCTTGAGGGTGTCCCAAATGCTGTTGATACCAGCAGTGGAGAACAGTTCGGGCACCTTCTGGAACTGCGCGGTAATCTCCCGGCTCAGTTGCCTGTGTGGTAGTACTTACCACAATGGTCGCGTATGTAGTGAAATAGATCTTCCCCTACCGGCGTTACTGCAGGGTGTTACGTAGTGTTCGGGCTAGCTCGCTGGCGCTCATGAAGTTGAATTTAGCGACCCGATGAGGCAATAAGGTGTGATTTCACAGGAATGCGTAATTCAAATCCAATGAATAAAACTTGAAAACCCTTTAGTGATATTGATTATCATTTGCATTGGAGTGCTGCACCTGTAATGCTACCATCATAAAGCCATATAACTTTGAAAAGGACAAGTAGGATGCAAACAAGAGCTGTACTGTCAACTTAAAATACTACCGTTTCCAGTGAGAAAAGAACGGAAACTGCAACCAATGTGCTCAAAAGTTGGACTAAACATGGGTTGAGTGTTACCGATGATGATCTAAATAAATAGTATCATTAAAACGTGGATTGAAAATATGCTTAAATTTATATTAATTACTGCTCTTTGCATCACATCAGTAGGTTGTGCGGATAGTAAAAAAAATAAACTTGTATATGTAAGCGAAGATCTTCAATTTATTTTGGATAAAAAATGTATTGTGGAAATATCACCGATTGAAAAAAGTGCGGAAAATAATTATGCCTTAGCCATAAGATTGAGAAATGACACGGCGTGTGCAAGTAAACTCAATATGCTAATTTCTAAAAGTATTGGCAGGGATTTATTCATCTACTATAATTCAAATTTAGTTATGAAATCCCATGTGGCTAGTAGCCTAAATACTGAAAATGGATATAGGCAAATGATGCCAGATAAAAAAACACTTAATGATGTTTTGTCGTCATATAATGAGTTGTAAATATATCTCAAGTGCTTGAGCCACCAAGATATGGTGGCTTCGTTCAACTAACCTGCTATTTCTCTGGAAATTCAAAGGTGACAGTTACAGGGTTTGAATGTGACTTTACCCTGATGTAAGTATTTCCGATTCCTGTGGCTTTTATTGTGTATGATCCTGGTCCCATTGTGTTAATGGTTTTCATTCCACTATGTTCCGGGTATTTTATCTCCACATCAAAAGATGACTCCATATTCGATGAAGGATTAAAATTGACGGTATAGACGTTAGGGGAATTTTCGTTAGCAAAGGAGTTTAATAACTCAATCCACTCACTCCACACACCAGGCGCAGCAATGACGCGTTTGTGTTGAATTGGACCGATGTAAGGCACGGTACAAACGCCGTTATTTCTTGCGTCGCGGGCTTTTTGCAGTCCTTTCATCACTTCAGCTTTGTTTATTCTCCGAAGTGGTGCAAACTTTGTTCTATAGACTTTTTTAGCTTCTTCCACGTTCCCACTTTTCAGAGAGTTAATGAGATTTTGGTAGTCTCTGCTATTTTTGATATAGGGACAATTCTTTTCCCCACAAATGATGCAGATATTATTTTCCAGTGCTTCTTTCACTTCTTCAGGAAACCAGTCAGATATCGAGCCGGGGTTTAATTTGAGGTCGTTCCATTCCCATGCATTGGTTACATGACTCCAACTGGTATTGGCTTCGGGCGGCTTACCTCCGTTACAGTTGAAGCCATCATAGGTTACTTTGTTGTTATGTGGGGTTCCACTCATAGCGCTTTCCTTTTTGCGATTAAATAGCTTGTGCAGAAATCTGTATGTACAACCAGTACTTTACTCTGTCGATACTGTTACAGCGATTGACCCGTGTTGTGCCATTGCTCCCACAACATCGCCACTGTATGCATGTCAGCGCATGGAGGCGGCAGCTGAGCTGCAAGAGAACGTCAACAGATCAGAATCGTCAGTCGCGTGGTGTTAGCGGGCCGCCAACGAGCGTGTTAGGCCTCCAAATAACCGCCAACTTCACCATGAACACAAAAATCGATGTTACAGTTCAAGGGGCGTGTTCACTAAGTAATCAGAAATGATGACAAAACATAGGAGTACGATGGGATGAAGACAGTGCTGCTCGGCCTCGCGGAGAATACTGATGATTTGTTCGTCGGAAAAACGCTTCTTCATGGGGATGTCCTCATGTGGCTCATGAAGACATGACTAACATCATGGTGTATTAATCAATGGGGCAGGTCAATTTAGCTTGGTATTATTGATTTTTGCAAAAACAAAAAAGCCCGCAACCGAAGTTGCGGGCTTTTTCGCTATTATCGCCGGGTCTATCTGGTTCACTGGCGACGTATTTGGTGGAGCTGGCGGGAGTTGAACCCGCGTCCGAAATTACTACATAGCATTTAATGGTGTTTGTTATCAGTAATTTGCCTTGTTAATCAGTTATTTGATTTGTTTTTGTTTGTCGATGTTCGTAGTGGTTTGCATCCTCTGCCGCCATTCTGTCGCCACCTTTGGGGTGCCAGTTAAGTCCGGCCAATGGATTTTTGGTTGCTGCATCTTCAAGATGATCTGGTGCGAAATGTGCATATACCATAGTCATTTTTATGTCAGCATGGCCGAGGATGTTTCTCAGTACTAAGATATTTCCACCGTTCATCATAAAGTGGCTGGCAAAAGTATGGCGTAATACATGGGTGCATTGGCCTTCTGGTAATTCTATGCCTGCTCTTTTCAATGCTCTTTCGAAAGCTTTACGGCATGGGCTGAATAGTCGCCCTCGTTTCTTGGGTATTTCATCGTAAAGTGATTGGGAAATTGGAACGGTCCTATTCTTCTTACCTTTGGTTTTTGTGTAGGTGATTCGATATTTGGTAACTTGGTGTCCGCTTAAGCCCTCGGCCTCACTCCATCGTGCACCTGTTGCAAGACAAATTCTCGCAACTGTTATCAGATCAGGGTTCAATGATTCTTCACAAGCGTCTAATAGGCGTTTGATCTCGTTTGGTGCTAAGAATGAAAGTTCGCTTTCAGCTATTTTAAAAGCAGGTAAACCAGAAAGAGGGTTAGGGGCATTCCAATGCCCCATTTTTTTTAAAGTTCCAAATACTGCTGATAAGTTGCTTTGTTCTAAATTTACCGTCCGTGGTTTCACTTTGGGTAAGATTTGCCCATCTTCAAGACAAACTAATCCGTTTAAACGTTTTTCACGGTATGAAGTAAAGTCTGCCGCGCTGAACTCACTTGCAATCGGATCGCCCAATCCTTCGCAGATAATTTTTAGTTTGGCTGCCATCCGTTTAGGGTCGGCTAAAGTTTGTCCGTACAGCGAATGCCAAAGTGTAATGAGTTCGGATAATCTGCGGCGGTCAACTTTTTCGCCAAGCCAAGGTTTGTGATCAACTTCATCCATTGTGTAATTTTCGAACGCGACAGCCTCGCCTTTAGTCGCAAATTGTTTGCGCACTCTCTTACCGGTGCGCCCTGACGGATAGCATTCACAAAGCCATTTCCCGGTGGGGAGTTTCCTGATTGTCACGGTTACTCCTTGCTGAACACTGCTACTACACGGGCAATTAGCTTTATGTCATCAACACCGCAATCAAAGGGAACCCCACCACCCAAGACTCTGACTTTTTTCACTGGAATGAAAGCCAACTCTCTTATGCTGTGATTGCCCTCTATCTCTACAAGCCAGCGACCATCGTTCTGGTCTTTGTAGTTTTTATCAACAAAGAAAGTCTCTGTGTCTGAGATAATGACATAGGGCTCCCTCAGTTCGTTAGGTAGAAAAACCTTATCAAACATCATCTTGCCTGATTTTTTTAGTTGATTGCCTATCAATTTATAGCTTTCTAGCGTCGTAATATCGGATCTAGAGTGCTCAAATTTTGGCCCTTCTCCTGTTACTAGCCATTCTAGTGAAACGCCAGTTTCCAGAGTGCATTGGATTATTAGGCTTCCCGGCATTGAGTCGGCTTTAATCCATGTGGACAACGTACTTGATGCAATCCCTATATGTCGGCATAAGTCATTTTTGAATCTAAACCCGTATGCCTCCACGACTCTGTCAATCGCAGCTGCCCCGCCTTTGTCGTACTTCATTTTTTCGTAATCCCGAATTTTATGTTGACTAGACGTAATGACGAGATGTAAGGTTTGCATGTCTCGTGATTACGAGTTAATGAGAAAAAATACCTAAAGATACGAACTAACAGGAGATGTTGCATCATGGCGACGACCATTTCAATCACGATTCCCCGTGCATGGGTTTACCCGGAAGAATTCGCCAAGCTAGAGGGGATGTCGATCCACACGGTTTACAAGTGGAAAGAACACGGCAAGTTGGAAATCCTTCCTAAATCAATTGCGCCAGGTAAAAAGCGGGCTGGCGGGCGAATTCGTATCAAGTATGCGAAATATAAGGCTCAACAAACCCGCGATATTCTCGGCCACTCGAACTTCTCTATAAACATTGTTGGTGTCCATTAGTCCCATATTGCGATACCGGAGAGGATCAGGCCATGTTTGATTTTGTGAACTCCAAACATCCGCACCTTGATAGCGCTTGTCGCCGCTTCGCCCTGATGCACAACCTGGCTGAGTTGGCGCCGGCGCTGAACGTTTCCGCCCAGGTGCTCCGCAACAAGCTGAACCCGGATCAGCCGCATGAGCTGACGTTGTCCCAGCTGATAAAGCTGACAGCTATCACAGACGACGCGGCGATCCTGGACGGCTTGCTGGCTCAACTGAATTGCCTGCCGGCGGTGCCAGTGAATGAAGCCAAGCCGGGCAATCTGCCCACCCACACGTTGAGTGCTACCGCTGCGATCGGCGCCATTGCCGGCGAAACCGCATCCGGCGCACCTATGACGCAATCCCGTAAAAACGCCATTCTCGACCGTGTCAATCAGGCCATTCGTGATCTGTCGCTGATCGTTGTGTCGGTTGAAGCGCGTTTCCAATCCACGCCAATGCTGGCGGCCGCTGTTGACGTGTTCAGCACCTGCGCCCCCGCGTTCGGCATGAGCTGAGGTAACACCATGAAAGTATTTGCGCATTTCCTGAAACAGCAATCACCCAGCCCGCAGTTGCCAAGTTATGGCCACGGCTGGCTGGAATTACCGAACGGCCAACGCTGGCAGCCATGCGCCAGCCGAGTGGTGTTTTCACGTGGTTGCGTATTGCAGCCGATACAGGCCCGCCGCCGCCCTTGGTGGTTCCGCCTGATGGGGCTGAGGGGGTAATGATGGCGAATCATGAGCATTGGCTTGCGGTGTGCCGTGCCACGGTTACCGGCCACCACAGCAAAACCCGCAAGGTGTGGAACGGGCTTAGCCCGGCTCGCCGTGGGGTGCTGTTGCACGCTGCCGGCATGAAATCTTTCTTTTGCAACTACAGCTGGGACGACTTCAACGAGCGCGAGTTGCACCAGTTGAAAAGGGGCATTCAGCGCTTGCAGGCAATGGTGAGCCTGTTCGGCGGTTTCAACGATCTGGACTTCCGCACCGAGGCGCCAGGTATACCGACGAAGAAGGCAGCGGCCACGAAGGCACCCACGGGCGCCAACTCCCTGCGGGCCAAGGCCGAGTTGTTGCAACGGATTAACGGCTTACACGTCAATCACTGAGGTAGTTATGAAAACAATTGCGGTACAAAAAGAAGGGCTGTTGTCCGACTTCAACGCCTGGGGCGTAAAGCCCAGCTACGCGCGTTTCTTCCTGGATAAGTGCGAAGAAACCAACGGGCTGATCTCGCTGGGGCATGAGTTGGTCAATGACTCCTACCATCTGACCAACCCTTACCAATGGTTTGCCGCCAACGTTGCGTTCTGGTGCCGAGTATACCGCGAAGCGCAGGTGCCGGCGGGGCAGATGGAAGCGCTGGCCGCTGTCCGCGCCATTTACTACATCGCGGGCAGCCTTGGGCTTGAGGTGACAACGCGCATGATCGCCTTGTGGTGGAAAAGCGCCCAACCCCTGCACGGACTGCCGGCCCCGAATCAATCGCATCACAGCGGCGAAACCCGCCAAATTCACTAATTAATCCACGGCAGAGCACCACGGCTTCCAACAGGTTGCCGGGGTCGCGCTTTGCCCAAATGGGGAGAAAACACCATGCCAACCATCGGACAAGACATTAGCAACCGTGCGGCGGCCGAGTCGTTCGAATACGTGATCAATCTGGCCCGCAATGAGGCGCTTGCTGATGCGGCGGTCTTGTTCTCTGGCCAGTTGGATCGCCTGGCTACAGATGTGGCCATTAGAGAACTGTCCGCCGTTGAGATTATCGACCTGCTGCGCCAGGAGGCCGAGAACTGGAAAAACAGGGGGATGGACTCATGACAATTGACGCCATTTTTATCATCGCCGTAGCGCTGGCCTTCCTGTTGGTGATTGCCGCAGCGGCTGCGTTCTTCTTCGTGGTCTCTGTCGCGCTGGATATTCGGCGTTTTCGCCAGCGCAAGACACCCCGTTACGAAACCAAAAATTACGATTAAGGACATTGCCATGATTAGCACTGAACAGCTACGCAAGACCATTGAAGAATGTACGCAAAAGCGTCCGTCAGGACAAAGTGTTGTCTTTACCAGCAAATTTGTTGAGGAATTAGCCCGCGAACTCTTGGCTAACCGGGAGGCGCCACCGGTGCGCTTCTTGAACAAATTTTCAGGAGTATGCGTGACATTAGAGCAGCAACCGAACGCTGCCGATGATGTGGCGGTTTATAGTCCGCTCTATACGGCCCAGCCCGTAGCAGCAGTGCCTGATGCTGTTACATTCGAAAGCAAAGGTTATCGCGCCCTGACGCTTTACGATTATGGATGGAATGATTGCCGAGCCGCAATGCTGGCAGCAGTGCCGGAGGTGTCCGGTGAATAAAACCGTATTGAAATGGGCGGGCAGTAAGGCCCGTCTGTCGGCGAAATTGCGCGAATGCCTGCCGGAAGGCGATCGCCTGGTTGAACCGTTCGGCGGTTCCTGCGCCGTGATGATGAATACCGATTACCCGGAATACCTGATAGCGGACGTCAACCCTGACCTGATCAACCTGTACAAGGTGATCGCCGCCGAACCTGAGTCGTTCATTAATCATGCGCGTTATTATTTCGAGCACGGCAACGGCGAGGTGGAATACTACGGCATCCGGCACGCATTTAATTTCTGCGCTCCCGAGCCTGCTTACCGCGCGAGTATGTTCCTCTACCTGAACCGCCATTGCTTTAACGGGTTATGCCGTTACAACCGTGCCGGCGATTTCAATGTGCCCTATGGGCGCTACAAGAAACCTTATTTCCCCGAAGAAGAGATCCGCGCATTCGCAGAAAAAGCGAAACGTGCAACGTTTATCTGCGCCGACTTTCACGAAACCCTGCGCCTGGTGCGTTCTGGTGACGTGGTGTACTGCGATCCGCCCTATCTGCCGGAGAAGGGCAAAGACGCATTCACAAATTACCACTCTGGAGAGTTTGGAAAGCGCGAGCACTTGAGTTTGGCCGTCAACGCCCGCCGCATTGGTCAGTCAGGCATACCGGTAGTGATCTCGAATAGCATCCGGGCGGCCGAGATTAATCTCTACCACGGGTTCGATGTGGCCGAAATTGACGCGCCACGCAGTATTAGCGCCAGTGGCGATAGCGCCAAAACCGCAAGGGAAGTTTTGGCGTCAATAACGCCTACGGAAGCCTTACTTCCTGGGCATTCGATCCGAGTCAGTTACCCGGCGTGGTGCGGAATAGACCTTGCTGCCGAGGCGGTGCCGGAGGTGACCAGTGAATGACGCTCGCGGGTTCATCCAGTGGCTGATTGATAACGGCCGCGAAACCGAAGGTTCGATCATGCCGCTTTATGCGGCATGGCGTGATCGTCCGGTATCAGAGGAAACGGCCAGGCTGATGCCGGCCGGTCGTTCCGCTAAATGCTGTATCGATCATCGCTACGTCATTGCCAAGACCGATAAGACCTTCACGCTTTACGAGCTGCGTCACAACGCCGCCGGCGGCCGCGCGGTGGTGATGGCGCTGTATGCGGACGAGGTGGCGCTTGTGAGCGATCTGATAAACCACAGCATCCGCCAGACCAAGGTCGCCAGCATTGGAGAGCTGGTTGCGGAAACCCAGCGCCTGGCCATGCAGTGCGATGCGGCGTTGGCCGAGTTCCAGTAATGGCAGTAGAGGCTGTGCAAAACGGGCAGTATCACGCCGCTGCCCGCGCCCAACGTGAACTGTTCGCGCCCACCGTGCCCGATGGCATTAGCGTGGTGGAGCGCGATTTGTGGCATCTGGACAGTGAGGATCATGCGTGGCGCTCCCAGTTCTTTAGCGAGATACCGGACTATCTGGCCCGGTACTTTGGCGAGCGCTACGCCAAAATCTACCGCGATGTAAAAAAAGGCGGCCGCCGCCGCGCCAATGCATTTTTGCGCACCACGCTGGGCAAAAGTGTATTGCCGCGCCTACGGCTGGTAACTCAACGTTTCCAAACGCAATTCCATGCGGCCGGCGTTGTGCCGTTCCCCTTCAATGACGATCTGGCCAGGCTGCCGACGCTGGGCCGTGACGAGCTGCGCAACTTGGCGCACCGAGTGGCGGACTTTATGGCCGCCAGCTTTGCCGACTACATCGATCGCACCTTTGCCGAACCGGCCGAAGGCCAAAAAGACATGGCGGCCCGCACGCTGGCCACCTACCGCAATTTGGCCGGGCTGAGCCGGGAAATCGGCACCGAGCCGCCGTATTGGTTGTTGTTCATCAAGGGGCGGATCTCCGTGCGCCAGATGGAATCCGGGTTGCTGCGCATGATGGCGCCGGAGTGGTGGCGCGTCCGGTTGAAGGGGCGCCGCGATCTGATGCGCGAGCACATGGCGATCGCCGTGGGCCAGGTGCAAAAAGCCGCGTCGTCATACGTCAGCCGCAGCACCCTGGGCGAGTGGGCCGAGCAGAAGAAGCGCAACCGCGAATTCTTCAAGGCGTTCGATCTGGAGAACGAGGAAACCGGCGAGCGTGTTTCTATGGCGGATATGGTCAACGGCAGCAACGCCAACCCGGCCATTCGTCGCTGTGAGCTGATGGTCAGAATGCGCGGCTTTGAAGACATCGCCAAGGAAAAGGGCTATGTCGGCGAGTTCTACACCATCACGGCGCCGTCAAAATATCACTCCGTCCACAGCGGTGGCGGCTTTGTCGAGCAGTGGAACGGTGCCAACCCGCGCGACACGCAAAAATACCTGTGCCGGGTGTGGGCCAAGGCCCGCGCGGCGATTGCCCGCGCCGGGATCAGCGTGTTCGGCTTCCGCGTCGTTGAGCCGCATCACGATGGGACGCCGCACTGGCACATGTTGCTGTTTACTCTCGCCGCCGACCTCAAGCCGCTGCGCCGCATCCTGCACAAATACGCCTGCGCGGAAGACAAGCAGGAGCTGCGGACGTTCAAGGCCCGCAAGGCCCGTTTTCACTTCAAAACCATCGACGAGAGCAAGGGCAGCGCCACCGGCTACATTGCCAAGTACATTTCCAAGAACATCGACGGGTACGCGCTGGACGGGGAAAAAGACGAGGAAACCGGCGAGAACCTGCGGGATATGGCCAAGGCGGTCAGCGCCTGGGCGAGCCGCTGGCGTATTCGGCAGTTTCAGCAAATCGGCGGGGCGCCGGTCACCGTCTGGCGGGAGCTGCGCCGGCTGCGGGGTCAGCAGCTGGATAATCCGCAGATGGATGCCGTGTTGGCGGCTGCCGATGTGGCCGTCGATTGGGCGGCATACACCGAGGCCCAGGGCGGGCCGTTGGTGGCGCGGGCGGATCTGGTGGTGCGCCTGGCCTATGACATCACCGAGCAGGGCAACGCCTATGCCGAGGACGTCCAGCGGGTTGCGGGCGTCTATTCGCCGCGCCTGGGCGAGGCGTCGCGCGTGTGCACACGGCTGGTGCAGTGGAAAGTGGTTCCGAAGTTGGCCGAAGCGTCAGCGCAGGCCGGTGTTTCTGGCGGCAACGCCGCCCCTTGGAGTTCTGTCAATAACTGTACGCCGGGGCCAGGGCGTCAATTATCGGCACTGCTTAAACGCCGCGGATTTGAGGGTAGCGATCGGGAGATAGCCATTCTGGAACGGGGCAGCAGCCTGGTTATTCACGACGACCGGCGGCTGATTTTGCGCCAGGGGCGGCTGGAAGAGGTCGGCAGTCAGCCAGAGCATGAGCTTTGGCCGGGCTGGAATGGGTGACAATTTAGCAGGTTGCTAAAATAAAATCGTTACTGTATAAATATACAGCATAGTTAGTCAATAAGAGGGATCTGAAATGCGTGATGGTTTCTTCCAATCTCTGGCCTTTGAACGTGTCGATTTGGTGGCTCGCCTGGTGGCGGGTGCGCCGGTTAAGCCTGGCGACCATGAGTTGGCGATCGCCTGGATTGCGGAAATGACAACGGCAATTGTTGAAAGGCAACAGGAAGAAGAAAAACGCCCCCAGGGTGGAGGCATTAAGTCAGGCGGCGGGGGTAGCAGCACCCTGCAATAAATCCAGCATCATCTGCCGCTGCTGAAGGTTCATGCCGTCAATGACGGTTTTCAGCAGCTTATCCCCGGTTTTGGCGCTGGGGCTGAGGGTATGCGAAAAGGTCACATTCATCACAAAGGTGTGACCGCATTCCACGTCAGTGCAGGCACAATACAGGTCAGAAATTTGGCGATGCTTCCGGGCGGTTTTTCTGATAATGGCATTGGCGCCGCATTCGGGGCATAGGACTTTCATTACGCGCATGTTTCTGGCTCCAAAAGTGGCAAACTTCTGGAATTTTAGCGGTTTTCTGCTCATAGCGCACCCGATTGTGTTGTTTCGATGTCGAATTTCAAATGTAGGTGCGCTGGCACGTCACGATCGGTATTTACCGCGTCCATTATCATGCGCTGCAACGGGATCACCTCGTCCTGCCGGTAGGTCTCGCGGGCCTTCACCGGGTCGCCGAGGCCTGCCGCGTTGCTGGGAATAATACCGGCCAGCCCTGCCGGGTAGCGGTGGGCGGTCAGCACGTCCTGGGCGCTGATGTTCTTGATATTGGAAAATTCATCCTTGGCGCTGATGTCGCCGATCGGAATAAATTTAATCCCCTCCGGATCGCCCTTCGGGATGTTCACAAACAGCGTGCTGAAATTCCCGATCCCCTTGCTTTGCTCCAGGCACTGCACGATTTCTTCTTCCACCTCGGTGCTGAGGTTCGGGTCGTTGGTGTAGATGATGCCGCCCGTATGGGCGCCGTTGTGGTAGTACAGTCGGCGAAATATCGTCGCCTCGCTGTTGAGCAGGGCCGAGTGAATTCCGCCGATGTAGTCCGGCAGGCCATAAATCTGCTGCTGCGGATCGTACTGCTGCAAGAAGATAATATCCTGCGGCAGGTACACCAACGGCTCGCCTTTTTGCAGCACCACAAATGAATTGTCCTTGCGGATGCGCAGATAGAGCGACGGCAGCGGCTCCAGGCCGATCACCTCGCCCCAGCCGTTGCGCACCTTGAGGATGGCCAGATCGCCGAAGGTCAGATAATCGAACACGCCGGCTTTCAGCTTTTCATGGGACAGGCCGCCGCCCTGGTAGTTGGCCGCCACCATGTTGCGCCGCGCGTAGAGCACGCCGCCATGCTGGCCGTTGAGGTTGACCAGTTGCGCCAGCGCCAGGCGGTCAATCGGTTGGCTGTAATGGTCAAAGTCGTTGTCATACCAGATTTCCCGGTAATCGGTGCCGGTGGTGAGTACCGGCTCGGGCTTGCCGAGGTTGCCCAGGTTCATGATACTCATTTTTCGGTTGCTGCCGGCGGCGCTGGCCTGGCGCGGTTCAGCGCGGCGGCGGTGTTTGTTCTTCTTCATGCGGCTTTTCTCGTTTTCCATGTTGATTTGCGGGCGTTCTCATAGTTGAGCGGTTCATTGTCGGCGGCGTGCGACAGGGCAAAGAACACGTCAGCGTGCCCGGTCTCGGCGCTGCGATCGGCGGTGAACGTCATGCTGCCGCCCTTGGCGGTGGTGGTGCGGCGGATGGCCAGGAAGCTGGCAGGGATTTCCTTCTGCTCGTTGTCCCATTCGATGCGCTGGTTTTCCACCAGGTCGACCATCTTGAGCACCAGCCGGTTTTTGGTTTCCACCCCGTAGCGAATTGCGACGGTCTGGCGCGGCGCGAACGCCTCCACCATCTCGAACACGCCGCTGCCGATCCCGGTGGTATCGATGCCGATGTGCGTCATGTTGTAGCGCTTGAACAGTTTCTTGATCTGGCTGGCCTGGTGCTTCCAGTTCATGCCCTGCCAGTAGAAGGTGGCCAGCACGCGGAAGCGTTCGCCCTCGTAGAGCGGCGGCGCCAGGATAACGAAGGTCGAGGTATCCCCGGAGCGGGCAGGGTCGAAGCCGCCCCACACCTCGCGACTGCCAAAGGGCCGCGCGGCTTCCGGATCGTGATCTTGCCAAACGGCAATGTCGACGCCGCAGCCTTCCAGGTCGCGGAACTTGAACACGCTGTCGCCGCTGTCGACGAACACGCACATAAACAGCATGTTGAACGTATCGCGCGGGTACTTGTTGCGTAGCCTGTCGATGCTGGCCAGGTTGAACCCGCCGGCGATCGCATCTTCCAGGGTAATGACGTAGCGCCATTGTTCATCCGGGCAAAGGCGCCCGCCGTGGCGCAGTTCGTCAAAGGTGGGGAAGTCCACCTTTTTGCGCTTGGCGTCGCCGCGCTTCCATTCGTCCCCCGTCCAAAACGGGTAAGCCTGGTGCGTCTTGCTGCTGGGCGTGGAAAAGTAGGTGGTGCGCCACCGGTCATGCGTGGCCATCGCGCTGGCCACCTCGTTCAGGCGGGTAAAGTTCTGTATCCAGAAATACTCGTCGATATAGAGGTGTCCGCTGTAGGACTGCGCGGTGTTGGAGTTGGTGGACAAAAAGCGCAGCTCGGCGCCGTTACTGAGGCGGATCGGGTTGCCGGTCAGCCTCACGCCAAAATACTGTTCGGCGATGTTGACGATATAGGAGCGGAACACCTCCGCCTGCGGGCGCGAGGCCGACAGGAAGATTTGCGGCTCGCCGGTCAGTACCGCGTTCTCCAGCGCTTCAAAGGCAAAGTACCAGGTCGCGCCAATCTGGCGGCTTTTGAGGATATTGCGGATCTGCTGGGTGATATTCAGGCGCAGGTGCTTCTGGTAGCCGAAAAGGTGTTCATCGGCGAAGGCGTCGAAGTCGTCCTTGGACAGTGACGAAATGTCATTTTTGCGATATTTGCGTTTTTTCTTGCCGCCCTCGCGTTCGTCGCCAGCGCCGGTGTAGTCGTCGCCGCCGTCACCGGTTGCCTGGCTGCTGAGGGCCGCCATTTTTTCCGCGTGTTTCGCCTGCTGGATACGCAGTTTGCAGTGGTGCGCGATCAGGCTGTCGAGTTCTTTAAGCTCGATGTCTGTTTTATTGTCACGGTGAGTCAGCACCTGAATGCGGCGGTTGATCACTTCCTCAATGCTTTCATGGCTGAGCAAGTCGGCCCATTGCCATTTATCCGCCCAATAATAAACGATCCGCGCATTCGGCAGATTTAATTCGCTGGCGATTTCCTTGGGCGTCCAGTGTTTTAAATACAGTGAACGCGCTACGCCGATAAGTTCTTGTGAGTATTTAGCCATGCGGTAATTATGCGGGCTTTATTTTCTGTTGACGCTGGGTTTGTATCGGTTGGTGTCGGTTAAAGGCGCTTATCCGAAAGTGTCAGAAATTAACGGGGTGCGCGGTTTTTATTGCGGGGTAATAATCAGGTTCTCGATATAACCGGATAAGAAAAGAGCGTGCAGTGTCCCAATTAATGACCGATTGGATTTGTATTTGCGCGGAAGGCGAAACCGGCGACAAACGTTTTGTTGAGCGTCAATGGTTAATCGATGCCGCCGAGCTATACGATCCGAAATTAAAAACCGCCATGATCTGGCCTGAACATAGCCGCGAAACCGAATACGGAAATTGTGGCGAAGTGCTGGCGCTGAAATGTGAAGAAGGCGAAGACGGCATTATGCGGCTGTTCGCTCGCCTGCGCCCCAATATCGGGCTGATGCGAGCCAATGCAGCGGGGCAATTGGTGTTCTGCTCGGCCGAGTTCACCCCCGATGGCAATTTTCGGGGCACGGGCAAATCGTATCTGGAAGGGCTGGCCGTCACCGACGAGCCGGCGAGTGTCTACACCGAACGGCTGCACTTTAGCCAGACCCGCAAGCAGGGTTTGATTTATGCGGCCACTCAACCCTTGAACCTCATAGGTAAAAATATGGCTAAGGACAAAAAAAACAGCTGGCGTAAATTCTTCTCGCTGGAGGATGAATTACCGGAAGAGACCACCGGCGAGCCGGATAAATTGCAGGCGTTGGCGGAAGCTGTCGCCGCATTGGAAAATCGCGTTTCCGCGCTGGAAGGCAAAACCGAAGAAACCGCCGCGACGGTTGAAGAAGTCCAGGAAGATGTGGAAACCGTGAAGGAAGTGGTGGACACCCAGGAATTCAAACTGCTGCGCGACAATATCGGCGGCATCGTGAAGAATTTCAGCAAACTGGACGACCGCATTACCAAGTTGCCAAACAAAAATCCAAAGGGCGACGCGCGTAAGCCGTTCAAGTTCCTTTAATCGACCATCCGCTTTTATTTCATCCTGTGGATGAGGGGAAACTATGCAATTAAATCAACGTGCGCGTGAGATGCTGGATAAATACAGCGCCGGCCTTGCGCAAGAATACGGCCAGTCGCGTGCTGACCGCTATTTTTCTCTGACCGACCCGAAAGAAACCCAACTGCGTGCGGCGCTGCTGGAGTCCGTGGACTTCCTGTCCATGATCACCTGCGCCGATGTTGACCAGTTGCAGGGCCAGGTGGTCAACGTGGGTAATCCGGGCATCTTTACCGGGCGTAAAGAGGGCGGCCGTTTTATCCGCAATACCGGCGTCGACGGGCTGGAGTACAAGCTGGTTGAAACCGACTCCGGCGCGGCCCTGAAATGGGCGTTGCTGTCGGTGTGGGCGAACGCCGGCGATGAAAACGAATTCTTCCAGCGTATGCAGGAATTCACCAACCAGTCGTTTGCGCTGGATATGCTGCGCATCGGCTTCAACGGCACCAATGTGGCGAAGTCTACCGATCCGGAGAAGAACCCGAACGGCGAAGACGTGAACATCGGTTGGCACCAGTTTGTCCGCAACTACGACAAAAACCAAATCATCGATACGCCGATCACGCTGGATGAAAAGGGCGATTACAAATCACTGGACGCGATGGCGTCAGACCTTATCAACAGCAAAATTCCGCAGCAATTCCGCAACGATCCGCGCCTGGTGGTGCTGGTTGGCGCCGACCTGGTCGCGGCGGAGCAATACCGCCTGTATCAGGCTGCCGATCGCCCAACCGAGAAAATCGCCGCGCAGATGCTGGGCACCTCCATTGCCGGCCGTCCGGCCATCGTGCCGCCGTTCATGCCGGGCAAACGCATGATCGTGACGCCGCTGAGCAACCTGCATTGCTACACCCAGCGCAACACCCGCCAGCGCAAGGCGGAGTTCGTGGAAGACCGCAAACAGTACGAGAACAAATACCTGCGCAACGAAGGTTACGCGGTGGAATACCCGGAACTGTACGCGGCCTTTGATGAAAGCGCCGTCACCATCGGCAAGGTGAAAGAGCCAAGCGAGCCGGTGGCGAAGGAGTAACACGGCATGGCCCTGTCACCCGCCCAGCGCCACAGCGCCATGATCCAGGCGCAGCGCAAACTGGATAACCAGCAGGCGATTGCCGGCTGGGACAGCCTGCACATTCAGGTGCGGGCAATGGAAAGCGACATTGCGCGGCTGCGCAACCTGCCGACCATTGCCGATCGCATCCTGATGAAACGCGACGTGTTGCTGCCGCGCTGGCAGCCCACGGTGGAGGCTTATCTTGCGGCGGGTGACGTTCACGCCAATCCGATTTTTGCCTGGTGCGTGATCTGGTTGTTCGACGTAGGCGATTTTGATTTGGGGCTGGATTGGGTGGACATCGCGATCGCCCAGCGTCAACAGACGCCCGACCGGATGCGGCGCAGTTTTGCCGCCTTTGCGGCGGACACCGTGCTGGCCTGGGCGGAAGAAGAAGCCGCCCAGGGCAACAGCGTGGAGCCGTACTTTTCCCGCACCTTCGAGAACGTGCGGGACAACTGGCGGCTGCATGAGGAAATCAGCGCCAAGTGGTTCAAGTTTGCCGGGTTGTTGCTGTTGCGTGACGACAACGGCGAACCCCGCGCCACGGCGGTGGACGATGTGGCCACGCTGGAGCAGGCCGACAATCTGCTGATGCAGGCGCACGCGTTCGATCCGGTTGGGGCCAAGGTCAAAACGCACCGGCAGCGTATCGCCGCCCGGTTGCGTGCCCTGGCGAAAGAGTAAAACGACTACCGCAAGCCAAAGCGGGCGCGGTGGAGGCAAGGCACTTCGGTGCGATGTGCTATGGAAACCGGTCTGCCCGCTTTTTTTCGGAGTGAAACGATGTTTAGCGGTGAACCCATTGATTACCAGAATGAAGTGCTGACCAATGACGGATTTTGGCCGGATCTGAACCTGGCCGACTTCCAGCAGCGGCGCAACATTCCCAGCGACATTGACGCGGGCACGTTATCGGCGGCCCTGGTGGCGACGGTGGCGGAAATCAATCTTGATCTGGCGAAGCTGGCCACCCAGCTAAAAGGCAAGGGGTATCAGGTGGCCGCAGCGGTGCCGGGCCCAAACATCGATGGTAAAACCGCGCTGATAGCCCAATACGAGAAAGCCGTGTTTGCCAGGGCCAAGGCCGATCTGCTGGGCGAGTATTCGACGCAGTTCAGCCGGGCGCCCAACGCCGGGCAGGAAAACCCGGAAACCCGCAGCCGCTTGCTGGCCGAGGCCGCTTTTGTGCTGCGCAACATGAAGGGGGTGCGTCGATCGTCGGCGCGGCTGGTATGAGCAAACTCGACTCATTGACCCAATTTATCAAGGCGCATTTGCCGGCGCGGATCGCCAACCTGGAATTTACCAGCGACATGGACGGGCTGCGGTTTATTCCGGCGCAGCGCGAGCTGGGGTTAGACCAGTACCAGCTGGCGGTGATGCAGTTCGAGGTGGTGTTGTCCTGGGGGCGTTTCCCCTTCCGCCTGTTTGATCCGCGCAATCTGTGCGCCCTGCTGATGTCCTGGCTGATAGAGCACACCGACGAGGGGCTGGCAGAGCAGGGCTTTGATCTGGAAATGCCAGAGATAGTGATCCTGGCGGATACGCAAACGGCCGTTGTCGAGGTGACGCTGACGCTGTATGAGGCGCTGACGGTGGTCAGGGATGCGGAAGGCATGATCCCCTTCGATGGCGAGCGCTGGCGACTGGCCGACCCGCAAATCTGGTGGGCGCTGGAAGGGACGGTATACGGCGCCGATGCGACCGGGGCGCCAATCGGTAAAACGTCATGATCATCAATGGCGAGCTGAGTAAAAAACAGCTGCGAGAGTTGCGCGGCGAGCTGGCCAGGCTGGAGCTGGGCCAGAAGAAGAAACAGCGCTTTTTGTGGCGCATGGCCAAGTACGGCGTGATCCAGACGGCAAAGCAGCACGTCAAAAAGCAGCAGACCCCGGACGGTGAGGCCTGGGCGGCAAGAAAAACGCGCCGGCGCGGCAAGATGCTGCGCAACCTGCCCAATTTGCTGCACATCCGCGACCTGCCGGACATCGAGGCGGTGCGGGTTTACCTCCAGGGCGGCGGGTATCGCAACGGTGAAAACCCGGTGCCGGCCGGGGTGGTCGGCGCGGCCCAGCAGGAAGGGATGCGCACGCAAAACCGCCGCCAACGGACGGGCAAGCGGCACAACGACCCCAACCGCAAGGCGACATTGCGCCAGGCCAAAAAGCTGCGGCAATTGGGTTACCGCATCAAGCGGGGGGCGCGGTGGCGGCGGCCACCGTTGAAAGAAATTGCCGGGGTGATGTCGTTCGCCCAGGCGGGGTTGCTTATCAGAAAACTGAGCGGGAAAGCGGCGAAATCCGTTTGGACGGTAGAACTTCCCGCCCGTCCGTTCCTGGGCATGAGCGACGAAGAATTTAACAAGGCGTTGGCACGTCAACTACAGGCGATCGGGTTCGGCTGGGATGTCAAGGCGCAGGATATGAAGGGGAAATTATGAGTTGGCCAGAGATTCAGGTTAACCAGGTTAACCGGTTGCAAGGTGAAACCAAAGACATTGAGCGGGTATTGCTGTTCGTCGGCAGCGGTAAGACCAATGTCGGCAAGACGCTGGCGGTCAACACGCAAAGCGATCTGGATGCGCTGCTTGGCATGGGCGATTCGGTGCTGAAAAGCAACGTGAAGGCGGCGATGCTCAACGCCGGACAAAACTGGTTCGGCTATGTGCATGTGCTGGCTGAACCGGATGCGCCGGCAACCTGGGCAGCGGCGGTACGCAGTGCGCAGCAGGTGGCGAGCGTGGAAGGGGTGGTGTGCCTGGTGCCGGCAACGGCGGAAATCATCAAGACGGCCGCCAGTCTGCGGGCGGAGTTCATCGCCAAATTTGGCCGCTGGCAGTGGTTTATTTTGTCTGCCGAGGGCGTGCAGAAGGGTGAAACCTGGGCGGACTACCTGGGACGGGTGAAAGACCTGCAAAAAGGGGTGGCGGAGCCGGGCATTCAGCTGACGCCGCGCCTGTGGGGCAACGAGCCGGGCGTGCTGGCGGGGCGTCTGTGCAGTCGCAAGGTCACCATCGCCGACAGTCCGGCCCGCGTGGCCACCGGGGCGCTGGTCGAAATGGGCAGCACGGCCCTGCCGGTGGATGGCACCGGGGTGCAGTTGGAGCTGGCCACGCTCCAGGCGCTGGAGGCGCTGCGTTTCAGCGTGCCGATGTGGTATCCCGACTATGACGGCATGTATTGGTCGGACGGCCGCACGCTGGATGTGGAAGGGGGCGACTATCAGGCCGTTGAAAGCCTGCGCGTGGTCGACAAGGTGGCGCGGCGCGTGCGCCTCCAGGCGATTGCCAAGATTGCCGATCGGTCGCTGAACAGCACGCCGGGGAGCATTGCCGCGCACCAGGCGTACTTTGCCCGCGTGCTGCGTGAAATGTCGCGCAGCACCCAGATTAACGGGGTGACGTTCCCCGGTGAAGTGAAGTCCCCGCAGGACGGCGACGTCAAAATCACCTGGCGCACGTCCACCAAGGTGGAAATTTATTTGGTGATCCGTACCTACGAATGCCCGAAAGGCATCACGGTGAGCCTGATGCTGGATAATTCGCTGGAGGCAACAGCATGACAAAGCGTATTTCGGGCCAGTCGGTCGACTTCAACATGGACGGCGCACTGATCCACGCGGAAAAGGTCAGTTTGAGCATTACCGACAACACCGCCGCCGCCCAAACCCAGGGCGTGCCGGACGGGTGGGTAAGCGGCGACGTGGCGGCCGAGGGCGAAATCGAATTGAGCACCAAGGCCTTTGCCCAGGTGAAAGCCAGGGCGCAGGCCGCCGGCAGCTGGCGCGGCATCCCGCCTATCGATCTGATGTGGTATGCCAAGGCCGGCAATGAAGAACTGAAGGTTGAGGCGTTCGGTTGCAAGCTGATTGTGAGCGACATTCTGGACGTTGATCCCAAGGGCGGCAGCATCATGACCCACAAAATCAAGTTCGTCGTGACCGATCCCGATTTTGTGCGCCTGGGGGGCATTCCATACCTGGAGTCGGACGTTACGCAGAACCTGATCGGGTAAGGGCGCCAGATGCAAGAACATGAAAAAACGTTCTGGAGCCTGCTGTTATTGGGTGCGCTGATTGCTATCGGCAAAGTGCTAAGTAGCAATGAGCCAATCACCCCCAGATTGTTTATCGGCCGGGTGATCCTGGGGGCAGGCACGGCAATGGTCGCCGGCGCGGCGCTTATTTGGGTGCCGGGGTTGCCCGTCCTGGGTGTGGTGGGGCTGGGGGCGGCGCTGGGGATTGCCGGCCACCAGGCGGTGGAACTGTGGTTGCGGCGCAAGGGCAGCAGCCTGCTGAAAGGAAAAGAAAAACATGACACTGAGTGAAAAACAGCAGCTTTTTACCGTGATGATCGCCCAGCTGATTTATTGGGCGGACGAGCGGGGCTATCGGCTGACCTTCGGCGAAGCCTACCGCACGCCGGAACAGGCCGCCCGCAATGCCAAAACCGGCGCAGGCATTGCCAACAGTCTGCACACCCAGCGGCTGGCGGTGGATTTTAATCTGTTCATCAACGGCCAATACCAGACGCAGACCGAGGCCTATTTACCGCTCGGCGAGTTTTGGGAGTCCATCGGCGGCAGTTGGGGCGGGCGCTTCAAGAGTCGCCCCGATGGCAACCACTTTAGCCTGGAACACAACGGGGTGCGCTGATGAGCAGGGCGGCAGGGTTGGGGCTGGCGGTGTTGGTGGCGGCGTTCTGGCTCGGGTGGCTGGCCAATGGCTGGCACCGTGACAGCGTGCAGCTTGCTGTCGAGCGGGCGGCATCGCAGGCCGGTGAGCAGTCCAGGCAGGCCGCGCAGGTGGTGGCCAGCGCCTCGGCCCGCCAGTTGGAGGAAAAGTTGGATGCAATACGAAACGCGCCACCCAAAGAGATCCGCACCGAAGTGGTTAAGCCGGTTTTTACCCGCGTGTGTCTGTCTGATGACTTTATCAGGATGTACAACGACGCCGCCGACCGTGCCGAACGTGCCCTTTCAGGAAAATCTGCGGGTGAAGTGCCCGGAAACGCTACCGCGCCTTAATGGCGTGACGGGCAAGGATATTAGCGACGCGCTGCTGTGGTATTTCGATAATTACCCGGCGTGCGCCGCCAGACATAATCAATTAGTTGACGAAATAAACCGGCGAGAGGAATTAATACCATGAGTAAAGACGCAGCCGTAAATAAAATCACCCTGACCATTCAGGGCGAAGCGGTGACCTTTGAGCCAAACACCACCGCGTATAACAGCCTGATTAACGACATGACGATGGACAATAAGGTGGCGCCACACGATGCCTATTTGCGCCGCATTGTTTCCAATGACACCAGGCCGGCGCTGGATGAATTATTGAAACTGCCGGGCGCCGCGCTCCAGATTGCCGAAGCGGTCAATGCGAAATATGCGCCTAAGCTGGAAATTGAAGTAAAAAACTGACCAACCGGCTGCGGGCCATTGACGGTAATTTCATTGAACAGGCGTTAACGCTGCGTCGGCATTATTTGCCGAATGAGAATGATTCTACCGAAAATCTGGCCCGCGCCATTTGGCTGGATAACCGGTATTGGGAAAATTACGCCATTTCCGTGGCAAACGGCATTTCTTTGGCATTTAAAGGCGAATAATGAAACAGCTAGATTTTACCCTGAGCCTGATCGACAAGCTAACGCGGCCATTAAAACAGGCGCAGGCGTCGGTGACCGGCTTCGCGGAAAAATCACAGGCGGCCTTTGGCAAGATTGCCGTAGGCGGTGCGGCCCTGGTGGGCGTCGGCTTGTCAATCAAGGGGGCACTTGGCCCGGCCATTGAAATGACCGACGCGCTCAACTCGGCCGCCACCAAGGGCATTGACGACAAAACACTGCAAAAGGTGGCCGGCGATGCGCTGGCGTTCAGTGCCCGGTACGGCAAATCCGCCACCGAGTTTATCGGCTCCACTGAGGCTATTCGCAGCCAGGTGGCGCGGCTGAGCAATGACGAGCTGCCGGCCTTTGCAGTGGCGACCAACACCCTGGCCGCCGCCGTCAAAGGCAGCGCCGCCGAGGCGGCGGAGTACATGGGCAGCATGTACAACAAATTTGACAGCTACGCAGAGAAAATCGGGCGGGTGGAATTTGCCGAGCAGGTGGCCGGCAAAACGGCCTACATGGCGCAGGCGTTCGGCACCAGTATGCAGACGATTTCCGATCTGATGGAAGGCGCCAAGGGCGTCGGCTCCAACTACGGCGTGGGGCTGGATGAACAGTTTGCGGTGCTGGGACAGCTGGAAAAGACGTTGGGCACCGAGGCCAGCGGCAGCTATGAATCCTTTTACAAGGTGGCGCAGCAGGGGGCCAAGCAGCTGGGCCTGAGCTTTGTGAATGCGTCCGGGCAAATGCTGACCATGCCGCAAATGCTGGAGAAGCTACAGGCCAAATATGGCGCCAGCATTGAGGGCAATCTCAAGGCGCAGGCCGAGCTGGATAAAGCCTTTGGCGATGGCGCGAACGTTATCAAACAGCTGTACGGCAACGTTGACATCTTGAATCGCCATATCAACACCCTCGGCAGCAGCGACGGCATGAAGCGGGCCACGGAAATGGCGCACAAAATGGCCAATCCGTGGGAACGGCTGACGGCGATCTGGTATTCCATCCGCGCGGCGATGGGTTTAACCCTGCTGCCGGTGCTGTACCCGCTGATTAACAAGATGGCGGATGCTGGCCAAACGCTGGTTCGCTGGTTGAAGCTGTTCCCCAATCTGGCCCGCGCCATTGGCCTGGCCGTGATCGCCTTCATGAGCCTGGCGGCTGCCGGCGCCATTGCCAACATTGCGATCGGCGTTCATGCCTTCCTGATGTTGGGGCTTAAGAACCTGCTGGGGCCGGTGGCCAAATTGCTGGGGCTAAACCGCCTGGCCATGCTTGCCGGCGGCGCCGCGACAACCGTTTTTAATCGGGGGCTGAAAGGTGTGCGGGCCGCCCTGCTGGCGACCAGTATCGCCGCCCGTACCGGGGCCGCCTCGTTCCTGCTGATGGCCTGGCCGATAGCGTTGGTGGTTGCAGCGATCGGCGCAGCAGTGGCGGCGGTTTACATTTTCTGGCAGCCCATCAAGGCGTTTGTGAAAGGGTTTATCAGCGGGTTTAAACAGGCGGCCGGCACGCTGGCGCCGTTCGCCGGGCTGTTCAGTCCGATTTCTCGGGCGATTGGCGCCGTGTGGGGCGCGGTCAAAACCTTGTTCGGGTGGTTCATGAATCTGTTGGCCCCGGTGCAGTGGACGGCCGGCGAACTCCAGGGCGTGACCAGTGCCGGCGAAGCCTGCGGGCAGATTGTGGCGGGTGCGCTCGGGTTGCTGTTGGCTCCGCTCGAGCTGGTGATCAACATGGTAGGTCACCTGTTCGATGCGATTGGCATTGTTTACCAGGGCTGGCTGGATGTTATCGCCGCCTTTGATCCGGCGCGGCCTGTCGAGTCGTTCAAGAAAATCGGCCAGGTGGTGAGCAACGTGTTTTCCAGCCTGTGGAAGGTGCTCAAGGCCTCGTTTGCCGACACCTACAATTGGATCGTGGACAAGCTGAATATGCTGCCGGGCATCGATATTGATGCCATGACGGTAGATGTGGTGCCTGCCGTGGCTGATGTGCCGGCCTTGCCGGGGGCTGCGGCGGCGGTGTCGGGTGAAGTCCTGCCGGCGCCCTCCGCACTACCGGTGGGGCAGGCGTTGCCGACAGCGGCCGCGTCAGTTGCCGGGGCGGCGCAGAGAACGCCGGCGCCCGTTGCACTTGCCATTCCACAGCCGCCGGCGCCGCAGGTTAAAGCGATGGCGGCCGTACAGCCCGACAAGGCCAAACCGGCAGCGCTCACCGGTAATACGCTTATCACCGGCGGCAAGCTCAAAGGGATTGGGCCGGGCGGATTAAGCAAGGACATCACCAATAACACGCGCACCGTCACCGATAACAGTAAGCAAATACGCATTGAAAATATCAACGTCAAGCAGGGCATGACGCCAGAGCAATTAATGGAATGGCAGGAATTAAACTGATGCGCGATCCCTTATATATCGACCTGCTGATTGAGAACGGCAATTTTACGTTAAATCCCGGTAATGAACCGGTGTTATGCAATAACCGGGTGAGCATTGGTCAAGACTGCGTACACGCCATTATTGAAAGTGGGTTAATTACCCAGCTTGTGGCGGAAAGAAGTCCGACACTTCGCGCGGACGTGCTGATGCAGATTATTTTATTGGTCGAGGATGATGAACGCATTATTCCCGGCACCGTTGTGGTGCATGAGGAAACAAAATTCCGGCTTTGGGTGACCGCAGAAACCTATGATTTCGGCAAAGTGGAGGCCAGCGTTAATTATGGCGACGAAACCGCAAATTGATTATGAGCAGGCGCTTACCGAAAGCGGTATGCCGCTGACCGAAGAAGACGTAAACCAGAAATTTAATGACCTGGTCACGCATGAAGGCTTAATTACCAACACCTCCAGAATGTCGCCGTTCTGGCGGTTGATTCAGGTCATTGTGACCACACCCGTGATGTGGCTCAAGGCGGTGCTGGTCACGGTGGTGATGCGCAACATGTATCTGGCCACCGCCGCCGGCAGCTTTCTGGACGTGTTCGCCTGGGGCGTGAACGTCAAGCGCAAGCCGGCAACGGCGGCGGCGGGCATGGTGCGTTTTTTCAAGGACAACGCGCAGGCATCGGTGACCGTGCCGGCGGGAACCGTCATACAAACCGAGCGTATCAACGGTAACGTTTACAGCCTGGCCGTAGCCCAGGAAACCACGCTGCCGGCCGGCAACGCCTCCGGGCTTATCGCAGTGACCGCCACCGAACCGGGCGGGGCGCACAATCTGGCGCCGGGCTATTTCCGTATCCTGCCGCAGGCCGTGCCGGGGATCGTGCGTGTTGAAAACGAGGACGGTTGGTTAACCACGCCGGGCGCCGATCGGGAGTCGGACGACGATTTGCGCGACCGCTGCCGCAACCAGTACAACCTGGCCGGCAACTATCACACGGATGCGGTATATCGCAGCATGATTGCCAGCGTCGCCGGCCTGAGTATCGACCGCATCTTCTTCAAGCATGACGCCCCGCGCGGGCCCGGCACCGCCAATGCCTATCTGCTGCTGGATTCGGGCGTGGTCTCACAGCCCTTTATCAGTGCGGTTAACGACTACATCAACGGGCAGGGCCACCACGGCCACGGCGATGATATGCAGTGCTTTGCGCTGCCGGAAACCCAGCACGCACTGGCGGTGACGCTGTTCGTCGAGAATAAGGCCAACTTTACCGCCGACGAGCTGGCGCAGCTGGTGCGCAATTGCGAAGCCCTGATCCGCTGCGCCTTTCGCCAAAATGCGGAGTATGACGTTAAGAAGACCTGGCCGTATGCGCGATTTTCATTTTCCAACCTGGGCCGGGAGCTGCACCGCGCGTTCCCGGTGCTGGAGTCGATCACCTTTTCCCTTGGCGACATTGTGAGCGAGCTGAACGTGCCGCGCCTGTCGTCGCTGAAAGTGGGGGTAAGCAATGCCTGAATTCGATAAGCAACTGGACGGCCTGCGCCTGCCGTCATGGATGAACCGAGGCGAACCGGCCAAGTTGCTGCGGGCTGCCCGCGCGTTCTGGCGCTGGGTGTATGGCTGGCTCGTGTGGCCGCTGCGTCAATTGGATGCCGCCACCTGCACCGTGGCGCTGCTGCACATTTTGGCCTATCAGCGTGATATTGCCCGCTTCGACGGCGAGCCGCTGGATCTGTTTCGCAAGCGAGTAATGTACGCGTTTATCAACGCCCGCGATGCCGGTTCCGTGGCGGGCTTTGTCGCCATTTTCGAGCGGCTGGGCGTGGGTTATGTGGAGATCCTGGAGCGCCAGCCGGGCATTGATTGGGACGTGATCAGCGTGCGCGTCACCGATGGCCAGGTGGCCGGCAACCCCGATTTGCTGATGCAGATCATCCGGCAGTACGGGCGCACCTGCCGCCGCTATCGATTTGAAGTTATCAACAATTCCTCCTTGCAGCTGCGTGTCGGCTGGGTCGGGGGTGAATACGTGTGCTACAGCGCGACGCTTGCCGGCACCCAACAACCGAGCAGCGCCAGCGTGTCGCGTGCGTCTTTAAAGGGGTAAGAAGTATGTCACAAACTGCGATCACCTTTGCTTTCGAGCAATGGAAAGCCAAAGAGGCCATAGGCGGCACGCGCGTGGTGCTGGATGAATTTGTGTTCGCCAACGTGCCGGGCCTCGATCCGAACAAGCCCATCGACCGCAAGGAAGGAATGCCGGCGGCGGGGCATGTTGTGCATCGCCAGGCCGTCAACAAAACCGGCGTCGTGAACAGCAACACCGTGGTGTACTCGGTGACGCTCGGCACCGAGATCGGCGACTTTGATTTTAACTGGATCGGCCTGGTCAATAAGGCCAGTGGTACGGTGGCGATGGTTATCCATGCCCCGACGCAGCGCAAGGTGGCGAACCGTGCCGGTCAGCAGGGGAACGCGATCACGCGCTCTTTCCTGATGGAATATGACGGCGCCGCCAAAGAAACCGGCATCACTACGCCGGCCGAGACCTGGCAGATTGATTTTACCGCGCGGCTCGGCGGTATTGATGACATGCAGCGGCTTATCAATCGTGACCACTACGGCGCCGGCGCGTTTTTCGGCAACGGCTTTTTGGTCGTGAAAAGCGGGGCGCAGTATGTGGTGAATGCAGGCACCGGTTACGTGGGCGGGCTGCGTGCCGTACTGCCGGCAAACCAAACCATCACCGTGGGCGCCAAGCCGGTCAAGGTGTGGGTGGATGCGAGCTACCAGGGCAACGTGGTAAGCCAATGGGCGGCGGTGGTGAAACTGACGGTTGCCGCCACGGCGGCCGATTACACCGATGCCGCCGGGTTTAAGCATTACCTGTTTGCGGTGGCCAGCATTGACGCTGCCGGCAACATCACCGACCTGCGGCCCAAGGGATCGTTGTCAGACCAGACCGGCAACGAGGCGTTTTTGCGCAAGGACAAGAATCTGGCCGACCTGAAAAGCCCGGCGACGGCACGCGGCAGCCTGGGGCTGGGAACGGCCGCGACGCGCAATGTGGGCATTCAGGGCGGACAACTGATGGAAGTCGGGGCGTTTGGCCTCGGTTCCGGCTCCCGGCACCGCGATGATGCGTACTGTAACCAGGCGGAGATCTACCGGGTTAATAATACCTCGAAGAACGCGCCAGGCCGGGAGGTCTACGGCGTGCTCAGCCTGCCGTGTGACGGTGGGCCATCCGGCGGCTATCTGGCCGTACAAAATAACGGCGATGCTTTCTTTGGTCGGTCGAATATTGCCAGTAACGGGGTGACCTGGTTCCAGGCCTACACCACGAGATTTAAGCCTACGGCTGCCGATGTTGGGGCGCTGACTGATGCCCAGGCCGCGCAGAAATATGCGTTGCGCTCGTTCAAGGTCAACGGCAAACCGTTGTCCGGGGATGTCAATCTTGTGGCCGGTGACGTTAACGCCTGGAACAAGACCGAAGCGGATGCGCGGTACGTGAAGCGCGTGGGCGACGATATGACGGGGCCGCTTAAGCTGCCGCGCTTGGTGTTCCCGGATGCCAGCACGTCCAGTTCTGACGGTGATATTGATAGGGATAATGGTTTTACGGTTGAGTCCTTGGTCGCGGCCAACAACAAGGGGTATCCGGTGCCGGGTGGCATGGGGGTGCTGTTCACGGGCAAGGTCAACGAATATCGCAATGTGCAATTTGCAGTGGGGTCTGGTGACCGTGCGTTTTATTTGCGTTCGCTGCGCAAAGACAGTGCGGAATCGAAAACATGGGCGCGGGTATACACCACGGACTACAAACCGACCATCACGGACGTACAGGCCGCCGACCATAGCAATAACTTTGCCGCGCGGATGGGGGTAGTACGTGTCCTAACCGGTGCCAATAAGCCGACATCGCCCGGCCCCTGGAGCGTAGAAAATAGCTCTTGGACGCCTGTTCCGTGGGGATCGCTGTATGTGTCAACGAACGGCACCAATTTGAGCACAACCTCCGGTAACGGGAAGTTCATCCATTACCTGTTTATCGCCCACGGCACCGCGAACAAGTTCTATGTGGCGACAGATGTTAATGGCGGATTTACGGGCTGGGAAAGCTATCTGCCCAGGAGCGGCGGCCAGCTTTCCGGGGCAGTTAAGAGCAGTGCCGAAATCACGGCAAAATACCTTTCGACGCCCGCGGGCGCGGTGCCGGAAGGGAGCGGCGCGTATGCGGCGCAACTCGACACCAAAGCGCCGTTCTACCAGGAAAACTTTGATTGGGATGTCGCCGAGGGTGGGCGCTATGTGCCGCTGGTGAAAGGCCGGAGCAACCGCAAAGGGCAGGGTTACCCTACGGCCGTGAGCTTTGGGTATCTGCTGGATGGGCAAGGCAGCTTTGCCAAGCCCTGCATCCACGTGCGGGGAGACAATAACGCGGAAGCGAACTGGCGATTTGATCCCAATAACAAGCAATTTTACGCACCTGGTAATGTGCTTGCAGGCCAGGCAATTTTGCATACCGATGGCAATATCACGGGCAACATCTGGGGCGGCTATCTCAGCAACTGGCTGAACAATCAGTTCACGGCCCGCGATAACAACATCAACAACCGTGTTGATTGGGCAACTTACAATCGTGATGTGGGCGCCAGGGCCACCATTGATTACGTCAATAGCCGCTCAGCCGTTGCCGGCGGCCGCAATGCCTGGTGGTACAAGGACGAGGTGACGGGGTTCATCATCCAGGGCGGCGTCGTCAACCGTGGTGATTATATTAACCGCGTGGGTTTTCCGCGCGGCTATGTACGCGAATGCTTTGGCGTACAACTGACGCTATCCAGTTCCAACGGGAGCTGGTTTGGTGACAGTCGGGTCAATATCCAGGCGCGCGATCTGGATAACAACGGGTTTAATGCAATGATGGATGGCCAGGAACAGGTGGTGTTCTGGCAATCGGTGGGGGTGTGATGATGAACTATGGATTCAGTGCGACGACCGGCGCCTTTTATGTCTACGAAGACCGCGCCGATTATGAAGCCAATGGCAACTGGCCGGAGGATGTTACCCCGGTTTCCACCCTCACCTGGGAACGTTATTGCGGCCAGGGGCCGGCCGGCAAGGTGCGCGGTGCCAACAGCCGGGGGCTGCCTTGCTGGGTCGATGCACCGGCACCGACCAAAGCCGAACTTGCCGAGCACGCCGCCAGGCAAAAAGCGGCGTTGATGGACAGCGCCGCCAGGGCGATAGCGCCACTGGAAAGGGCGGTAAAATTGCGCATGGCCACCGAGAAGGAAAAAGCCGCGTTGACGGCGTGGGAAACCTACAGTGTGTTGCTTAATCGCATCGATCCTGCCGCCGCGCCGGATATTGCTTGGCCGGAGGTGCCGGGTGTGGCGTAAGTCAACGTTGAAGATGCCGGGCGACATGCAGGCGTTAACCTGTTCTATGGTGCCGGTGCATCCGTGGGTACACGGCATCGGCCGCGCGGAGGCATCGGGTAATTACCTGAGTCCGCAGAATGCGGTGAACTACCTGGCCGAACGGCTTGGCGGCGGCGGTGATGAACTCTCCGTTACCGTGCTGTTGGTGTGTGCGACCTCATACGCGGAGTTTATGTCCCTGCTGGCCAGCATGGCGGACGTGTTGCCATTGCCGGTGCTGGGCCAGGTGAAACGGATGGCACAAACAGCGGCCACACAAGCCGTGGAAAAAATGCAGATCCCCGGCAAATTCGGCGGTGGGCTGCCGGCGGCGGTGCCGTTGTCGACCTCCGCCCAGCGCCTGGCGCTGAACGCGCAGCGTATTGCCGAGGCTAAGGCCGGCGCCGCCGTTGGCGCCAGTGTGGCGGGGCTGCAATCCGCCCTGGCCGGTTTTATGCAGGTGCGGCAGTCCGCATTAGACGGTGTGAGCCAGGCCATGACGGCCCTACAGGGAAAGACGGCGCCGGCGTGGGCGTTCACGGGCAAGGGGAATGTGGCGAGTTTGGCCGCCGAAATGAAAAAGAACGTGCCGCAGCAGGATGCCGTGTTTACGCTCGGAATGTTGTTTGCAGGCAAAGATTTATCGACGCTGGAGGCGATGATCCATGACGATAGTCACCCTGGCCCTTAATGGCGAGGCCATCGCGTTAAAAGGCCTGATGGTCACCCCGATGATGCAGTTTCAGGATAAAGACCAATCCGGCCAAACGTCCAGCACCGCCAATGCCGAACAGGGCATTAAGCCCAAGGAGTTGCGCATTTCGGGCATGATCCCGTTCAGCGAGGCCAAGGTGCTGACGCGGCTGTTTGCGCTGGCAGAGGCAACGGAAGGCGGGAAGTTGAAGCGTTACCGCGTGGCCAACCATACCGCGCAGGCCATCAACTTTCGCCTGGCGACGTTCACCGGCTCAATCGATGCCCCCAAGCAGGACGGCAAGCAGGCCTGGCTGGTGACGTTCACGTTGCGTGAACACCTCAGCGTGCCGGAGAAAAAAAGCGCCCGTGAAGACAACAAAACCGCCGCCCGTAAACAGACGCCGGGCGGCAATGGCGCAGTGAAGGGCGGCAAAGCCGCCGAAGACGATCAGCAATTGAGCTGGTTCGAGCGCAAGGTGTTGAAACCGGCGGATGCGCTGGCCGCCAAGGTGGTGGGGAACGATGAAAACAGTTAAACGCCTGATGCTGTCCGGGGATGCGGTGCCGTTGGTGGATGTCAACGTGGTGTTGGAGTTGAACGCCTGCGGGCGCGGGTTTATCACCGCGCAAACGGGGCAGGACTACACCGGCAAGCTGGTGCGGCTGGATGTCGGCTATACCGACGATATTCTACGCTGGTTTACCGGCTACGTTGAGCGCTCCCAGCCGGCGGAAAACGGTTTTCAACGGCTGTTCGTGCGCGAACTGGCGGGCGTATTCGATAAGTTGTGGCCCTGCGCCTTCCAGCACCCGACGCTGCGCCAGGTGGCCGATTGGTTGCAGGAAAACAGCGGGATCACCTTCACCTTGCCGACCGCCGACTACACCGACAAACCGATCCCGCATTTTACCCACAGTGGTAACGGCTATCAGTTGCTGGCCAATTTGGGGCCGGCCTTTGGCGTGCCGGATTACATCTGGCAGCCGCTGCCGGACGGCGGGGTGTTCCTGGGGAGCTGGGCGCACTCGATGCTGGCCGGCACCCCGATCGATATTCCGGCCGAATTCAGCCAGAGCCAATCCAGCGGCAACAGCATGACGATCCCCCTCGTGCAGGCGTTGCGGCCGGGCGCGGTCGTCAACGGCAAGCGCCTGTCTAAGGTTCGGCTGGAGAACGACAACACGGCGATCACCTGGCTGGCGTTGAACCCGCTTACCGGTAAGGCCGAAGACAAGCCGGCGGCGCAGCGCCAGATTGAAGCGGCTTACCCTGAACTGGCCGCCGGGCTGCACCTGCCGAAGTTCGCCAGGGTGGTGGCGCCTACGGAAGCGGTGAGCAGCGGCAATCTGGCCGATCCGTTCCGACCCCGCTATGCGGTGGACGTGCAGCTACTTGATGCGGACGGCAGCCCGGCCAAAAACACGCCGATTTATCCGGCGGTGCCTTTGCCGGTGCCGATGGCAGGCAGTGAGTCCGGCATGTTCCAGTTTCCGCCGGCCGGCGCGTTGGTGGAGGTGGGCTTTACCGGCGGGCGCCCGGATAAGCCGTTTGTGCGTCAGACGGTAGCAGAGGGCCATGCACTGCCCGACATCAAGCCGGGTGAGCAGCTGCAACAGCAACGCGCCGAAGTGTCCCAGCGTGTGACGCAGGCGGGCGATTGGGAGCGCCAAACCGATCAGACCATCCGCGAGCATTCGATGAACCGCGAGATCCACGCGGACGAAGAAACCCGCACCCTGGTGGCCAGAACGGCCACGGTGCAAGCCAATGACAAAACCACGGTATTGGGTACGGCGACGCTGTTGGCCGGCGCCATCGTGCAAATCGCCGAGGGCGATTACAGCCTGGCCACCCAATCCGGGTATGTGGCCAGCGTGGCGAAGGATGCCAAAACGGAAGTCGGCGGCAGTCTGATCGAGAAGATAGGGAAAATCCGTAGCAGCATCGCCGCCGTTCGCCAGGATGTGATCGCGCCGGTGGTGTGGGTAGGCAGTCAGCAGATTAACGTGATGTCGCTCATGCTGGACACTCTGGACGTGGTGAAGGAGCTGGCGCAGCGCACCGCCAGCCATACCCACAGCAACACCGGCGCCCCGGTTAACGCCGGCGAGATTAGCGCGACCGGCGATAAGTCCGGGCAACTGAAGGCTAAATATGCCCCCGTCATTGGCTAGCGATGAATTGATCGATGCGAACGATCAATTCGGCGTAATTGACCTACACAATCAATTATCAATTACGGACATAACCGTGTAGAAATTGAGCAAACAACAAAGCCAGCACCAGGAAACACCGGCCCGCCTCGCGCGGGCTTTTTCATGCCTGCCATCTATGCCGCCTGTGCGCCCCGTAGCGCCTTCGCAAACAAAAAACACCCCGCCTTACCCACAGAGAAGATCAAACCAACAGCGAGCCGCCAGCGCGGCAGAATCCCCACGAAATAAACGTTCGCACCACGAAAACGGCACTACACCGCACCCGCCTGCGCAATTTGGATCAAGAAATTTTTTCAGTTCTGATTTTCTACAAAACACCCCACCGAGCCGCGCCACGCCTGGGGCTTTGCGAGCAATCCAAAACTGAAAAGATTGAAAAGAATTTCAGTGTTTTTCAGATTTTTTTGATTTTCATAAAAATGATTTTGCTTTTAATTATTGATTTTAAAGTCTTTTTGTGGATTACGCCTTGTTAATTGACTTTGATTAGCATGCTTCGACATGCTATTTTAGATAGATTATTTGTACAAGTAGAGAGCGTGCAAGGTGGCCAGCAGAAGAAAAAGCGAGCTAGAACAAATGGTTATTGAGGTGCTAAAAAGAAGCAAGGAACCGCTTTCTTTATTGAAAATAACTGAAAAAATAATTGAAGTGGCTCCATCACTTTTGCGAGGTGCAACGCCATCAAATTCTCTTTATTCAATTATTTATAAAAGGGAAAAAAGGAGAGAGGCAGATGGAGATGCGGCTGTGTTTTTGCGCCTTAATAAAGGGCGACTGGTCTATTATACGTTAGCGGATAAGAAAAAATGAAAGTTGTTCCACATGTAATACCATACCAAGGAAGTAAACGTAAGCTAGCTAATGATATTCTTGGGTATGTGGAAAAATTAGACATAGACAGATTCTATGAACCATTCGCAGGCTCTGCTGCTGTTACTTTGGCTGCTGCAGCAAGGCAAAGTGCCAATAGATACATTATCGGGGATAAATATCATAACTTAATGAAGTTGTGGGATATGATTATTAATAATCCATACGAAGTATCAGCACAATACTCCAAGCTGTGGTATGAGCAGCTAGGTGAGCCAAACGAGTATTTTATAAAAATCAGAGAGGAGTTTAATGCTGATAGTGATCCAGTAAAGCTTTTGTATTTGATGGCTAGATGTGTAAAAAATGCAATCAGATTCAATAGCTCTGGAGAATTTAATCAGTCGCAGGATAAGCGTCGGCTAGGTACTAAGCCTGATAAAATACATAAAAATCTGATTCAGGTATCTGAGCTGCTTCGGGAGCAAGTAGAGTTATTCAGTGGCGATTTTAGAGAGTTGACAAAACAGGCTTCTCAGAATGATTTCGTATACATGGATCCACCTTGGCAAGGTACAAGTACAGCCAGAGACCCAAGGTACGCATATATTCTTGATTTGCAATCCTTGGTTGATGAGATGGAAAATATGAATGTTAAAGGAGTACACTATGTCCTTTCATTTGATGGTGTCTGTGGCGAAAAGTCTTATGGCAAGGAGCTCCCTTCATCTCTTAATTTGAAAAAGATAATGCTAAAAGCTGGCCGTTCATCGCAAGCTACACTGTTAGGAAGAGATGATGAGACCTTTGAGTCTCTATATCTTTCGCCAGCTTTAGCAAAAAAAATATTTTAAAGCTCACTCAGGACTTTTTTGATAAAGTCCTGAATAGCTATATCGTGTTTTACGCAATGTTCATTTATTTTCTGATAAATATCCATATCAGAATCGCCTATGAAGTCAATAGCTATCCTCCTGATGGGCATCATTGCGATATGAGTATAGCTTTCAGGCCAAGCCCAATAACAATTTTTACAAATAGAATCTCTTTTGAGTGTTTTGAAGTTTTCACAATGCTCACATGACCATGACTTTTGTCTTTGAGTAGTCCCGGTCAATAACATAAAGTTTTCAGGTTCATTCTCTTGTGCAACATTATCGCCTGCAACTTCATAAGGAATTCGGTGGTCTATTTGTAAATAGAGTGGAGGATATTCTTCACCAGTAATTGCACATCTAGAACCATACATATCGATAAGTGTATTCTTGAATGCTTTCGAGAAAACTTGCCTACCATCTAATTTATGCGCTTCTATCTTGTCGGGATCACCAAATCTATAGCCTGCGATAGCTCGGCCTGTAGATGAAGGCAGTTTAAATGTCTCTAAGGGAATCCCGGCCTCTCTAACATCGCGAGCAGCTCTTGGAGCATGGTTATACCCGTAAAGCTCTTTCAGTTCTTCAGTGGTTACATAACCATGTTTAATTATATGCTGTATGACAGTATGAGGCCTTTTTGCCGTTATATTTTTGACCGCTTCTAAAATTCTCGGATCAATTTCAGATGACATTGCTCAGTCTCCATCGTTGACAGCCCTTATGCTGGACTTAGGCCAGGGCTGTTTTAAGTGACGTTTTCGTTGTCGCCATTTTGTCGCCACTTAAAATAAAAAAGGGCTACGCTTGCACGTAACCCTTTGTTTTATTTGGTGGAGCTGGGGGGATTTGAACCCCCGTCCGAAATTACTACA
>OCLG01000060.1_pt1 | contig 65421 bp, 45 predicted proteins | sample 1548111 | NCBI WGS metagenome assembly OCLG01 (sample SAMN05301508, study PRJEB22388) | human oral metagenome | isolation source: Infant 2 DOL 28 oral | host: Homo sapiens | place: USA: Pittsburgh, Magee-Womens Hospital of UPMC | collected 2013/2014 | reverse complement strand
ACCACCGAGATCTACACTCTTTCCCTACACGACGCTCTTCCGATCTCGGTGTACAGAATACCGTCATAATCAGTGGAGTACGTCGGCTGTGCCGCTGCATCCTGAGCAGCCGGCTTGGGGGTCACAGCATTTGCCGCCGGTGCATTAGCAACAGGTGCCGCATCCTGGGCGAGTGCCGGAGTCATCGGCAGAACCATAGCACCAGCCAACGCCAGCGCGCCGCAACCCTGAGCCGCACGGAGGAAAGAAGACTTAGAATTCGGAAGCGAGGACATACATCATCCTAACGGGTCGTACCCACCGGGATGATGCAGGTTCATAGGGTTCCTGGGGTGAGAAAACTCCATCGAATCTGCGCCAACCCAATGAGAAGTGGTTGAGTATCCCCGTCGGTTTCGGGGACATTTTCACCCTATCAAACCCTCAGGTAGATGTCAGAGAACACTCAAGAGAGGCTTGAAGGTTCTGATGGTTTTCACAGGTTGACCAGCCACTAAAAAATGAGCCCAGCAAACCAAACTCAGCAAGCCAAACCCCGAAAACAGAACCCCGCGCTCCCGAATAGAAACACCACTCGGGAACACGGGGTTATTCGTGCGACTAGTCGATAAGCAGAGCCAGTTTAGCGAGCCAGCTTATCGAGACTGGAAAGCAGTCAGAACAGTCTCCAGATGGCCGCGAGTCAGCAGCTGCTTAGGAATGAAATAGTGACCACCGTACACAGTAGGCAAATTCTGGCTCGCCCACAGAATCTCACGATAGAACGGAGCACCAGGCTTAACATCCACATAGGGAGAATCACCCGTCACCGCAGGAGAACCCGCCGCACGGTAAGTGAACGCCGCAACGGTAGCGTTCGAGATACCAGCGTCCGCGTGGAACTTGCCGTCCGACCAGCCGTAGCTGATGCCCTTCTCACGAACCCAAATGTACGCAGCGTAGTTCGGGTCGTCAGTCTTCACATCCGGCCAGGGCGACGTCTCAGGCAGCTTCACCTCGGGCGCGCCAGCCTGAAGGTACAGAGCCACCGCCAGCTCGCCGCGGGTAGCGCGTTCCTTGCGCTGCTCATCGGTCAGACTAGGCTTCTTATCCTCAACAGCGTCAGAGCCCTTGAAGTTCAGGTCCTGAGAAGCCAGCAGCTCACCGCGACCCTCGGGCGCCTTACCCACAACGGGGGCAAGGAACTCGCCGCTCTCGCTGTAGCCGTCATTAGCCCAGACCTCCACCACGTACTTCTTCGAAGCATCCAAAGTGTTAGCCGGAACCTTCACGGTGCCGTTCACTACGCCGTTCACATACTCAAAGGCACGGTCGTGGTGGTTGTACTCAATGATGTCGCTGGTCGCCAGAACAGGGGTGTTCGAACCCTTCTCACGGATTACATACTGAACACCCTTGACGGAGTGAATCTCACCGTAGAAACCGGTACCCGAGAAGTAAATGTCCTGATCAGTGGTGGTATCGCCAAGAGCCTTGTATTCCACCTTGGGGGCAAACGGACTGGGACGGAACGCCTGAGTTTGCACTGCAATACGGCGAATCACATTCTTGCCAGCCCACAGATCCTCAATGGTCAGCTGGGGCTGACCCTGCTGCTCAGCAACCAGGTCAACCTCGTAACGCACATCGTAAGTCGGGATACCGGGGAAGTAGTAGCGAGGCTCATAGTAGCGCTGAAGCACGTCCGGCTTGACCGTCAGCTGAGCATCCAGGGTGCCGTCCTCAGCAATGGTGAAGTCCTTACCCTCCTCAAAACGCAGCGGCGTATCATCAGCGGGCAGTAGGCTACCGTCGGGAACACCCTGAGAAGCGGCCAGGTAAACCGCCACCTTGCCGTGCTTTTCACGCCACTCCTTAGTGAAACCCGAACCCTTCACGTGGACGGTACCGCCCTCAAAGGTGTACAGCAACTGAGCCTTGCCGTCGTACAGAACCTCGAACGTCGGAGCGTCCTCCTGGGTGGCCTTAGCGCCCGGAACATCCGCAGCCGTCGTGCCGTCAGAACCATTGAAGTTCAGCGTCTGAGAAGCGAGCAGAGTACCGCGACCCTCGGGTGCCTTGCCAACAACGGGGGTCACCAGGTCTTCGCTACCCTCCTGGTAGCCGTTGTTGCCCCATACCTCGACAACGTACTGCTTTGCCTTATTCAGGGTGTTAGCGGGAATCTTAACGTTACCGTTGAGGAGCCCATGCTGGTACTGGAACGCATACTCGGGGTCGTTGTACTCGATGATGTCGCTAATAGCCAGGACGGGGGTGTTCGAGCCCTTCTCACGCACAACAATCTGAACACCCTTCGGGGAGTTAATATCGCCGTTGAAACCCCAACCTGAGAAGTTCAGAACCTGATCGTTACCGGTATCCTTCAAAGCGTTGTAGCTCCAATGAGGAGCGAACTCATCAGAAGTAGCAACAGGATTCTCGCGGACGCGATCATCCGGCAGGGAACCAGCAACAGCCGCCGCAGGAGCATCCGCGGCAACATTCTGGGCAAGCGCAGGAGACATCGGCAAAACCATCGCGCCAGCCAGCGCCAATGCACCGCAACCCCGTGCTGCACGGAAGAAGGACGAAGCCTTGAAATTCGGAAGAGCGGACATAATCATTCCTTATTGGTCGAATCCATCGCGCCAATGCAGTTTCTAAAAGGGGAGTGAGAAATCTTCGTCGAATCTGCGCCAACCCAATGAGAAGTGGTCGAATATCCCCGTCAATTTCGGGGACAATTTCACCCTATCAAAGGGGTGAATAGAAGTCAGGAAACACTCAAGAGAGACTTGAAGGTTCTGAGGGTTTTCCCAGGTTGACCAGCCGCTAAAAACTGAGCCCAGCAGGCTAAAGCCCGAAAAAAGAACCCCGCACTCCCAAACAAGAGTGCGGGGCCGCCAAACACGCTAAAGCAAAGCGCTAAAACAAAGCACAGAAACTAGGAAGTGCAAAAACTAGGAAGTGCGGAAGTACAGGTACATCATCATCGCAACACGACCACGAGACGTCTGAGCCGTCGGCTCAAAAGCATTACCCTCAGACACCGTAGACACACCACGACGAGACGCCCACACAATCTGACGGTAGAACGGAGTCACAGACGAAACATCGCTAAACGGCGAAGAACCCGACATCTGAATCTTCTGCGCACCATCAGCACGGTACAGCAAAGCCGCCGCAGAAGCATTCGACAGACGCGCCTCCGCATGGAACTTACCATCAACCCAACCGGACGTAATACGCTCCTGACGCGCCCACAGGTACGCATCATAGTTCGGGTCAGATTCATCAACATCCGCATACGGCGAATGCGCCGGACGGGTTACCGCCGGCGAACCCGCCAGCTTATAGAACATGGTGATCAACTCGCCACGAGTCACCGGATCCTCAACACCAAAATGGTCCTCAGAAAGCGGCTCCATCGTCTGAGTGCGAACAGCCCAACGGATACCCGCATAGTACGCAGAATCCTCAGTGGCATCAGCAAAAATAGTGTTCGCATCCGGCGCGGTCACGGACGGACGCAGAATCTTCGGGCCCTGCGTCGAAGAACTCGACACCAGGACAGAAGCAGAAGTCGCCGAAGCGGGCGCCGGCGCAGCAGTATCCGCCGAAGAAAGACGCGCCTCCGACGAATCATAAAAAGAGAAAAGAGGTGAGAACGGCAGATACAAAACACCCGCCAACGCCACAGCGCCAACAGCCAGCTCAATACGGCGGCGCTTACGCTTCTTCGACTCAGCCTGAGAAGAAGCCTCGGGGGTGCCCTCCGGTGCCAGCAGAGGTGCAGAAGAATTATGGGCAGTATCAGTCGACTGCTTAAAATTCTGGGACATAAATCCTCAATGTGGTTGATGTATCGGTGTGTGCAGGGCTCCCTCTAGTTCTTCTACGCACCCAGCCGGATAAGGGTGCGCACTAAGGGGGCGCAACAGTCCTAAGCATAAACCACAGCTTGAAAAATATTAATTTACACTCCACAGAACATTCTTGAAAAGAGGGGAGTAGAGCACCCAAAAATCCGCCCAATAGCGGGTGCCGCATGAGGCGCGCCCCACATGCGGTACAGCCCACACTAGCGTGGTAACCGCCAAAAATACGCCGAAAACCGCGGAACAGCACCGGGCGACAGTCCCGCACGCGCCCCTACAGATACCTTGCAGTCACCTCATAAACACCCCGCAATGGCACAGAAAAGCCGGGACAGCGGGACGAAACCAACGTTTCATCACCACCAGCCCGGCTCAATCATTGCGGGTTAGACGCTAATCCCAACGAACTAGCAGGACCCTAGCGAACCTTGTAGTTCATCAAGAAACCAGCCAGCTCACCACGGCTCACCAGCGCAGACGGGTGGTACTCAGAACCCGGGAAAACCTGCAGCTTCTGCTGCTTAGCCCAAGTAATCTCACGGTAGAACGCGGAGCCAACCTTCACATCGGTGTACGGCGCCTCAGTCACAGCAACCGGCTTCTTACCATCAAAACGGTACAGGAACGCCGCAACAGTAGCATTAGACACAGACGCATTCGCGTGGAACTTACCATCAGACCAGCCGAAAGTAATGCCCTTCTGACGAGCCCAAATGTACGCAGCGTAGTTCGGGTCATCAGTCTTCACATCCGGGTACGGGCTAGTAGCCGGCAGGGTAACCTTCGGGGAACCAGCCAGGCGGTACAGTGCAACAGTCAGCTCACCGCGGGTCGCATCATCATTAACGCCGAACCAATCCTTCTCGCGAGAATCAATCAGCTTCTGATCAGCAGCCCACAGAACAGCCTTGTGGTTCGCGTGAGCAACCGGAACATCAGCGAAACGCTCACGAGCCTTCTTGTTCGCAGACTCACCGGTCAGAGTCAGGTAATCAGCCGCGATGCGCTCGCTCTGACCATCTGCGTAGTTGATGGTTACGAAAATAGCGTAGTGGCTATCCTCATCCAGCTTGGTGCCGTCAACGTTAACGGTCGTCTCAAACGCGCCGGTCGCCACACGGTCAGCGCTCAGAGTGATGCTCTCCAGAGCCTCACCGGTCGGGTTGCCATCAGCCTCAGCAGCCGAGAACAGCACGTTCACGGTAGCACCAGCGGGGACGTCGAAATCCTTACCCTTCACACGGATAGTGGTCGAAGAGCTCAAATCCACCTTGTCAGTGCTCAAAGAAACCGAAGGAGACTCCTTCTTAACGTTCTCGCCGTTCACCGGAACAAACGCCTGAGTACTCAGCGCCTGGCTGTTCGCCTCATCGTTATCTTCCGGAACGTTGAACTCGAAAGTCTGCACAACATAGGAGTTGCCGGACTTCAGGGTGCCCGCCGGGATGTCCAGAACAGTCGAGAAACGGCCGTTGGTGTAACCCATGTACTGACCAAAGAAAGCAGAGTAGGAGGTGAACTTAGCCTCCGACTGAGCCAGCGCGGGGCCGGTCGCCTTACCGGTCGCCGGATCAACCGCACGAACCGCAACAATCAGCGACTCGCTACCGTTGTACGAAATGTTCTGGAAACCAGCACCGTTCACTGTGACCTTAGCGTTCTCAGAAGCATTCACCGACGAAGCGCTGTACGACAGGGTCGGGGAATCAACGGTGGGAACATCCGCAACCTTCAGTTCAGTACGAACCTCATCCGCAGGAATCCAGCCGTCTTCAGCATCATCGCGGTAACCGAGCACAACATCGAAGGACGAGCCATTGGCCTCCAGATAGTTAGCGCCGATAGAAGCGGTCAGGTTCACGGTGCCGTCAGCCGCAAAGGCGGAGGCGGGAACATCCTGAACATAGAAGGGGTAATCACGCGGGTGGTGCGGCGGGAAAGCAACGCTTTCACCCTTCGGAACAACGTACAGGCGGAACGACTTGCCCTTAACGAAGTCCTTGGAGAAACCGGAGCCGCTAACCGTCACGTTGCCGCCCTTGAGAATGTCAAAAGTGCCGGAGGTAACCTGCAGACGCTGAGCACCCTGAGCCTCGCCCTGCTCAACAGCCTGGGCTGCTACCGGAGTAGCAGGTGCGGCAAACGCGGGGGAGAGAGGCAAAAGCATAGCGCCAGCCAGGGTGATGGCGCAGCCGCTCTTGGCCATGTTTTTGGGTAGCGCAAAGCGCATGTGGTTGGGAAGTGAGGACATTGTTATCCAATCAGTTTTTATCGGTGTCACGCATCGAGTGTGGTGCGCATAAACACCGTAGCAAATAGTTAAGACATGCCGGAACCTGAAAGGTCATCAGCGCGAAAAATGTCTGTGTGTTTTATTGCATGTCTTAAGGTGAAGTATAGCCTTAAAAAGTATCTGCATGATGTGGAAAATATGCCTAAATAGTGTGCTGATAAGCACAAACGCTGGTCACTGTACAAAAAAGTAAAGCATAAAAATCCACCGCATTCGAAAAATTCGCACCTATGCAACCTCTGCAGGTTGAGAATATTCACAATGCGGTGGGCAAGGCAACATAAAAGTCACCCACAATAAAAGTGGCACATAAACAGAGCCATAAAGTCGCCTATTTGACGAAAGCCAACCAAAATAGCTAACGCCACGGCGAGACACTATGTGAGACGGCTGCCGCCGTGCTCCATGCGGTACAGCATGACCGAGAACTCCGAAGAAGAAACAGTATCCGAACTGAAATCCTCAGCGTAGCGGCGATCATAATCCTTATAACCCCAGATGAACTGCTGAGTAGCCCACAACGACTCCCGCCAGAATGCAGTATCCGTACGCTCATAATCGGACCAATGCGAACGCGAAACCCGGACCGGAGAATCACCCGGCACGCTACTGTTCTTGGGCACAGACGAAGACGGCAAACTGCTCGACTCCGGCGCAGGAGCCGGCGCGATCATCCGCTGGTACCTGTACAAGAACGCCAACGTAGAACGTGCCGAAAGGTTTGCCTCCGGGTGGAACTTGCCGTCCGCCCAGCCGAACGTAATGCCCTTCTGACGAGCCCAAATGTACGCGGCGTAGTCCGGGTCGCTCGGCGCCACATCCGCATAAGGACTGGTTGCAGGCAGCTCAACATGAGGCGCACCCGCCATACGGTACAGCGCCACCGTCACATCGCGGCGACTCAAAACGGTCTTACTCTCGTCCAGAAGAGCCTGCTGCTTAACCCATTCAAGAGCCGCCTTCTGCTCCTCCGTAGTATTCGCCAAGAGATCAAGATTCTCAGAAGCCACCGGCTCGACCGCATCCGCGGTGCCATCCTTGCCAGGGATTACCTTCTCCAGAACAACCCTGTAAGACCCCTCATAATTCAGAGCGCTACCGGGAATATTCAGCTTCTCCTCCGCGGCACCATCGTGGATGCGCTCAACGGGAATAACCTGTTCCAAAGCCTTCTCACCGGTCAGCTCGCCAAAATCATCCGTTGCCTGAACCGAGAAACGGTAATAGCCCTCGGTAAGCTTCGGAAGATTTGAGACACGCGCGGTGAGAGTATTCATCTCCTGATACGGGTTGATGCGCTTATACGGAATGTACAAATCCGGCCGCGCTACAGGCTGGTCAGGATCCGGCTGGTTATCGCTCGGCTGCCCAGACCGCACCGGAAGGAACTGCGCAACACTGGTCAGCAAGCTGCCGTTATAGTCCTCCTCGCCCGGGTGAGGAAGATTAGAACCGTAGATACCAATCATGTAGAGCCTGCCCGGCTTCAACGTACCCGCCGGAATCGTCATCTTCGTGCCGAAATAGTTATTGCGGAAACCCGTACAGTGATGCAAGCAGTTGCCCGTCAACGGAACAACATGGGAGAAAACAGGGTGTCCCATAATCTTTCCCGTAGCCGGGTCTGCCTCATACAGAGTGACGTACGCCTGGCTGTCGTACCCGCCTACGATGTTCGGGGGAAGAATATGGTAGCCCTCAACCGTCAGAGTCGTATCTTGCCACGGCTTATCAACCGCTGAAATGCTGTAGCGGTACGTCGGCTGATCAGGCTCAGGGTCGCGCACCGTGGGCAAGGGAATTCGTGCCGTACTACGGGGATCATCATACGGATAGTCGTGTGGGTCAGGCTTATCGGACGGGTAGTAGGTCAGCGCCACGTCGAAGAGGGTATCTTCTGGAACCATCATCCACTGCTTCGGGATATCAAGAGTGAACGTGACGCTCCCGTCAGGATTATCGTGTGCCTTACCCTCAGCACGGAGGCTGGCAACCTTGCTGCCGTACTGCGCCTCAGGAAGGGGATCGCCGTAATGTGACTGAAGGTAATTCTTACCGCGCTCCACAATGCCGAACTCATACAGCGTGTACTTTGCGCGGAACTCGGCACTCAGCGGCGCGGTGGTCACAGAGACAGTGCCGCCCTCAGAAATGTTGAGGGTACCCGAGGTGAGCTTCATGCCAACCGGGTTGTCAGGTTTCTTCTGCTCGTCTGCAGGGGAGGCGGGTGCAGCCTGTGCCGGTTGCGCCTGCTGCTCAGGTGCTGCCTGGGCCGGTGTTGCGAGCGCCGCCGGAGTAATACCGGCAAGCGGGCTCAAACCCAGCAGCAATGACAGGCTGAGCGCGCGGGCGCTCGCCGGGTGGCGCGGGGTATCAGAATGGTGCGAGGCACCTCGTGGTGTGAAGAATGAAGACATCGTTATCCCATCTACAAAAAACTGTACGGTGAATGAAGCGGGCGAGTAGATGAAGCAAGTGAAGAAGTTGAGCGGATAAACCCTGAGAAGACCCCCAAAAAACAGGGGAGAAGAAGCCCCGTAAAGCCTGGTGCTGGGCAAAAGAACTCGCAGAAGGCAGGGAAGAAAAACCGGGGTGGCACCGGCGGGCTGAAAAGTCGAACTACGTCGAGCATTCCAGCCCACCGGTCACTCCTCACTACAACCGGGCGCTACTTGAGGTGGCTGCCGCCGTGCTCCATGCGGTACAGCATCAACGCCAAGTCATAGACGGACGTTGTCTCCATGAAAAAGCGTTCGTGTTCCCAATCCCCGGTGTAGCCCCAAATGCGTTGCTGAACAGCCCACCGAGATTCACGCCAGAAAGCGCTACCCTCCTCCAAATCCAGAACCCATGGGTTAGCGCTCACCTCAGATTCATCCGACCCCGGCAGGCTACCGTTACGAGACTGCGGTGCGGCAGTCGGCAAGCCGGGAGACACCTTACCGCGCGAACGCTGATACCTATACAGGAACGCCGCCGTCGAATAATTGTGCATGTTCATCTCCGGGTGGAAATTCCCATCCGCCCAACCGAACGTAATGCCCTTCTGACGAGCCCAAATATACGCGGCGTAGTCCGGATCATCCGGAGCGATATCTCCATAAGGGCTCGTCGCCGGAAGCTCAACCTTCGGGGAACCCGCCAGGCGGTACAATGCCACCGTCACATCGCGGCGCGTCATATCGCGTCCCTCACTCAAAGAAGAAAACTCAGGAAGAACCTGACGGCGCTTAAACCATGCCCAGGCGGCGTTGACCTCCTTATTCTTCGTAAACTGCAGCTGTAGATCCTTCGAAGTAAGCTGCTCAACCGACTCAACCGTACCGTCCTTGCCGGCAGTCACCTTTTCCAAGAAGAGCCTGTACGAGCCGTCATAATTCAGCGGCGCACCGGGGACGTTCAGCTTCTCATCCACCGTGCCGTCATGGATGTTCTCAGCAGCAATCTCCTGCACCAGCGTTTTCTGACTGGCCAGAAGTCCCTGCGCGTCAACATGCTGCATCGAGAAACGGTAAGAGACCCCAGGCTGCTTCTTCAAGCCGACGGCGCGTACCTGAAGGATATTTTCCTCATCATAAGGGCTCACCGTCGTAGCCTTCAGAAACATCTCAGGGCTAGCCGATTCCTTATTAAGCGAACGTACCGGGATGAAATCTGCAACATCATTCAGCAACTCACCGGGGTAATTCTCATCCTCCGGACGGTCTTTACCGTAGAAACCAATCTTATAGACCTTACCCGGCTTAAGCGTTCCCCCAGGAATCGTAATAGACGTCTTAAAATGCCAATTCAGGAAATAAACGCGCTCTCCACTACGGGAAGCCGGGTACGGAATCCGAGTGGTGAATTCTGGTTCGCCTACAATCTTTCCGGTCTTCGGGTCGACTTCATAAAAAGCCAGAAGCGCGGGGCCATCCTTGCCCTCTCGACTACCGCTCGTAAGGATATGGAACCCCTCAATCGTCAGAGTCGTATCCTTCCACGGGTCATCAATTGCGGGCACACTGAAAATGTACGTCGTCTCAGTCGGCTTAGGGTCCTGCACAACATTAATAGGTGCACGCGCCACAAAACGGAATTCGGACGGCCAAAAATCCTCCCGGTGGCCCTTCTTGTGGTACGTCAAAATGACGTCGAAAAGAGTGCCTTCATTAGCCTCAATAATGTACGGCCCAATATTGAGGAAGAAGGTGTAGCTCCCGTCTGGGTTTTCTACCATCTGCTTCGGGTTGGGCTCACGGTCAAAGAGGTAGCCAAAGTAGGCATATCCGTCAATGCGGGCATGCGCGGCTTTGAAGTACGAAGAACCGCGATCAACCAGAGAAAATTCGTAGAATTCGTAATTCTGACGGAATTCAGCACTGAGCGGAGGCGTCGTCAGCGTGACGGTGCCTCCTCGAGTAATGTTGAGAGTCTCGGGAGAGACTGTAAACCCTTCCATTTCAGGATGGCGAGATTCATCTACCTCCGGAAGCGAATACGTGGGTTCGTCAGCATCTTCTTGAGTTGCAGCGGGGGAGGCGGGGGTCGCCTGCGCCGGTTGTGCCTGCTGCTCAGGTGCTGCCTGGGTCGGTGTTGCGAGTGCCGCCGGGGTGACGCCGGCAAGCGGGCTCAAACCCAGCAGTAGTGACAGGCTGAGCGCGCGGGTGCTCGCTGGGTGGCGCGGGGTATCGGAGTGAGGCGGAGCGCCTCGTGGTGTGAAGAATGAAGACATCATTATCCCATCTAAAAAATGTACGGTGAATGAAGCGAGTGAGTAGATGAAGCAAGTGAAAAAGTTGAGCAAATAAAGCGTGAAAAGAAAACCCTCAACAGGGGAGAAGTAGCCCCATAAAGCCTGGTGCTAGGCAAAAGAATTCGCAGAGGCAAGGAAGAAAAACCGGGGCGGCACCGGTGGGCTGAAAAGCCGAACTACGTCGAACATCCCAGCCCACCGGTTACCTCACTCACCACAACCCGGCGCTACTTGAGGTGGCTACCGCCGTGCGCCAAGCGGTACAGCATCAACTTCAAATCACCAGAGGAAACGAAAGACCTATCAAAGTCCTCATAGACGTATTCCCCATCAACGCGGTAACCCCACATACGGTAATCAACAGCCCACTGAGCCTCACGCCAGAAAGCGCTACCCTCACGAACCTTATGCTGCCAACCGCTAGCACTCCGAGGCGCACCCTGGTTGCCCGGCACAGACGAGCTACGCGGCAACGAGGCAGAGGTCGGCACCTTCGGCGTGACCTGACCCATCGCCTTCTGATACCTGTACAGGAAAGCCACCGTCGACGGGGTCGAAAGGGGCGCATCCGGGTGGAACTTGCCATCCGCCCAGCCGAACGTAATGCCCTTCTGACGAGCCCAAATGTACGCGGCGTAGTCCGGGTCGTTCGTTGCCACATCCGCGTACGGGCTAAAAGCAGGCAGCTCCACCTTCGGGGAACCCGCCAGGCGGTACAGCGACACCGTCACATCGTGGCGCGTCATACCGCTATGCCAGGACATCGGCGAAGGATTAGGCAAAATATCACGCTCAGCAAACCACTGCTCAGCAGCCTGCAACTCATCCTCACGCGTCAGCTTCAGAGGAATATCCTCGACAGCAAGCTGCTCCACCGACTCGCCAGCACCATCCTTACCGGGGGTGACCTTCTCCAAGACCAGACGATAAGCGCCCGAATAGCTCAGCTGCTGATCAATCGTCAGATTCAGCTCCACCCTGCCATCCTGGATGCGATCAGCGGGAATCGCCTGCTGGAACACCGTCTGACCGGTCAAACGCCCCTGCTCATCAACGTGCTGCACCGAGAGACGGTACGACCCTTCACCCGGTGCAGAGAGCCCGGTAGCGCGCGCCGTAAACAAGTTCGTCCGCGCGTACGGGTTCAGCCCCACCGACCCAAGGTGCAGCGTGGGCCCCGCAGAGTCCTGCTCGGGAGAATGCACCGGCAGGAACTCCGCAACATCATTCAGCATAGAACCCGGAGAATCTTCCATGCCGGGGTAAGGCAACCCGTTCCCATACATACCAATAAAGTAGAGCTTGCCCGGCTTCAACGTACCCGCAGGAATCTTCAGCTCCGCACTGAAATAGTTATTGCGGAACCACCTGGTGTTAACCCCGTAGTACGTGTAGTCATCCCGCTGAGTGAACACAGGCTCACCCACCATCTTTCCCGTTGCAGGGTCAGCCTCATAGATAGCGATGACCGGCCAATCATTACCAACCATTTCACTAGCCTGGGAGAGGATATGGCGTCCCTCAACCCGCAGCGTCGTATCCTTCCACGGGTTATCGATAGCAGACTGACTGAAGGTGTAGGTTCCACGGGTCGGCTGCGCTTCCTGAACCACATCAATATGGGCGCGGGCATACAAACGGTTCGACCTACTCGAAGGTTCCGGCTCAAATTCATCCGACGGGTAGTACGTCATCACCACATCGAAGAGCTCACCGTCGGCAGCCTCAACGTACTGCGGGGGAACCTTAAACGTGTAGGTGAGGCTACCGTCCGGGTTCTCCCGCACCTGATGCTTCAAATCCTTGAGCATTCCGCCGTACTCGTCGAGAGGCTCATAACTATTGTGCTCCGCATACACGTACACCGACCCGCGCTCCACCAGAGCCAGCTCGTAGAAAGTGTACTTCTTACGGAACTCGGGGCTCAACGGGGAAGTCGTCACCGACACCGTGCCACCCTGAGAAATATTGAGGGTTCCCGAATCGACCTTCAACTTAACATTCGCCGGGTTCTCCCAATCAACAGCATCAGCGGCAGGAGGGACCATCGGAAGCTGCGCGCTCACCGTGAACTTATGGCTACCGTACGAATACTGAGAATCCGAGAACACCACACGCACTTCAGCCATCGAACCGCGAGAAGAAGGCCTATTGTAGGAATCACCGTGAACCTTATACTCAACCTCCACGGTCAGAGTGCCGTCAGCGTTGCGGGTTACCAGCTCGTCACGCTTATAGTATTGACCCGCTACATCATTCCTCGCAAAATATCCCTGCTCACCAGAGGTAGCGTTATAAATCGACACAGAGTCAAGGTAGTACCCCAGGTCAACCTCGGGGGAAATATTAGAAATAGTTACCTTATAGATGCGGTCCTGACCGGGATCAAAATCCTGCGCATCAACAGATACCTTCGGCAGGGTATTCCTGAACGAATTATCCTGATACGCCATGCGCGCAGGGCTATTACCCACAGGAACGAAGGGGAACTTGCGCGTCAGCTTATTCCACCCGTGGGTTTCTACACCGGAAACACCCAGGGAATACCCCTTACCGGATTTCAGAACTCCCGCGGGGATCGTGATCTTCTTCTGGAAATAGCCGTTAGGAATCAGGCCCTCGAAAATGCGCTGATTCTCTTCCGTATCCGGTGCTTTCAGTTCACCAAGCGAAGCCACGTTATCGTTCGTGACCTTTCCCTGCTCGTCATGTTCGGATAGGGTGAATTTCACGGTACTGACATCCTGAAAACCGGTGCCCGTCAGCGTCACCTCAATCGGCTGGCCGGAGGCAATCTGCTCCTCAGAAATAGCCGAAACATCATAGGTGATGGAGGGGAGCACAGCCTTCGGGAGGTTGAACTCCACCGGCAGTGCCGTACGGACGCGGTCCTCAGTGTTCCATGCGTAGGGGTGCGCATCGTCTACGGGGCGGTAGGTGAGAATGACCTCGTACTCCAGGTTTGCCGGCAGGCTATTTGCCGGAACCGTCAGGTCGGCACTGAAACTGCCGTCAGCGGCCGGTTTTGGGGCGTCAAAGATAAGGCCTCGGTGATCGACCTTTTGGTAGGGGTTGGCGTAGGTTGAAGAGCCCTTCGGGGCAATCGTGAGGCTACGTAGCTCATGATGTGCCAAGAACTCGGGGCTCAGCCCGGTACCCTCCACGTGCACGGTACCGCCGTGAAGAATGTCGAGGGAGCCGCTGGACACGCGCAGGGTCGGCAGGGACGCATCCTGCTGATTGCCCTGCGCGGGCGCGTTCTGCGCAGGTTCGTTCTGTACGGGTGCGTTCTGCGCGGGGGAGGCGGGCGCCGGCTGAGCCGCCACCGGCGTCAAAGCCAGCAGCGGAGACAAACCCAAAACCAGGGAAGCGCCCGCAACTTTTCGGCGTGCGCCACGGGCAGGCTTAAAGAATGAGGACATCATTATCCAATCTGAATTTTCTGCATGAATGAGGGTGAATGAGAAAAGAAGTTGAGAGGATCAATGAGTGACAGTCCACCGCGCTGAGCCTACGCCAAATCCACATCGTGGAGGACCCGTAGCGGCGGCATGCTGAAGTGCAATTTCAGCCTACCAACCCGCGTCTTAGACATTCAATGAAAACACGAGAAAAACATTCCAATAAGAGTTATAAGACAAAAAATTCGAAAATTACGCCCCCGGTTTTATACAAAGCCCGACCCCCAAAAAGACCACACAATAGAGAGACAAAAATGGAAGCATCACCAGCACTAAAAACCGCACCCAGCAGCGCCTGCACCAGAAAACGGGCACACGAAAAAAAGGGGCATACAAAAAGGGGCGGTGAGAGAAAAACTCTCGCCGCCCCTTCTATAGGCCATAGGCCACTATCTTCAGCTGCTGTTCTCAGAGATCAACCCAAGCTAAAACATGTAGGTTAACCGCCCGGTTCACGGCACCTGCCAAATCTTAAGCATCGATATAAGGGCTACTGGGGATGTCAATCATGTCCAGCATTGACAGGACACGAGCCAGCTCCTCGCGGGTAGCAATCTTGGTCGGACGGAAATCCTTGCTCTTATTGTGAAAGCTCGTATCAATATTCACCGACGAGTGCAGCCACACCGACTCGGTGTAGAACGGGGCACCCGGCTTCATGTCCTGCGGGGTAGTGGGACGGAACCACGAAGGACGACGGCCGGGGGTAAGCATAAAGTAACGGTAGAAGAACGCTGCCATCGTAGCGCGGCTAGCCACCGCCTCCGGGTGCATCTTACCGTCAGACCAACCCGAGGTCAGACCATTCTGGTATGCCCAAATGTATGCCGAGTAACGCTCATCCTTCGGGGACACATCCGGGAACGGGGAACGCGCCGGAAGCTTAACCTTCGGCGAGCGGGCGCCTCGGTAGATTGCATCCATCAGATCGCTGCGGGTCACCGCACGCTTAGGGTAGAAGCAACGTTCCTTATCGAGCAGCAAAACCTTTGCCTTACATGACCTGTAGATATCGGGAGCGTACTCGCCATCCATATCAATATCCACAATGAAAGGTGCCCACGCAAACTCAGTGTTAATCGTCGGGCGAACCTCAATAGTACGCAGGATGGTGTACTGCTCACGGCGCGGACGAAGAGACAAGCGAATCCCGTAGTCCGCCTTCGGGCCACCAGTGACCTCGCGAGAAATGACGTGGTGCCTCACGTAGGGGTCATTCTCGATGCGCTTCTTCGGCTCAAGAGCGAAGAAGTAGAACTGCGTGAAGCCCTTCTCCTTGGTGTAGTAGCCAGCCTCAATGTATGGGGTGTACAGGCCAGTATCAAGCACAGCCTGCAGGCCTGTAATCTCGTAGCTGAGGTTGAAGCCGCTAATATCAAACGACGCCTCGGTAATCTTGAACGTCAGCGGGGTGGTCATAACGTCCAAGGTGGCAGCCTGGGCGCTCTGCTCGCCGGCATGGTGCGCACCCAAAGCGCCAGCGACTGTTAGTGCTGCCGCACCCTTAAAAAGGGCGCGACGAGAGGAAAAAGTAGACATATCATTGTCCCATCGATGTGTTTCTGAGTGGTTACTTCTACGCTAGCAAACCAATAACCATTGGTTAAGCCTCTAGTCGTTTGCTATGCGTACGCGGCGTGACGTGTTTCCATGTGTGCTGAGTTGAGAATGTGAATGCTAGTGAGTGATGTACCCGCCACCAATGGCGAGACGTTTAATACTATAAGCACTTCTGTGCACAAAAAGAAGGCGGATAGATAGACACTACCCGTCTTCTGCCCCGCAAAAACCTACCCGCTTAATGTGGGGAAATGTGGTTTTACAGGGGGAAATACAGACTTAAGCCCCTAGAAAAATAGTTAAAAAATTTTCAATATGATGCAAAAAATAGGCGAAAACAAATAGTTGGGCGACCTACTGCTCATGTACCAGCAACGTCAAAACGCCTGCCTTACGCGCCGTCGGCAGGGTGCACTCCACCGACCAGTCCGCGCTGATCGCCTCCAAAAATTCGGCAATACCAGCCGTAGAACCATCAATAGGACGAGCCGCCAAACCCGACTGAATCAGGTAGCGCGCAAACAAGCCACGATAATGCTTCGCCATATGCGAGACGACCTTACGCGACCCATCAGCCGCCACACGCTCCACGCGAACCGCCAGAGTCTGCGACGGGGGAGTCACCCACGACTTCGCGTACGCTGCAGAGCGGCAATCCAGAATCAGCTGGTCCTTCGCGGTTGCCTCCAGTGCGGTACCCAACGCACCCTTCCAGAAGGATGCAAGCGCACCCACCGAACCCAGCTTCACGCCCATCGACAGGCGGTAGGCGGGAATTGCGTCCTCGGGGCGCAGAATACCCCACAGCGCCGAAGAAATCAGCAACGACCAGTGCGCGGCATCGCGTTCGGCGGGGGAGAAGCTCGCATAATCCAGTGCCTCAAAGAGCACACCCGTGTAGGTGCGGATCGCGGGCTGTGCAGGTTCGGTCAGCAGGCGCGTATTGCGTTCCACCTCTGCTGCGAGGGAAGCACCCACCTTGAGCTCCGTGAGAGCATCGGGGCCCGAGCTAACCGTTGCCAGCTCCTCCAGGACGCTCTCACGCTCGGCGGTCAGTTCGGGGAACGAGAGGTCAGCGAAAGAAACCGGCGCATTGCCGGCAGGGGCGGGGGTTTTACCTTCGGAGGGGGGAAGAAGAATCAGCATCTCTCCAGTGTACCCGTGAGACGCCGGGTAGCTACGAGGCGCAGGGTAGTTGCGAGACGACAGCGCACCCGCGAGGCCCAGTGTGCCCCCGTGTACCCCTAAGCACCCGCGAAACGAACCCGGAAAATAGCCACCTCCAAGGGTGTGCGTATAATAGGTTGGGTGAAACGGGCCGTCTGGGCAATCGCGAGGCACACGTGCTTCGAGGAAAGTCCGGGCTCCACAGCACAGGATGGTGGATAACATCCACTCGGGGTAACCCGCAGGCCAGTGCCACAGAAAGTAAACCGCCGCGGTTCGCCGCGGTAAGGGTGAAAGGGTGGTGTAAGAGACCACCAGCGGGCGCGGTGACGCGCTCGGCTAGGTAAACCCCATTCGGAGCAAGGTCAAACAGAATACGCCATGGTAGGGTAGTGCGCCCGATCCCCGTCAGCTTCCTTCACGGAGGTGGGGTGCGTATTCGGGTAGGCTGCTTGAGACGTGCGGCAACGTACGTTCTAGATAGATGATTGCCTCGAAACGCCCCTTCGGGCGGCGTTTTAGACAGAACCCGGCTCATAGGATGACCCGTTTCACGCTACCGTTGACTGATGAAAAACATCATCGGCTGATGGAAAACGAAGACCGCGAATGCGCTTGAGAGTGCATTCGCGGTCTTCGTTTTAAACTTCTCGAAAGGTCTCTGACCTTCAGAAGTGCTCGTGATTAGTGACCGAACGGATCCGGATCCACGCCGGGCATCCACGAGTTACCGTCGACGGTCCAGCCTTCCTTCTTCACGACCTTCTTCATCTTGCTGGTCCACTTCTTGTTCAGACGGTTCACGTACAGCTTGCCGTCCAGGTGGTCGGTTTCGTGCTGCATACAGCGTGCAAACCAGCCGGTCGCCTCAAAGTGGACGGGGTTGCCGTGCTCGTCAAGACCGTTCACGGTCACCCACTCGGCGCGCTTGAGGGGGAAGCCGTAACCGGGGAAGGACAGGCAGCCCTCTTCCTCCTCGTAGGGGTCCGGGTCAGCGGTAGAAATCTTGCCCAGGGTCAGTACCGGGTTGATGATGCAGCCGCGCGGGGGAACGCCGTCCTCATTCTCCATCTTGTAGGTGAAGATGCGCAGGCCCACGCCAATCTGCGGTGCCGCCAGGCCCACACCGTTGGATGCGTCCATGGTCTCGTACATGTCAGCCACGAGTTCCTTGAGCTCATCATTAAACTCGGTGACGGGTGCCGCGGGGCGGTGCAGAACGGGGTTGCCGTGAATAACGATGGGGCGAATAGCCACGGAATTATCCTTTGCTTGTGTTGAACGGGAACTGTTGAGTGGGAACTTGCCGGGTACACCGTGTGTGGGTGAACCGGATTGAGGGTAAGCGAAAGGGCCGTTACGGATAACCATAACGACCCTTTCCATCGGGGTGATCGACGGGGGTTGAACCCGCGACCTCCTGGACCACAACCAGGCGCTCTGCCAACTGAGCTACGACCACCATGTGCTTCGCTTGGTTTCCCTTGCGATATGCAACGGATACTACTGTACAGGAGATTCAGAAACCTGCCAAGTTGAAAAGCTATGATGCTCGTTACATTCTGCGCTTACGCCTTGGATGCCTCAGCCGCCTCGCGTGCAGCACGCTCAGCCTCCACCTCACGCGCAATCTGCGCCGAAGCAATCGCATCCGGGCCCTGCGGCACAAAAATGGCGCGACGGTAATACTTCAACTCATCAATCGAGTCCTTGATATCACCCAGTGCGCGGTGGTTACCGGTCTTCGCCGGGGCACTATGACGAGCCGCCGGGTACCAGCGCGACGCTAGCTCCTTAATGGTCGACACATCAATCACACGGTAGTGAAGGTGCGCCATGACCTCGGGCATGTAGCGCTCCAAGAAGCGCTTATCCATGCCCACCGAGTTGCCGCCCAGCTGCGCCTTGCCCGCCACCGGAACATACTTCTTGATGTAACGAAGCACCTGCTCCTGCGCGTAATCCATCGACACACCGTGCTCAATATCGGGTAGCAGACCCGACGCCTCATGCATCGACCGCACAAAGTCATTCATGTTCTCCAGCGCACCGGCAGGAGACTCATCACCGGGCTTGATGACGAACTCAACGCCAGAACCCAGAATGTTCAAATCGGCATCCGTGACCAGAACGCCCACCTCGACGAGAGCGTCATTCTCCACGTCCAGGCCGGTCATCTCGCAGTCAATCCATACAATACGTTCACTAGAAATACTCACCCTCCCACTCTACCCCCAAACGCCGCCGGCCAGCCTCCCGACCTGTCATAAAAGCACACGCAGTACGCTCAGCCGACCAGAAATAGGGGAGCGGACACGCCCACCGATGTACCCACCGATGCGCTCGCCACCTGTCCGCCAGTTCTACCGCAACAGTGAATCCGCCGGGTGCTCAGAGCCGCTCGGGTATGATAAAAACCAGAACGACGATGCAGACAGAAAGGGAGTTATGCGCGCACCAAAGGAGCTAGCACACCGGCTCACCACCCCCGGTGCACACGACGCACCTCTCTCACCCAAACTCTTGGACTACGTCAATAATCACCGTCTGCGCACGCTGATTATCGGCACCATCGGCTCCATCATGGTCACCCTCGGCTCCTACGCCGTCGGCTGGCTCGCCGACAGCTCCAACTTCTGGCGTTACGAAATTATTCGCGCCATCCGATTCGAAGCCGCGTGGGTCATCACCGGCATTATCCTGCTCGCCCTCGGCGCCATGATTATGTGCCGCGAATGGCTGCGCATCTACCAGAAAATGGGCGACTGGAACGAACCCAATACCATGCGGTGGATGATAGCCGTCACCGTCAGCTGGTCCCTGCCGCAGGTCTTCGCCTTCACCATCTACAGCCGCGACATGTTCTCCTACTACGGTCAGGGCATGGTCATGGCGCACGGCCTCAACCCGTACAAGCACGGTGTCTCTGAAATCTCGAATTTCATGCAGAACGGTGCGGACCCCATGTGGGCGGAATCCCCGCCCCCGTACGGACCGGTCTCCCTCAAGCTCGAAGAGTGGATCGTGCGCCTGGCGGGGGAGAACATCGACCTCTCCCTCTTCTACTTCCGCCTGCTCTCTGTGCTCGCGGTCATCGGTATCCTCTTCTACGTGGCAAAACTCGCCCAGGCGCACGGCTTCAACCAGGTCCGCGCTCTCTGGCAGATTGGCCCGAACCCGCTGTTCATCGCATCGTTCATCGCCAGCGGCCACAACGACTCGCTCATGACCATGTTCATGCTCGGCGGCCTCTACTACGCCAAGCGCTACCGTGACACCTGGTGGGGCGGACCCCTTGGCGTGACCTTCGTAGCCCTCGGTGTTGCCGTCAAGCCGCTCGCCCTCGTGGTGCTGCCCTTCGTGGGTCTGCTCTGGGCGGGTAAGAACGCCTCCTGGCCGCGCAAGTTCATCTTCTGGGCTCTCTCCGGCGTGCTGCTGCTCGCCGAAATGGCGCTCATGGGCTGGGTAACCGGACTGGAATTCGGCTGGATCAAGGCACTGTCCACCACCGGCGGCCAGTACATCTGGTACACCCCCTTCGGCCTGCTCATCGGCGCCGCCTCCCTGTTCGTTCAAGGTGAGGCCTTCGAGGTCATCCGCAAGCTCATCGAGACCGTCGGCAAGGGCATCGGCATGCTCGGCGCAGTAGCCATGGCATTCGTTGGACGCGACCGCAACATCGTGCGCCACGCCGGCCTCGCGATCCTGTTCATGCTCCTGTGCAGCCCCATGATTCAGCCCTGGTACCTGCTCTGGGCAATCCCGATGCTCGCCGCAACCGGCCTGCGCTCGCACTTCCAGCTCATGTGGTACTTCATCACCACGCTGTTCTTCATGGCGTATGGTGTGAGCGACCAGCTGAACGTCTCGCCCTACCTGCGCGATTTCAACCAGGACATGGGCCGACTCATCGCAACCGTCATCTGCCTGGGCTACATCATCTACCTGGTCGCCCTCGACCCGGCAACCCGCCGCCTGGTGTACGTGAGCCTGCACCCCACGCAGATTCGCCGCACCACCATCCGCCTGTGGTGGCAGCTGTTCCCCGGCGCATCAAGCCGCCGTGCACGCCGCCGCGATGTGAAGAAGGCAGAAAGGGAAGCCGCCAAGGTAGGCTCCTAGCGCGAACTCCTAGTTCGCCAGCCTGGCTTAGCTCAGTGGAACAGCTCCCGCGTGAGAGGCGCGGTGCATGAGAAGCATAAATTCTCATGTACCCTAGAGGAAGGCCTCAGTAGCTCAGAGGATAGAGCAGGAGCCTTCTAATCTCTTGGTCGGGGGTTCGATTCCCTCCTGGGGCGCCACATGCAAAAACCGCCCCGCACCCTAAACTCAGGGTGCGGGGCGGTTTTCTTTATGCTTTTTGCGTGCGTGCCGGGAAGCTACTTCTTGGTCGGGGCTACTTCTTAGTGGGGTTCGTGTCCTTGCAAGAGTTGAGGACGCGCTCCATAACCTTCTTCTCGTCCGCGGTCACCCACAGTTTGTACTTCGCCTTCACGTGCACCTGGCGTGCCACGTAGGTGCAGCGGTAGGCGGTGTTGCTCGGCAGCCAGTCGGCGGCGTCCGCATCGGACTTCTGCTGGTTCGCCGGGCCGTCTGCAGCGAGCAGGTTCTCCGGGTCGTTCGCCAGCTGGCGGCGCTGCTCTGCGGTCAGATCCTGCGCGCCGGTCTGCCATGCGTTCGAAAGGGCCACCACGTGGTCAATCTGCACGGCCGAGGAGGTCTTCTTGCCGCGCTTGAACTCGATGGTCTTGCCGGTGTACGGGTCATCCAGCGTGCCGCTAATTACGGTGCATGCGTGGGTCCTGACCTTGAAACGAAGATTGGTCAGGTCGCGGCGCAGAATGTCGTCGCGAGTGTTGCACTTGTTACCGTCAACGTCATCCCAGGCGGGGCCGAACTGTTCACGAGAGTAGCCAGCCTTCGACGCGCGTTCCTTCACCTGCAGGGATGCCAGCTCGCTCTTCGCGGTCGCCAGATCCGGTGCGAGCGCGGTCGCGGGGTCAACTGCCTTGTACGGGTTCTTGACCTCGGCGAGGGTTTCCGTGGGAACGTTGGATTCTTCCTCATCGGTGGCGGAGGTGCTCTTATCGGAGCCGAGCAGGCCGTCCACACCGTTCTTGCTCACATAGACCAGGCCAATAATCAGCACGATCACGGCAAGCACAGCGAGCAGACCGTAAATGAGGCGCTTCTTCTGCGGGTCCATCGAGTCGGGCAGCTTGGGCAGGTTGCGCTGTAGCTGCTGAAGTTCCTGTAAAGAAGGCAGGTTGTTGTTCGCGGGCTTTTTGCTCACGGATTCTCCAAGGCGGGTAGACGGGATGCGGCTGAGTGCACCGCATCATCAAGGATAGAGGGCGCGGGATAGAAATAGTTAACTTGAGGGTAAAAATAGCCGCCCCGACGCTGAGATACCTATCACGATGATACCTATCACGATGTCGAATGGGGCATAGCCGTCATATTTCTGCAGGGAATGCGTTGCCCGCAGGCGATTTTTGAAAAAACGGGGTGAAAAGTTCAAAAACTCTATCCACAGGCGGCACCCAAAACCGTAAAACGCGAGGTTATCCACAGAAGCGGTAACCGCCGGATGCAGGAGCGGGTCAGCCCTGGCAAGGTGAAGGAACCCACCCACTAGTTTCTAAGGAGAAACCATGAGCGACACCATCCTGATCCGCGGATTCACCGCCTCCGACCCGGCACTGAGCACCCTGCCCAACGGGGTGCCCGTCGTGAACTTTCGCCTCGCCAGCACCCCGCGCTGGCAGGACGCCACCGGCACCTGGAAAGAAGGCACCACCAACTGGTACACCGTGAAAGCCTACCGCCGCCTCGCCCAGAACATTGCCACCTCCATTGAGAAGGGGCAGCCGCTGGTCGTGAGTGGCCGCCAGCGCATTAGCCGCTGGAACCGCGAAGACGGCACGCAGGGCACTACCGTAGAGGTGGATGCCCTCGGCATCGGTCACGACCTGAACTACGGTACGAGCACCTTCGCCCGCACCGTGGAGAAGCGCACGGTCAACGAGGGTTCCGTGCAGGGTGCGCCTCAGCAGGACGCAACGCAGCAGAGTATGCCGCACTCGGGCGCGCCGTTGCAGGAGGCGCCTCAGTACACGCAGCAGTATGCTCCGGCGCAGAACGGTGCATCCCAGGGCGGGGGAGCGCAGAGTGACGAACCCCCCTTCTAAAAGTGCTCCCCGGATGCTTGCATAAACGCGGGTGCATTGGGATAATGGAGCATTGTGTTGACATCGGGCACGCCCCTGCCGCAGGGGGGAGAGCGACCAACGATGTCAACCTTCGGGCACCAATCCTGTCCGAAGCATGAAGTTTTCTGTCCCGCAGTGGGGCAGAGCAATCTGAGTCTATTTGACCTGCGGCAGATGACTCTGGAGATCTACAACTATGCAGACTCTTGACTTCCTCGACAAGAAGTCCCTCCGTGACGACATCCCCGCATTCGGCCCCGGTGACACCCTGAACGTTCACGTTAAGATCGTTGAAGGTAAGAACCACCGTATCCAGGTCTTCAAGGGCTTCGTCGTTGGCCGCCAGGGTGCAGGCGTTCGCGAGACCTTCACCGTCCGCAAGGTTTCCTTCGGTGTTGGTGTTGAGCGTACCTTCCCGGTTCACTCTCCCTCCATCGAGAAGATTGAGGTTGTGACCCGCGGTGACGTCCGTCGTGCAAAGCTGTACTACATGCGCGACCGCCACGGTAAGGCTGCTCGTATCCGCGAGAAGCGCGAGTTCTAATCTTTATAGATACAGAATTCTGTTGCAAACCGCTCCCCAACCGCATTCCGCGGGCAAGGAGCGGTTTTTGCATATTCTGAGAACCTTGCCGCTCTCAGAAAATAAAAGCCCAAGAGCGCAAGCACTCTCGATACAATAGCTAGGTACCGTTTCACTCGAGCTAGGTATCTCTCAAACGAAAGGCTCACTCCAGCATGGCAGACGACAAGAACACTGCGAACACCAGCCCCTTCCCTGAGGGATACCAGCCTCAAAGCCGCCGCGAGCGCCGCGAAATGGAAGAATACTTCGCGCGCCTCGCCGCCGAAAAGGCTGCTGCAGAAAAGAGCGCCGCAGAGAATGATGGTGCTGAAAAGGTTGCAACCGAGAAGGCTACCCCCTGGGTGGCATCCGCGGGCGCTACTGAGGCGACCGAAAGCGATACCAAGGGTGCATCTGAGCGTGATCACGAGGTGGTAGCTAGCGCCGAGGCGAGCGCCGCCTCCGCAGATGCCGCCGTTGCGACTTCTTCCGCTGAGAAGAACACTAAGCGCGAAGAAACCACCGACGAGGAGAGTGCCGCAGACGTGGAAACCACCAAGGACTTCTCCGAAATGACCCCCAAGGAACGCCGCAAGGCAAAGCGTGCCGAACAGGCGGAGCTGACCTACTCCCAGGCGCAGGAAGAAGGCCGCCTCGGCGAATGGCTCTGGGTGCAGGCACGTGAGGGCGGCACCGTCATCCTGTACGCGCTGGTCATCGCATTCCTGGTCAAGACCTTCCTGCTGCGCGGCTTCTACATTCCTTCCGGCTCCATGGAGCAGACCCTACAGGTCAACGACCGCGTGTTCATTAACGTGGCGGGCTCCTACTTTAGCGAGCCTAAGCGCGGCGACGTCATCGTCTTCAAGGACTCTCAGGGCTGGATTCCCTCCACCCAGAAGACCAGCAGCCCGCTTAAGGACGCCCTGTCCTTCGCGGGTATTCTGCCGGATACTTCCTCGAACTTCCTGGTCAAGCGCGTTATCGGTACTCCCGGTGACGTGGTCGAAAGCGACGGCAACGGCAAAATCAAGGTCAACGGTGTAGAGATTACCGAACCGTACCTGTACCCGGGCAACCCGCCCTCGGAGGTCCCCTTCAAGGTGACCGTGCCCGCCGGCAAGTACTTCGTGATGGGCGACCACCGCAGCAACTCCGCTGACTCCCGCTACCACATTAGCGACGGCACCGCGTTCATCTCCAAGGATGACGTGCAGGGTAACGTGTTCGTTGTGGCGTGGCCGCTGAACCACTTCGGTCTGCTGCAGGATCAGAGCTCGGTGTTCTCATCGATTCCCGCACCGACCTCCACCCCGAGCGAATAAGCGAGCGTGGCAATGAAGGTGAGTGCCCAGCAGAGCGCAACGAAACCCGCTCAAGCTAAGCCCGCGAAAGCAACCCCGCCCGCTGCAGACCTCGAGTACGAGCAGCAGCTCTTCGCCTCCGGTGCCCGCACGGTTGCCGGAATCGATGAGGTAGGCCGCGGCTCCATGGCGGGCCCGGTCACCGTGGGCGTGGCAATCCTTACCCCGGACGCCACCCTCGAGGTGGGCGGGCTGATCGACTCCAAGGCGCTCTCACCGGCACGCCGCGAATCCATGGTTCCCGAAGTCCGCCAGTGGTGCGCCGTGGCGGTTGGGCATGTGGAACCGGTTGATATTGACCGGCTCGGCATGACCCTCTCGCTGAGGCTTGCCGCCCAGCGTGCGCTCGCCGAGCTGGCGCGCCGCGGATACCGTGCCGACGCCGCCCTGCTGGACGGTAAGCACGACTGGTTCACTCCTCCGCAGGAGGACCTGTTCAGTGCGCTGGTACCGGACCCGGCGCAGGCACACTACAACGCACTGCTCGCCCAGGCGTGGGAAGGCGCAGGCGGTGCAGGTGAGCCCGCGCAGATGCCGGTGACCATGGTCATTAAGGGCGACTACAAGTGCGCCTCCATCGCCGCCGCATCGGTGGTTGCGAAGGTGGAACGTGACGAACTGATGGTTCAGCTGGATACCCGCTACCCGGGGTACGGCTGGGCAAAGAACAAGGGCTACGGATCTGCCGCTCACCGCGAGGCGATTAGCGTGCAGGGCCCAGCCCGCAGCATCGACTCTCATGGTCGCTTCCGGCGACCGCCGAGCAGATTGAGGCTGCTGCGGCACAGCGCGGTTAGAGTGCGTGATGTTCCTGAAAACCGCGCCTCGGAAGCTTGCGAAAGCCTAACGTGCCACCGCTGAATCAGTACTACAAAAGCCCAGGAAAGGAAGAGTAGTGAGCGCAGAAGACCTCGAAAACTACGAGACCGACGCCCAAATGGCGCTCTACCGCGAATACAAAGACGTCATGTCGCTCTTTAGCTACGCGGTAGAAACCGACCGACGCTTCTACCTGGCGAACCAGGTGGACGTCACCCCGCACGTGCAGGACGGCACCCTCTACTTTGAGGTGAGCATGAGCGACGTGTGGGTGTGGGATGTATTCCGCTCCAACCGCTTTGTGAAGAAGGTGCACGCCTACTCGGTGCGTGACGTGAACGTGGAGGAGCGCCTGCCCAACCAGGAGTTCACCGTGCCGGAAATGCCGGACTTTAACGCCTAGCTCACGCCTGATTTACCGCCTTGCCGGGGGTAAGCACTGGGCTGCCGAGCTACCGGGTGGCAGAGCTGGGTGTTGAAACCGCATGATGAAGCTACGTGATGAAACTGCGTGATGAACCCGCGCGAATATGACGCGTCGAATCGGCACCCGAGCGGCGTTTTTGAAAAATATGCCCCAAAATTTCAAATAACCGACTGTGGATAACCTCTAATTCCTTCTGGAAGCCGAGGTTATCCACAGTTTTTCGTTAACAGCCTTCGAGCACGCGCGCGGCGGGCACAGTAGAAGCACTACCGCTATCTACCGGGGGAGAGACCCATGACAACAGCCCGAATAACAGCCCGCGCCGCAACCCGAAGCGCACCCAACAGACCTCTGCTCCAGAGCACCCAGACTCCGCGAACCCAGCTCCAGCGAACCCCGCCCCGCGCCCACAGCGTCGGCAGGTGGGGCGAGGAGCTGACCGCCCGCATCCTGGAAGCGAACGGCTACCGCATCCTGGAGAGGAATTGGCGACCGCCCGCCGGGCTGGAACACGAACAGATCCGCGGCGAGCTCGACCTAATCGCCATTGACCCCGAGGACGAACTGGTTTTCGTTGAGGTCAAGACTCGCAGCAGCGAAGACTTTGGGCACCCGTTCGCATCCATTGACCGCGATAAGGCGCGCCGCACGCGCTCGCTGGCGATTCTCTGGTGCAGGCTGCGCGAGAACCTGGATTTTCCGCGCTTTCGCATTGACGCAATTGCGGTGACCGGAACCTGCGAAACCTTCACCTTCGAGCATTTGAAGGCGGTGGCGTAATGGGATTCGCACGCACCTATTCCGTGGCGCTCGTTGGCCTGCGCGGGCACATTGTTGACGTCGAGGCTGACATCTCGCAGGGCCTGCCCGGCTTCGTGCTGCTGGGTCTGCCCGATACTGCCCTCAACGAGTCTAAAGAGCGTGTGCGCTCTGCGGCGAAGAACACCGGCATCACCCTCACTCAGCACCGGCTCACCGTGAACCTGACCCCCGCGACCCTGCCCAAACGCGGCTCGGCGTTCGACCTTGCCATTGTGGTTGCGGCGTTGCAGGCGGAGAAGAAACTGTACCCCAGCGGCGATAGCGTCTTCCTGGGCGAGCTGGGGCTGGACGGAACGCTACGCCCCGTGCCGGGCATCCTGCCGGCGGTCAAAGCCGCCGTGGATGCCGGACACCACCGCGTGATTGTGCCCGCCGAAAACGCTGAGGAGGCGGCGCTTATTCCCGGCGCGCAGGTGAGCGGTTTCCGCTGCCTGGCTGAGGTTTTTGCCGCTCTCGGCGCTGAGAGTCAGAAGCTGACCTACCCGCCCGCCCCGCAGACGGAGGCGAGCGCCCCGGTGGCGACACCGGCTGAAATTCCCTCGGATATGAGCGATGTCGCCGGTCAGTCGCAGGGTCGTTTCGCCCTGGAAATTGCCGCTGCGGGTGGCCACCACATGCTGCTGACAGGCCCGCCCGGTTCCGGTAAAACCATGCTGGCGGAGCGTCTGCCGAGCATCCTGCCGACCCTCGATAATGATGCCGCGATGGAAGTGACCGCTATTCGTTCCCTCTGCTCGGCGGGGGAGCACCTGAGCGAGCTGGTGCGTCAGCCGCCCTTTGAGGCGCCGCATCATAGCGCCTCCGCGCCGGCGATTCTTGGTGGCGGTAGCGGCATTCCCCGCCCGGGCTGTGTGTCTAAAGCGCACCGCGGCGTGCTCTTTCTCGACGAGGCGCCGGAGTTCAAACGCACGGTGCTCGATTCGCTCCGTCAGCCCCTGGAATCGGGGACCGTGACCTTGGATCGTTCGAGCGCATCGGCGACGTACCCGGCGCGTTTTCAGCTGATCCTGGCGGCGAACCCGTGCCCCTGCGGCATGAACGTGGGCACCGGTACGGAGTGCACGTGCGCTCCGCGTGAGCGTCGCGCCTATTTTGGGCGTCTGTCCGGCCCGCTGGTGGACCGCATTGATGTGAATGTGACGGTTCCGAAGGTGTCGTCCACGGAGCTTGCGGGCGGTCAGGTGAATGAGAGTTCGGCGCAGATTCGCGAGCGCGTCATGGCGGCACGGCAGGCTCAGCGGGAGCGCCTGGAACCGTACGGGTTGAAGACGAATGCGGAGATGAACGGCAAGATTCTGCGCGGCCCGCTGCGTCTGGACGCGAAGCTCACCGGCGAGCTGAACGCCGCCGTGGACCGCGGAACGCTGACGGCGCGCGGCTACGACCGAGTGTTGCGTATCGCCTGGACCCTCGCCGATTTGGAGGGTGCCGCCTACCCGAGCCGGGAGCACCTGGATGTGGCGCTTTTTCTGCGGCAGCAGGGGCAATTGAAATAGGGACCGCTGACATAGCGTGCCGGTTTATAGAACGAATCACTCACGAGAGGAGAAGAACGTCATGAGTGAGAAGAAGCTCAGAAAACGAGCTGAAGAGGCCGAATTGAAAGAAAATGGGCTGAGAGAAACAGCGCCGGACGAGTGTGTGCCAGAAGAGAAAGTAACGGGGGAGAGCGCGCCTGAAGAGAGCGCGGCGGAGGATTTTGTGCAGGAGGAACTGCAGATTCGCCTGCCCGGTCGCACCCTGGATGCGCACGCCCTGGCGCGTGAGAGAGTGGCGCATATCCTGTCGCTGGGGCAGGAGCCTTCGCCGAGCCCGTATAACGCGGCGCGGTTGCCGGGGTTCCTCGCATCCTGCCTGAACCCGGTGTACCTGGAAGAGATGCACCTGAATGAGATGAATCAGCAGGAACAGCAGAGGGAGCGGCTACAGGGTGAGGCGCTACAGGGTGAGCGCCCCGAACCTGTGATGGGCACCGCCTCCAGCGGTTCTGACCCAGCACCCCTGCTCAATCCAGCACCCCTGTTCAACCCCGCCCTCAGCGCGGAGGAGCTTGAGGCGGCGTGCCGCGAGTACATCCGCTGCTGCACCGCCCAGCTGATGCGCTACGCCGAGCCCGCCGATGAGCTCGTGGTCGAATCCCTCACCACCCTGGGAGCGCCGCTGACCCTGCACTACCTGCTGACCGGGCACATCCCCGATGAGCACACCTGGGAGCACGGCGAACCGGATACGCAGCTCAGCGATTTTCTGCACTCGGTGGGTGCACCCGCGGAAGGGGAGTCCGCCCTGTTCTGTAGCGCGAATGGCTACTACACGCCGGGCGAACATCAGATGAGCCGCGATAAGTTCGGCAAGGCGCTCGCGACTCGCCGCCTGCGCTGGAACCGCCGTATGGAACGCACCCTGAACGCGGAGGCGCATATGGCGGCAACCTGCGGGGCGTGGCTGGTCACTCCCGCCGATCCGCTGTGGCCGCCGCAGCTGAACGATTTGGGGCCTGCTCGACCGTACGGACTGTGGTGCCGAGGCGATTCGCGGCACCTGCTGGATGTGGCCTCTGCCCCGAGCGTGGCGCTGGTCGGTTCGCGTGACCCGAGCATCTACGGTACGGAGGCGACGACCCACCTTGCCGCTGAGCTGGCGCGCCGCGGGTACACGGTGATTTCTGGCGGTGCGATGGGCATTGATATTGCGGCGCATAGGGCGGCACTGACCCAGCAGGGTAGCGACCTGCCGACCATCGCTTTCATGGCGGGTGGGCTGGATCGGCTGTACCCGGCGCAGAACTCGGATGCACTGAATATGATTGTTGACCGCGGGCTCATCATGAGCGAGGTGAGCGTGGGTAACACCCCCACGCGTTGGCGTTTTCTGGAGCGTAACCGCCTGATTGCGGCGTTGGCGCGGCACACCATTGTGGTGGAGGCGCGCTGGCGTTCCGGTGCCCTGAATACGGCTCGTCACGCGATGGAGATTGGGCGTACCCTCTGGGCGGTTCCGGGGCAGATTAACTCGCCGAACTCGGTGGGAACGAACCGTCTGTTGCGCGATGGACTAGCGCAAACACTCACCGAGGCCGCCGACATCCTCGAGTACGATGCCGCCGCGGGGTTCGAGCTGGGCACCGAGCACGAGAGCGAATGGGATCAGGCTGCCTCCTCCAGTGCACTGGACGAGCTGACCGAACGACAGGGTAGAGTCTGGGACGATTTGAGCCCGCGCTCCTACCGCGGCGTGGATGAGATTGCCGCAGCCCTCGGGTTGAGCGCTCGCGACGTGATGGCTGACCTGTTCCACCTGGGTCGCTGCGGTCTGGCGGAGAGTAGCGGAACGAGCTGGCGGAAGGTCCGCCCGGCTGTCGCTGCGTAGAAGAGCCCCCGCTGAGTACCCCGCTAAAACCCTGTCTGAACGCCCGTAGTGAACATCCAGGCAGTAGCGGGTTGCGGCGGTCGGGCATGACGGGACGGCCGGTCATAACAAGGCAGCACGTGGAGAGCGTGGAACCTCTCTACAATTGGGGTAGGCTTGCGCATACTTGCGCGGAGCCTACCCCGCCGCTGCGCTATCAGCAGACGCGCGGAGAAAATGTCGACAGACCGAAACCCGAAAGGAGGGACGCATGACCCCCGCCCGCCAGCACGAAAACCGGGCTGAGAACCGGAACGAAAGCCGGGAAGATTACCGGGACGAGGCTCCCTCCACGACCCTGCCGGTGACCTACACCCGCACGCTTGCGCCGGAGCAAGTAGAGAGCTCTGCTCTACCTGATTCTGCACTGCCTGAATCGGCGCTAGGGGTTTCCGGCGAGGTGTTCCGCCCCGTCCTGGACCGTTTTGAGCGTTTTCTGCGCTACGAGAAGCACCGTTCCGAAGAGACAATCCGCTCGTATATCTCCGATTTGGAGGGCTTCTTCGGCTATATGGCGCGCCGCGGTGTGCGGCATCTGGACAGCATTGATGCGTCCCTGATTCGTGAGTGGTTGGGTTCGCTACATCTGCGGCAGGCGGCTCGTTCTACGGTGGCGCGCCGCGGTTCGACCCTGCGCACGTTCTTCACCTGGGCTCAGGAGGAGGAGCTGGTGCACGCCAACCCGACCCGCGGTATGCGCACCCCCAAGCGGGAGAATCACCTGCCGCCGGTGCTGAGCCGTGAGCAGATGAACCAGCTGCTGACTACCCTGCAGGAGCGTCGGGCGCAGGATCCTCGGGATGCGCGCCTGCTGCGTCTGGAAGCTGTGGTTGAGGTTCTGTACGCCTCGGGCATGCGTATTTCTGAGTTGACCGGCCTGGATTTGCAGAGCGTGGACCGGGCGAATAAGACGGTGCGCGTGCTGGGTAAGGGCAATAAGGAGCGCGTGGTGCCGCTGGGTACTCCGGCGCTCAAGGCGTTGAATCGTTGGGTGTCCTATGGCCGTCCGCAGTGGATTCCGGAAGGGTCCCAGAGCGTGACGGCACTGTTTATTGGCCCTCGGGGCGGGCGTGCGAATGCCCGTCAGATTCGTGAGGACCTGACCCGCCTGCTGCGCACGGTGGAGAACACTCAGGCGTCGGGTGCGCACGTTTTGCGTCATTCGGCGGCAACTCACCTGGTGGATGGTGGTGCCGATATTCGTTCGGTGCAGGAGCTTCTGGGGCATTCGTCGTTGGCGACCACGCAGATTTACACGCACGTGTCGATGAAGCGTCTGGCGGAGACGTACGCGCGGGCGCATCCGCGTGCATAGGGACGGCAACCCGAAAGTTAGCTGTCTCTCTATTTGAACCTTGCCCGTTCAGGTTGTGCGAATGGGCGAGTTCAATCTAAGCTATACACTGTTCAACCACTGTCTCAGCTCCCAGTGCACCCCGAATTTCTGCACTGCGATGTTTATACAGGGCGGCTGAACAAGGTAGCATAGGTAACAGACTAACCGTGGTCTCCGTCTCTATAATGGCACCGCGTACGAGTACTAAAAACCAGAAAGGTCGCACCGCATGCGCGCACTCGTTTGCCCCGGACAGGGCTCCCAGAAGAAGGGCTTCCTGAGCCCCTGGCTCGAGATTGAAGGTGTGCGTGAGCACCTGGAACGACTCTCCGAAGCGGCAGGCATCGACCTGATTCACTACGGCACCGAAGCCGAAGAAGAAACCATCAAGGACACCGCAATCGCCCAGCCCCTCATCGTGGCTGCAGGCATCGTCACCGGTCGCCTCGCACTGCGCGAACTCGACGGTGAAGAGCTCATCTTCGCGGGCCACTCCGTCGGCGAAATCACCGCAGCAGCCCTCGCGGGCGTACTCAGTGACGAAGACGCAATGCGTTTCGTGCGCGTGCGCGCCAACGGCATGGCGGAGGCGGCAGCCGCCTCCCCGACCGGCATGGCTGCAGTACTCGGCGGCGTTGAAGAAAACGTCCGCGAAGCCATCGACGCAGCAGGTCTCGTCGCAGCAAACTCCAACGGCGGCGGCCAGATTGTAGCTGCCGGCCCCATCCCCGCCATCGAGGCATTTGCCGCGAACCCTCCCGCACGCGCTCGCGTCATCCCCCTGAAGGTTGCTGGCGCATTCCACACCGAGGCAATGGCACCCGCCGTGCCCGCCCTGGAAGAGTTCGCCGCATCCCTGCAGGTCTCCGACCCGACCTCCGCACTGCTGACCAACCGCGACGGTTCCGCCGTGGCATCCGGTGAAGAGTTCGTCAAGACCCTCGTCTCCCAGGTGACCAGCCCCGTCCGCTGGGACCTGTGCATGGCAACCCTGCTCGAGCGTGAGGTCGCCGGCATTATCGAGGTCGCCCCCGCAGGCACCCTGGTCGGCCTGGCAAAGCGCGCGATGCGCGGCGTGCCCGGCACCTCCATCAACACTCCCGAGGACCTCGCCTCGCTGAAGGGCTAAACACCGGGGGAGAGCACCCCGCCCTCCCCGCACTGGGAACCCTTCACACTAGACATGCACTTTAGACCTGCGAGGCACACAGTGTCTTGCGAGCATCAGCACTAAGGATTGAATACGTGACTACCCTCAAGCAGTACGAAATCAACCGCTACTCCCGCATCCTCGGTTACGGCGCAGCCCGCGGCGAGGTCATCGTCCCCAACGACGACATCGTTGAGGCAATCGACTCCTCCGACGAGTGGATCAAGCAGCGCACCGGTATCGCAACCCGCCACCGCGCCAGCGAAAACCAGTCGGTAGCAGACCTTGCCATCGGTGCCGCCAAGGATGCTCTCGAAGCATCCGGTGTAGCCGGTGAGGACATTGAGGCGGTCATCATTTCGACCATTTCGCACCCCTACGCAACCCCCTCCCTGGCAACCCTGGTCGCCGACGCAATCGGCTCCAAGTGCCCCGCATACGACATCTCCGCAGCGTGTGCAGGTTTCTGCTACGGTATCGCCCAGGCAGACGCCCTCGTCCGCGCGGGTACCGCAAAGCACGTGCTGGTCATCGGCGTTGAGAAGCTCTCCGACTTCATCGACAACACCGAACGCACCATCTCCTTCCTGCTCGGCGACGGCGCAGGCGCAGCAGTCGTAGGCGTCTCCGACGAACCCGGCATTGCCCCGACCGTATGGGGTTCGGACGGCTCCCGTTGGGGTACTGTGGGTATGACTCACTCCCTGTTGGATATCCGCAACCGCGACTTCGTAGCAAACCCCGTGCAGGAAGGCGAAAAGATTTGGCCCACCCTGCGCCAGGACGGCCCCTCCGTCTTCCGCTGGGCAGTATGGGAAATGGCAAAGGTCGCCAAGCAGGCACTCGAAACTGCCGGCATCACCCCCGACGAGCTCGGCGCACTCATCCCGCACCAGGCAAACGCCCGCATCATTGACCAGATGGTCAAGACCCTCAAACTTCCCGACGCGGTGGCAGTGGCACGCGACATCGTTGATGCCGGTAACACCTCCGCCGCATCGGTCCCCCTCGCCGCACACCGCCTGCTCAAGGAGAACCCGGAACTCTCCGGCAAGTTCGCCCTGCAGATCGGCTTCGGTGCCGGCCTGGCATTCGCAGCTCAGGTAGTCGTCCTTCCCTAAGGAAAACCACCGGAGCCCGATGCTCCCCGACCCTCACGACCGGCACAGCGCCGGTGCGCGAGAAAGAAAATAAAGCGGGAAAGCATCCCCACAAACTCCGAGTTGACGCATGCGTACACCACGCAGACACGATAAACTCGGTAATGCACGCGTACCCCCACCCGGCGGGTGCGATGACCATCGAAAAAACAAAGGAGCCCCTGAATGGCTAACAAGGAAGAGATCCTCGCAGGTCTGGCAGAGATCGTTAACGAAGAGACCGGCGTTGAGGTTGAGGACGTTCAGCTGGACAAGTCCTTCACCGAGGACCTGGACATCGACTCCATCTCGATGATGACCATCGTCGTGAACGCTGAGGAGAAGTTCGAGGTGACCATCCCGGACGAAGAGGTCCAGAACCTCAAGACCGTTGGCGACGCAGTCGAGTTCATCGCGAACGCTGCCTAAGCTATAACCAATAACGAGGCGGCGCGGGCTCTCACCGGCCCGCGCCGCATCGCTATTCACTCAGCTTTCAATCCAACATACCCCCGGGAACACACAGGGTGCGATGACTGCACTCTCCACGGCGTGAAAACGCCCACTGTAAACCCCGGGTCCAACAGGTTTTTATCCACACACCACCGGATAAACCACCAAATCGACCACCGAAGAGAAAGTGCCACAATGTCTCGAAAAGTGCTGGTGACCGGCCTCGGCGCGACCACCCCCATTGGCGGCGACGTCCCCACCACCTGGGAAAACGCAACCAAGGGCGTATCTGGTGTATCCACCCTCGACCACCCCTGGGTCAAGGAATACGACCTGCCCGTATACATTGCAGGCCAGCTCGCCGTGCCCGCCCTCGAATCCGGCCGCCTCACCAAGGTAGAAGCAAAGCGCCTGGATCCCTCGGGCCAGCTCGCCCTCATCGCCGCACGCGAAGCATGGGAAGACGCAGGGTTCTCCGGCCCCGACGCCGACTCCGCAGAAGAAGTCGACCCCGAACGCACCGGCGTAGCCTTCGGCACCGGTATCGGCGGCGTGTGGACCCTTCTCGACGCATGGGACACCCTCCGCGAAAAGGGCCCCCGCCGCGTCCTCCCCATGACCGTTCCCATGCTCATGCCCAACGGCAACGCAGCAGCCGTCTCCATGAACCTCAAGGCACGCGCCGCAGCACAGACCGTCGTCTCCGCATGCGCATCCTCCACCGAAGCCATGCAGCTCGGTGCTGAAATGATCCGCAGCGGTAAGGCAGATGTCGTCATCGTCGGCGGTGCCGAAGCAGCAATCCACCCGCTTCCCATGGCAGCATTCGCCAAGATGCAGGCACTCTCCTCCCGCAACGACGAACCCGAAAAGGCATCCCGCCCCTACGACGTCGACCGCGACGGCTTCGTCATGGGTGAAGGCGCAGCAGCCCTCATCCTCGAATCCGAAGAGCACGCCAAGGCACGCGGCGCACGCGTCTACGCGGAACTGGCAGGCACCGGCGTATCCGCTGACTCCTACCACATCACCGCACCGGACCCCGCAGCACTCGGCGCAACCCGTGCACTGCGCGAAGCCCTCGAAGACGGCAACATCGACCCGAAGACCGTCGTGCACATCAACGCGCACGCCACCAGCACCCCCGCCGGTGACCTGCCCGAAGCAACCGCAATGCACGAAACCTTCGGCGAGCACACCAAGAACATTGCCGTCTCCGCAACCAAGTCCATGACCGGCCACCTGCTCGGCGGCGCGGGCGCACTCGAAGCCGTACTCACCGTACTGGCACTGCACCACCGCACCGCACCCTGCACCATCAACCTGGACAACAAGGACCCCCAGATTGACCTGGACGTGGTGACCGAGGCGCGCGAGCTGCCCGCTGGTGAGATTGTGGCACTGTCGAACTCCTTCGGTTTCGGCGGTCACAACGCGGTTGTAGCATTCCGCTCCGTAGAGGGCTAATCCCTCAGGGCTTCTAGCCTTATATAGATATAACGCTCCCTCAACTACCGTGTGTAGCTGGGGGAGCGTTACGTTTTCTGAATGCGTTTACGAGAGAGTGGCATACCGGACGCCGCTCGCGGGGGAGTGTGGCTTCCGTGGGTTAGTTGTTTGGAGAGGTTGTACCGGTTCACGCTCGCGGGGGAGTGCCCCCTCTTCAGCGCCTGGGGGCGCTTCGAGGACGGAGCCCCCGCCTCGCGTGTCCGGTACGCCCTCTAGGTCGCCTACCCCTCGGTGGGGTTTATATAGGGGTTGGTCTGTGGTTGGGATTCAGAGGTAACGCGCCAATCCCTTGGGGTAGGGAATATGGGTGGCTTGGTGCGGGGTTTCCTTCTCAGGCTAGCTTGCCTCAGTCTGGGGTGCCCCTGTTTTAGATGTTAAAAACGGGTGGCGTATTCGCTCCGGCACTGCGAATACGCCACCCAAACACACCACACTCCACAAGACAATGCAGAGCGCGCGGGATCAACCATCCCGCAAGGTTCCCGTAACCCCCATCGCGCACCACGGTAGGCGACGACAGAAGAATGGGAGTCTATGACCGTTCGACACGCACAACGCCCCCTCGTAAAGGTTTACAAAGGCGCACGCTACGCGTTCTTCCGGAAGTTTATTCGGAAGAGCTCCCACGCCGGTTCCGTTGAGAAAAACAATTCGGTGTGGTTGCCTCCCGATGGTGAAGCACCTCAGCATCGTGTGCCGCATAAACCGCGCAGTTTAGTGCGCGCAGATGCTGCGTCGAAAACTATCCAAAGAATGCAGTCCACGGAGTAGTCTTCCAGCTTCAAATGGCAGAAGCTTAAGGGTTTGATGTGAGTGCTCGGATGGTCCGAATCATGTCGCTCTCAACGGAACCGGTTTATCGGTGATGGGAGCTCCTGTAGATAAGAATAACCTTAAATCACCCCTGGAGTAAACCTTAAACCAATAATTTAACCTTATTGTTATAATTCCTTGTCATAAAGGTATTGACGGGTGTTCAATGTGTTCTGGGTAACCCCTCAGAAGGTCCTCATAACTCTTTGGTCTGTTTGGTGCTCTCCACCGTTATGAAACCGTGATAAATCATCCCCGAAAACTTGAAGAATCGGGTTCCAAAACGGTCCCGCAAGTGACTGCCGCGAGGGCTTGTTGAGAGGGTCTTGAAGACGCGCTGAGAGTACAGTCATAAAACGTCATCTTGTCACGGAAGTTATCCCAGAGAAAACAAATTAAAACCCCGGCATGCGCTGTGGCATAATCAGTATCAACATCGTGCTCCGGGGTCGGTGAAATTCCGAACCGGCGGTCACAGCCCGCGAACCGCTCTCGCAGGCAGGTGAAACTCACATGATTCCACGCCCCACAGTCGGGGATAAGAATCCGCTGGAGGCACCCGCCCGCAAGAGAGGCCGAACCGGTGAAAATCCGGTGCCGACAGTACAGTCTGGATGGAAGGTAGCACGAGCAGAAAAAGGCAGGAGCGCACTCCGCCGCACCTCCCGAAAACCGGGATAGCATGCAGGGTGCACTGACGCGGTTGCTTGAGAAAACTGTTGCTCGAAAAAGCTGTTACTCGAGAGCACAGCGGTTTTCTGAGAGACAGCTTTCTGTGAGACAGGGGAGAGGCACCTTTCGTAGGTGCCGGTACGTTATTCCCCTCGACCGCAGCCGGCTGGTGCCAGCCACGGTTTTCAGCTACGGTTAGCTGATTCGCCGCTCCCGCCTCACCACGGATACCGGGCACTCCCTAAGAGGCCCGCGGTAGCCGCCCTTTCTGTTCCTCTCCCCGGAGCCGCCGCAGATGCGCACCCAGCGCATCCGACACACGGTCCAACTCAGAGAGGAAAGAAACAATGGACATCTTGCGGTGGCTCTTCGACGCACAAATTCACGTGGGGGACCAGTCCCTCCTCGTGCGCGAAGTTCTCGGAAACGCATTCGGCCTGGCATCGGCGCTCGGCGGAATGCGACGCAAAGTATGGGCGTGGCCTGTCGGCATTCTCGGCAACCTGCTGCTCCTCACCGTCTTCCTGGGCGCCCTCGTCGGCAGCCCGCACCCCGTCACCATGCTCGGCCAGGCAGGCCGCCAGATCATGTTTATTGCAGTGTCCATCTGGGGCTGGCATCGTTGGCGTGCCACCCGCGCAGCCGGTGGTGACGCCTCCGAAGGTGCCGCAGTGATCCCCAAGTGGGCTACCAACACCGAACGCGCAGGCCTGGTTGTCGCCATGGTCGCGGGCACCCTGCTGCTCACCCCCATCTTCCGCGCCCTCGGCTCCTACGAACCCGTCTGGTCCGACGCCTGGATCTTCACCGGCTCGCTGCTCGCCACCTACGGCATGGCGCGCGGCTGGGTTGAATTCTGGCTCATTTGGGTTGCCGTCGACCTGGTCGGCGTGCCGCTGCTGTGGAGCGCAGGCTACTACGCGACCTCCTTCATGTACGTGTTCTACGGATGCTTCACCCTGGTTGGTTTCTTCGTCTGGTGGCGCACCCGCAACCTGGAGGCGCAGAAGACTCGGGTGCAGACCCAGTTCCCCGACGTGACCGTTGAGGTAACCGATGTGAAGAAGGGCCGTGCATAAATGTCGCAGAACCCCTCGCTGCAGGTGCTGGTGAGCGCGCACCTGCCCGTAACCATCGCCCCGAGCGTATCTTCGCCGCACAACGATTTGGACTACTCCGCCGCGGAGTATGGTCACCTCGCGGGGCTGCCCGCCGCACGCACCCTCCAGCTACCCAGTCCCGAGCAAGAGCTCAGCCACGCAGAAGCCATGACCCTGGCACTGCAGGCGGCACGCCAGGGTATCCGCGGCGCGAACCCCCTCGTCGGCGCCGTCATCACTGACGCGCACGGGCACCTGCTACACGTGGGCTACCACCGAGGCGCAGGCACCCCGCACGCCGAAGCCGACGCCCTCGCCGCCGCCCGAGCCGCGGGAACCGACCTCACCGGCGCCCGCATGTACGTGAGCCTTGAGCCCTGCAACCACACCGGACGCACCGGCCCCTGCTCCCACGCCGTCGCCGAGGCGGGCATCAGCGAACTCTACTACGCCTACAGCGACGACACCGAAAACGCTGCCGGAGGCGCCGCCTACCTGCGCTCCCAGGGCGTCACCGTGCACGCCATGGAGGAGTTCGCGAACGCATCCTACCAGCTGAATGAGCGCTGGTTCATTGCCGCCGCCGAACACCGCCCCTTCATTACCGCAAAGAGCGCCTCCACCCTGGACGGGTTCATCGCGGCTGCTGATGGCACGAGCAAGTGGATTACCGGCCCCGCCGCGCGCATTGACGGGCACCTGATTCGTCACCGCGCCGACGCCGTCATGATCGGCACCCGAACCACCCTCATGGACGACCCGACCCTGGACGCGCGCGACGCCAACGGGGAACGCTTCGAGAAGCAGCCGCTGCGCGTGGTCATGGGCAAAACCGAGATTACCGAGAACTACCGCGTGCGCGGCCTCAACCCGCCCGAAGGCGTGGAGGCGGACCCGCAGAACTTCCTACAGGTCTTCACCCACGACCCGCGCGAACTGCTCGATGAGCTGTACGCCCGCGGGGTGCGGCACCTCATGATTGAGGGCGGCCCCGGCATGGTCGGCCTCTTCGCCGGTGAAGACTTCATCGACGAGATGGTCTGGTACCGCGCCCCCATGATCATGGGGCAGGGCAAGAGTGCCGTGTACCGTCTGCTCGTGGACACCCTCGCGCAGGCGCCGCGCCTGCAACTGGACGATCTGGGCATGTTCCCGGCGGTGCGCGTGCTCGGCAATGACACCGCAACGCACCTGGTGCCGGCACCTCGCGGAACGGCGCAGGAACCGGGTGAGCGGCGTACCCTGCCGAAGCTGGACGCCTGCCACGCGCCCGAACCGAGATTAGATTAGCCGAGGCTGGACTAGTCGCGGCTGGACTAGCCTCCGCTTGGGTTGAGCGCGGGCGGGGGAGTAGTACCTCAAGGAACCCCCGCCGGCGCCCGGCTAGTTTGTGCCGGCTGGTTCGTATGCTGGCACAAAAGCTCCCCGTCACGGGGAATATTCGAAAAATACGTATAGTTATACCGACGAACAAACCATCGCCGCCCGTCGCCCTCAACGACGACGCCCCGGCGGACACGGCGAGAAAAGGAAAGCATACATGTTTACCGGAATCATTGGCGCCCTCGGCACCGTAGAATCCATCACCCCCATCGAAGGTAGCGACGCAGCCTACCTGACCCTCAACGCCGGAGACATCGTCGCCGACCTCGAACACGGTGGCTCCCTCGCCGTCAACGGTGTATGCCTCACTGCTATCGACCTCGACCAGCTGCAGCCCGGCCAGTTCCGCGCCTACGCGATGGGTGAGACTCTGCGCCGCACCAACCTCGGCAACCTGAACCCCGGCGACACCGTCAACCTGGAGCGCTGCCTGCCCGCCGGTGGCCGCCTCGACGGTCACGTCGTGCAGGGCCACGTGGATGCGGTCGGTACCCTCGCATCCGTCACCGCGCACGAGGCGTGGAACACCCTGCGTTTCAACCTGCCCACCGAACTGGCACCCCTGCTCGCTGAGAAGGGCTCCATCGCTGTTTCTGGCGTGTCCCTGACCGTTACCGCCGTTTCTGAGCCCGGCGAAACCCCCGCATGGTTCGAGGTCGGCCTGATTCCCGAAACCCTGAAGGCAACCAACCTCGGCGCGCTCAAGGTCGGCGACAGCGTGAACCTTGAGACCGATGCGCTCGCTAAGTACGTGCAGCGTCTGACCGCGTTCGCAGGCGTGCCCCAGGCTGACTCTGCACACTCCGGTGAGCAGGTTGCGCCGCGTCGCGCCGACGCTGCAAGCGTCCTTGATAGCGTGCAAACCGCAGTGGACGCTATCGCAGCAGGTCGCGCCGTGGTCGTCGTTGACGATGAAGACCGAGAAAACGAAGGCGACATCATCTTCGCCGCCGAGCACGCAACCCCCGAGCTGATGGGCTTCATGATCCGCTACACCTCCGGCGTGGTCTGCGCACCCCTGAGCAACAAGCGTGCCGACGAGATGAACCTGCCGCCCATGGTCACCAACAACGAAGACCCCAAGGGCACCGCCTACACCGTCTCCTGCGATGCGGCCTCCGGCGTGAGCACCGGCATCTCTGCGGCGGACCGCGCACGCACCGTGCAGATTCTTGCCGATGCCTCCTCCAGTCCGGCGGACATCACCCGCCCCGGCCACATCTTCCCGCTGCGCGCCGTGGACGGCGGCGTGGCGGAGCGCCCCGGCCACACCGAAGCCGCAGTGGAACTCTCCCTCGCGGCGGGCCTGTCCGGTGTGGGCGTTATCGCCGAGGTCGTGCACGACGACGGCTCCATGATGCGTTTCGACGCACTGCGCGCCTTCGCCACCGAGCACAACCTGCCCATGATCTCTATCGAAGACCTCATCAAGTACGTAGCTAAGGCGTAGGAGAACGCATGAGCGAAACCCCTAACACCCAAGCAACGCCAGGCACTCCCGCAGAGCCGGGCACCCCGGTCGAGCCGGTTGAGGCACAGGCTGAAGAGATCAGCACCGAATCCCTGCGCATCGCCTCCCAGCTCGCTGAAGGCTACCGAGTCAGCCCCCTCGATATGGTGCCCAACCCCAGCCCGCTGCTGGTCGAAAGCACCGAAGAGATCGCCGTACCCACCCCGCAGGGTGTGTTCGGCCTGCGCGCCTGGCGATTCGCAGACGGCGCCGAGCACATCAGCGCCCGCGCCCTCGACCGTGACGGCACCCCCGTACCCGCCGAGGACGGGGGAGTGCCCGCGGTACGCATCCACTCCGAATGCGCCACCGGCGATATTTTCGGTTCCTTCCGATGCGATTGCGGCCCCCAGCTGGAGAACGGCCTGCGCATCATTGGCCACACCGGCGGGTACCTCATCTACGTGCGCAACCACGAAGGACGCGGCATCGGCCTGGTCAACAAGCTCCGCGCCTACGCGCTGCAGGATGCCGGGCTCGACACCCTCGACGCGAACCTGGCGCTCGGCCTGGACGGCGACATGCGCGACTACTCGCAGGCGGCACTGATCCTGCAGGAACTCGGTGTAAACGAGCTGAGGCTCGTGACCAACAACCCCGCCAAGCAGGAGGCGCTCGAAAGCCTCGGCCTGCAAGTCACCGAACTCATCCCGGACGAAATTCCCGCCCGAGTCGAGAACGCACACTACCTGCAGACCAAGCGTGAGCGCATGCGCCACGTGCTCAAAAGCGCGTAGCGGCACCCCTGCAAACCCCTAATTTTTCAAAAACCCAAAACCACAAGGAGAACACAATGAGCGGCGTAGGCGCAGCAGACACCACCCTCAACCCCGAAGACTACAAGGGCTTCAAGCTCGCAATCGTAGCGGCAAGCTGGCACACCCAGGTCATGGACGGCCTCATCGACGGTGCGCAGCGCGCAGCACGCGACGCAGGCATCGAGCCGACCCTCGTGCGCGTTCCCGGCACCTTCGAACTGCCCGTCGCAGCAACCCGCCTCGCTGAGAAGTTCGACGCAATCGTCGCGCTCGGCGTGGTCATCCGCGGCGGCACCCCCCACTTCGACTACGTCTGCCAGGGCGCAACCAACGGCCTGACCGACGTGTCCGTGCTGACCGGCCGCCCCATCGGCTTCGGCGTGCTCACCTGCGACAACGAGCAGCAGGCACTCGACCGTGCAGGCCTGGAAGGCTCCAACGAAGACAAGGGCTACGAGGCGACCGCAGCGGCACTGCAGACCGCAGCAACCCTCAAGCAGTTCAGCAACTAACACGGCTGAACGGTACGCGGCTCAGTTCCACGAAGAGAACGTTCTGATCTTCACCGTGGAACTGGGCCGTAGTACCGGTTAAACTGAAACAACCCGCGCACCGGGCTTACCGGGATTTATCAGGCATTATCGGGCGTCTATGGATCTGGCAAGTATGCGCCAGAGAGATACACACCGGAACATATGTACCGGTAAAACCCCATGTACCGGTAAAACCCCATGTACCGGTAAAACCCCATGTACCGGTAAAAACCCCGCGCAGCAGCTAAGGGACACAGCGCACCGACGCGCTCCCAAACCAACACCAAGGAGTACAGCAATGCAGGATTTGGGCACCATCACCCCCAGCCTCGAAGAATTCCGCGCCCGCGCAGCCGGCACCCGCGTCATTCCCGTACACATCAAAATCCTCGCCGACTCACTCACCCCCATCGGCATCTACCGATCCCTCGTACTCCAAAACGACCAGGGCGAACCCGTCGATGCAGCCCACGGCACCTTCCTGCTCGAATCCGCCAAAATCTCCGCAGAAGGCGAATCCGCAGCCTGGGACCGCTACTCCTTCATCGGCGCGTCCTCCCGCTCCACCCTCACCACCGTTGACGGCGCAGTCCACTGGCAGGGCCGCACCCCCGCCGGCGCACCCGTCGACGGCGACCCCGTAGAAGCCATCGCAAAGACCCTGCAGATGCTCTACACGGAACCCGACCCGACCCTGCCGCCGCTCACCTCCGGCCTGGTCGGCTACCTCGGCTGGGACGTCGTACGCCACTGGGAACATCTGCCCTTCCCGCCCGCCGACGACGTGAACCTGCCCGAATTCGCGCTCAACATGGTCTCCGACATGGCAATCCACGACAACAAGGACGGCACCGTCCTGCTCGTCGCCAACGCCATCAACTTCAACGGCACCAGCGAAAACGTCGACGGCGCCTACGAAGACGCCGTCGCGCGCCTGCACAGCATGCTCCGCCGCCTGCAGCGCGGCGCCACCGCAACCACCTCCACTCTCTCCGGCGTGGCAGACGTTGACCGTAAGGTCCGCGAAGACGTCACCCTCACCTGGAGCGAACAGGGTTTCAAGGACGCCATCGACCGCTCCAAGAAGAACATCATCGACGGCGACGTCTTCCAAATCGTGCTCTCACGCCGATTCGAAGCCGAAACCAACGCCAAGGCACTCGACGTGTACCGTGTACTGCGCCAGTCCAACCCCTCGCCGTACATGTACCTCTTCAACTTCGAAGACAGCAACGGCACCCCCTTCCACATTGTCGGCTCCTCCCCGGAGGCGCTCGTCACCCTCAAGGACGGCATCGCCAGCACCCACCCCATCGCCGGTTCCCGCCCGCGCGGCGCAACCCGCGAAGAGGACCTCGCGCTCGCCGAGGAACTGCTCGCCGACCAGAAGGAACGCTCCGAACACCTCATGCTCGTCGACCTGGCACGCAACGACCTCTCACGCATCGCCAAGCCCGGCACCGTGTCCGTCGACCAGTTCATGATCATTGAGCGATTCAGCCACATCATGCACATTTCCTCCGCCGTCAGCGCCGAACTCGACCCGCAGTTCAGCGCCTACGACGTGCTGCGCGTCGCCTTCCCGGCAGGCACCCTCTCCGGTGCCCCCAAGCCGCGCGCCATGCAGCTCATCGACGAATACGAACCCACCCGCCGCGGCGTCTACGGCGGCGTATGCGGCTACTTCGACTTCGCCGGCAACATGGACATGGCAATCGCCATCCGCACCGCCGTCCTCAAGGAAGGCACCGCCTACGTACAGGCAGGTGCAGGCCTCGTCATGGACTCCAACCCGGACTCCGAAACCCTCGAAACCGTCAACAAGTCCGCCGCCCCGCTGCGCGCCGTGCTGACCGCCTCCGGCCTGGCACCCCTGGACGCAGACGCAGCCGTCAACGCCACCAAGTAACCCAAGGAGACACCATGAGCACCGTTCTCGACGAGATTATTGTCGGCGTCCGCGAAGACCTCGCCGCCCGCGTACAACAGGTTCCCCTCGAAGAAATGAAGAAGCGCGCCCTCGCAGCCGCACCCGCCCGTGACGCGCTTGCCTCCCTACGCGGTGAAGTACCCGGCGGCGGCAACGGCACCACCGCACGCATTATTTCTGAGGTGAAGCGCTCCTCGCCCTCCAAGGGTGCCCTCGGTGAAATCCCGGACCCCGCTGCGCTTGCCGCACGCTACGAGGCAGGTGGCGCCGCAGCAATCTCCGTGCTCACCGAGCAGCGCCGATTCAACGGCTCCCTCGCCGACCTCGACGCAGTCCGCGCCGCCGTGAACATCCCCGTGCTCCGCAAGGACTTCACCGTCGACGAATACCAGATCTGGGAGGCACGCGCACACGGCGCCGACCTGGTGCTACTGATTGTGGCGGCCCTCGACGAGCAGACTCTGCGCGAGTTCCTCGAACTCACCGAATCGCTCGGCATGAACGCCCTCGTCGAAACCCACACCCCCGAAGAAATCGAGGTCGCCCAGCGTATCGGCGCCAAGATTGTGGGCATCAACGTGCGCAACCTCAAGACCCTTGAGGTCAATAACGAGCACTACGCATCCCTCGCGGCGCACCTGCCCACCTCCGTCATCAAGGTCGCCGAATCCGGTGTCGCCAGCATTGAGGACGTGCGCGCCTACGCTGGTGCCGGTGCCGATGCTGTGCTCATCGGTGAAGCGCTGGTACGCTCCGGCGACCCCGAAGGTACCGTGCGTGAATTCTCCAAGGTGCCCGTGACCCGATAAGGGTTGCTAAGAGAAGACGACCGGACAACGCTCGCGGGGGAGTGACTTCCGTGGGCTAGTTGTTTGAGAGGTTGTACCGGTTCACGCTTGCGGGGGAGTGCCCCCTCTTCAGCGCCTGGGGGCGCTTCGAGGACGGAGCCCCCGCTTCGCGTGTCCGGTCGCCCTCTAGGTCGCCTACCCCTCGGGTGGAGGATAGAAGGGGTTGGTAGGTGGGTACCTTCTCGGGGTAGCTCGCCGCAGTCTTGGGTATATGAAGCTGGTATGTGGTTCCCTTCTCTAATTAGCTCGCCTTGGGATGGTTGAAATAGGGGTTGGTCTGGGGTTTCCTTCTCGGGTCAGCTCACCTGATTCTAGGGTTATTTATCCTGTCGGATTTTTATCTACTTCCCGGATACAGACCTGATACATAGAGATAGAGCCGGTGCCTGCTTCGCAGCAGGCACCGGCTTTTTACTTATTAGAGAGCTCTTAGCGGCCCGTATAGTCCGCGTCCGCAATATCCTTCGGCCAGCGCGCCTTACGGAACGGCGCCCACGTAAACGCCGCCGCCACCAACAACAAACCACTGATAATGAACGCCGGAACAAAACCCCACGCATCCGCAATCATGCCAGCCACCAGCGGGCCCAAAATCATACCGAAATCGCTACACATCTGATACACCGCCAACACCTGGCCACCACTGCGGCGAGTACCAATCACATCAGACACCGCAGCCTGAATCGACGGACCCATAAACGCCGCACCAATACCCAGGCACGCCGTCAACGACACAAACACCCACGCCACCGGCGCGAAACCCATAAACGTCACCGCAGAACCTGCCAACAGCAGACCCGAAAACGCCATCACACGGCGACCAAAACGATCCGAAAAACGACCCGAGAACGTCTGCGTCAACGCATTACCAAACGAGTTCGTCGCCATCGCCAAAGACGCCAACAGAGTAGCCGCCACCGAATCCGACATATCGCCACCAGTCGCCAAATACGCCGCCGCCAACGGAATAATCGACGACTGCACACCAAACACCGACCAGCCAATCGCCCAATTCGACACCAGCGCCGAACGGTAATTCGAGAACTTCAACGCGTCACGAACCGTCATCGCAGGCAGGTCGCTCTTACCCGCAGCGCCGCCGGATGCAGCAGACTTAGCGCCCTTACCGGATGCGCCAGCCTGAGTGTCAGCAGGGGAAGGCGCCGCCGACGGCAGCACCCCGGTGCCCTTACCCTCAGCCAGTGCCGCCGCCTCCATAATCGCGTCACGCTCAGCCTCCAGCGCAGCCTGCGACGGCATCAAGAACCACACAATCAGGCCCGCCGCCAGCAGCGAAAAACCATACACAATGAACGGCGCGCGCATACCAAACGGCGCCAGCGCGCTCGCAATCACCGGGCCCAGCAGGTTACCCAGCAGGAACGCCGTCGCATAATAACCCGAAATACGGCCGCGCATATGCGCCGGGGACAGGCGCACCAGCAGACCCATCGCGGAGACCGTGAACATGACCGAGCCGATACCCGCTACCGCACGCGAACCCAGCAGCACCCAGTAATCCCAGGCGAACGCAATCATAAACGACGTCACCGACACGATCAGCATGCCAATCGTGTACACCGGACGCTCACCCCAGCGGGTAATCAGCTGACCCGCCGACGGCGCAAAAATCAGGCGCGTAATTGCGAGCGCAGAAACCACCATCGTCGCCATGGTGACCGGGCATTAAAGTTCTGCGCATAGTTCGGCAGCACCGGCGCCACCAAACCAAAACCCACCGCAATCATGAACGACGCAGCAATCAGAACCTTCAAACCGGTCGGCACACGGTTCGGGTCAATCGTGCGCGGGTCAAAAACAGGCGGTGTTTTGGCAGGGTTCCTCATACTCATCCTCGAAATCGTGCGGTGCCGTGCGGCAGCCGCGGGCCCCACCCGCAACTGTCAACCATGTGTTCGGCTAAAAAACTTAACAGTGTCCAGTCTACTCCGCCGACAGCCGGGCATGCGCGTAACCTCGACCAGTCAAACCGCCCAACCCGGTAAGCTAGTAGTGTGAATGAAACGATGATGATAATCTGCGCGATCGTGCTGGGTGTACTGGTTATTGCCGGTGTGCTTTTCGCCGTTCTGCGCCGACCCAAGAAGACCGCGGACCTGCAGTCTTTGCGTCAGGAGGCGGCTAAGGCCTCCGGCGGTTCGGTGGAAGAACCCGAAAGCTCGGCACCTCGCGCTATTGAACTTGATATGCCCGACCCGTCCGCGGGTCGCCTGGTGCGCCTGCGCGCCCGCCTGGCACGCTCCAACAACATGCTCGGCAAGGGCTTGCTGGCTCTGCTTTCTCGCGACCGCATCGACCAGGACGTCTGGGATGAGGTTGAGGAGACCCTGCTGCTCGCCGACCTCGGCTCCGAGCCGACCACCCGCCTGGTGGAGGCGCTGCAGCAGCGTGTGCGTGTTGAGGGTACGAGCAACCCCGCCGCCGTGAAGAAGATGCTCCGCGAAGAGCTCGTGAAGATCGTTCGCCCCGACATGGACCGCGAACTGAAGACCGCCGGCAGCGACGGCAACCCCGGCGTGGTGCTGGTCGTTGGCGTGAACGGCGTCGGTAAGACCACCACGGTTGGTAAGATTGCCCGCGTGATGGTCGCTGACGGTCAGACCCTGCTCCTGGGCGCCGCTGATACGTTCCGTGCGGCCGCGTCCGAGCAGCTGACCACCTGGGGTGACCGCGTGGGCGTGAAGACCGTGCGTTCCGAGAAGGAAGGCGCCGACCCCGCATCCGTCGCGTTTGACGCTGTGAAGGCTGGTAAGGAGCAGGGCGTTGACACCGTGCTCGTGGACACCGCGGGCCGTCTGCAGAACAAGTCCGGTCTGATGGATCAGCTCGGCAAGATCAAGCGCGTTATCGAGAAGGAAGCGCCGGTCACCGAGGTTCTGCTCGTGATTGACGCGACCACCGGCCAGAACGGTATGGTTCAGGCGAAGGTCTTCGGCGATATCGTGGACGTCACCGGTATCGTGCTGACCAAGCTCGACGGCACCGCAAAGGGCGGTATCGTGGTCGCTATTCAGGAGGAGCTCGGCGTTCCCGTCAAGCTCATCGGCCTGGGCGAAGGCCCGGACGACCTGGCACCGTTCGACCCCGAAGCATTCGTGGACGCGTTGCTGGACTAGCATCCTCATATTCCGCCGAGAAGCCACATGTGTTTCGAGAAGCCACCAAAGACGTGGCTTTTCGAAACACATGTGGCTTTTCGCTTATCTGAAAGGAAAGAACATAGCCTGATTTACCCCGGGGTAAATTGCGAACAAGGGGTCGGCCCCCACATCAGGAATAGTCTGAAGGGGACATATTGGATGGGTGGTCACTGCATTACAAGGCCACCCAGAAGAAAGGCATGATATGAACTTGTCACAATGGTTGAACTCAGCAACGTTGGTCCTGCTGTTGGTGAGCGTAATTATCTTCTTCGTGAGGGCTGCAATATCAGCCGTGGGTGGTGTAACCACATCGATTCGTTATCTGCGAGCCACGACGAAGGGCGAGGAGTACACGCGAGAATCGGACGACGAAGACCGTATCTTAAGTTCCTCCATTTTGGGCGGTCCGGATATTATCATCAACCTCGTGATGGGCGGATTTGTGGCCGCGGCGATGTGGGTGGTCATGCTACAGCAAAGCTCTTCGGTAGAGGCTTTGGTGTGGGTTGCTGACATTTCGGTATTCGCGGTACTACTGCTGGGTTTGACTGCAATGGTGCGTTGTTCCAAGCGTGCACGGGCTAAGGGTAAGAAGATGAAGCCCAACGCCTTACTTGGTCTGATGTATGTGACTTCGTCCGGTACGGCTCTCAGCTCTACGCTGTCGAATGGCCTGCAGATGAGCGAACATTGGTCGATGGCTAATCTGATCCAGGCGGGGCTCTCGGCGGGTTCGACTGACGTGGACTTTGTGAACGGTGTTATGGGTGCATACGGTGTTCCGGGGTTGGTTACTCTGGCTGTGTATACTGTGCTGTTCCTTGTGTGGGGAATGCTTGTTCCGGAAGTTCTGTTGCACTCTGTTTTCCTTGCCGGTAGTGCGCTGGGAGGTCGTGCTGTGATTGTTGGATCAAAGTTGGAAAGTGCGGAGCGTCTTTTCATGGTGAGTATCGCTCTCTATTTGGTGACTCACCTGATATCGAGTGGTTTGTGGGCAAGCTAGTCGCCTCTCTATTCGCTGAGAAGCCACATGTGTTTCGAAAAGCCACATTTTTAGTGGCTTTTCGAAACACATGTGGCTTCTCGCGGTTAAGTTTGGGGCACTCCAGCAGTACGCAGCACCTGCAAGGCCCGCCTCGGACGGTAAATAGCATCCTTAGCAGAAACACGGACGACAGCATACCCCGCGTGGAGCAACCGATCCTGTCGAGTCTTCTCCCGAACCAGGTCCTCTTTGGCGTTGTATTTGACGTTGCCGTCTACCTCCAGAATGACAGGCCTGCCGTGGAGGCTAGTGGTGTGTAGCAGAAAGTCCACTCGATAGGCATGACCTTCGCAGATGATGGTTTCTTGCTGCTTGTATCGGATTCCTTGGTCATCGAGAAGTAACCGCATGCAGGTTTCAGCAACGGATTCTGAGTGTGGGCTGAGCTCATGTCCGACGAGGCGGGCGGTTCGGCACCCGCGGCCAGATGCAGATGAGAGCTCTTTCTTGAGCTCCTCGTAGGTGAGCATATCCGGTTCCCGCGCGAAGCGTTGAAGGGCGCTTTCGGCCAGAACGAGCCCGTCGCGAAAGGGAAGCGTTTTCACGCAGGTGGTGATAGCTGTTAGTGGTGTGACGGTGGGAATCCCTTCGGGCGTGTACACGATGGGGCTGTCCGCGGTGAGGGCATCTTGGATGCGCTGGATGTTTTCTCGGCGGCCGCCTCCGGCTCCGCGTACTTGAACGTGGCGTGGTGGGCTGAGGGAGGAGATACCCCAGGCGATGGCGGCGCTTTGAGCGGCAAGGATATTGGCGGGGTATTCGTTGAGGTGGGCGAGGATGCACACGTAGTGCTGGTCGTTGGGGTGTAGGTTGTTCCAGGTTTGAGTGGGGAGAAGGTGCCCTTTTGAGACGCGGGTGAGTTCGCCGCAGTTGAGGGCGTGGCTCAGGGTGATTCGTGTGTGGGCGGCTGAGGTGATGAGTTCGGTGCGGGTGCGTATCATCGTTGATAGTTCTTCTCTGGTAAACATGCTTTAATTGCATCAAATGAGAGTATTTGTGTTCAAGTGTTACGTTTAGTTATTACGCCGAAAAGCCACATGTGTTTCGAAAAGCCACCAAAAACGTGGCTTTTCGAAACACATGTGGCTTCTCGACGAGAGGGCTGTGGATAAGTTGAGTGAATACGACCCGGCTTTTTATCTACCGGATGCTACTTGTTGAACTGTGAAACAATCAGCTCAGCAAGTGCAGGCTGGCATGCTACCAGGCTCACAGCAGCGAGGAAGAAGCTCATGCTTGCCTCCTGAACAGAAGGGCGAATGAGAATACCGCGGTAGAGCGCGTTCAGCGCCTTAACCGAGTACTTGAAGCACTGGAACAAAGCCACGGCCAGGAAGACGACAGTAAGCAGGTTCAGCATGATCAGGGTGAAGCCTGCAGCACCGTATGACGCAGTAACTGCCTCAATGAAACGCACAACCATACCACCCTGAGGGTGAGACTCGTAGTGTCCGCAGATAGTGGTGTAGATGGTGGCCATGTTGTACTTACCCGCCCCGATGAGAGTGAACCAAGTGCCACCAATAATCGCCAGCAGGGAAGCAGGGTAGAGAACAGTCAGGATGGAATGTGCGGAGGAGCTAGTGCTCTTGGCACTAAGCAGCTTTACCTGCCAACCGATGAGCGCGAGACAGGTAACCCAGCAGGCTGCGAGGGTCCAACTGATAGTGGGCCAGCTAATGAGGAACGCACCCGCGATAAGGAGACTGCCAACAACAGCAAGTGCGATGCTGCCGAAGGCATCGTCATCGCTTGCCTGCGCATCCTTGGAGGATGCGTGGTTGTGCGTGTGCTGGCTGTTGTCGATGGTGGTGCGGTTGCCGTCGCCGCTAATGGCTGCGGAGCCGTTGCCTACCTGCTGGTGGGTGTTGTGCACGCGATTGCCATTACCGTTGATGGTGCCGACGCTGAGCTTCTGCGTGGTGCCCCCGGTGCTGGTGCCTGCCTCAGCCTTCTTGGCTTCTGCGCGGGCTGCCCGGGTCTTGAACAAGGCGGTTGCCAATCCTGCGATTGCAGTGAGCAGGGGAATGAGGACCAGTACGTCCATGAGTTTTTCTCCTATCTGGAGGGGCTGCCCCGGCCCGTGTGGGCCTGCACCGGGGCAGATGGGTTGGTGGTCGTGCAGTGACCTTGTACCTCCACGATAGGGTGAGGGTTTAGGATGGCTGAGATTTTTTGGTTTACCCCGGGGTAAGCGAAAAAATGTCGGACTGGGTGCGGTGCTGGGGGAATATATTCTTTGAATTCCTGCGGGCGGACGCTTCCTACTTGCCCCGAGAAGCCACATGTGTTTCGAAAAGCCACCAAACATGTTGCTTTTCGAAACACATGTGGCTTCTCGGCGGAAAGAAAGGGGAGGAGGGGGAGATGACCACCCCGGCCACCTCACCTCCGGCCAGCAGGGATAATAGATAGTTAGACACTTACATTGAGGACATCTGGGGTCCACCCCCGGTGACGTTGAAAGGCACAATAATGGCGAAAGCGCCTGTATCTCAGGGGTCGGGTGCCCCTACTACTCCGGCTGAGTTGGCGGAGATGCTGTGGAAGTCCGCGGACATTCTGCGCGGTTCGATGGAGTCCGGCGGTTACCGCGACTTCATGCTGGGCCTGATCTTCTTGAAGTACATTGGTGACACCTTCGATAAGGCTCGCGAGGATGTTCAGCACATGCTGACTGAGGAGTACGGCCTGGAGGGTGAGGCTCTGGCTGAGGAGCTGGAGGAGCCTTCGTACTACCATGCTCGTCATGCATTCTATGTGCCGGTTGGTGCCCGCTGGTCTGACCTGGTGCAGCAGGCGAAGGGTGACCGTGTGGGTGAGCTTGTTGACTCCGCGATGGATGAGATTATGGCTCAGAACCCGCCGCTGCAGGGTGCCCTTGAGCCCATGTATGCGAGCGAGAAGGTGGAGCAGCGCACCCTGGCGCAGGTGATTGACCTGCTGTCGAATGCGAATTTCGCGGCGGTGCGTGATGGTGAGCATTCTTCGTCGAAAGATGTTCTGGGTTTCGTGTATGAGTATTTCTTGGGTAAGTTTGCTCGTGCGCAGGGCCAGAAGGGTGGCGAGTTCTACACCCCGACGACTGTGGTGAACACTCTGGTGGGTATGATTCAGCCGATGAGCGGTCGCGTGTATGATCCGTGCTGCGGTTCGGGCGGTATGTTTGTGCAGTCGAATAATTTTGTGCACCGTGCCGGTGGTGCGTTTGATGGCCGCCGTGAGGGTGAGCAGCGTGTGCTGGCGTATGGTCAGGAGCGTAACCAGGCGACCTGGCGTTTGGCGCGCCTGAACTTGGCGATTCACGGTATTGATGGTTCGGTGGGTGACCGCTGGCGTGATACGTTCGCTGAGGATTCGCACCCGGGTGAGCGTTTTGATTACGTGCTGACGAACCCGCCGTTCAATATCAAGGAATGGCATCGGGTTGAGGATGACCTGCGCTGGGTGTTTGGTGTGCCGCCGAAGAATAACGCTAATTTTGCGTGGTTGCAGCACGTGTGGTCGAAGCTGGATGTGAAGGGTTCAGCTGCTGTGGTGATGGCGAATGGCTCGTTGACTGCTGATACTGGTGGTCAGGGCGGTATTCGTCGTGCCATGGTTGAGGGCGATGCTGTGGCTGCTGTGCTGGTGTTGCCGCCGAATATGTTTACGACGACGAGCTCCCCGGCGTGCGTGTGGTTGCTGTCGAAGGATAAGTCGGCGGGTGTGAATGGTTCGGTGGATCGTTCGGGTCAGGTTCTGTTTATGGATGCCCGTTCGATGGGTCATATGGTGTCTCGTACTGAGCGTGTGTTCTCTGAGGAGGATATCGCGAAGATTGCGAATACGTGGTGTGCGTGGCGCGGTATGCCATCGATGTATCATGCGGACGGTTCGCTGGTGAAGGCTGGCGAGGAGCCGACTGCTGGCGTGTATGAGGATGAGGCTGGGTTCTGCTTCTCGGCGTCGCTTGAGGATGTTCGGGAGCAGGATTTTGTGCTGACTCCGGGCCGCTACGTGGGTAGCGCTGTGTCTGAGGGGGAGAGCGCCCAGGAGCTGGATGCGCGTATCGCCGGTCTGCGTGAGCAGCTGCTGGATCAGTTCGCTGAGTCGGAGCGTCTGGGTGCGGTCGTGCGTGAGCAGCTGGCCTCGCTGGATTTGTTTTCTCAGTCGGAAGGGGCTGAGTAAAACTTATGGAGCTAAGGACAGTAGAATCTCTGTGTGCTGCTGTATATAGTGGCGGCACTCCATCTAGAAAGAAGCCTGAATACTACGAAGGCGGAACAATCCCATGGATTAAGACCATGGAAATTCGAGATGGTTATATCTATGATTCTGAAGAGAAAATTACAGAGTCTGGTCTGCAAAACTCGAGCGCAAAATTTGTTCCTAAAGAATCCGTGCTTATTGCTATGTATGGAGCTACAGTCGGTAGAGTTGGTTATCTAAAGATTGATTCGACAACGAACCAAGCTGCCTGTGCGCTTGTTGTTAATTCTGAAATAACGAATCCAAAATGGCTTTATTACAGTATTTTGGCAACTCGTGATTCTCTTATTGATAAGGCTAATGGCGCTGCTCAGCAGAATATTAGTGTTTCAATTGTGCGGAATCATCAGATCAAATACGTTCCTCTGGAAGAGCAGGAACGGATTGCCGGGATTTTGGGCTCGCTCGACGACAAAATTGAAGCAAACACCCGCCTCATCCAGACACTAGATTCCTTGGGGGAGGCAGCAACCCGTAAGTATCTAAAGTCAGTTCAAAAAACTCAGAAACTTAATGACATTGCTCATATAGTTATGGGTCAATCTCCGAAGGGAGAGACTCTAAACACTGAGGGTTCTGGAGTTCTCTTTTTCCAAGGTAAAAAAGATTTTGGATTCAGGTACCCCACACCGCGCACATATACAACTGCTGCAACTCGAATGGCAGAACCGCTGGATATTCTGTTCAGTGTTCGTGCTCCGATTGGTGCTCTTAATCGTTCGGTTGAAGCATGTTGTGTTGGGCGAGGTCTGGCAGCTATTCGCTCATCGTGTGGCCAGGAAAATACTCTTTTCTACACTCTGAAAACTAATCCTAATCTCTGGGAGAAATTCGAGGGTGAAGGAACAATTTTTAGTGCCATTAATAAAAAGGGTCTCTCCGAGCTGGATATACCGTTCAGTGAGACTGCTATTTCTAACGGCGTAGAAGATTTTCTAACAAGTGTTGAACAAGAGATTTTCTCTCTTGAACAAGAGAACCTTCAGCTTGCTGAAACCCGTGACGCTCTCATTAAGCGCCTCATTGACTAGACGCTAGGGGAGCGCCGCATCCGCCCTGCCCGGTTGGTTCACACCGACCGGGCAGGGCGTGCCATCCCGCTACCACGCAATCACCTACTTCACGACCGCCTCAGCAAAGGAGCTACCATGGCAACCACCAACCGCCCCGTCTACCGGCCCAACAACTCCACCTACAGCGCCCTAGCTGAACTCGTCGCACCCTACAGCCTCTCACGCATCCAGCTCACCGAAGCCGTCGGTATCGCCACCAAACCCACCGTCAACACCTGGGTCAAACAGTGCTGCCCCAACCTCCCGCAGGGCGCCCCCGTGCCCCTCGCGCCCATCCTGCGCTACCTGCACGAGACGCACCTTCCCGACCCCAAAAAGTGGCCCGGCAGCTACCCCTACGACCGGTACATCCTCGAAAACATCACCGCGCGCATGCTTGCCCGCGTCGTAGCCGCCACTTTCAGCACCGATCACCCGCACAGCAGCAACTACCGCGAACTCCTCGCACTCATCGCAACCCTCGTGCTCCTCGCACGCTCCTGGGAAGGGTCCGAAGAAACCTTCCTCACCCTGCTCAACCCCGAGCCCAGCGCAGACACCGAAGAAGAACTACAGCAGTCCATCAAATCTGCATCCGAAGCCCTGCGCCCCATCCTCACCGAACTGCTCGTACCCGCACTCCGCACCGCCCGCGGCACCTTCACCACCAACGAAGCGCAGCTCCTCACCAGCTACGCGCTCGCCGCCGGATACTACGCAGGCGCCCACCCGCACGAAACCCTCAACAGCATCCACACATCACTCGCCGCCGCAGACCGCACCAACGCCCTGCCCGACGCCGAGCTCATCCGCTACGTAGCCGACTTCCTCAACGCCGGCTCCTACACCACCCACCACGACCTCGCCTTCGGCGGTAGCGAACCCGACCGGCGTAACCTCATCCTGCACGGAGTATACGGTAGCTACGAAACCGCCGCCCACCTCGTCGCCTACCTGCCCCAGGCCCACCAGGCTATCGCCTTCAGCGCCACCGGCGGGCACGGTACCGGCGCGCTGACGGACGAACGCCGACCCGACTTTATCCTCTACCTCTGCTACCTGCTTCTTACCGACGAGGACTCCGCCGAACAGCAAGCCGCAGACCTCTACCACGCCGAACGCTGGGCCGAACAACAGAGCCGCGCCACCGGCGGGAAAACCACCAGCAGCACGGTGCAGGAAAAGGCCCCCAACCCCGCAGCAACCCTGCCTGAGGCGGCTGCCAACCACCTCATCATCCTGCCGCTCGACACCCCCTCGGGCACCCCTGACAACCTTGCCGAACAGCAAGAGGAAGCCTGGGCCGCCCTCGAGGACCTCGCCTACACCGTTGACGAAGGCATCGGTACAGAGGGGGCCATTACCTACCCGGTGCGCGCCGGCGAATATCTTGCCGTCCTCGCGCCCCTGGACGTACTCGCAGGCTTCGGCCGCCACCTCAAAGCCGCACACCGCGGCGAAGAAACCCGCCAAGACAAGCTCGTCGACGACTTCCTCACCGCCATCACCGTGCAGCCCGGCAACCACGGCATGCGCCTACGCGCCGTCATCGACCTCGGCCCCGAACACCTCAAAGTCAACACCAAAACCCGCCTCGGCCTGGGCCTCTTCAGCATCTTCGCGCCCGGAAGCAAACCCCAGGGATCCGTCTACCTCGGCTCCCTCGACGACGAGAAACTCTACACCCTCACCGAACCCTCCAATACTCCGGTGCTAACTCCCACCGCCGAACTCGTCGCAAACACCGCCCGCGGCTACCTCGAACGCGGAGAAATCGGCTCCGAAGACATCATTCGCGGCGTCATCGTAGCCTCTGACGCGCTTAAAAATGCCTCTTTCGACGAGCTGCACATTAACCCGGTCTCCAACAACACCCCCGAAGAAAGCCTCAGCCTACTCACCAGCCTCACCCGAGACCTACCCGCCCTCCTCGAAATTCTCCCCACCGGCCTGCCTGTAAGCGTGCCGCACCTTCGCACCCCCGAAGACGAACGGTCCATTCCGCACGGCGAAGAATACGACATCACCATCAACCAGCTCATCAAAACCGAGAAAGTACTCACCAAAATCACCGGCCGCCAGATCACCGGCACACGCTACGGCGACGTCGAAAACAACAAGAAACGCATCCGTGTTCTCGATGCGCACGCCCTTGGCCACTACGCACGCTACGGTGTGCTGCCCGCTGAGAGCCACTACCTGCGTGCCCTCGACCTGACCGAAGGCACCCAGCTCACTCGGGCCAACGACATCGTCATCTACCCCGCCTACGACCAGGCCTACGGCGGTCCCGCCGTCTACCTGAGCGAACACGGGGGAGAGGCCATCGGCCCGGGCATGACCGTACTCCGATTCCGCCACTACACCCCCAGCCGCTCCAGCCTGCACGCCACCAGCGAATACGTTCAGCGCGCCCAGCTGCTCACGAACCTTCTGCGAGCGCTCCTCAACGGCCTAGCCGAAGGCACCGCCCTCAGGATTAGCACCCACCTTGCCCCCGAAAAGCGCAAGACCAGCACAGACATCAAGGGCTGGGAGAAGCAACCGCTGCCCCATATTGACGGTCTGGCGTGGAACAACAATGACCTCGAATGGTTCAGCGAAAAGCCTGAGACTGACAGTGCTGAAGCCGGAAACTCCGAGGCTGAGGGTGACGCACCCGAAAACGCGGACGCATACGTCACCCACCCCGTTGCACGCTACCTCACTCAGGAACTCAACGCCTTCGACGAGGTGGAAGCCGCCCTGGCTGAAGCCTTGCAGCATGTGCGTGCCGTCCGTGGACGTTACGAACGGGACCTCATGGCTAATCGCCTAGACCTTCGCTCCACCTGGGAGGCCGATGCTGAGCGGAAACGCCTTGAGGCAGAAGAAGCTGCGCGAATCCGACAAGCCCTGAAAGCTCTGGCGGCTGAAATGGCCACTTCAGAAGAATCCACTCCAGGAGAATCCGACGAGGAACAGCCCCACTAACTGCCCGGATACTCCCCTCAACAGTGCGCCCCGGGGTAATCAACCCAGCACCTCAGCGCGTTCGCTTACCCCGGGGTAAAACACAATAACGACATTCCCCCTCGTCATCAGGCATTCTAGAGATATACAACGCCGCACAGCTCACCACAGAAAATGAGCAACCGGCACACAGGCAAAGTATTCACACAACATGCAAGGTGCAAGACACCAGCAACGAAAGGAGCCACCGTGGCTGAAAAGAACTGGGAACTGAGCGTCCTCTCTGAACTCGCAGATAAGGGCTGGGAGCTAACCAACGGATCCGGTATTCAGGCAGACACCACCTACGAAGAGCGCGTACGGGCAACCCGCGTTCCGGACTCGATTCTGCCCAACTACAAGGCGTTCCGTCACGGCCGTGAATCCCGTGAATCCCTCATCATCCCCGGCGAGGTCAAGGAAGCCCTGCGCCGCCTCAACCCGGACGCCACCGAAGACCACGTGCAGAAGGCCTACACCACCCTGACTCGCCGCCGCAGCGCCAACATTATGGCTGAGAACAAAGAAGCTCTCGGCTACATGAGCGCCGGCATCCCCGTGGAAATGAAGGCACCCGACGGCACCCTGCGCACCCGCAACCTGCAGGTCATATCCGCAGACCCCGCCCAGAACACCTACCTGGCGGCGCAGCAGGTCACCGTCTTCTCCAGCGGACGCACCTACCGCCTGGACGTGGTGCTCTACTGCAACGGCCTGCCCGTAGGCATCATCGAGCTCAAAGATCAGGACAAGAAGCTCACCGAAGCCTACAACCAGATGAACACCTACCAGCGTGAAATCCCGCAGGCATTCATCTACAACATCGTCACCATCATGGGGCAGGCCGACCACGCACGCTACGGCACCATCGGCACCCCGCTCTCGCACACCGCCCAGTGGAACTACAACGCCGAAGGTGCAGAAACCCCCAACGGTACCTACCACGACGATAACGGCCAGCACAGCACCCCGCTCAACCGCATCATCCAGGCCTTCGGAACCCCCGAAATTCTGCTCGACATGATGCGCCACTTCACCCTCTTCGTAGGCACCGGCAGCGAAGAAGGCAGCAAGTCCTACGTCAAGATCCTCGCCAAGGCACACCAGTACTACGCCGTCCGCGAGGCACTCGACCGCGCCGTGAAGACCCACACCGGCAGGGGACAGGTAGGCGTCGTCTGGCACACCCAGGGCTCCGGCAAGTCCTACTCCATGCTGTTCTTCGCCCGCGCCGCCATGCGTGAAAAGGCGCTGCACAACCCCACCATCGTCGTGGTCACCGACCGCACCGACCTGGACAGCCAGCTCTACACGACCTTCCTGAACGCCAAGGACATGCTCCCCGAGGAACCCGTCCAGTTCGATTCGCGCCGTGAACTGAAGAACCGCCTGAACGACATCCAGTCCGGAGGTATCTTCTTCACAACCTTGCAGAAGTTCGGCATGGAAGACCCCGACGAGAAGTTCCCGCAGCTCTCCGACCGCTCGAACATCATCGTCATGGTGGACGAGGCACACCGCTCCCACTACGACACCCTGGAAGGATACGCACACAACCTCAACACCGCCCTGCCCAACGCCAAGTACATCGCGTTCACCGGCACCCCCATCGACAACAAGACCGGTAACACCACCGCAGTCTTCGGCGACTACATTCACACCTACGGCTTCGACCGCGCCATTGAAGAAGGCGCAACTGTCCCGCTGCTCTACCAGCCGCGCCACATTAAGATGGCAACCACTGAAGGCAGCGAAGAAATCGGCCAGTCCATTGAGGAGCTGACTGATGCGCTGGAACTCGAAATGGCCAATAAGACCAAGCTTGAGCAGACCCAGATTATGAAGCTGCTGGCCTCTGACGAGCGTCTGGACGAGGTCGCGAAGAACATTGTCGAGCACTGGGAAGAACGCCGCGAGCTCATGCGTGAAGAAATGAGCGGCGGCATCGGCAAGGCCATGGTGGTTACCTCCGGTCGTGAGCACGCCGTGCGACTCTTCCACAAAATCATCGAGAAGCGTCCCGACTGGGCCCCCGAAGGCCCCGAAGACATCAACGGTGGCCGCGTGCAGGTGCTGATTTCCGGTACCACGAGCGACACGGAGGAGCTCGCACCCTTCCGCCGCAACAAGGCCGATTCCCGTGCGGTTGAGCGTCGCATCAAGGATCCCGAAAACCAGTTGGAAATCATTGTGGTGGCCGATCGTCTGCTCACCGGCTTTGACGCCCCCGTACTGCACACCATGTACATGGACCGTCTGCAGAAGGAACACAACCTGATGCAGACCATCGCCCGCATCAACCGCACCTACAAGGAAAAGCAGTCCGGTCTGATTGTTGGCTTCCTGCCCTTGCACACCAACCTGCGCAAGGCCCTGAAGCAGTACGCCACCGGTGGTGAAGAGGTCAACTTCAACCCCGTAACCCGCGGCGAGAAGCTGCTGGAAGACTTCAAGACCTCCTACGCGCAGCTCACCGAATACCTGGGCATCGACTGGTACGCCATGGCTGAAAGCCGCGGAAATGGCGTAGACCCGCGGGAATACGAACGCATGCTGACCCTGGTACAGAGCAAGATCCTGGGTTACGAGCAGGACGCGGAACGCGCACCTCATGGTGATGCACCGCAGGTCTCTAAGCTCCTGAGCCACATCATCGACCTGTACCGACAGCTCATTCCCCTCAAGGACAAGGAGGAAGTATCTAAGGCCCTGACCCCGGCCATGATTGCGCGACTCGAATTCCTGCGTGAAGTACACAAGGGCGTGAAGAACCGCCGCCTGACCAACCGAGCCTTCGAACAGACCATCAGCGCTGAAGAAATCAAGCAGCAGATGGAACGCCTGTTCAACGAGGCCGTGGAGACCGGTGGCACCAACATCATCACGGTGAATGCCAACGGTGAGAGCGTTATCGACCTGCGTCAGCTGACCGATTCGGCAATCGAGCAGCTGTCCGGCACGGATGCGGCCGCTCTGGTAGCTCAGAATGCCGCCGATCTGGTGACCATGCAGATCCAGAACTCCCTGGAAGGCCAGCAGGCACGAGTCGTCTACTTCATGAAGCGTCTGGAAGAGCTGCTCAAGCGCTACAACGCCTTTGAGAATAAGAGCAGCAAGGAGCTTGAAGAGCTGCTGCTCGCTGTTCGCTCGCTGGCTACCGAGGCTGAGAATGACGCCGAACGTGGCCGCCGCCTGGGCCTGTCTGCTCGCGAGGTCCGAGTCTACGACGAGCTGTGCGCAATCGACATTCTGACTCAGGTTCTGACGGAGGATGAGCTTGTGATGTTGGCTCGCCAGCTGAAGGACTCCGTTGCGGATGCTGCGGCTCTGGATGCGGCGGATAACACCGGCAAGGCTAAGCTGAAGGTGCAGATTCGCGGTAAGCTGTTGCGTTTCCGCCCGGTGATTGAGCGCGTCGGCGCTGTGTTTACGGATGTTGTGGATGAGGTTGCCGGCCACCTAGGAGATCTGAACTTCTAATTAATCGCCGAGAAGCCACATGTGTTTCGAAAAGCCACCAAAGACGTGGCTTCTCGAAACACATGTGGCTTTTCGCGGTTAGTGGGCGGGTAATGACGACGGGCAGCACACGATGCGGGGCTCTGGGATATTCTGAAACTAGAAGATGCGTAGCGAGAAAAAGTGCCGACCCCTCAGGCGGTCCCGAGCATCGCACACCATACAACCCAATTCACCCCGAACCTCAGTGAAGGAGCTACCATGGCAGCCACCCACCTCCCCGGAACTCTTCCCGACCCCAACTACCAGCCCACCTACCGTTCCAACGGCGCGGGCGACGACCTCGCCGCACTCGTTGCACCGTACAGCCTCTCGCGCGTCCAGCTCGCTGAGGCTACCGGTATCGCTGACGAGGCTACCGTGAACAGCTGGGTTGAGCAGTGCTGCCCCGAACTCGCGGCGGATGCTCCCGCGCCCCTCGAACCCGTGCTGCGATACCTGGACGAAACCTACCTTCCCGACCCCGCAAACTGGCCCGGCGATAACGCCTACGACGAGTACATCCTCGAGAACATTGCCGCGCGCATGCTCGCCCGCGTTGTTGCTAACACTTTCGCCGCTGACCGTTCCGGCGACTACCGTGAACTTCTCGCACTCGTTGCAACCCTTGTGCTGATTGCCCGCTACTGGGAGGGCACCGATGAGGCTTTCCTGACCCTGCTCAACGCCGAGCCCACCGCGGAGGCGGAAGAGTCCCTGCAGGAGGCTATCGCGAACGCCCCCGAGTCCCTGCACCCGCTCCTGGCCGAGCTTCTGCTGCCCGCCCTGCGTGAGGCGCGCGGCACCTTCACCGCCGCCGAGGCGCAGCTACTCACCGGCTACGTTCTTGCCGCCGGATACTACGCGGGTGAGCACCCCTACGAGACTCTGAACGGCATCCACGTTGCGTTCGATGCGGATGACCTCACCCTGCCCGATGCTGAGCTGATGAGCCGTGTTGAGGACGTCCTCAAGGCTAACTTTTCCGCCGCTCGTGCGGGTGCAAACACTACCGACAACCCGGAGCCGCACTACGTCACCCTGCCTGGTGACCAGGACGGCTACGAAACCGCCGCGCACTTGATCGCCGCCCTGCCTCAGGCGCATGACGTTATTGCTTTCAGCACCCCTGAGGGTGATAACACGGAGACGCTCGCCGCCGACCGCCGCGCCGCTTTCACCCTGTACTTGTGCTACCTGATGCTCGGTGATGACGAGTCTTCGGAGGGGCGCGCCGCTGAGCTGTACCGCGCCAGCCGTGAGAACTAGGTTTTCGCGCCCTACTTTGATTCTGTAGACACCTTGCCCGCAGACGCTAAGAAGCCACATGTGTTCGAAACACATGTGGCTTCTCGCGGTTAATGGTGGTGGGTGTGGTGTGGTGGGATTATTCTCAACGGTGACTGTGCACGGCGAATTTACACAGCGACGGGCTGTTCCGCGCGAATCGCGCTGTAGGTAGCGTCGCTGACGGTCACGCCGTACTGGTTGGAGGCGAGCCGCAGGATCTCCTCGACGGTGTAGATGCGGAACACGCCGCCTCCGGTTGCCTTAGCGTATTCACGCAGTAGCTGACGGTTCGCGAGCTGACGTACGGGTTCGCCGCCCGATGCGGCGCGTACCTGCTGACCGTTGCGTAGCCAGGTGTCGCGCACACCGCCGGTGACGAAGACGCAGTCGGTGCCCTTCACACGGGTGGTTGCTTCGGTAACGCACTGGTTCCAGAGCGCGAAGTCGGCGTCAAAGCTGGCGTTAGCGAGCAACGGGTGGCCCTGTGCGAGGGCTTCGCGGCACTGCTGTTCGTGGCGTTCGGGGCTGGGTGCCGCACCCACGTGGCCGGTGAAGATGCGGTTCAGTCGCGGCAGGATCGTGTCGTCTTCGTGGCGTGCCATGTTGATGGATCCGGTGTCGGTGGTGGGTTCAAGGATCTTCATGATCTGCGCGATGGAGTGGTCCAGCTGGTGCGTGACTGAACGCAGTGCGCTCCAGGGGGAGTTGCGTTCTTCGGGCAGGGTTTCTTTGAAGGATGCGAGCGCTGAGCGGACGCGGTCTGCGGCGGCGGGTACGGGGGAGGCGCCGTCGAGTGCTGCCCAGAATTCTTTGAGTGCCTGGTGGGGGAGGAAAGCGTGTCCGCGCAGCTGCGAGTAGACGCGGAGGATTTCGTCGCTGATGTGGGTTGGGTAGTTGTAGAGGCTTGCAAGCGCGGTGGAGTCGAAGGCGATGAGAATTCCGGGGTGAATGGAAGTCAGCGGGGCGCGATCGAGTTCCTTGTACTCGACGAAGTCTGAGTACAGGGTGCGTGCTTGACGGGTGATTGACATGAATCCCCTCCGGGTATCGAGTATGGGTGGTCAAATGTGAGTGCCGGAGAAGTCGAGGAGAATACCTATTTCAGTGTATCGGCCTTCTGCGGCGCGTGATGGGGTTTCGATATAAATATTTTGTTTATTACTTTTGTGTCTAACCCGAGGGGGTGTTAGTGCATGTCAGAGTCATTTTCGGGTCCATGTTTTAGGTGTGAATTTCGCCGCGTGACCTCTGCATTGTGCGGTTTTGTTTTCACAGTCATGAGCAGTATAGAACAAAAATGTGCATTAATATGCAAAATCTGATGGAGGGTCACAAAATGGCGTCAGAAAACTTTTCCTACATGCACATAGGACGCATATAACACACCTGGGACAAGGCGAGAAAGTAGATGAACGTTTAATTCGTCCTGTAGACTTTAAATGATTGAAATTTGATAAAGGAGAAGAGTTATGTCAGAGCTGACCACTCAGGATCAGGCGGAGGAGCAGGGTCCCGCTCGCACCGTCGTCGTGGCTGAAGATGAGGCATTGATTCGCCTCGACATCGTCGAAATTCTGAAGGACCAGGGTTTCGATGTTGTTGCAGAAACCGATAACGGCAAGACCGCTGTCGAGCTAGCGCAGAAGCACCGCCCCGACCTCGTCCTCATGGATGTGAAGATGCCGATTATGGACGGCATCACCGCAGCCGAAGAAATCGCGAAGGAGCAGATTGCTCCCGTCGTTCTGCTGACTGCATTCAGCCAGAAGGAACTCGTTGACCGTGCCGTTGAGGCAGGCGCTATGGCGTACGTCGTCAAGCCGTTCTCCCCGAACGATCTGGTTCCCGCCATTGAGGTGGCAATTAGCCGCTACGAGCAGATTCGCGCTCTCGAGAAGGAAGTGGGCACCATCCGCGACCAGTTCGAGACCCGCAAGCTCGTTGACCGCGCAAAGTCGCTGCTCATCACCAAGATGAACCTGACCGAGCCGGAAGCATTCCGCTGGATTCAGAAGACCTCCATGGACCGCCGCCTGTCCATGCGCGAAGTTTCTGACACCATCATCAAGCAGCTCTCCTAAGCACAAGACGTGCAAAGTACGTGACAGTACAGGTACGAATGCACGCTACGGCGAAGACTAGGAATCGCCGCTGAGCACACACGGCTGGTGCATTGATGAACCAGCGCCTTATTCATGACACACAAACGCCCCACCCCTCACAATGAAGCTGAGGGACGGGGCGTTCGTGTTTAACGGTTCGCGTGTGTGCGTTGTAAACCGGCGCTTAGCGCGGGCGGGAAT
>OCLG01000059.1_pt1 | contig 67491 bp, 66 predicted proteins | sample 1548111 | NCBI WGS metagenome assembly OCLG01 (sample SAMN05301508, study PRJEB22388) | human oral metagenome | isolation source: Infant 2 DOL 28 oral | host: Homo sapiens | place: USA: Pittsburgh, Magee-Womens Hospital of UPMC | collected 2013/2014 | reverse complement strand
AATAAAAACACCCCAAAAGTTAGATTTTTATGTCTAACTTTTGGGGTGCAGTTCAAAGATAGGACCCTTTAAATTTTCTACTATTGATTTTTTGCCATTTTCCTGACCAAATCATTACAATCGTAGCAAATAGAACTACAAGAAAATGCAGCATCATATCCGAAAAATAATAGCTAAAGTCAGATAGGCTAGCAGCAAAGTCGCTGTGTAAAATTAGACCACTGAAGTACTGGTAAGCATTGACAAGTAGAATGGCTACAAAAAAGTAGTAGCGTGAGATGATCTTTTTCATATATTACCCTTCTAAAATCCAAACACCAATAAACTGACAATGATTAAGAAGATATTCCATGAAGCATGTAAAGCTATGGCCCAATAAATAGAGCGTGTATAGCGAAACATCATGCAAAATATCAAGCCCATTACAAAGTAGAGTATGAAATCTGTCGTTATCCAACCATGCTGTAAAACATGCATAGCGCCAAATATGGCAGCAGAAACAAGAACATCAATATAGTAGTTTTTAAATTTAGACAAGCTTGTCATCAAAAAACCACGACACACGATTTCTTCTGCTACAGGTGCGATAATGCAAGTATAAACTATCCGCGTAATAAAATAGCTAATTCCTGTCAAACTGGTGGCTACTTCCACTACTGTACTTCCATTTTGCGTACGAGGAAAGATACGAGTTGCTAGATTTGCCCACACAAATAATAAGAAAAAAGAAAGAAAGAAAACACCTAGGTAAGACCAACGAAACTGGAAACGACCATACTCTTTCCAATGTTCACTTTTGACAAAAATAATTGTAGATACAGTTCCCAGGATAAGTACTAATAAAACCTGAAACACATAGTAGATCTCATCAGACAAAGCTACAGTAAAATCTAAGTCTGGTATGACATTAAAAATGAGGTAATAGATCAAAAGCAACAAGCCAGTTGCTAGGTGAAATTTCATTTCTTTCATTTTCTTCATTTAATCAACTCCTATAGTATTCTATCTTCTACTACGCTTAAACAACTCAACTGATGGATCTACAGCCCAAGCAAAAGCACCACGATGAGGACTCATCCCTTGATTTATGATTCTCAAAATCCTCTAAAACAGCAAAGGAAGTATATGCCCGATACCGTTATAGACTATATGCAGTCCAATAGGCCAATAAATAGACTTTGTCACTCTAAACAAGACCGCAAATATAATACCGCCGCCCATATATACGAAAAAGTCTGTCAAGACCCAACCATAATTACTGATATGCAAGATTCCAAATAAAGCAGCAGAACCAAGCACATCCAGTCCCCATTTTTTCCCTTTTTCCAAAGCGGTCATCACCAATCCACGATAAATCATCTCTTCAAAAATGGGACCTGCAATCACAGGATAGAAAAAATACATCAAAAATGCCGTAGCGCCTGTAAAAGTCGGAACAGCGAGTTGGTAAGCAAGTCCATTTTGGGTAGGTGGGAATAGGAAAAATGTAACGAAATTCCAAATAAATAAAGCAAGAAAAGCTAAAAAGGAATAAAAAAGATAGGACCATTTAAATTTTCTACTGTTGATTTGTTGCCATTTTCCTGCCCCTACCATAAAAATAAAAACAAGCAGAACCACAAGAAAGTTCAACATCATATCCGAAAAATAATAGCCAAATTTAGATAGACCAGCAGTAAAATCATTGTTTAAAACCAGACCACTGAAGTACTGGTAAGCAATGACAAGTAGAATGGCTATAAAAAAGTAGTAGCGTGAGATGATTTTTTTCATTCTATTTTCTCCTATACTATGGAATGAAGACAGTATAACACGAAAAATTCTATATTTTAAAAAATCGCATATTTGACATTTTTTCTGGTAGGAATTTCACATTTGCGATTTCTAACTAATCGATAAGTTCTTTATATTGCTGTAAGCGTAGTTCAAAAAGGGCTGTTAATTGTGGATTTTCTAATATTTGCAGAGATTGGATAAAGTGTTCAATCTCTTTTTGATTGCTTCCCTTGGTTTGAAGGAAAACACTCAATTTCTTTAAAAATTGCCATGATACTTTCTCAAAAACATCATACGGACGGAGCATACTCTCCAACTCGGACTCAAAGATTGGGATGTAGGAGAAAAGTTTGCGCTCCATAAGCTCTGAGATGATATTTAGAAAGCCACTTTTCATATACAGTCTATTGTGTGCCAATTCTTTAAATTCCTTGGATTTTTCAAGTAAGGAGGTTGATAAAAATATCAAATCTTGGTTGCTCAAAAAAGGCATGGTATTGCAAAAGATATAGAGTTCAAACCAGGTCCAAGACTCGATAGCATAGAGATAGGTGGTTAAAAACTCGCTATCCTCCTCTGCTAGTGGGTAGCTTTTATCTAGTGAATGGATAGCATCTTTAATCACAATAGAGTTCAAACGGCGATAAGTCTGCGCCATCTGTTCTTGTTCGACTTCCTCCAAGAGTTGCTCTAAACCAGCAATATCTTGATGGGCAAAGCGATCCACAATCCTTCTACCAAATCGCATATGTGGAGATTCTTGGTAGTTGTTGAGCTTGTGTCCAAACTCATCAAAGGTCACATTGATCCCTTGGATAGCTAGGATCAACTTATCCGCAGACAGCATGGACTGCCCTAGTTCAAACTTGGATAGCTGAGAAGCTGTTAGTCCAGCACAAGCCACATCTGACTGCTTGAGCTTTCTCGCCAGGCGTAATTCCTTGTAAAATTCTCCTAATTCCTGCTTTTCAATCATGGCCAAACTCCCCTTTAAAAATTCCCTTTACTATTCTATTCGTAAAAACTTTTACTTTTTTAACATATTATAAAATATTTTAGCAAAAAAGCCAGCCCCAAGCTGACTCTTTATTCTATGGTATCAAAAGCGAGACTTGGTTTGGCATTGAGGTCTAAGTCTGCAAAGTTTTCTTTGTTCCACTCACTAACGCTAGCATAGGCAATCATACCCGCATTGTCTCCGCAAAGTCGCAGAGGTGGAATGGTGACCTTGACATCTGTGATTTCAGCTGCTAAACGTTCTCTGAGACCTTTATTAGCTGCCACACCACCAGCCACAACTAGAGTTTTAACAGGGTATTTTTCTAAGGCCTTCTTGGTTTTTGCCATGAGAATATCCATAACTGCTGCTTGGAAGGAAGCGCACAAGTCCTCTGTCGACAAGTTTTCTCCTTTTTGCTCGGCATTGTGGTGAAGATTGATAAAGGCAGACTTCAAACCTGAAAATGAAAACTCCAGATTATCTTCCTTAATCATGGCACGAGGGAAATCATACACATCCTGCCCCTGATGAGCAAGTTCATCGATCTCCCGACCTGCTGGATAGGTCAAACCCATGACACGACCGACCTTATCATAGGCCTCGCCAACCGCATCATCTCGAGTTTCACCAACGATCTTGTAATCACCAGCCTCAGAAACATAGACCAACTCTGTATGTCCGCCACTGACTAAAAGGGCTAGTAAGGGGAACTCCAAGGGCTCGACACTTTGAGCCACCATGAGGTGGCCAGCCATGTGGTTAACGGGAATCAGGGGAAGGCCATGTGCCCAAGCAAAGGCCTTAGCAGCTGACAAACCAACTAACAAGGCTCCGACCAAGCCTGGTCCGTAGGTAACCGCAACAGCTGTCACGTCCTCTTCGGTAATTCCTGCTTCTGCCAATGCCTCCTCGATACAGGCTGTAATGACCTCGACATGGTGACGACTGGCTACTTCTGGCACCACGCCACCAAAACGTTTGTGACTCTCAATTTGACTAGCAATGACATTGGACAAGAGCTCATCGTCGTTTTTCAAGACAGCAACACTGGTCTCATCGCAAGATGTCTCAAATGCTAAAATATATCTATCCTTCATCTATTTCTCTCTTCATGATAATGGCGTCCTCGACTGGATCATGGTAATAGGCCTTTCTCTCAGCGATGACTGACATTTTTTCTTTCTTGTAAAATGCTTGCGCTCGGTGGTTGGACTTTCTGACTTCGAGGAAAATCTCCCTGTCTGTCGGCAATGTTGCAAACAAGGCCGAGGCTATCCCCTGACCTTGATAGGCTTTTTTGACAGCAATTTGCAAGACTTCTGCTTCAAAGATATTTTCCTGAACAGCTAGAAAACCTATCACTTCTATCCCATCGTAGGCTAAAGCATACCAGGTCTGGTCTTGAGACAGGTCTGCTTGGATTTGTTCCAGAGTCCAAGGACTGACTGGGTAAACATCTGCCATAACAGCATAGATAGCTTGAGCAAAGTCAGGTTGCTGTTGGATTCGTTTGATCTCTATCATAGGCGTTTAATGTAAGACTCACCAGACTCGGTGTGGTTCTTGAGCCAATTTTCCTCAGCTTCGACACGTTTGAGGTAATTCGGCACAAAATCATGCAAGGAGTCTGCTTCCTTGTCCCAGGCCCAAAGAGCAAGATTAGCTGCATTTGGCAAGGTTTCTTGGTAGTTGGCTTGTGGCAAGTGTTCTTGGATTTGTTCCACAAAGGCTCCCACTTCACCGACAAAAGTGACTTGTTCAGCATCCTTGACTTGCTCTAAAACTTCCGCAAAAGACAAGTGGGCTTCGGGAAGGACAGGTTGGGCATTTTCATAAAACCCTGCATAAACATTATTACGACGCGCATCCATCAAAGGTACAACAAGACCTACTTGCTGACTTGGTACCAGAGCCAAAAGGCTAGACATCCCCACTAACTCAATGTTCAGGGTATGAGCCAAGGTCTTGGCAGTCGCTACTGCAATTCGCAAACCTGTGTAGCTACCTGGCCCCTCTGCTACAACGATTCGATCCAAATCTTTGGGCGTCAAATCTAGACTCGCCATCAAAAAATCGATGGCAGGCATAAGAGTAATACTGTGATTTTTTTTGATATTGATTGTCGTCTCGGCAAGAAGCTGCTTGTCCTCTAAAATAGAGAGAGAAAGAGCCTTGCTAGACGTATCAAATGCTAATACTTTCATAACACATTCCTATCTTTTTGTCTGCTTACTATTATACTACAAAAGAAGGCACATGGGAATTTTCTTTGTTTTGTACCAAAAATCACAGTGAAAAGAAATCTTCAAAAACATTGCAACTTTTCCTTTTCGTTTCCGAATATAAAAGTGAACAAGAAAAAAGGAGGAAAGTTCAATGACAAATTTCGAAAATATTGACAATCAATTTGTATCGCTATCTGAAAATGAATTATCAGATATTGATGGTGGTCTCGCTCCCTTGGTTATCTTTGGTGTAGCAGTTTCTTGGAAAGCTGTTGCTGGCGGAACAGCACTTGTAGGCTCTGGCTTAGCAGCTGGTTATTTTTTAGGAGGTTAGTATGATTAAAGATTTAGACAAATATCATGAAATTTCTAATAAAGAATTGCAAGAAATCAAGGGTGGTTTTGGTGTAGGTGTTGGCATAGCTTTATTTATGGCAGCTTACACCATTGGAAAAGATCTCCGTAAAAAGTTTGGATAAGTCATGCTAGATAAAAGACACATTTTTAGAAGGATGAATTTTATTTTCTTCATCTCTTACAGTTTGATCAGTATTCTCAACGATTTAAGCATTACTACTATACCATTGCCAATTGATTTATCTGTTTGTATTGTTTTATTTTTATGCTTCAACTCTTTTTTTGAACAAAACAATCATAACTGTAAAAATAAGGATAGGGCCTGAAAATATAACCTCTGTTTGAGGAAAAATTGGACACCGAATTTGAGAAAAAGTTGAAAAATCCACCCTATCTTAATAGTTGGGGTGGATTTTTTTGTAACTAGATTCGCTATCTTTTTATACCAGATATTCGTTCAATCAGCAGATATAAATAAACAACTGAAGTTAAGTATTCAAACCAAAGTAAAATACAAGCCAGACCACATAGGTTACAAGAAGGAGAAAAATGGAATACAATGTTACAAAGAGAATTTTCCAGTGTACAGCTGTTTTTCTATGTTCCAGCCGAACAAACAGTAGATTGCCACCATAAACACAGGCAACAAAAACAGCAAATACCAAGAGACGAATCGCGATAGCTAGTTGAAACATAGAGAGCCTCCTTTCTCCAATTCTAAAGGCAAATATTTCAAAATCATCATCTAATGAAAAGGAGCAAATAGCCTCAATAGGAGCCCAAGCAGTTGTAGCAATATGTAGAATTTCCATCCAAATAGGTGAAACACAAAATTAAGCATAGCTAGTCCTCCTTAATCAAGAAAAACCTCTTTTCTAACTTTATTATAGCACTTGCATCGGATGTCTTCAAATACTTATACAAGGTATAATGAAACCCATTTCAAGCTCCTTACTTTCATGTTTCCTGCTTTTACTAATTCCCCTTTTTATGTTATAATTGAGATAATTGTAACGAATCAAGGTCAATAAAGACAAAAAATGAACTGGAATCAAACCAGCTTCAAACTGAGCATTTTTGAATATAGCTGACCTGAAAGCAGAAAGGAAACATATGATTTACAAAGTTTTTTATCAAGAAACAAAAGACCGTAGCCCACGTCGTGAAACAACACGCTCACTATACTTAGACATCGATGCTAGTTCAGAACTTGAAGGACGTATCGCTGCTCGCCAACTTGTCGAAGAAAATCGTCCAGAGTACAACATCGAGTATATCGAACTCTTGTCTGACAAATTGCTAGACTACGAAAAAGAAACTGGCGCATTCGAAATTACGGAGTTCTAATATGGCCTATACTCTTAAACCAGAAGAAGTTGGCGTTTTTGCTATTGGTGGTCTAGGAGAAATCGGTAAAAATACATACGGAATCGAATATCAAGACGAAATTATCATCGTTGATGCAGGGATTAAATTCCCTGAGGATGACCTGCTTGGTATCGACTACGTTATCCCTGATTACTCTTATATTGTAGAAAATATCGACCGCGTCAAGGCTCTCTTGATTACACACGGACACGAGGACCATATCGGAGGGATTCCTTTCTTGCTCAAGCAAGCAAACATCCCTATATATGCTGGTCCACTGGCCCTTGCATTAATCCGTGGAAAACTCGAAGAGCATGGACTTTTGCGTAATGCTACACTTCACGAAATCAACCACAACACGGAGTTGACCTTTAAAAACCTTAAAGCAACTTTCTTTAGAACAACCCACTCGATTCCAGAGCCATTGGGAATCGTCATCCATACCCCTCAAGGGAAAATCGTCTGTACGGGAGATTTCAAGTTTGACTTTACACCAGTTGGGGAACCTGCAGACTTGCACCGCATGGCAGCGCTAGGTGAAGACGGAGTGCTTTGCTTACTCTCTGACTCGACCAATGCTGAAGTGCCAACCTTTACAAACTCTGAAAAGGTTGTCGGCCAGTCGATCATGAAGATTATCCAAGGTATCGAAGGACGTATCATCTTTGCATCCTTTGCCTCAAATATCTTCCGTCTCCAACAAGCAACGGAAGCTGCTGTTAAGACTGGTCGTAAAATCGCTGTCTTTGGGCGCTCTATGGAAAAGGCCATTGTCAACGGGATTGAACTTGGCTACATCAAGGCACCTAAGGGAACCTTTATCGAGCCAAATGAAATTAAAGATTACCCTGCGGGTGAGATTCTTATCCTTTGTACGGGAAGTCAGGGTGAACCTATGGCCGCTCTCTCACGTATCGCTAACGGAACCCACCGTCAAGTGCAACTCCAACCTGGCGATACCGTTATCTTCTCATCTAGCCCAATTCCAGGAAATACCACCAGCGTTAACAAGCTGATTAACATCATTTCTGAAGCTGGTGTTGAAGTTATCCATGGTAAGATTAACAACATCCATACATCTGGACACGGTGGCCAGCAAGAGCAAAAACTCATGCTCCGCCTCATCAAGCCAAAATACTTCATGCCTGTTCACGGTGAATATCGCATGCAGAAAGTCCACGCTGGACTTGCCGTAGATACTGGCGTAGAGAAGGACAATATCTTTATCATGAGTAATGGTGATGTGCTTGCCCTCACTGCAAACTCTGCCCGTATCGCAGGTCATTTCAATGCTCAGGATATCTACGTCGATGGAAATCGTATCGGCGAAATCGGTGCAGCTGTGCTTAAAGATCGTCGCGATCTATCTGAAGATGGTGTTGTACTGGCTGTCGCAACCGTTGACTTCAAGTCTCAGATGATCCTATCTGGACCAGATATTCTCAGCCGTGGATTTGTCTACATGCGCGAATCTGGTGACTTGATCCGTCAAAGCCAACGCATCCTTTTCAATGCTATTCGTATCGCTTTGAAAAACAAAGATGCCAGCGTCCAGTCTGTCAATGGCGCTATCGTAAATGCCATTCGACCATTTCTTTACGAAAATACTGAACGTGAACCAATCATCATTCCGATGATTCTCACACCAGATGAAGAATAAGAAAAAATTCTCTGAAATCCTATGACTTCAGAGAATTTTTTATTTTACAATAAGTTGTACTAATTATTTTTCTCTAATCAACTAGTCTATAAATTCTATCGATCTCACCGACGCTTGGTCTCAATAGCTTTTTTCACCAAAATCTGTTGATAAGCTTCCATATCTCCGCGTTTCAATGATTCTTCTTCATGAATGGATAATCGCCATTTATAAGCCTGAATTTCCTTATCCAACAACTCCTGAGGTGCCCCAATCAGATTCAAAATAGTCAGATGCTCTTCAATACTCTTTAAAGGATAAACATCTGCAAGATTAACTATTCTAGTCACACTTGTGGAGCATTTTCTATGAATATAAATGGCTTTATTCATATAGGCAATCTTATTTGCTTGAAGGTAAGCCTTATAGGTCGTATAATCGTCCTCTACCTTCTGATCCGTTGGATAGACAATATCCTTGAAAAGCTCCGCTTTATAGAGTTTTTCCCACGGAACTGTAAAACATTGACTAAGATTATACTTTCCATCATATTGATGATGGAACCAATCAAAAGGGCTGAACACTTGTTCAAAATAGTTATCTGCACCTACATGGATTAAAAAACTTCCCTGATCTTCAATAAACTGAGTGAAATTACCAATTGCAATATCTGCATCCGTTTTTTTCAATAAATCATAAAGGCTTTGGATATGGTCTAACTCTAGCCAATCATCATTATCCACAAAGACAATGTAATCACCTGTCACAGCTTCCAAGGCACGATTGCGACTGGAAGCAACTCCTCCATTTGGCTTATGGTAAACTTTAACACGCGCATCTTGATTTTTATATCGTTGACAAATAGCTGCCGAACCATCCGTTGAGCCATCACTGATTAAAAATAACTTCAAGATTTTGATAAGTTTGTTGAAGAATGCTATCTAAACATTTTTCAAGATAGGCCTCTGACATATAAACGGGGACGATAACACTTATTTTTTCCATTTTTATTTCTTTCTTTATTAAGTTGATGATCGAAATACAAATCGGCACCAAGCGAAGTACTAAACTAGATGCTATACATTTGTTGATGTCTTTATCCAAGCCCAACTACTCTATCATCATAGAAAAAAATTTCATTTTCATGGAATTACTTAGACGATGCAGTCTGCATTATATGATTTATCCTAAACTTACCCCAGCATTAACAATAGATGCTATAAAAAAATGGATTTCATGATGATTCTTTTGTTTCTCCGTCATTTAAAGAAGCGAATTCATCTCTTCCTTCGTCGCTAAGTACGGATTCAACTTTTGTTTATCATAAGCAGATTGATATTTTTCTGGATTTACAAGTTGAGATAACTCGTCAATCATCTCTGCGATACAATCCCTTGAAAACACATGGTCAGTGGCATAGAAATCTGGTTGATGACACGTTTCCTTAAAAGCATAAAGGATCATGCCGTTTTCAAGAGCTGCACGGCTACCATCAAGTATTTCCTGCGCATGAGAAATATCCAGATAAATGCTACACGTTTGTAAAAGTTTCTCATATATCTCTCTAGATAGTCCCGGATAGAGATGAACATTTGCAAGGCAATCCAAATCTAGCAGGCGCCCTCCCATTACTGTTAGCGCAGCAATATGAAATTCAAAATCTGGTAGGGCAGATACAAGGACTTCAATTTGCTCCAGTTCTTGCGTATCTGTCAAAATCAAAATATGCGGGCAAAACTCCCTAAAGACGCCAAGAAACGTTGGCAGATAAATCAGGGGAAGATTCATATTGTCTGTCTTAAATTTCAAATCTCGAATCAGTAGTTTCCCACAACGCTCTTTTAGATATGAAATATCTTCCGCGGATAACTCTTCTCTTATATAAAACATTATCTGATTAGATGAGAGGTTAGGCATATCCATAAGCAAGCTTATATCCGATAACACTATACAATCACCTGTAGATAAATGTTTATCTAAAATAAATTTTATTGCTTCATCAATTGAAGAAAGCCCCTCTTCCCGACCATTTGCTTCTCGATAAAGTGCACGATCATGAGATGAAAAAAGATAGAGTTGCTCTTGATTTTCCTGACCATAAATGTCTATCTCTTTTTTTCCACCACTCCAAATTTCTCTATGAAAACAAGTTCCCGATAAATCGTAATGATCTCTTGCACAACAAATACCTTTGTTATCATACCATTCGACTACCTCCACCATTTGTGGCCACTGAGGAGAGCAGTAAATCTTCCCTTTTTTATTTCCTTCTGCTACGATATCTCCTGAAGAAAGAACCTCCCAAAATCGAGGTAAGGGAAGTTGAGTCATGTGTAAGGGACTTGAATTTTCATGATTAGAAAAAAAACTAGTAAAAATATTTTTAATCGTTAATGGTTTCAGATCCTTCCCCATAAGTTCTAAATCTTTTTTTAGGCGATCGTCATCTGAAGACCATTCCTTCGTCAGATAATAATACATCATTTCTTTTTTATTCCCATTCTCTAGTCAAAAATTCATACCATTGTTTTGTTATGCAGTCTGATAAATATTCTTCAGCTAAGCGGTAAGAGCCTTCCCTGAGTTGTTTGATTTCTTTAAAGGCTTTCTCTAAAGCTTTTGTTAAATCAACCACAATTTCCTCATCCGAACGAGCATCAAAAGGAACTAAATAACCATTTTTACCATCCTGAATAAAGGTCTGATTTCCATATGGTACATCTAGACCAACAAGAGCTTGTCCAGAACCAATTGCTTCTAACAAAGTTATACCAAGAGTTTCCCATTCCGAGGTAGCCAGGTAAAGTTCATACTCTTTGAAACGGTTTGAAATTGTCTGATGCCCCTTGAGATGGATATAATTTTGTGCTCCTAGATTGGCAATCTCTGCTTCAATATCCTGCCATAGCATCCCTTGACCATAGATATCTAAGTTGACGTCTGGACAAATTTCATGAAAAGCAACGATTGCTTTAATTGCTAAGTCTAATCGTTTTCGACGTACAAATCGAGCGGCGAGCATTACAGAATATGGTTTTCGTTCATCTGCTAATTGCAACTGGTCTAGAGCAGCTACTGGAAGAACGCGAACTTGACCATTTTTTCCCAGTAACTCTAAATGTTTTTCTAATTCATCCTTCTGTGCTTGCGTTGATACTAAAATACTATCAAACTCTTCGGCATATTGAAAGAGGTGATAATATTCAGAATTGATCTGATCTCCCCAATGATGGATGGAGTGCACAACACAGGATACTTTCGCTTCACCTTTTAAACGTAAAAGAGGTGATGTAAATGAAAGATTCTCTAGACGATCAAGAAATATATGATCCTCTTTACTAAACTGCAACTCTGATAAGGAACGCTCCAAAAACTCTGACTCGCTATAGAACCACTCCGCTCCACACCGATAAACTGCTTCAGTATCCTCACCTGGTTCTTTCTTAATCTCTTCAAAGGCCACTGAACCATCTCTATTATGAAACAGTCGGCGAACAACTCTAGCTACTAGACCAAATCCAGCATCCACTGCTGTAAAAAATTCTGTGAACAGCTTTTTCTTACCATAATGTTCTCTACGAAGTAAACGACCAAATGCATAATAATCTACATAATCCACATAATCCTGTTTTAGACTATTTTTATGTAGAATGGTAATGATACCATCTTGTTCCTGAAAAATCAATTCACTATTATTTTCCTTATATTCAGCAGTCAAATGTAAGAGCTGTTTCATATCATCTATACGGATCCCCAAGCTCATATCACGCTGATCTGTCAACAACATATGTGCTAACAGGATTTCTTCCTCAAGATGACCCAAAGATAGGTAATAGTCCCATTTAAATCGAGGAGGGACTTGTGTAAAAACAAAACAGGCAGGGAGGCCCAGGTCGCGAAAAACTTTCCCACGATATGCTTGAGCAACATCTACACCATTTGGTTCTAAACCAACCATAAGATTAAAAGTATAAAGCATTCTTTAACTCCAAACTAAACTCTAATCACAAGCCTAAAAGCATGGACTCCATAAAAGAAGTGAACTAGCGGATGATTAGATTATCTACTAAAACTCTCTCATTTATCTAACGAATTGAGGTGAGCTTTTATCGCCATCACCATCGTTTCAGGAGTTTGCGAAGAAAAAATCTGACTTTCTCCTGTTGGATCCTTACTGGTATTATCAAAAGCAAAGATCGGTTTCCCCAAATTATGAATTTCCTGAGTGATATTCATAATTTCATTAAAATGATTGATATCTAAATAAAAATCGACTTTACTAAGAACATTTTCAAAATTATATCTGTTGAAACCAGGGTATATGGTCACATTAAGATAGCGTTGTAAATCAACAACTTGCGATGCAAAAGTTGTATGAGCCAAAATATGAAAATGAACATCAGGTAGTGCTTTTATCAAAAACTCCAAGTGTTCCATCACGCAAGCAAGAGAGTTTTTCCTCAAAAATCTTTATAAAATTCTAGTACTTTTTAGTCAAAAGCCTAGATTTATTCCATTTTAATTATACCTTATTTTTAGTAAAAGAGCCATCATATAAATATATCTATTAGATATTATTTCAGCATTGAACTATCAATATAAGTCAATCCTCTTTACTCAGTAAAAATATTTGATATATAGAATTATCTTCTAAACTTTAGATTATTCCCTTATTCTTAAATAATCAAAAAATAACCTAAACTCTAACAGCTAGTAAATAACTAACGATTAAAGCCTAGGTTTACTCAAAGAATAATCATTATTTCACGACAAGCTCGTAACGAGTTTTGCTGGTGAAAGTTTCACCTGCTTTAAGAATGACTTGATCTTTAAGGTCGCTATGAATAGCATCTGGTAAAGCTTGCGCTTCTAGAGCAATTCCATTGTGCTGAATCATTGGCTGACCAGCGATGATGACACTCTCGTCCACAAAGTTTGCTGTGTAGACCACAAAGCAAGGAGCCTCTGTCTTGAAGAGCAAGAAGCGACCTGAACCTTGGTCATAGAGGAATCCAGCATTGTCATGTCCTGCAGGAAGCGCAAATGGATGGTCCAAACCAGATACGAGTTGGATTTGCTCATCTTCTTCTGCAAAGATATCCTTCAACAAGGCACCATTATAGATATGTTTGACCACATCACGATTAGCATCTGGAGCTTTAGCTGGGACACCGTCAGGAGCGATTGGATAAATCCCCTCTGTATTCAATTGGAAGACATGGCGGTCAACTGTCTGAGTGAAATCACCTGACAAGTTAAAGTAGCTATGGTTAGTTGGATTGACCAAGGTATCCTGATCTGTCGTCACCTTGTAACTAACTTCGTAGGCACCACTTTCTTCCAAGTTGTAGCTAATCCAGATCTTAAGGTTTCCAGGGAAACCTCCTGTCCCGTCTGCTCTTTCTGTGTAAAGAGTCAAACCATGATCATTCACTTCGACTAGCTCAAACAAGCTAGAATCCCAACCAGTTGAACCACTGTGGTTACAGTTGCTAGCATTGTTGACTTCGAGTTCATAGGTCTTCCCATTGAGTTCAAATGTCGCACCTGCGATACGACCCGCAACTGGACCTACACTTGCTCCATGTTTAGGGCTATTGCCCACATAGCTTTCGAAATCGTCAAAACCTAGGATAACATTGGCAAAATTTCCAGCCTTATCTGGAGTTACATAACGTAAAATTGTCGCTCCATAGGTCATGATTTCCAGTTGGTATCCTGCCTTCGTTTCAAAACGGTAAGCGAGGACATCCTTGCCATCAACTTTCCCAAATACACGTTCTGTGTATGCTTTCATCCTTCTCTCCTTTTTCTATTTCAATTAAGTAAACAAACCATAGAAAGCGCATTCACTCTCTATGGTTTTATTGTATGATTTACAGACACCTTTGTCAAGAAACCATAGATATTTTATTAACAAAAGTCGTTTCTTCTATTTCTGATCTATGCTTCTACACGTTCAGTCCATGAAGTAGCTGTTGTTTGAAGTACTTTATTGAGTTCATCAATGTTTTCAAATCCAGTTGTACGAAGCCATTCGCGAGCTGCCGCTTCTCCATCTTTGATGTAAGCTTCAACAGATCCAGCCCATGTTGCACGTCCACAAAGAACACCATTGAAGTTTGCACCTGATTCGTGAGCAAATACAAGAGTTTCTTGGAAGAGTTTAGCGGATACACCTGCACTCAAGTAGATGTATGGAAGGTTAGTTGCTTCGTCTTGAGCTTTGAAGAATGCTGCTGCTTCTTCACGTGTATGAACGATTTCGCCATCACCAAAACCTTCAACATATTTCACGTTAACTGGAACTTCTACTTTCAAGACATCGATGTTGAAGCGTGGGTCTGAGAAGACTTTCATAGCACCGATAACCTTGTGTGGTTTTACTTTAGCGTATTCTGCAGAACCTGCATCCGCAATCTTTTCATCGTAAGCCAAGATTTCAAGGAAGAATGGAATATCTTCCGCCACACACTCAGAACCGATACGTTCGATGTAGGCTTGTTTTTGTTGGTTGAGTTCATCAGAGCTATCTACGTCATAGTAAAGCAAGAACTTAACAGCATCTGCCCCTTGTTCTTTGATACGTTTTGCAGACCAAACATCCAAGCAGTCTGGCAAGCGTTTTGTACTTGTTGTGTCGTATCCAGTTTTCTCATAAGCAAGGAGAAGACCAGCTTTTTCATCAAGAGCTTTTGTAGCTGGAAGTCCATACTCAGGGTCAAGAAGCATAGATGAAGCGTATTTTGTCAATTCATCCGCTACCAAGACTTTAAGTTCTTCCATTTGAGCTACTGTTGGCTCTTCTGTTTGGTATTGAGCCATAAGGCGCTTCAAAGCACCACGTTGGTCAAAAGCAAGAGCTGAGATGATCCCATTCTCGTCTGAGAGTTTTTGCATGCAAGCACGTTTATTTGGGCTTAATGTTAATTTACTCATAAATAACTCCTTATTTTTCAAACTCGTGAATAATAACACCTTGAACGACGCGGTTCACTGTACCTGTAGGTGATGGTGTATCTGGTCTGTTACCAACTTTAAGTGAAGTCAAGAGAGCAAATAACTGACCATAAACGATGTAAGGGAAGACACGGTAAACATCATTCAGAACCCCACCGCAGCCAAGCGCTACTTCCTTCACATTCTCAAGTCCAAAGGCTTGATCGCTTAAAAGCACAACGCGACGGGCAATTTGATCCCCAGCAACTTCACGAACCAAGTCCAAGTCATACTTACGAGTATAATCTGTTGTAGTACCGAAGACCAAAACTACAGTATCTTCATTGATAAGAGATTTTGGACCGTGACGGAAGCCGACTGGACTTTCATACATAGTCGCAACTTGACCAGCAGTCAATTCCAAAATTTTCAGTTGTGCTTCATGAGCAAGTCCGAAGAATGGACCTGCACCTAGATAAATCACACGATTAAAGTCTAGGTCAACCAACTCTTTGACATCTGCTACATTGTCAAGAACTTTGCGAGCAAGACTAGAAAGCACTTCAAATCGTTCAACTTTAACAGCAAATTCTGTTGGATCAAATACCAAAAGTGCGGTCAACATCATTGAAGTGAAGCTTGAAGTCATGGCAAAACCAGCATCGTTAGAAGCAGCTGGTTGCAAGAGCAAGAGGTTGCGGTCATCACCATATGCTTGGAGAGCTAATTTTCCTTCAGCAGCACAGGTGATGGTCACTTGATAAAGTTCATCAACCAAGGCCTTAGCCAAATCAACTGTTGCTACACTCTCAGGTGAGTTCCCGCTTCGTGCAAATGACACCAAAACAGTTGCAACGTCTTTTTTCAAATAAGTTTGTGGATTTGCTACGATATCAGTTGTCGCAATAGCATTGAAATTCCATTTACGTTCGTCATAGACTTCCTTGAAGTAAGGAACCAAGGTATCACCTACATAAGCTGAAGTACCAGCACCAGTCAAGATAACTTTAATGTAGTCATGTTTATCTGCAATGCCTTGCAAGAAGGCTGCAATTTCATCACGTCGTTCTTGATAAGCTTCAAAAGCTTCTTTCCAAACATCTGGTTGTTGGTAGATTTCGCGTGTTGTGATTTCTGCCCCCAACTCAAGCAATTCTTCTTTTGTATAATCTAGCATTGAGTCCCTCTAATCTATTATTATATTGTTTTTTATTTAAAATATGGGAATGGGAGTAAGTCCCATTCCCATTTATATTCTATATAAAATGCTCTAACGATTTTCACGTTGTCACATCGTATACTCAATGAAAATCAAAGAGCAAACTAGGAAGCTAGCCGAAGGCTGTACTCGAGTACAGCAAGGCGAAGCTGACGTGGTTTGAATTTGATTTTTGAAGAGTATTATTCATCTTCATCGTCGTCGAAGCTTGCCAATAAATCATTAACTTTGACAATGCTTTCTGAAGCACGACTCTTATAATCTGCATCAGCGCCGGTTAGACTCGCATTGATAAACTCAATAACCATTGGAAGATTCATTCCTGCATAAAGTTCAATGTCACGACCTTCCATAATCAAACGGCTCACCACGTTACATGGAGTTCCGCCAAGAAGATCCGCAAAGACTAGGAAATCATCCAAACCTTCGACAGCAGCTTCAAATTTCGCAGTGAAATCTTCTGGTCCATCTTCTGGAAGAAGAGCTACTGCATGAATGTTGTCTTGTGGACCCATAATCATCTCTGTGCTACCTTTAAGTTCTTCACAGAAACGACCGTGACTCACTAAAATCAATGATTTAGTCATAAATTATGCGCCCATTCCAAGTGCAAATTTACCAAAGGCAGAAAGAGCCAAGGCAAGCACGATAATGATACCGATAGCTTTTGTAGAGTTCATACCTTTCTTACCAAGCAACCAGAAGATAAAGGCTGTGAAGATTGCTGGAAGCAAGCGTGGGAAGATTGAGTTCAAGATATCTTGGAAGTCAATCATCTTTTCACCGATTGGCAATTTGTATGAAATTTCAAAATTGATCATTGTTGCTACAAGAGCACCCATCATGAACACACCAAGTACAGATGCAGCTTCAATCAAAGCTGTCAAAGTGCTTTGCATGTTGTTGATAAGGTTAACCCCTTCTTTGTAGGCAAATTCCAACTGTTTCCAACGGAAGATGTCATATGCTACTGCAACTGCGATCCAAAGGAAGATACCCCAAGGTTGACCAGCGATAGCCATTGTTGCAGCGATAGATCCCATGATAGCAGGTACAAGCGAACCAAAGATAGTATCTCCAAGAGGAGCGAATGGTCCCATCAAACCTGTCTTGATACCGTTAACCGCATCTTTTGAAACAATCCCATCTTTTTCTTCCATGGCAAGGTCAAAACCAGCGATGATTGTGTGGAAGAATGGTGAAGTGTTGAAGAATTGAGTATGAACTTTCATCATTTCTTTCAACTCAGGAGTTCCATCTCCATACATTTTACGCAATTGTGGCAAGATCATGTAAAGGTAACCTGATGCTTGCATACGTTCGTAGTTCCATCCCAATTGGAAAGTGAACAAGCTACGTTTGTTAATTTGATTAAAATCTTCTTTTGTTAATTTGTAATTAGAATTCGTCATCTTCAATTTCCCCACTTTCTGATGGTGTAGAAGGTGCTGCTACAGCAACTTTTTGGCTGTTCTTGAAGTGAACAACTGCAAGGAAGATACCTACGATAGAGATACCGATCATAGACAAACCTTTGAAGTTGTTGGCAAAGCCAATTTTTTCAGCAACGTCAGCAGGAAGAGTACCAATGATACCAGCAACTGCTCCACCAAGACCTGTTACGTATGAGTAAAGTACAGTCAACATAGCTGTCAAACCGAATCCCATAGCAAGGTAGTGAAGGTTACGTTTAACTGGAAGGTAACGAAGCAAGATAGCGAATCCAAGACCTGGAAGCATACGACCTGCAAGAGTCAAACCGTCTGCAATCCATTGGTATTTTATAACAAGGTTTACAACACCTTGTACGAATTCTCCACCGAAAGCAAGAGCGAAGAATACTGGAAGGGCACGAGAAAGAGCCCAAGGAAGCGCACCAAGAAGGTAGTTACGTTCGATTCCTTTGTAATCAAAGCGTTCGATCGCAGCATCAATACGGTGTGCGAAGAACGTAGTAGTCATACGACCAAGTACATCGAAGTAAGTCAAAAGTGCCGCTACTGGTACAGCGATTGTAGTGATCGCAAGGTCAGTTTCGATACCTTGTGAAACTGAGAAAGCAGTCGCAAGAACCGCACCAGAAGTTGCGTCGATACGAGAAGCACCACCAAAGGTACCTACCCCAAGTACGAACAACTGCAAGCTACCACCGATAAACAAACCAGTTGTCAAATCTCCCATGATCAAACCAGTAATGAAACCAGCGAATACAGGGGAACCTGCAGAAGAAACGATCGTCAACTCATCACAGATTTGATAAGCTGAGTACAAAGTGAGAAGTAAAATTTGCCACCATTGTATCATAACAATGACCTCCTAAAAATTTTTTCCTATTTTAATAAGCTCAAAAAGTCTGAAACTGGATCATTTGGAACCATTTGAGCAGTAAGTTTAACACCTTTTTCCGCCAATTTGTGGAAATCTTCCACGTCTTTATCTACAACGTTGATAGAACGTGTGATCGCACGTGTTTCTGGTGTTTGAGACATGTTGCCGACATTGACAGTTTCAAGTGGCACACCTGCTTCTACCAAACCGAGGAAACGGTCAGGTTTGCGTGCTACAATCAAAAGACGTTGGCTATCGTATTTACCAGCAAGGATATTGGCTGCAGCTTTTTCAACTGGCAAAATGCTAAGTTTTACACCTGGTGGTGTTGCAAGTTTCAATCCGCTCTTTTCAACATCGTTGTTAACAACTTCATTGTCAACGACCATGATACGTGAAACATTAAGTTTAGCAGACCAAAGGTTTGCTACTTGTCCGTGGATCAAACGTCCATCGATACGGCATCCTACAATTGTCATAAATTTTCCCCCTTTATATGTTTTAGTGTAGGTTTACGAGTTAAATGTATGTGATCTTTATACTCCCCTTCAGTTTCAAAGATAATGATGCGGTTAGCACCTTCCTTGAGATAGCTGTGCGGAATATAAAGCGATAAGGTTGGACCAACATTCCAGAAACGTCCTAGATTACGGCCATTGACATAGGCAATCCCTTTACCAAACTCAGATAGCTCTAAGTAGGTGTCCTTCGGAGCCTCAACTTCAAAGTCATAGGCGTAAAAGGCAGGTTGTCCTTCTGTCCATCCTTTTGAGAAATCAATCTTTTCAGGATTATCTAGTGGAAGCGGATAGTGTTCCCAGTTCAGCATAAAGTGTAGATCTTTGCAGACACCTGTACGAATCCCTTTTCGTTGTGTATCTGCTAGGAACTTATGCCCGTAATTGACACGCCCCATATTTTCAATAAGGATGTCAAATCTAGAGAGCGCTTTCTTTTTTCCTTGATAGAAGATATCTTCTCCAATTTCAGTCTGGTACTGAGTTGCGACCCATTTCCCATCTACGAACAGCTGAGCTCTATCTCGACCGTCAATGACACGGATGCGTTCTTCTTCTGCATCCCAACTAGCTTCTGTACGATAGAGTAGGTAGCCATAGCTTTGTCCCAACTCTTCCATTTTCTTAGGATAGAGACTCTCGATTGGACTTGTCAGGCTATCCAAGGTTTCAAGGAGAGAAACTTTCTCAACCAGTGGAATGTTTTCGACTTCCATACTCTCTTTGTAAAGTGGTTCTAATTGTGGATACTCAGGATAGTAAGTCGCCATCATTTCTTTAACTGCCATGTATTTAGCAGTTGGATTGCCAGCTTCATTAAGGAGAGCGTCATAATCATAAGATGTTACTTGTGGTAAATCGATGGTTCCTCGAGCTGAACAACCATTCATAAAACCAAAGTTAGTTCCACCGTGGAACATATAAAGGTTGATAGAGCCTTGCTCTAGCACCTCATGTACGGCTTCTGCTAACTCCTCTGGCTCACGCGTGATGACTGGTTCTTTCCATCGGTTAAACCATCCATCCCAGAATTCCATACACATGAGTGGCCATTTCTTGTCATGCTCATCAAAGAACTCTTGCATTTGCGAGAAGTTAAAGTTAGCTTTTGAACCAAAGTTCCCTGTCACAAAGAGATCATCTTCAATCAAGGTACCAGCTTTCAGAGTTGCTCGCCATGGACCATCAGATGTAAAGAGCGGACAAGTCACTGAACGTTCTTCCATCAATCGGCGAATCTCACGCAAGTAGGTCTTGTCCTCACCGTATGAACCGTACTCATTTTCAACCTGCATCATGAGGATGTTACCGCCATTATCCAACAATCTTGAAACAAGACGCGGAAGTAAATGATCGTAGTAACGTCCTACCATTTCAACAAAGGCTGGATCAGAAGAACGGATTCGCATGTCTTTATTTAAAAGCCATGCTGGTAAACCACCAAATTCCCACTCTGCACAGATAAAGGGAGATGGTCGAACAATAGCGTACAAGCCTAAGTCCTGAGCTGTCTGAAGAAATTTTTCAATATTAAGATTGCCTTCAAAATTGAAGTTTCCTTCAGTTGGCTCATGCAAATTCCAAGCGACGTAAGTTTCAACAGTGTTGAAGCCTAAAGCCTTGAGATTATACAATGAATGATACCAGTCTTCTTCAGGAATTCTAAAATAATGAATGGCACCAGATAAAATTTTGAATGGTTCCCCATCTAGGTAAAAATCATCCTCAATTTTAAACCTTGTCATTTTACCACCCCATACTTTTTCGTTTGCGCTTTCATTTGTTGTTATATTAAATGATAAACTAATGAATCCATCTTGTCAATAGATTTTTCGAAAATTATTTAAAATTTTTCTTTTTTTTTACTGAATTGTTTTCTAAAATTCTTGTAAAAAATTTTTTTCTTAAATGTTTTCGATCTAGATAGCATAAATGTATGAGTTTATAACCGTAAATAATATGTAAGTCAATCGCTTAGAATATTATTTTATTTTTTTACATTATTTACTATCATTTTCAAACTATTTATGGTAAAATCGAAGATGGAGAAGGAAAAAATGAGGTGAAAATATGGCAATTCCAAAGTATCAATATATCAAAGATGAATTGAAAAATAAAATCATTTCAGGTCAATTTGCAAGTGGCGACAAGTTTTACACTGAAGCAGAGTTGATTGCAATGTATGACGTAAGTTCAATCACTGTTGTTCGCGCCTTAAACGACCTTGCTAAAGACGGTTATATTGTCCGCCAACAAGGAAAAGGAACCTTTGTGGCTCGCGCTCGCAAGCACAAACTCGTAGAATTTTCTGATGTAGAAATTTTTGAAACCAAGGACGATAAAGTCACTGTTCTTTCTATTGAACGCGGTAACGATCTTAACTACTTAGAAAAATTGGGATTGCGTGGCGATCAATTTTATTACAAAATCGAACGTATCCGTGAATCTAACGGTGTTACTTATATCTACCACACATCTTATATCCCTGAACAATACATCAATGCAAACTATCCAAATCTTGAATACTATAGTTCTATCTATAATCGTTTCAAATTGGACTACCACATTCACATGAATGACGAGCATTTTGAAGAAATCAATGAAATTGTATTTCCAACTCCAGAACATGCTGCTTCTATCCTAGGAATCGACTCTCAGTTCCCAACTGTTCTCCAAACCAAGACAACTAAACTTGAGTCAACTGGCCAAGTGTTGGAATACATTGAAACTTACAAACGTTCTGATTTCTATAAGATTAAATTTATCTCATGTGATCGCGATCACTAAACATTAAAAAGTCTGAGACAATCGTTTCAGGCTTTTCTGTTTTTCATTATAGCACGCTAGCTTTTAGTAGGAAATATCAAATGACTTTAAACTATAATTTGGAGAAATTTTACTAAAAACAGAGTAAAAATTGAAAATTAGTTCAAATTAAATAACTTCTTATATTTTTTATAGGTATTTTATTAAAATACTTGACTTTACTAGTTTCAGATAATACAATGGAATCAGTTTGTGAAAACGCTATCAAAACAATAAATTAGGAGGTTATTTAATGAAACCAGAAAATAAACAGCGTTTCTCTATTCGTAAATACGCAATCGGAGCAGCTTCTGTCTTGATCGGCTTTGCCTTTCATGCGCAAGCTGTTGCCGCTGATGGAGTCGTACCTACTACAACAGAGAATCAACCTACTATCCAAGCTACAGGTGAATCGTCTCCACAGGCTAGCGAAGAAAAATTTGAAACTAGTCCTACACCAGAAGCCGTAGCTCCTGCAGCTCCAGCAACACCTGTAGCAAATACTGAAGCACCAAAAGTTGAAGCTACTCCTGCACCTGTTGTAGAAAAAACTGTTACAACCGAAGAAACTCCAGCAAAACCAGAAGTAACTGAAGAAGCTAAGCAGTCAGAACCAGAAAAGGTAGAAAACAAAGAAGTTGCTACAGTTGAGGCTCCTGTAGTCGCTACAGAGAAAGCAGCTCAAGTCAATGAAAAACTGGCTAAAAAGAAAATCGTTTCAATCGATGCAGGGCGTAAATACTTCTCTCCTGAACAACTGAAAGAAATCATCGACAAAGCCAAACACTATGGCTATACTGATCTTCATCTTCTAGTCGGAAATGATGGCTTGCGTTTTATGCTTGATGACATGTCTCTAACTGTAGGGGACAAAACTTATGCAAGCGATGATGTCAAACGCGCTGTTGAAAATGGAACTAATGCCTACTACAACGATCCAAACGGCAATCATCTAACTGAAAGCCAAATGACCGACTTGATTAACTATGCTAAGGATAAAGGTATTGGACTTATCCCATCTGTTAACAGTCCTGGTCACATGGACGCTATCCTTAATGCCATGAAAGAACTAGGTATTGAAAAGCCTAACTTTAACTATTTTGGTAAAGAATCAGCACGTACTGTCGACCTTGACAATGAAAAAGCAGTTGCCTTCACAAAAGCTTTGATTGATAAGTATGCAGGCTACTTTGCTGGTAAATCTGAAATCTTCAACATCGGTTTGGATGAGTACGCTAACGATGCTACAGATGCTAAAGGATGGAGCGTTCTTCAAGCCTATAAATGGTATCCAGAAGATGGATTCCCAGACAAGGGCTATGACAAATTCATCGCCTATGCTAATGACCTAGCTCGTATCGTCAAATCTCACGGTCTAAAACCTATGGCCTTCAATGACGGTATCTACTATAATAGCGATACAAGTTTTGGTACCTTTGACAAGGACATCATCGTCTCTATGTGGACTGGTGGCTGGGGCGGTTACGATGTCGCTTCTTCTAAATTACTAGCTGAAAAAGGACACGAAATCCTCAATACTAACGATGCTTGGTACTACGTTCTCGGCCGTAATGCTGACGGGCAAGGTTGGTACAACCTCGATCAAGGATTGAACGGTATTAAGAGCACACCGATTACTTCTGTACCAAAAACAGAAGGAGCTGATGTTCCTATTATCGGTGGTATGGTAGCGGCTTGGGCTGATACTCCATCTGCTCGCTACTCTCCATCTCGTCTCTTCAAACTCATGCGTCAATTCGCAAACTCAAATGCTGAATACTTCGCTGCTGATTACGAGTCTGCCGAACAAGCTCTGAAAGAAGTTCCAACAGACCTTACTCGCTACACAGAAGAAAGTATTGTAGCCGTTAAAGAAGCCGAAAAAGCCATCCGTGCTCTCGATAGCAACCTTAGCCGTGCTCAACAAGATACTATTGATCAAGCGATCGCAAAACTCCAAGAAGCTGTTAGCAACTTAACCTTCACTCCAGAAGCTCAAAAAGAAGAAGATGCTAAACGCGAAGTTGAAAAACTAGCTAAGAACAAGGTTATCTCTATCGATGCTGGACGTAAATACTTCACGCTAGACCAACTTAAACGCATCGTAGATAAAGCCAGCGAACTCGGTTACTCTGACCTTCACTTGCTCCTTGGAAACGATGGACTTCGCTTCCTACTTGATGATATGAGTATCTCAGCAAACGGCAAGACTTATGCAAGCGACGATGTGAAAAAGGCCATCATCGAAGGAACAAAATCTTACTACGACGATCCTAATGGAACTACTTTGAACCAAGCTGAAATCACTGAGCTTATCCAGTATGCTAAGGACAAAGGTATTGGACTAATCCCAGCTATCAATAGCCCAGGTCACATGGATGCTATGCTTGTCGCTATGGAAAAATTAGGCATCGCAAACCCTCAAGCTAACTTTGACAAGGTTTCAAAAACAACCATGGATCTTGAAAATGAAGAAGCAATGAACTTTACAAAAGCCCTTATCGGTAAGTACATGGACTTCTTTGCAGGCAAGACTAAAATCTTTAACTATGGTACAGATGAGTATGCTAACGATGCTACCAACGCTCAAGGTTGGTACTACCTCAAGTGGTATGGTCTCTACGGTAAATTTGCTGAATACTCTAATAGCCTAGCTGCCATGGCTAAAGAAAAAGGCTTGCAACCAATGGCCTTTAACGATGGTTTCTACTACGAAGACAAGGATGATGTTGAGTTTGATAAGGATGTTCTCATCTCATACTGGTCTAAAGGCTGGTGGGGTTACAACCTTGCGTCTCCTCAATATCTAGCAAGCAAAGGCTATAAATTCCTTAACACAAATGGAGACTGGTACTATGTTCTAGGAAATCATAAAAATGACGAGGCTTACCCACTATCAAAAGCTATTGAAAATACTGAAAAAGTACCATTTAACCAGCTAGCTTCAACTAAATATCCTGAAGTAGACCTCCCAACAGCTGGTAGTATGCTAGCTATCTGGGCAGATAAACCAAGCGCAGAATACAAGGAAGAAGAAATCTTTGAACTCATGACTGCTTTTGCAGACCACAACAAGGACTATTTCCGTGCTAACTACAAAGCGCTACGCGAAGAACTTGCTCAAATCCCTGAAAACTTAGAAGGATATAGCACAGAAAGTCTCGACGCTCTCAAGGTTGCTAAAGACGCTCTTAACTACAACCTCAATCGTAATAAACAAGCTGAGTTAGATACACTTGTAGCTAATCTCAAAGCTGCTAGACTTGGTCTTAAACCAGCTGCCACTCACTCAGGAAGCCTCGATGAGAGTGAAACTTCTGCTGCAGTTGAAAACCGACCAGAACTTCTTGTTAAGACAGAAGAAATTCCGTTTGAGATCGTTAAGAAAGAAAATCCTAACCTTCCAGCAGGACAAGAGAAAGTCATCACTGTTGGCGTCAAAGGAGAACGTACTAAGTATCTTTCAGTTGTGACTGAAAATGGCAAGCAGACAGAAACAGTTCTTGAAAACAAAGTCACAAAAGAACCTGTCAATCAAATTGTCGAAGTGGGAACATTAGCAACGCATGTAGGAGATGAAAAAGGTCAAGCTCCTGTGCTAAGCAAACCTCGTGTAGTCATCGAGGACGAAGAAATTCCATTTACAACCATCACTCGCGAGACTCCTTCGCTACCTAAGGGACAAACTCGTCTAGTAACTGCAGGTGTCAACGGTCGTCGTAGCCATTTCTACTCTGTAACTACTGCTGATGATGGATCGGAAGTTAAAACATTGGTTACTAGTGTTGTGGCTCAAGAACCAGTTAATCAAATCATCGAAGTCGGAACTCCTGTAACGCATGTGGGAGATGAAAAGGGACTAGCTCCTGTTGCGGAAGAAAAACCAAAACTAGAGATTCCAAATATTCCGGCTCCTATTGCAGAAGAAAAACCAGCACTAGAGATTCCAAATGTGCCAGCTCCTATTGCAGAAGAAAAACCAGCACTAGAGATTCCAAGTAAACCAGCTCCAGCAACTGTTCCTGCTGAGGAAAACAAAGCTCTTCCTCAAGGTCCAGCTCCTGTAGCAAAAGAAAATAAACTTCCTGAGACAGGAAGCCAAGGTTCAGAATGGTTGATTGCTACTGGTCTTATGACTGCACTCACAGCTTATGGACTTAGCAAGAAAAAAGATTAATACTCTTTGATTTTCATTGAGTATAAGCACAAATAAAAAGCGGGATTAAATCTCGCTTTTTATTGTTATCATTAGTCACCCAAACCGATGCGTTCGAAGATCTCATCCACACGTTTGGTATAGTAAGTTGGGTTAAAGATTTCGTCAATTTCTTCTTGAGTGAGGCGTGAAGTCACTTCTGGATCTGCTTCAAGAAGTGGTTTGAAGTCGACTTGGTTATCCCATGATTGGGCTGTCTTAGGTTGAACAAGGTCGTAAGCTTGTTCACGCGTCATACCTTTTTCAATCAAAGCCAACATAGCACGTTGACTGAATATTAAACCAAATGTAGAGTTCATGTTGCGGATCATGTTTTCAGGGAAAACTGTCAAGTTTTTAACGATATTTCCAAAACGGTTGAGCATGTAGTCGATCAGAATAGTCGTATCTGGTGTGATGATGCGCTCAGCTGATGAGTGAGAGATATCACGTTCGTGCCAGAGAGCAACATTCTCATAGGCCGTAATCATGTGACCACGGATAACACGCGCAAGACCTGTCATGTTCTCAGAGCCAATAGGGTTACGTTTGTGAGGCATTGCTGAAGACCCTTTTTGACCTTTGGCAAAGAACTCTTCCACTTCTCGTTGCTCAGATTTTTGCAGACCACGAATTTCAGTCGCCATACGCTCGATAGAAGTTGCGATGCTAGCAAGAACTGCAAAATACTCAGCATGAAGGTCACGAGGAAGGACCTGTGTAGAGATTTCTTGAGCACGGATACCTAATTTGTCGCAGACGTATTGCTCTACGAATGGTGGGATGTTGGCAAAGTTACCAACCGCACCAGAAATCTTACCAGCTTCCACACCAGCAGCCGCATGCTCGAAACGCTCGATGTTGCGCTTCATTTCGCTGTACCAAGTGGCCAATTTCAAACCAAAAGTTGTCGGCTCAGCGTGCACACCGTGGGTCCGACCCATCATGATAGTGAACTTGTGCTCTTTCGCTTTGTCAGCGATGATGTTGAGGAAGTTTTCAAGATCCTTGCGAATGATGTCGTTGGCTTGTTTGTATAGGTAACCATATGCCGTATCTACCACGTCAGTAGAAGTCAAACCATAGTGAACCCACTTACGCTCTTCACCAAGCGTTTCAGAAACCGCACGTGTGAAGGCCACCACATCGTGACGAGTTTGCTGCTCGATTTCAAGAATACGGTCGATGTCAAAGTCCGCTTTCTCGCGAATCAAAGCCACATCTTCCTTAGGGATTTCCCCCAACTCAGCCCATGCTTCGTCAGCCAAGATTTCCACCTCAAGCCAAGCACGGTACTTATTTTCTTCACTCCAAATGTTCGCCATCTCGGGGCGAGAGTAACGTTCGATCATTGTTATTTCTCCTTTAAATTAACTTTACTATTTTCTTCTTTTTTTATTTATTCTATTTTTTAATTTCCTTTGGAAATTATCCTTCACTTCATCATCTGACATTACTTTAGAAATTTCTTCGTTCTTTATCCAATAAATACTTGGTGTAATGCCATCATTTTTAAATTTCAACTTTCGAAATGTGTAAATAATTTCCAAAATATAAATTATCAAAGAAAAGTTGGCTAAACATATTTTAATAAAATCTACAATAGAATATTCTTCTTGTCGAACCCTTCCTTGATGGCGGTCTTCAAAAATAATTTTTTGATTATCATAATCAACTTGGGAGCTGAAGTGTTGGATTGCATTCCTGATTTTATTGTTTAAATTATTTACGGGTTTGCTAAATGGCTCTGAAACATCAAGATAAGCTTGTCCTGGATTGTACTGATTAACTTTATTAAATTTACTTGGTATGATCTCTAGATTATTGTGATAACTTCGTCCATTACAACAATTATCATAACTATTTCTTTCAAAAATGTTATTCAATGCAATAACAAGGTTGATATTATCGAGAATCCATTCATAACTTGAAGCATAAAAATCATTTAACTTTTTATAGTTCGCTGCAGACACCCCACTACTAGCTTGATCTAAGCGATTATATCCATTAGAATTTAGCAAAGTAACTACGGGAATCATGATAGAGTAAATACTTGAAAACGTTTCAAGTATTTCAAAAGCTTTACGCTCAACCGTATCAAAATCGCTCTCGATATGATCTATATACCTAATAATTTCATCTCTATGTTCCTCAGAAGAATATATTTTTTTAGCTAAAGAAGTGTATTCTGCTAATGTACCATTTCCAAGAATATTACTGATTCCTGAGGTTGTCAAAAACATCTGGTGTAAGACCATCGTCGCATCACTAACATTCTTTACTTCTCTAAACGGGGTTAAATGCTTATTTTCATCTAATAATTTCTTTAAATCACGATACAAATATTTTTCTTGTTTATTCCAAAACAAATTGAACAAACGAAGAATATTGTTAAATTTTCCTTCCGTAACAAAGTCTGCAAACTTCATTGCTTTAGAAATCTCTGTCACACCACCATACTCCGAGTCACTTTTCAATTTATCCAAACGCATTGCTTGGTTGAGGAATGGTGAGGACAATATTCCATCTATGACAGTCTCTTTTAAATATAGTTTATTTGTTGGAAATTCTGAGGAAACATCTAAACGCCAAATAGGTAATTTTGTATATTTTTGATAGTTAGGAGCTTCTTCATTTAGCTCTGTAGCGTTTTTTAAAATTAGTTCAAAAGGTTCAAATTTTACCTCACCACTAATCGGTGTTTTGCAGTCTTTACATTCAAATTGGAAAGTAGCAGGATATACTCCCATTTGAATACCTAACTCATAGCATTTTTCACACGTTATACATAAAATATGCTTTGGACAAATCATTTAACTTATCTCCCTTGATTTTCTATAAATTAAAACTACACCAACAGTCGTCGAGAACCTGTCTTACACTCCAAACTCCTCCACCTCATCCGGCACATCACTAAACAAAGTCACATGCCCCATCTTGCGGTTGTGTTTCGCTTCTATTTTACCATACATGTGGAGGTGGGCGCTTGGATTTTCTGTGACATAACGCTCAGCTACTTCGACGTGTTGGCCGAGGACATTGAGCATGACAGCTGGCGCATGCAGGTAGATTACTGGAAGTGGTGCTCCCAAAACCCCCAAAATATGGGTGTCAAACTGGGAAAAGTCGCAAGCTTCAATCGAGTAGTGCCCTGAGTTGTGTGGTCTAGGAGCGATTTCGTTGACGATGATGTCGTCAGCGGTCGCAAACATTTCTACACAAAGGGTTCCAGATAAGTTAAGTTGTTCAGCGATTCGCACTGCCATGGCTTTGGCTTTTTCAGCTAAATTTTCTGAAATGCGAGCTGGGACGATTGTCTTTGAAAGAATGTTGTTACGGTGGATATTTTCCTGAACTGGGAAAACTGTCACATCCTTGCCATTCCCTGACACGATGACAGAAATTTCAAGGTCAAAATTGACAAATTCTTCCAAAACGCAGTCTGCTGAATCGGCTAGTGCATAGGCTTCTTCCAAGTCTGCTTCTGAGCGAATGACCTTCTGACCATGGCCATCGTAGCCACCGGTCGCAGTCTTGAGGACATAGTTTTTGGACAGGTCGATATCTGCCAAGTCTTGGCTAGAAGTCACGACCTTGTAAGGTGCCACAGTGACTTTAGCCTTGTTTGACAAAAAGTCTTTTTCAAAAATGCGGTTTTGTGAAATACGAAGCAGGTCTGTACCTTGAGGGAGTTGTCCATCCTTGATGACAGCATCCAGACCGTCAGCATCTACATTCTCAAATTCATAGGTGAGAACATCGCAACGCTCAGCCAGCTGACGCAGGGCAACCACATCATTATAAGGAGCCACGATGATTTCCGCTACGCGAGAAGCTGGACAATCAGCCGCAGGATCTAGAGCGATAACCTTGTGCCCCATGTAGATAGCAGAAATGGCCATCATCTGACCTAGCTGACCGCCACCGATAATTCCGATTGTTTTAGATGAGCTCATTTGTCGACTCCTCTGCGATTTTTCCTTGTTCTTCTGCAAAATCTGCCAAAGCTGTCGCAATAGTCTGATCCTCTACTGAAAGGAGACGGAGGGCAAAGAGGGCCGCATTGGTCGCACCTGCCTCGCCGATAGCCATTGTCGCAACAGGCACACCACCTGGCATCTGAACGATGGAATAAAGTGAATCCACACCGCTAAGAGCACGAGATTTGACAGGCACACCAATGACTGGAAGGGTAGTTTTAGCTGCTACCATCCCTGGCAAATGAGCTGCGCCACCCGCACCCGCGATAATGACCTTGATACCACGGCTACGGGCCTCTTCTGCATGCTTAAACATGAGGTCTGGTGTACGGTGTGCGGAAACAACTTTCTTTTCGTAGGCTACACCGAAGCGATCTAGAACTTCGGCGGTTTTTTGCATGATTGCCCAGTCGGATTTTGAGCCCATAATGATGGAAATTACTGGTTTCATTTATTCTCCTTTTTTAATAATCGTCTAATGTAGTGCGGACGTAAGCGACCGCCTATGGCGTTTCATTACTAAAACTGGAGCCTAGGTCTCCAGTTTTCCGCTCCTAGTAGCAAAGCTACTAGGAATTCCACTACTGCGATAATTATCCTATAGTGGCTCGCTTTCGCTCGCCATGATAAATCTAGTAGCTATTAATCTTTTATGGCCTTGCTTCCGATATCTTTTCGGTAAAAGAGGCCTTCTGTTTTTTGTTGAGCGAGTTCTTGATAGATGGTGTTTTGGGCTTCTTTGACGGTGTCTGCTGTGGTGACGAGCATATAGACACGCCCACCGTTTGATAGCAGTGCTCTGCTATTTTCAGCGAATTTAGCACCGGCATAGTAAGTGATGATGTCGCCCTCTGTTTTTGCTGGCAATTCAACACCTTTTTCATAGTCTAGCGGGTACCCATTGGATGCGACAACCACACCCAGAGTCACACCCTTGTCCGTCCAAGTAATAGCTGGCTCTTGACCATCCAAAATATCGGTGATATTTTGTGCAAAGTCAGATGTCAAACGAGGTAAGATGATTTGAGTTTCAGGATCTCCGAAACGAGCGTTAAACTCGATGACTTTGGCTCCGTCTGCTGTCAAGATAAGACCTGCGTAAAGGATACCCAGATAAGGGTGGCCTTCCTGAATCATTCCTTTTAGGACTGGCTTGACAATAGTCTCAACCGCTGTATCAACTACACTCTGTGGCAAGTGTGGAACTGGCGCATAGGCACCCATACCACCCGTGTTAGGACCCTTATCGCCATCGTAGGCACGTTTGTGGTCTTGTGCTGTCGGCATGATGTAGAATTTGTCGCCATTAACAAAGGCAAAGAGTGAAAATTCCTCTCCTTCAAGGAATTCCTCAATAACCACACGCGCACCTGAGTCACCGAATTTATTGTCCAAGAGCATCTCATGAGCGGCTTCGACAGCTTGCTTGACTGTCTCAGCAACGACGACACCTTTACCAAGGGCCAAGCCGTCTGCCTTGACGACGATTGGAGCACCTTTCTCTTCGATGTAGGCTTTAGCTTCCTCGAAATCTGAAAATGTGCCATAGGCTGCTGTTGGAACATCATATTTGACCATGATTTCCTTAGCAAAATCCTTAGACCACTCCAGCTCTGCTGCTAATCTTGTCGGACCAAAAGCCTTGAGACCAGCTGCATTGAACTCATCCACGATCCCAGCCGCAAGGGCGTCATCTGGCCCGATAAAGGACCAAGCAATATCGTTGGCTTTTGCAAACTCAATCAATTTAGAATGTTCGGAAATAGAGATATTTACCAATTCCAGACCATCCAGAGTCATCCCGTCATTCCCAGGAGCTACAAAGACATTTTCAACGTCTTTTGACTCAAGCAACTTCTTAGCAATGGCATGTTCACGACCACCCGAGCCGACAACTAACAGCTTCATCTTTCAACCTCTTTTGCGAATTATTTACTAATATTATACCATAAACGTTCGTTTTAATCTTGTTTCGTTTCGCTTTTAAAGTAAAAAAAGGAAAGAAACTGTTTTCTTCCCTTTTATTTTCTTAATGTCTAAAATGTCTCACGCCTGTGAAGACCATAGTCAAGCCATATTTATCCGCTGCTTCGATAGACTCTTGGTCACGCACAGACCCCCCTGGCTGGATGATGGCCTTGATACCTGCCTTAGCGATTTCTTCCACGTTATCCGCAAATGGGAAGAAGGCATCCGAAGCAAGGACAGCGCCGTCAAGGCGGTCTTTGGCTTGGTCGATGGCAATACGAACAGAGGCCACACGGTTAGTTTGACCTGGCCCAACACCCAATGTCATGTGGTCGTTAGTTACGATGATACCGTTTGATTTGACATACTTGATGGCTTTCCAAGCAAACTCAAGGGCAGTCGCTTCTGTCTCAGTTGGTTGGCGTTTGGTTACCACTTGCCAGTCAGCTGGGCTTTCTTTGATCACGTCTTGGTTTTGAACGAGGAGTCCACCGACAACACCTGTGTATTCTGCTTCCACTTCACTAGCATCTTGTGCGTCAAATGGCAAGGCAAGAATGCGCAAGTTTTTCTTTTTGTTGGTCAAAATGGCTAGCGCTTCATCTGTATAGCTTGGTGCAATGATGATTTCAAGGAAAACACCGTGCATTTTTTCAGCTGTCTCAGCATCTACTTCACGGTTGAGAACGACAATACCACCAAAGATAGAAACTGGGTCAGACTCATAAGCATAGTCCCAAGCAGTTTCGATATCGTCAGCTTGACCAATCCCACATGGGTTCATGTGTTTGAGAGCCACAACAGTTGGACAATCTTTGAAGTCACGGATGATACGGATAGCGGCATCAGCATCACGGATATTGTTGAAGGACAATTCTTTACCGTTAAGCTGTTTAGCTGATGCAATCGAGTAAGCCGTTGGCAAACCTTTTTGATAGAAGTCTGCGTCTTGTTGAGGGTTTTCACCGTAACGCATTGGTTGCTTAAGGTCATAAGTCAAAGTGAGTTTCTCAGGTTTACTTTCCCCTACTTGAGCTGTGAAGTATTCTGCGATTAAAGCATCATAGGCTGCTGTGTGGCGGAATACTTTTGCTGCCAAACGTTGGCGAGTTTCGTAAGAGGTTTCACCGTTTGCTGCCAATTCGTCCAAAACTACAGCGTAGTCAGCAGGATCTACCACAACTGTGACGCTAGCGTGGTTCTTCGCTGCAGAACGAAGCATAGATGGACCACCGATATCGATGTTTTCAACGGCATCTGCGTATGTCACATCTGGCTTAAGAATGGTTTCCTTAAATGGGTAAAGATTTACCACCACAAGGTCAATGAGCTCAATCTTGTTGTCCTTAGCCGCTTCCAAGTGACTATCCAAGTCACGACGAGCAAGAAGTCCTCCGTGGATATTTGGGTGGAGAGTCTTCACACGACCGTCCATCATTTCTGGGAAGCCAGTCACATCGTCGATGGCAATGGTGTCCACCCCAGCATTGTCAAGGGCAATCTTGGTCCCACCTGTAGAGATGATATCCCAACCAAGTTTTTTAAGTTCTTGGGCAAATTCAACAATGCCCGCTTTATCTGAGACTGAAATAAGTGCTCGTTTAGTCATGTTCTTTCTTTTCCTTTTTAAAAAAGTTCTTTCTTTGCCACAGTCGAAAATTTTCTTTCAGCTCGAGGGCTTTCTTATTTTCGTGCAGCCCCCAAACTATCCAAGACTTCTGGATATAGTTTGTACTCTGTTTCGTGGATACGAGTTTCGAAAGTATCAAGGGTATCCCCTTCAAGGCGTGGCACACGGACTTGTTTGATGACCTTACCGGTATCAACACCAGAGTCCACCCAGTGAATAGTCACGCCACTCTCAGTAACACCAGCATTCCAAGCATCCTCAATGCCATGAGCGCCTGGAAATTCAGGGAGATAAGCTGGGTGAATATTGATGATACGGCCTTCATAAGCTGCTAACAAGGTTGGACCGACGATTTTCATGTAACCTGCGAGACAAACCAAGTCAATCTGGTGTTCATACAAGAGTTCGACGATGGCTCCTTCATAGTCTGCCTTGTTCTCAAACTCTTTGAGTTCAAAAGCGTAGGATAATACCCCTAGCTTTTCGGCACGTTCTAAGACATAGGCATCCCGGTGATCTGAAAAGACAAATTCTACTGGAAACTGTTCTGCAATCACCTGAAAGTTTGAACCGTTGCCAGAAGCAAAAACAGCAATTTTTTTAGCCATTATTTTATCACCACACTTGCGCCATCTTTCTTCACAATACGACCAATTTCATAAACAGGTTCGTCAAGAAGTTCTTTGATACGCTCCACATTTTCTGGTTTTACCGCAAGCATGAGACCAATCCCCATGTTGAAGATTTCAAACATTTCTTCATGTTTGATTTGGCCATATTTTTCAAGGGCTTTGAAAATTGGAAGAACAGGAACCTTGCTTTCGTCAATTTCAGCAGCCAAGTCATCCGCGAACATACGTGGTACATTTTCGATGAAACCACCACCTGTGATGTGGGCAATCCCGTTGACCAATTCTTCTTTGACGAGTGGCAAAGCAGCTTTGACGTAGATACGAGTTGGTTCGAGTAGGACTTCCTTGAGTTTCTTACCTTCTAACTCAGGCAATACTTCTTCACCTGTGTAATCAGCAAAGACACGACGAACAAGTGAATAACCATTTGAGTGGATACCGCTTGAAGCAAGCCCCAAAATCACATCACCTGCTGCTACTTTTGAACCGTCGATGATTTGAGATTTTTCAGCCACACCGACTGCGAAACCAGCCAAGTCATAGTCGTCTTCGCCGTACATACCAGGCATTTCAGCCGTTTCACCACCGATAAGGGCTGCACCGGCTTGTACACAACCTTCAGCCACACCAGCAACCACTTGTTCTAGCTTAGCTGGTTCATTTTTCCCAGTTGCGATATAGTCCAAGAAGTAAAGAGGCTCTGCCCCTGCAGCGATGATATCGTTGACACACATAGCCACACAGTCCTGACCGATAGTATCGTGCTTGTCGTACTTGATAGCAAGCATAAGTTTAGTTCCGACACCATCTGTTCCTGAGATCAAAACTGGCTCTTTAACACCTGTTTTTGAAAGGTCGAACATGCCACCAAAACCACCAAGAGCTCCCATAACACCCGCACGCTCTGTACGTGCTACGTGTTTTTTGATTCGTTCTACAACCTCATAACCCGCTTCAACGTCCACACCTGATTGAGCGTATGCATTCTTATTTGTCATTTTATTCATTCCTTTTCTTTAATCGAGAGTCTTTAGCCGTCTATTTGTAAAAACTGATCTTGTCATCCAAACTTCTACGATAGTCTTCTTCATAGTCGTAGAGAGGCGTTGGGTAGTCACCGTCAAAGTAAGCGACACAGAGACCGCCATTTGGCGCATCTGTTTCGATGCCGATAGAATCAATCAAGCCATCAATAGAAAGATAAGTCAGACTATCCGCACCAATGATTTGGCGAGTCTCTTCGACCGTATGATTGGCCGCAATCAGCTCCTGACGTGTCTGGATATCAATCCCGTAGAAACATGGATAGGCAAGAGCAGGACTACCAATGGCAACGTGTACTTCTGATGCCCCCGCTTCTTTCAAGAGTTGGACAATGCGACGTGATGTTGTTCCTCGTACAATCGAATCATCAATCATGACCACGCGTTTGCCTTTAACGACACCAGAAACGGCAGACAATTTCATCCGAACCCCTTGCTCGCGCAATTCTTGAGTCGGCTGGATAAAGGTCCGTTGCGTATATTGGTTCTTGATGAGACCCATCTCATTTGGCAGACCAGATTCTTCCGCAAAACCCATAGCGGCACTGAGTGAGGAGTTTGGTACCCCAACTACGATATCAGCTTCATGCTTGAATTCACGTGCCAATTGAGCTCCCATTCGCTTACGTGCCGTATGGACATTGACACCATGGATATTGGAGTCGGGACGGGCAAAGTAGATATACTCCATGGAACAGATTGCCAGCTGAGTATCGTTTGTATAGCTGTCATACTGGATGCCATTGTCATCAATGATGACAATTTCGCCTGGTTTCACATCGCGAATCCACTCCGCACCGATTACTTCAAAGGCACAGGTCTCAGATGAAACCACTACTGCTCCATTCGCCATTTTCCCGATTGACAGAGGACGGAAACCATTTGGATCAAGCGCTGCAATCAGCTTATCTTCAAACATCAAAAGATAAGCAAAACCACCTTTGACAAGACTGAGCGCTTCCTTAATTTTACCCATCAGGTTTGGATTGTGGCTACGGCGAATCAAGTGAGCCAAGATTTCTGAATCAGAAGTCGAGCTAAAGATTGCCCCTCTTTGTTCCAATTCTTGCTTGAGCGATTCTGCATTGGTCAAATTCCCATTGTGAGCCAAACCAAACTGCATATCGTGAAAGCGGAAGAGAAAAGGTTGGATATTGTCTACAGAAGCTTCTCCCGCAGTCGCATAACGCACGTGCCCAATCGCTCCAGTCCCTGTCAATTTATCCAAATTAGCAGGATTTTTGAAGACTTCTGATAAAAGCCCCATATCACGATGACGCTTCAATTTCCCTTGGTCATTGGAGAGGATCCCTGCCCCCTCCTGACCACGGTGCTGAAGACTATGGAGTCCAAAATAGGTCATTTTGGCAGCATCTGGGTGGCCCCAGATACCAAAAACACCACATTCTTCATTAAGAGATTTTACTTCGTATGTCATTTTATATACCTAATTTTTATTTCTGTATCATTCCTTTAGTAATACTACAGCGGAATGATACGGTAGAAGCTCGTTTCACCCACAACAACAAATCATTTACAATTATCGCAAGTTAGATCTACTTGATTTTACATTTACTGATGGTTATCTATTAGAAAATCTGCAAATCTTATTTCCCAGTAAAGTATTTAACCGCTGATGCAAAGAGATGTTGATCTTTATTTCCTGGAATATTTTGGAAGAGACCGTCTTCGAAACGTTCTGAGTGACCCATTTTACCAATGATTTGACCGTTCTTGCTGGTGATACCTTCAATCGCATTCACAGATCCGTTAGGATTGTATTTTGAATCCATGCTTGGTTTACCTTCGAAGTCAACATATTGGGTAAAGATTTGACCATTGTCGCGAAGCTCTGCAAATTCCTCAGCTGTCACGACAAATTTACCTTCACCGTGTGATACTGGGATGGCATGGATGTCACCAACTTCTACTTCGGCAAGCCATGGTGAGTTGGTGTTGGCAATACGTGTCTCAACCATCTTGGCCACGTGTTGGTTAGCATCATTGTAGAAGAGGGTTGGACTCGTGCTGCTTGCATCTTCAAAGTTTCCATATGGAAGAAGACCTGATTTGACAAGAGCTTGGAATCCGTTACAGATACCGATGATCAAACCACCACGGTCGATGAAACTATCAATGGCTGCACGCACTTTTTCATTGAGCAAGATGTTAACGATAAATTTAGCTGATCCATCTGGTTCATCGGCTGCTGAGAAGCCACCTGCAAAGAAGATAATATTTGCTTTTTCGATATTATCAACCATGGTGTCAACAGACTTGACAATCGCTTCTTCATTCAGTGTTACAAATGGTACCAAGTTGACTTTGGCACCTTCTTTTTCAAAGGCCTTAGCTGAATCATACTCAGAGTTAGTACCTGGGAATACCGGGATGTAAACCACAGGTGTCCCAACTGTTTCTTTAGCTTTGATCACAGCATCTGATGCCACTGCAGGTACTTCTTCCAACTCAGTTGCTTGTGCAAATTCCGTTGGGTAAACCTCTTCCAATTTACCTTGGAAGGCACTGTCAAGTTTGTGTCCATCAAGTGTTACACCATTGACAGTAAGTGTAAAGTCAGCTACTGTTCGTCCAATCTTGGCAACACCTGCAATGTCTTCAGGCGATGTGAAGACGAATCCACCCAATTGAGCTGTCAAGCTAGTGTCAAGGCCAGCTAATTCAACGTTTGCACCAATATGGTTACCAAATGTTGCAAGGGCAAGAGCTTCAACCACACCACCATATTTGACAGCTGATGCTGCTGTTACTTTGTGATCAGCTTGGATGGCTTCAAATTGAGCAAAGTTAGACTTGATAAGATCGAAGTCAATTTCTTGTGCCAAAGCTTGACCTGGAATATAGTAAATATTTTCACCAACAGCCTTAAATTCTGGAGATAGGACCTTACGGCTATCTGCTGTTGTCACACCAAAAGCAACCAAGGTTGGTGGTACGGTCAATTCTTCAAAGGTACCAGACATAGAGTCTTTACCACCGATAGATGGCAAACCAAGTTGAATCTGAGCTTCAATGGATCCAAGGAGAGCAGCCACTGGTTGACCAAAACGCTCTGCTTGTTTATCCATTCGCTCGAAGTATTCTTGATAAGAGAAACGAGCCTTAGACCATTTTGCACCAGCAGCAACCAAACGAGCAGTTGCTTCGATAACCGCATAAGCAGCGCCATGGTATGGAGACCATTCTGCTACATAAGGGTTGAATCCTTGCGCCATGACAGAAGCAGTTGTTGTCACACCATGTTGAACTGGCAATTTCTGTACAGAAGCTTCCGTTGGTGTGATTTGGTAGCGACCACCGAGTGGATGATTAACTGTTGAACGACCAACTGAGCTATCAAAGATGGTTTGTAAACCTTTTTGACTGGCATGGTTAAGGTCAGCCAAGACTTCAAGAGTATCAGCTTCAAGGGTTTCAGCAGATGTTTGACGTTCTTCTGGAAGCTTGACATCCTTGTCAACCACCTTAGCATCTACAACCACACGTACACCGTTTGTATCAAGGAAACGACGTTCCAAATCAACAATGGTTTCACCATTCCAGTGCATGACAAGGTTTGGTTTCTCAGTCACCGTCGCAACGACAACAGCATCAATATTTTCTTTGTTACATGCTGCAATAAAGGCAGCTACATCTTCTGGACGAACCACTACAGCCATACGCTCTTGAGATTCAGAGATAGCAATTTCTGTACCGTTCAATCCTTGGTATTTCAATGGTACTTTGTCTAGATCAATTTCAAGACCATCTGCCAATTCACCGATAGCCACACAGACACCACCAGCACCAAAGTCATTTGATTTCTTGATTAGACGTGTCACTTCTCCATTACGGAAAAGACGTTGAATCTTACGTTCTTCGATGGCATTCCCTTTTTGAACTTCAGCACCAGCTGTTTCAACAGATTCAACCGTTTGAACTTTAGAAGAACCTGTCGCACCACCGACACCGTCACGTCCAGTCTTACCACCAAGCAAGATAATCACATCACCTGCTTCAGGTTTTTCACGGACAACATTTTCCTTAGGAGCCGCACCGACAACTGCACCTAGCTCCATACGCTTAGCGACGAAACCTGGGTGGAAGTATTCACGAACATAAGTTGTTGCAAGACCAATTTGGTTACCGTATGAAGAATAACCGTGAGCCGCTGTTTTAGAAATCACCTGTTGTGGCAATTTACCAGCGCGAGTTTCTGAAATTGGAGCTGTGATATCACCAGCACCTGAGATACGCATGGCTTGATAAACGTATGAACGTCCTGACAATGGGTCACGAATGGCACCACCGATACAAGTAGCTGCCCCACCAAATGGTTCAATTTCAGTTGGGTGGTTATGAGTTTCGTTTTTGAACATGAGGAGCCATGGTTCTTTGACACCATTAACATCCACTTCAATTTCAACAGAGCAGGCATTGATTTCATCAGACACTTCCATGTCGTCCAAACGATCATTGGCACGCTCATAGCGACCAAAAATAGTCGCCATATCCATCAAGGTTTGAGGTTTTTCTGTGCGTCCCAACTCATAACGCATGGCAATATACTTGTCATAAGTCGCCTGCAATTGTTTTTCAAATTTAGAAGCTGAGAAGTCGATGGTTTTCAACTCAGTTTCGAAAGTTGTGTGACGGCAGTGGTCAGACCAGTAAGTATCCAAAACCTTCAACTCAGTCTCAGTTGGCACACGTCCAATAGATTTGAAGTAATCTTGAATGAAGAGAAGGTCATCCACTTCCATTGCCAAGCCTTGCTCAGCCTTATACTTAGCAAAATCTTCTGCTGTATAGCTTTCAAAGAAATCCAAGTTTGGAATGGTCTTGTCAGACTCAGAGAAATCCTGCTTCGCAATGCCAACAGTGATATCTTTGAAACGAGAATCCACTGGATTCAAGAGGTAATTTTTGACAGCTTCCAACTCATTCGCATCAATATCCTTGTTAACCAAGTAAAGTTGCGCTGTATTAACTGTTACATCATTTGAACTACCAAGCAACAGCAAAGCTTCTTGTGAAGATGCCGCACGTTGGTCAAATTGACCCGGCAAACTTTCGATAGCAAAGAATGCATACTTCTCAAGATCAGCCTTAACCGCAGCCTCGTCCAAAACAGTATCGGTCACTTGTTCAGAGAAGATATGTTTTTCCGCACGCGCAAACAAGTCCTCTGCCAAATTAAAGACATCGTAAACCTGAACGATTCGAAGATCATTCAACGTTTTCAACTGAAGATTATGCTGCAATTCTTTTACTAATGAGTCCGATTTCACACGAAAATCAGCTTTTTTCTCAACGAAAATACGTTTATCCATTTTATTTCCTTTATTTCTATTCAAATAGGTTATCGAAGACGAAGGTTTTCCGTTTCAAACAAGTTACTTCAAGCCCTGCAATTTTTCTAAAACGACCTTGTAAACATCCGTTAAACTGCCCAAATCTCTACGAAAAACATCTTTATCCATGTGATGACCTTCCGCATCCCAAAGACGGCAGTTGTCTGGTGAGAATTCATCTGCCAAGATAATCTTACCGTCCTTATCAAAACCAAATTCCAATTTGAAGTCAATCAAGCCAAGACCAATTTGTGCAAACCAATCTTTCAGCAATTCATTGATACGACGCGTTTCTTCCTTGATATAAACAATTTGCTCATCATTGGCAATATCCAAGAACTTCACATGCTCATCATTGATGAATGGGTCATCCAAATCATCGTTCTTGTAGTAAAATTCAACGATTGGAGTTTCCAGATTCAAACCTTCTTCCACACCAAAACGTTTTGAGAAAGAACCCGCAGTCACGTTACGAAGAACAACCTCCAAAGGAATGATTGTCACTTTCTTGTTGAGTTGTTCTGTGTCAGAAATACGTTCGAGAAAGTGTGTCGCCACACCAGCCGCATTCAATTTTTCAAAAATAAGAGACGAAATCTGATTATTCAGCACACCTTTACCCTCAATGGTCTCTTTGCGAGCTCCATTCAGCATGGTTGCCTGGTCCTTGTAGACCGACTTAATCACATTTTCGTCTTCTGTAGTATAGATATCTTTAGCTTTTCCCGTATAAATAAGTTTACTGGACATTTTCTTGTTCGCCTTTCGTATTACTTTACATCATTCTAACACAACAGACACCAAAAATCAAATATTTCACGAACTATATTTGATATCATATCTGAAAAAGTACAGAAAAATCGCAAACGAATTTTCATTTGCGATTTTCTAAGATTGAATTGAGTTAAAATGAGAACTTTATTCTTGTTTCAAAAAACGATCAAGATAGTAGCGTAAAAAACTCTTCCTACCTGTAATCATAGTCAAATGACCTTCAAGTCCATAACGAAGTTTTTCTGCTTGTTCAGCATTCAAATCCGTCTCTGCCTCTAATTTAAAGAAATTACCCTTTTCTGTTTGAGTCGCACTGGTATCGATATTCGTAATCTTGGAGGTCAATACTAGCTGCTTATTGGCATCCGTTACTGTTGTAAATCGTACCTCATTTCCATGCTTGAGACCAGCCACTTCCTTAGAACTGATATAAGCTGTTAGTTTTGCCTTCCTCTCTTTAGCCAACTGTGGAAAAAGATGAGCGAGGATAGTTCCTTCTGGAATGATGGTAGATCGACTATGCTCAGGATTCAAATGTAGAACACCATCTTCTGTTGCTGTAATTTTCCCCTTCTCTAAAAGATTCCCTTGAATCTTTTTACCTGACTCCGCTTCAAGAATTTTCTGATCCAAGAGCGTTAATTCCTGGCCTACCTTGGCAAGTTGCTGAGATTTTAATGATTCCAACTGACTTCCCAATCCAGATGCATAAGCTTGCTGGGCTCCTGAACCTGCATACTGTACTCGATAACCTGCAAGAGTTGACTCCAACTGAGTGATGTGAGCATCTAGCTGAGATAAGGCCTGCTGTTTGGCTTCCGATCCCTGCTCTTTTGTTGACTGATAAGACTGATAAATGACATAAGCTGGATGATCACTCTCTAAGACTCCATCAGCTTGAATAGTAGACTTGGCTTGCTGATATTCTTTAATTTTGGACTGGATTTCACCGATGAGATTGCCTAACTCTGTCTGACTACCACTGGCTGCTGCATTTTGAGATGATATACTAGCATTTTGTTGCTCAACCTGACTCCGCAGACTAGCAGCTTGATTTAGATAATCTAAAAAACTATGCTGATAGCCAAATTTATCTGCTTCAGGAAATTGATCACTTCCTGATTGAAGGCTTGCTTTTAAATACTCCAGTTGAACCTTCTGATCCTTGAGCATTTCCAACTGACTAGCATAATTCTCAGCCTGAACTGCTTCTGCTCCCTCTTGGTATTGAACGAGAAGATCTCCTTGCTTGACAAACTTATTTTCAGCCAAATGGTTGGCAACAATCTTACTATTACTACTAGACTGAATGGTGGCAATGATACGAGCAGGTTCTACCGTAGCTCCAGCTGTCAAGCTTATCTCCTTTTGTGCAAAGATTGAAAAAACGATCAGGAACAAAAACAAGATAAAACTTGGAAAAATCACATAACTAGAAAAATTATGGTAACGACGATTGTAAAACTCAGCACTTTCTAAAAATTCTGATTGCATCTTTTCTCCTCTCTAACTATTCACCAGATGGGCGTAAAAGCCACCCTGAGCCAGTAAATCCATATGTGTACCCTCTTCGACAATCTTGCCTTGATCCAAAACGACAACCTTCTCTGTCCGCTCAGCAATGGTTAAACGGTGGGCGATGAAAATCAAGGTCTTATCCAAAGCCATGAGATTATCGACAATTCGCTTCTCGGTCAAAATATCTAGACTGCTGGTCGCCTCATCCAAGATCAAGACAGGCGCATCGGTCAATAGAGCACGCGCCAAAGCGATCCTCTGACGTTGCCCACCTGAAATGCCCGCTCCATCCGAAGTCAATTCTGTCTGGTAATTCAGTGGCATCCGCTCAATATCCTCCCGAATCTCTGCCAACTCCACTGCTCTCAAGATATCCTCCTGGGTCGTCCCCTCCTTAGCTCCGAGGAGAAGATTCTCCAAAATCGTTCCGTTAAAGACGTAGGGCTGCTGAGGCAGGTAGTTGATATACTGGCGCAGAGCCTTTTTATCAATCTGATTGAGATTGACACCACCCAGACTAATCTCCCCCTGACTAGGATCATAAAAATTAACCATCATCTTAGCCAAGGTCGTCTTACCCGATCCTGAAATCCCTACAAAAGCCACTTTAGAGCCTTGTGGAATGGTTAGATTGATGTCCGACAAGACATCTCGACCATAGCCATATTTGTAGTGAACCTGCTTGAAATCCATATCTCCTTCTAGCAAGCTCAAATCTGAGACTGTTTTCTTTTCCTCAAACTCAGATGCAACCAGATAAACTTCATTGAGACGGTTATTAGCAACCTGCGCTGTCTGAAGTTTGGTTTGCAGATTGATGATATTCTCCAAAGGATTTGTAAAGTAAACAAGCAAGGTATTATAGGTAATCAACTGGCCCAAACTCATCTTATTGTCCATGACTAGGAGAGCCCCCATCCAGAGAATGCCAACATTGAGCAAGAGCTGGGCAAGCTTTTTCAGAGCCTTTTGCTGACTTTCTGCACGACTGTAGGTAAAAGATTTTTTCAGATAATCCACAAATTCCTTGTCAATCTTTTGATAACGGGAGCTTTCACTAGTTAAGGACTTGATGGTCTCAATGCCATTGATGTCCTCAATGATAGAAGAAGACAGAACTGCATTGGCTTCCATGGTATCCCGATTCATCTTTTCAAAGGGCTTCATAAAAGCAAAGATAATCACTGTGTATATAGGAAGGGCTAGTAAACTCATGAAAAAGAGATTGCTATTCTGCGAAAATAGAACTACTGAAATAATCAAGACAGTAGATACATCCAAAAAGATTGACAGAATAGTCGAAGCCAGCGCATCAATGATACTATTTGCATCCGTGAAACGAGACACGATTTCCCCTGTCCGTCGTGTCGCAAAAAAGGACATGGGCAAATGAAAAACATGCTTGATATAAGACAAAATCACATCAATGGACAAGCGTTGCCCCAAAACAAGCAATAGATACTCCTGGGCATAAGATAAGATTTGCTGAAGAACATAAACAATGACTAGCCCTATTGAGATAATGCCCAAGGTTGAACGCATCTGATCTGGTACATAAGTGTCGATGATAGACTGAAGGTAATAAGAACCCACAATGTTAATCAAGGTCACCAAGAGGGTCGCCAAAACGATATTAACAATCAAACCTCGCTGTTTCACTAATATAGGGATAAAGGAGAGAAGACCATTTTTTTGTTCCTTATGAGGCTTATAAGTTGGAGATGGGGCCATAAAAATAGTGATTCCTGTCCACTCCTTAGCAAATCGCTCACGAGATATCTTGGTCAGCTTAACACTAGGATCTGGATCAGCGATATGAATGTTGTTCTTGTCCTGCCCAGTCACCACGTAATAATGGAGCAATTTCCCTTCCTTAAGCACATGAGCCACAAAAGGAAAGGTTACATCCGGCAAATCAAACAAGCTCATGTCCGCCTTTATTGCTCGCGTCTCAAAATCAATTTCCTCTGCAACCTTGACTAGGCCTAAAGCCGTAGTCCCATCCATGGTCGTCTTGGCCAACTCTCGCAAGTGAGCCAGAGAATAATAACTACCATAATAACCAAAGACCATGGCTAATGAAGCCACACCGCAGTCCATCTGGTCTACTTGAGGACGATAATGCCGTTTACTAAATTTCATATTCTACTCCTTTTCCTAACAATCTCCAAAGAAAACTTTGTAAGATTATTTTATCTAAACAAAGAAGCAAAAAGAAAATTATTTCTAAAAAAACAATAACTGCACCTGAACAGCACTTTTTCCTAAATAAAAATAGGTAGAACAAACGTCCTACCTAGAAAATATAATGATTAATATTTCTTACCTTTTCCAATTTTTTTACGATTTACCACAAATTTTTAAATTAACGTCTACTTCCTAGATAACGTCCAAACATATAAGAAGTTCCTCCTAAAACTCCCCAAGCTACTGCTGTAGAAGCACTAGCAATGAAACCTCCCTTAGTTACAGCCAAGTCTTCCTCTGTCATAATAGCAAATTTTTTATTCAGTTTTTTCATCTTTTATCTACTCCTTTTTAAATAATACTAGCTAATCCAATAGCTACTCCAACCAAAAGTCCTACTATTCCTGAGGCTGATATAATTATAGCCGCAAATTCTTCTGAGATATTCATTTATTTCTCCATTTTTTTAGTTCTTATTTCATTGATAGTAACTAAATGATGATTATTCAATAGCATTTGCCACATACTAATAATAGTTCTATTTAAACCTTGTCTTTACCTGAATCTAAATAACTCATCATCAAAATAAGCATCGGAACAAATAACTCTGTTTGGAAATATTTTTCAACATTAAAGGTAATTACATTTAAATCTCCTAATATGCAAAGCACTCCAAAAATAATTAAAAAGGCTCCCATTACATTTTTTAGATTTTTCATACAAGTTCACTTTTATTCCTTTTTAGTTCAATTTAATGATTAGTTTTCTAATAGATCATTTTTTATTTTCTGAACTACACTTGTATCCTACATAAAATAACCCAAGCAGAATTGAATAGATTTCTGGATAAAACAAGGTATTGATCGGTTTTTTCAAAATCAAATACGTTACAATATAGATAATGACTGACACGATAAAATATCCTTCAGCAAATCCCAATAAAAATTTTTTATGACAATCCTATTTAATTTTTAATAGTATGTATCTGATTTCTACAAAGTATTATATCTTAGCTAAAATAACCCCATACAGCTAGTCCTACAGCAGATATTCCTCCGACAACATACCCCGCAACCTTAATTCCCACCGGAACAGCAACAACTGCTGCAGGAACTACTCCTCCAGCAACTGTTGCTAATTCATTTTCTGTCATTGCTGTAAAACGACTATCATTTACTAAAATCTCCATTTTTGAATCTCCTTACTCTAATTCACTTTCACTTTAAATATTTCTTTTCTATTAATATAGTATGTCAATACCACTAACAGAATGCAGTTCTCCACTGATACCTTTTCTAAATTAAGTAGAGAATAAATTAATAATATACTGTAAGATATTAAAACAAATCCTACATATATATTTTTCAACATTATATTCATAAAACTCACCTAAAGTTTTATTTCAGATTTTTTCCAACGTGATAAAGTCCTGCTCCTAGCATAATAGCGCCCCCTGTTACAGAAAAACCTTTAAACGCAGCTACTCCAAATGCTACTACTAGCGGTGCAACTCCCCCATCCACTTCCATCAGCTCTTCTTCCGTAAGAGCTGCAAAGTTCTGTTCCATTTTGTCAAAGTTTGTCATTTTTTTCTCCTTTATTTTTATAGTTTTTTTGTTTGTGATTGTTAACCTTTAAACCATTTTAAAAGCCAAATTGGATAAATAACTGAAATCATTTTTTCTCTCCTTCCTTATCTTCTCACTTGTCTATTCGAGAAATCATTTTAAAATTAATGAATAAATTTATTTTATTTAAAATACAATTTGATAAACCATGGAAGTAAAATTGGTAAATACATTGATCAGACTCCTTTTCTTCTTACTTATCTATTCGATAAAATAATTTTAAAATAAACAACTAAGTCAAATTTATTTTAAAAACCACTTGATCAACCACGGATAAAGACCTGTCACATACATCAGTAATCCTCCTTTTTTGTTCTCATCTTTTTATTCGTAAACTCGACTATAAAACTTCAAAATCTTATCTTTTTTCGAGAAATAAAAAAACAACATGACTTGCATGTTGCTTTATGTTAGATTTTATCTTTAATGGCTTTTAATACATCTGCCACACTTTGGAGGTGGTCGATTTCTTCATCACTGATTTCGATTCCGAATTCATCCTCAATGGTTAGTACGAATTCCATCAAATCTACCGAATCAGCATCCAAATCATCCTTCAAGCTCAAGGCCTCTGTGACTACGAAGTCTTCCCCTTGACGTTCTTGGATAATGGTCACGACACGGTCAAAAATTTCTTTATCTGTCATATATATTATTCTCCTGAAAATTCACGCGCAGTTTGAGCAACTACGTCTGTTTCTAGCATGGTACGAATCTGACGAATCGTACTATACACAGCCTTGGCATCACTTGAGCCATGAGTCTTGACAACAGGCGCCTTAACGCCAAACAAGACCGCACCCCCAACATCTGAATAGTTGAGTTGCTTTTTCAATCCTCTAAGACTATCCTTAAGAAGAAGAGCACCTAATTTAGCTCGCAAACCGCCACCTGTGATAGCATTTTTAAGCAAGCCCATGATTCCCATGGCTGTTCCTTCGATGGATTTGAGCACAGCGTTTCCCGTGAAACCGTCTGCCACGACAACATCTGCAACACCCTCCATCAAATCACGCGCTTCCACATTACCAATAAAATTCAAACTCTCATCAGCTGCTAGCAAGTCATAAGTTTCCTTGCGGAGTGGATCCCCTTTACTACTCTCTGTCCCGTTATTAAGCAAACCAACTCGTGGTTTTGCAATTCCACGAACATTTTTGGCATAGAAAGAACCTAAGATGGCGTATTGATGTAAGTGATGGGCTGTGTTTTCTGCATTGGCACCGAGGTCCAGCATGTCAAAACCTTTCCCATCAACTGTTGGTAAGGTTGACATAAGCCCTGGACGATCGATATTTTTGATGCGACCAACGATGAAAAATCCTGCCGCTAACAAAGCACCTGTATTTCCTGCAGAGAGCACAGCATCAGCCTCACCGTCCTTGACAGCCTTAGCAGCCAATACCATACTGGCATTTTTCTTCTTACGGATGGCTTTTGTTGGTTCATCATCCGAATCAATTTTTTCATCTGTATGGATAATACTGACGCGTTCTGTAGCTGTTAGATATTGCTTGATTTTGCTTTCGTCTCCGTAAAGTTGAATCTCAATATCTGAAAAGTCAGCAAGGGCTTGATTGACACCCTCAACAATGGCTTGAGGTGCGTAATCGCCACCCATTGCATCTACTGCGATTTTTTTCATTTGTCTTCCTCTTTTAGTAATTGTCCCCAATCGGCTAGGGAATCAATAAATTTCTTTGATTTTAAGTGAATTCCGACGTACTCTTCATAAATTTGATCCATGAACTGACGCAATTCTTGCTTGATTTCAGACTTGAGAGAAATAGTCTCCAAAGTCTCAAAGTTGATAGCTTGAAATTGATTGAGCAGATAGGGAATGTTTGGATTCAGATGACAACGTTTCTCGTCCTCATGGTAATGATCAGGACATAAGCAAGCACCATATTTGAAAGAAAAATCAAAGGCCTGACCCACCCGATGGCAAAAAACACACTCATTAAAATTGAGGCTGATCCCAAACCGTGTCAAAATTTGAATTTCAAAAATATTGGTCAAGACCTGATAATCTAAACCCTCTTCCATCAGCTCTAAAGTCTTTTGTAAAAAAGCAAACAAGGGAGCATCCTGATGATTGTCCTGCAAACTCGCATCAGCCAAAGCTGCCACATAGGTCGCATAGGCCATGACAAAGAGATCACTATTGATTTTTGGGAAGGTCATCACCTCATGATAGTCTTCAATATAACTAAGTCCATCATCATTGATTCGCAAAAGAAAACGAGCCAGCACCAAAGGTTGAATAACTGGAGCCAGTTTGGACTGACCGGCATGTTTGACAAAAAACATCCGCTTGCCGACCTGCTCTGTAAAGATCTTGACTAGCTTGTCATCCTCACGAAAATTACGATTGTAGAGCACCAACCCCTGACTCGTAATAGACTGAATCATGCTTCTCTCATGTACTCCTCAAGACGTTTCATAGCTTCTCTTATGGTTTCCATGCTAGCTGCATAAGACAAGCGCACATAACCTTCTCCATATTGACCAAAAGCTGCACCAGGGATAAAGGCAACAGCCTTCTTGTGAGCAAAATCTTTTAGAAAAGCAAACGAATCTTGATTGTAGCCTGTTGGAATCTTAGCAAAGATATAAAAGGCACCGTCAGGTTTGATAATCTCAAAACCAAGATTAGTCATTTTCTCGATAATGTAATCCCGACGCTGGATGTATTCCTTCTTCATCGGCTCTGCATCATCTTTACCAGCTGTTAAGGCTTCTACTGCAGCATGTTGCGCCATAGTATTCGCAGCAGTTACCAAGTACTGGTGACTCTTGATTAACTGAGCTGTGAAGTTTGCTGGTGCGAAGATAAAGCCTAAACGCCAACCTGTCATAGCATGTGATTTGGATAGACCATTGATGATAATGGCCTGATCTCTCAGCATTGTTCCCAAAGATACATGATTTTCCCCTGTATAAGTTAATTCTGAGTAGACCTCATCACAGACAACGAAAACCTCATACTTACGTAAAACGTCTGCCAAGGCTTCCAACTGTTCGCGACTATAAGTAATTCCTGTAGGATTAGCTGGATAGTTGAGAATGACTGCCTTGAGCTTGTCACCCTGCTCCAGAATTGCCTTCTCCAGCATTTCAGGAGTCAAGACAAAACCATTTTCAGTCGTATCAATCTCGACAATCTCTGCGCCAACTAGATTAACAATTGGTTCATAACCAGGATAGGCAGGAGCTGGCAAGAGAACCTTGTCTCCCTCTTCTAAAATAGCTGTCAAAGTAGCTGATAGAGCCTCTGTCGCACCAATTGTGACCAAAATTTCATTTTCAGGATTATAGTCTAGCTGGTATTTTTCTCTTACAAAATCACTAGCTGCCTGGCGTAAAGTCATCAAACCACTCATCCCTGTATAGTAGGATTGGTTTTGGTCAATGGCTCGCTTAGCTGCCTCCTTGACATGGTCTGGAGTTGTAAAGTCAGGCTCTCCCAATGTCAGACGTAGAACCCCAGGAATCTCAGAAATAGCCTGGTCAAACTGACGAATCAAGGAAACTTGAATCTTATCTAATTGTTTATTAAATCGCTTGGTTAAGTCCATAGATACCCTCCTTGCTTAAAGAACATATGTCTATTATACTACAAAAGCTCTCTGACCGCAAAATCACACTAGCATAAGCAACTGATGTATGTTCATTTAAATTCATTACAACACTATGTTTTTAGAATACTCAATGAAAATCTCATGAGACTAGGAATCGAGGTGAAAACATAACTAAGGTTAGGTAAGCCGAAGATGACAACGTATTAGGAGATTTTCGACGAGTATTGAGGAGTTGCGTAAGGAAATAAATCGGATAGGAGTCAATATAAATCAGGTCACAAAAAAAGTAAACGAAGATAATCAGGCTAACCTAAATGAATTTAGTCAGATTCTTGAATTTCAGAAACACTTAAAAGATACAGTCAGACAATTTATTCAAAAACAAGAAAACCAAACAAAGGTACAGGACAGATGATTGTAATAAGAATTATTGTTGACATTCTATCTTATTTATCCTAAACGATAACTAAGGATAGAATGATGTCGGATGACTGGTAACAGTTTTCTCAAAGGTTGCTGATGATTCAGCTTCAGGTTTGGCACTACCTTCAGCTTTAGGCTGTAAAGAACCCGCTCCACCACTGGTTCTATTCGTTTCACTCTTGGATTATATTCAAGAGTTTTTTCTTGCAAAAAAAGTTCAAAAAATATATACTGGCTATACACGATATAGAACGGAGATATACCATGACTACATCACTTGTTAAGCAATATAATTTTAAAATCAATGAGTTAGCAATGGAACAAGCTAGAGCCATTATCAAGGAAAAAGGAATGACCATGACGGATGCTATCACTCTTTTTATAGAGCAGATTGTCCTCGAACAGGACTTGCCAATCAAGACTGCAGAAGATTTACACCGTGAACAGTTGATTGAGGAATTACAAGCTCAATCCGAACGAGCCTTAAGAGAATATGAAGCAGGAAAAGGGACTTCTCTAGACAGTATGAGGGCACGCTATGGCTTATAAAGTAATTATTTCTGATGAAGTGACCCAAGCTATTGACAGTATTCAGGATTACATCACTACTGTTCTTTTATCACCTCAGTCTGCTAAAAATACTGTGAGTAAAATTTTAGATGGCTTAAAAAGTTTAGAAGTCTTTCCTGAGGCTGGTTTTGACGCCGATGAAAAAATTGGTGTAAAGATTAACAGTAAGTACCCTACACGAGGAAAAATTATCGATCAGTATGTCTTACTCTACTTCATCGACCAAAAACGAAACACTGTTTTTTTATCTCACCTATTCCACACAAAAAGCGACTATGTCACTTTGCTACAAAATGGTACTAAAAAAAGCTCAACTGATTGAGACATCTTTCTTTATTTTATAAGCTCCAAAACCTTAATTTTTGGTACCGTCTTAGTTTAACAATACGCTGTATATAATATTTTACAACTACTTTTCCTTTAGAAACGTTGATTTAATAAGGGTTTAAATATTATAGAGTATACTTTTGTAATATATGGTTTTTGCTAATCTTCGTTACAGTTATTCTAGCACCATTATTGATTACTAGATCGGTAATGTCATTTCTGAGTGGATAGTCAGAAAGTGGCTAGACAAGCGCGACAAAAAAATATAACCTGAGTTTAGTTTTAATATAACTAGACAAAAAGAAATACCAGAGGTGGAGCTCTGGTATTTCTGTTTTTGCCAAGACTTCGTTACAGTTCTTGTACAGCTATTATCACATAAATTAGAGAAACTTATCAAATAATTATTAAGCTCTACTTTCTATTTACTTTTTTTCAATACAAGACTATAATAAGAAGTGCTTATTTCGGAGGTTTTTATGTCATTTCTATCAAAAAATGGGGCAGGACTTTTAGCCTGTCTTATCATTTCCATCATCTCTTGGACCTTAGGGAGCTTCTTGCCTGTTGTTGGGGCACCTGTCTTTGCCATCTTTATTGGCATGATTCTCCATCCCTTTCTCACTTCTTATAAACAACTGGATGCTGGTTTAACATACAGCTCCAAGAAATTGCTTCAGTATGCTGTTATCTTGCTTGGGTTTGGACTCAATATCTCTCAAATTTTTGCAGTAGGAAAATCTTCCCTTCCTGTCATTCTATCTACCATTTCTATAGCCTTGATTGTAGCTTATCTCTTCCAGCGCTTTTTTGACCTAGATACAAAGCTAGCTACCTTGATCGGTGTGGGTTCCTCCATCTGTGGAGGTTCTGCCATTGCAGCGACCGCTCCTGTCATCCATGCCAAGGAAAAAGAAGTCGCCCAAGCCATTTCCGTTATCTTTTTCTTCAATGTCTTAGCAGCGCTTATTTTTCCAACCCTAGGAACCTGGCTTCACCTATCAAACGAGGGCTTTTCTCTCTTTGCAGGTACTGCGGTCAACGATACGTCCTCTGTAACAGCCACTGCCAGCTCCTGGGATAGTCTTTACCACACAAACACTCTTGAATCTGCTACTATTGTCAAATTGACCCGTACCCTAGCTATTATCCCTATCACTCTCTTCCTCTCTTACTGGCAAAGTCGTCAACAAGGCAACAACCAAGGAGTAAAACTTAAAAAAATCTTCCCTGTTTTCATTCTCTACTTTATCCTAGCTTCCCTGCTAACGACCACCCTTACTTCCTTCGGTGTCAGCAGTAGCTTCTTTGCACCTCTCAAACAACTATCTAAATTCCTCATCATCATGGCCATGAGCGCTATCGGCCTCAAAACCAATCTCATTGCCATGATCAAATCCAGCGGTAAATCCATTCTTCTTGGTGCCTTCTGCTGGATTGCCATCATCCTGACTAGTCTGGGTATGCAAACGCTCATCGGTATTTTCTAATACTCTTCGAAAATCAAATTCAAACCACGTCAACGTCGCCTTGCCGTACTCAAGTACAGCCTGCGGCTAGTTTCCTAGTTTGCTCTTTGATTTTCATTGAGTATAACACAAAAGGTAGCCCGCAAGCTACCTTTTTATTGTTCAAGAATTAAGCGTGTATGTTCTCTCTTAATACAACGGTTCATCACGATATCATCGCAACCTCCAGAACGCAAGATTTCTTCCGCTTCTAGACTTTCAAGTCCTAGTTGCGCCCAGAAAATCTTAGCATCCGCCTTGAGAAAATCTCGTGCCACGTCTGGTAGAAACTCACTACGACGATAGACATTAACGATATCTACAGGGAAAGGAATCTCAGCCAGACTAGCATAAGCCTTTTCTCCCAAGATTTCCCCACCTGCAGCCTTAGGGTTTACTGGTATGATTTTATAGCCACGAGCCTGCATTTCCTTTGTCACTCGATTGCTAGTTGTTTCCTCACGGTCAGACAAGCCCACTACTGCTAGAGTTTTACTGGTTTCTAGATACTGACGGATCACGCCATCACTTGGATTGATAAATTCTTGAGTCATAAAAATCCTCCTTTTTCATCAGTATAGCATATTTTGAAAGGGTTTGCAGAAATTTACTATAAAATAAAAAATCCTCCTCAAATTAAACTATTTCATTTAATTTGAGGAGGATTCATAAAGATCTTATTTAAAGATTATTCTCTTGTTGATTTATATTTAAGTTCTTCACCATGTTGTTTGACAAAGTCACTCACCTCTGAGTCAGGAATTTGTCGCAGATAGAGATTGGCACGAATCGTATCATCTTCCTCACGACAAGTAGAAAGAACAAGATATTTATCCTTAGCTGATACCTTAACATTTGGTTTCTTAACCTCTGCCGTATCATAAATAATGCCTAGCTGTTTCTCGAAATCCTTATCATCATCAAAAGAAGTACGGTAAAAGGCTGTTTCTTCTGGCACAATAATCATGGCAACAGCTTCATAATAATACTTTCTCTCTGGAGTTTCAATGACAACATAAGGGTGTGCATCAAAATATTCTTGGCGACTGAAGTAATTTACATCTTTAAACATACGGTGGTCAACCACTTTACTACCACGAGCGTGACCAAATAACCAAGTCAATCGATCACTAAAGTCCTTCTTGTTATCGGCGTCCATAAAGACTGTCCCCATTAAGGGCTCGTTAACGCCATCAAAGCGCTTATCTAAATAAGTCGCATTATCCGTTGTTTGAACGACTGGTTCATCCAACTGTGTACCAGGAATATAGACATAACCAACTGTTTCAGAGTTTGTTGCGAGCAAGCCTTTAAATTTATTAGCAAGATATTCCTTTTCTTCATCACTAGCAGTATAAGTTTGTTCTGATTTTATCTTATCTCCACTTGGTGCTAAGAAACTTTTATAGATAAAAAAGCCTCCCAAAGCAACGACAGCTACTGCAACGATAGAAGCAATTATTTTAGTAATTGGTGATTTCTTTGTCGTAGAACGTCTACTCATCTTTTTCTCCCTCATTTTTTACCAAAAAAATCACTGAAACCAAGTTTCAGTGATTGGCTACTTTTTAAATAAAATTATTTAGCAGCGTGTGTTTTTGGAAGGGCTTTTTGACCTGCTTTAGCATTTGCGCCTGCTTTTTTAGCAGCTGCGTCTGCTTTTTTAGCTTGGTCTACAGCACCTGGTTTACCATCTTCTGGTTTAGTTGCAGCTTGGTCTGCTGCTGCTTGGGCAGCTGACGCAGCTGTACCTTGTGCTACTTGGTCATCAGTGATACGTTGTTCATTTGTACGGTTAGCTTCTACACCTGTTTCATCGTAGTAGTTTCCTTGTGCTTTTGCAGCTGCAATATAAGTTTTCTCATATTGTGCACGGTATTTATTTGTTAAAGCAGTAACTTCTGCACTCAAAGCTTTATCATAAGCTTTTTGAGCAGCGTCAACATTTGCTTGCAATTGTTCACGTGCTGCAGCTACATCTTGGCTGTTTCCACCTTGGAAGTGAACGTCAGATTCTTGAGGGTTAGTACCTTTATAATCTTTATCTACTGTTGGACCATAAACTGGTTTTCCGTTAACGATTGTTGCATCAGTTGAAGAAGCTGAGAAGTTTGCCAATGCACGTTTAGCTGCTTCAAGGTTAGAAGCATAATGAGATTTTGCTACATTTGCTTCTGCTTCTGCTTGGATGTCAGCTGCATGAGCTTCAATTAGTTTTTGAGCTTCATCTGCTGCATCACGCCAAGAAACATATTTCTTTTGGATCAATTGGTTAGAAGAATTAGGATTTTCTCCTTGTGCAAAAACTGGAGCTGCTGCTGAAAATACTGCAAGAGCTGCTACTGATGACAATAAAACTTTCTTCATGTTTTATCTCCTCTTAAATTTCTTTATTTAATTTATAAGGGCACGCCTTATTACCTCAAATTATATCACATATATTTAAGTTGTCAAGCTTTTTCTTAAACTATTTTTAAAATTTCTGGTAAAAAACGAGTAAAATTTATTATATTCTTAAAAAATAAGCAATATTCTCGAAAGATTAAGGAAAAAAATGGACTAAAAAACGAACAATTAGTGAAATTTTCACATTTTTCTGATCTAATTAAGAAAACTCCCAACAAGATCTATCACTTTGTTAGGAGTTTTGTCTGATCCAACGAATTCGTTAGATTTTTTTCTCAATACTAAATAATGGAGATAGAGGACGTTTTTCATGGATACGGATGATAGCATCTGCCAAGAGATGAGCGATAGAGATTTGCTCAATCTTATCAATCAAACGTTCTTCTGGTAGGTAGATAGTATCCAAAACAACCAATTTTTTAATAGCTGATTTTTGGATATTATCCATAGCAGGCCCTGAAAGAACTGGGTGCGTACAGCTTGCGTAAACTTCGACAGCACCAGCTTCAGCAAGAGCATCTGCTGCATGACAGATTGTACCAGCTGTATCGATCATATCGTCAATCAAGATACAAGTCTTACCTTCCACCTTACCAATGATATTCATCACTTCACTGGTATTCATCTTGTCTACGCTACGACGTTTGTCAATAATAGCAATTGGAGTTTTCAAAAACTCTGCCAATTTACGAGCACGAGTCACCCCACCATGGTCTGGGCTGACAACCACATAGTCAGAACCAACCATGCCACGACGCTCAAAATAATCCGCAATCAGAGGAGCTCCCATCAAATGATCCACAGGAATATCAAAGAATCCTTGAATCTGCGCAGCATGCAAGTCAATGGTCAATAAACGATCCACTCCAGCTACTTCAAGCATATTTGCGACAAGTTTTGAAGTGATTGGCTCACGCGCTCTCGCCTTTCTATCCTGACGTGCATAGCCATAGTAAGGCATAACAACGTTGACAGATTCTGCACTGGCACGTTTCAAAGCATCTACCATAATCAAAATTTCTAGCAGATTGTCATTTACAGGTGAGCTAGTTGATTGTAAGATAAAGACGTGTTTTCCACGGATTGATTCTTCGATATTAACTTGAATTTCTCCATCTGAAAATTGACGTACGGTTGATTTTCCCAACTCTATCCCAATCTCTTGCGCCACACGCTCTGCCAATTCTCTATTTGAAGAAAGGGCAAACAGCTTTAAATCAGAAAAAGACATGATTTCCTCCAGTATTTATGTATCACTTGTGTTTTTTCACAATATTTTCCAACTACCATTGTAGCGCTTTTTTCTTGATTTTTCAATAAAAAATAAGACAAGAGTGGACATTTATACCCTTGCCTTGTGCTCATTTATATTCCCTATATTCAAGCAAAAATGTGACAACTTAGACATTCTATCTCATAGGAAGATAGGAACTCACAAAGGAAAAGTTAGTATACCTCTCTCATACTACCTGTATCCACGTCATAAACAGCTCCTGAAATAACGACATCATCTGGAATCAGTGGAGACTCTCGAAGTAACTGCATATCCTCACGAACACTCTCCTCAACATCTTGAAAAGGGAGAAAATCTTGACCCGAGACATCAACTCCTAATTCTGTTTTTAAATGTTCTTGAAACTCTTCGTTTTGAAATGTCTGAGCACCACAGTCTGTATGATGAAGAACCACAATCTCTCTTGTTCCCATTTGTTGCTGGGAAATCACGAGTGAGCGAATCATATCATCTGTCACTCGACCGCCTGCATTCCGTAAAATATGAGCATCTCCAAGTGCTAGCCCCAAAGCTTGTGCAACGTGCAGACGTGAGTCCATACAAGTCACAATGGCTACTCTTGTTTTCGGCTTGATTGGCAGATTTAACTGCCCATGCAGGGCAACATAAGCCTGGTTGGCTTGCATAAACTGTTCAAAATACGACATGACAACACACTTTCTTACTTTTAAGGTAATTTGAAAACCAAATTATTTATCTTCTATCTTACCATCTTTTCTTTGTCTTGTCAGTTTTCAACTTCCATATAAAAAAACTAGAACAGAGACTTCTAGCATCTAGCTTGGATCCCTATCCTAGTTTTTATTGTTATGATTCTTTTTGGATATACTTGTTGAGAGAGCCTGCAAAGCTTTGAAGATTGAGACTTTGTACATAAACCTCACCAGTACCTCGGAAGGTATTTACCACTCCTTCGCCTGTACCAATAGATTGCCAGAAACCATTTTCTAAGTGGATATGATAGTCCAAAGATTGACTCCAAGCCACCACATGGGCATTGTCAATAGTTATTTCTTGGTTTTGAAGCTCAATTTTCTTAATCGAACCAAATGCATTTGCCAAAAGCGTTCCCTGACCTTGAGTAGTCATCACGAAAAGACCACCTTGACCCCCGAAAAGAGCCTTCCCAATAGACTGACGCTCCATTGTATAGAAGGCTGTACCATCAAGAGCTAGAAAGGCCCCATCATTCAATCGATACTGCTTTTCACCTAGCTCAAGAGCAATCACTTGACCAGGAGTATCTGGTGCTAGAGCAAGGTTGGCGTTATCAGACTCTGCAATAGCTTGAGTGATAAAGGTACTTTCACCAGAAACCATAGAACGTCCTACAGCTTTGACAAAACGCCCCAAACCAGAACCACTGGCATTAAGTTGGGTATTGAGGCTGACATTAGGTGTGTGGTAAACCATGCTACCGCGCTGGATAAAGACTGTTTCTCCTTGGTTGAGCGATAACTCTACCAAAGGAAATTGCATTTGACTATCCATAGAAAATTTCATCAGAAATTCCTCCTTGTTTTTAATAAATATTGGCTATAAAGTGTTTTGCAAACTAAAACTGAGTAAGACTATTAGGCAAATACTTTTTTCAAGACTTCTCCGATAGTCGTCACTCCAATCACCTGAATTTCCTTAGGTGGCTTAATACCTGTCAAGGAATTCTTAGGTACATAGATTTTTGTAAATCCAAGTTTAGCAGCTTCATTGATGCGTTGCTCGATACGATTTACACGCCGAATTTCTCCAGTCAAACCTAATTCTCCTACAAAACATTCCTGAGGATTGGTTGGCTTGTCCTTATAGCTCGAAGCTATAGCAACCGCAACTGCCAAATCAATAGCAGGCTCATCCAATTTGACACCACCAGCAGATTTGAGATAAGCATCCTGATTTTGGAGAAGCAAACCTGCCCGTTTCTCCAAAACAGCCATAATCAAGCTAGCACGATTAAAATCAAGGCCTGTTGTAGTCCTCTTGGCATTTCCAAACATAGTCGGTGTTACCAAGGCCTGAACCTCCGCAAGAATAGGACGGGTTCCTTCCATAGTCACCACGATAGACGAACCAGTTGCTCCATCTAAACGTTCTTCTAGGAAAACTTGACTCGGATTGAGTACCTCAACCAATCCGCCCGACTGCATCTCAAAAATCCCAATCTCATTTGTCGAACCAAAACGGTTCTTGACCGCTCTTAGAATCCGGAAGGTATGGTGGCGCTCCCCTTCAAAGTAAAGCACCGTATCCACCATATGCTCCAACATCCGAGGCCCAGCCAAGGTTCCTTCCTTGGTCACATGCCCGACAATAAAGATGGCAATGTTATTAGTCTTAGCCAACTGCATGAGTTCTGCAGTCACCTCACGCACCTGAGACACAGATCCTTGCACTCCTGAAATCTCAGGAGACATGATGGTCTGGATAGAGTCGATGATGAGGAAGTCTGGTTGGATGCGCTCCACCTCTGCGCGAACACTCTGCATATTGGTCTCTGCATAGAGATAAAATTCGCTATCAATATCACCTAAACGCTCTGCACGGAGTTTGATTTGCTGGGCAGACTCCTCCCCACTGACATAGAGAACTGTCCCCACTTGAGACAGCTGGGTTGAGACTTGTAAGAGCAGAGTTGATTTCCCAATCCCAGGATCCCCACCGATAAGGACAAGACTTCCTGGTACCACACCTCCACCAAGAACTCGGTTAAACTCCTCCATCTCTGTCTTGGTTCTATTGACATTGATGGAGGTCACTTCAGCCAGTTTCATAGGCTTGGTTTTCTCCCCTGTCAAGGACACACGCGCATTCTTGACCTCTGCAACCTCAACTTCCTCAACAAAAGAAGACCAAGACCCACAGTTTGGACAACGCCCCAGATATTTAGGGGAATTATACCCACAATTTTGACATACAAATGTAGCTTTTTTCTTTGCGATGATAAACCTCTTTCTATATCCCTAACTCACACTCAATTACTTGGCAAAAATCAATCTTCTCATCTGGTACAAATTGGCGCATGAGCATTCGATGGGCTACAACTACCACAGTTTGATGTTCCCGATACTTAGCCATGCATTCTAGAAAACGAGACTTCATCTCTACAGCTGTCTCATATTGAACAGGAGAATTTGGGAGCAACTCCCCCTTGTTTTCTAAAAACAGACGTCTAGCTGTTTCAAAGTTCTCTATACCTGTTTCATAAACCTGCCATTCATGCAATAATGGCTCTACCCTCAAAGGAAGGCCAGTAGCACAGGATACATAAAAAGCCGTTTCTAAAGCTCGCGTCACTGCAGAAGACACCAGGATATCAGCTGAGCCAAACAAACGATTTTTGCAAAGTTCCTGAGCTTGTTGTCTTCCTTTCTCAGATAAGGGTGCCAAATCTATCCCAAATCCAGTATAGGAACGCTCCTCTAACTCACGGTAATTTGGCTCCCCGTGACGGATAAAAATAATCTTCATATTAAGATCCCCATAAAACTATCCAATCTTGATTCCGCAATCTTGCCACTGCTTCAGTGTTTTAGAGAATTTCTTCTGGTTGGCAACTCCGACAGCAGACAAATCGACAGAAACCTGATAATTCTCCTTGGTAGCTGCCAAAACGGAAGCCTTAACACAGCCATTGCCATCTATCCCTATAAATTCTATGCTTTTAGCACCGTTTTCCTCTAAAAAATCTTTTAAATCTGGATTAGTAAAGCAAGAAGCCCGACGCTTCTCAAAGATACGAGAAGATACAAGCAGCAAGCCGGTCGCAAATTTCTTCTTTCTGTCTTTTCTCACCCGTCAAGGACACACGCGCATTTTTGACCTCGGCAACCTCAACCTCTTCTACAAAGGAAGACCAAGACCCACAGTTAGGACATCGTCCCAGATATTTAAGGGAATTATACCCACAATTTTGACATACAAATGTCGCTTTTTTCTTTGCGATAATAAACCTCTTTCTATATCTCTATCTCACATTCAATCACTTGGCAAAAATCAATCTTCTCGTCTGGCACAAATTGACGCATGAGCATTCCGTGAGTTACAATGATAATAGTTTTATAATTTTTATATTTTTCCAAAGCACTTAAAAAACGATGACGCATCTCTAGATCAGTTTCATAGCGATAAGGAGAATCTTCAGATAACCCCCCTTGATGTTTTAGATAATATTCATGAGCTACCAATACACTAGTTAAATCAGAGTTAGTGCCATCTAAGTCTGGACGCCACTCATGAAAAAACGGCTCCACAAATAAGTCCAATCCTGTTTCAACCGCTATATAATGTGCTGTTTCTAAAGCCCTCGTCACAGACGATGAAATAATAATCTCTGCCTTTCCAAAACATGCAGTTTTAGCAACTTCTTTTGCCAGACTGCGACCTTTTCCTGTCAATGGTGCTAAATCACGACCAAAACCACTATAGAGTCGCGGATTTTCAAGTTTATCAAGCATACTATAATCTGGTTCCCCGTGACGTACAAAGATAATCTTCATCTTAGTGCCCAGTCGATCCAAATCCACCAGTCCGCACCCCCTCTGCCTCATCTCCATCTGCGATTAAAAATGGTGCAAAGACAGCCTGAACCACACGTTCCCCAACTTCAAGAACAACCTCTTGGTCTGTGATATTCTTCATCTGCGCAAAAATATGCCCTTCATTTCCAGGATTTCCATAATAATCCCCATCAATAACCCCAACTGAGTTAATTAAAACCAAGCCCTTCTTACGAGGATTAGAAGAACGATCATAAAGATAGAGTACCTCCGTCGGCTGCATATAGGCCTTGACCCCAGTTGGGACGAGGACGATTTCTCCTGGTGCAATGACTGTACGCTCCGCAACCTTTAAATCATAACCAGCCGCATGCGCTGTCTCACGCTTTGGTAGCAAATTTTCATCTGTAAAACTAGAAACTAATTCAAAACCACGAATTTTCATATTTCCCTCTTTTTAATCTTTTATTCTAGGCTATTTTATCTTATTTATTCGAAAAAAGCACGAAAAATCTTCTATATAAAATAAAGAAAAATGTCCTATCAAAAAGCAAATAATAAAATCATACAAAAAAATTTAAAGATATTTCAAATGTCCCTTATTTTCCCTTTTATTAACAAACTCATTCCTATTTCGCCATACTTGAACTATTTTCTTTAAAGCACAAAAAAAGAGCACACAATTCACATCGCTTAGGGCTGCTGGATTCCTCCCCTGACCCGCTTCACGCAGAACTGTTGCTCCATTAGTCATTATACCACATTCTCTAAGATTTTAAAAGAGAAATTATTTTTTCCGTCGATTTCTGAAAAATTCCTGCATAATGCCTGCACATTCACTCTCTAAAATCCCTGTTTCAACCTCTACACGATGATTAAGACGCTCATCTGTCAAGATATCATACAGACTTCCAGCTGCACCAAATTTCTGATTTTTAGCCCCATAAACTACCTTAGGGATACGAGCAAGCCCAATCGCCCCGCTACACATAACACAAGGCTCAATGGTCACAAAAAGTGTGCAATCCAACAAACGCCAGCTCTCTTCCCTCAGATTCGCATTCTCGATGGCCATAATTTCCGCATGCATGACCGCACGTTGCAACTCCTCACGCGCATTGTGCCCCCGACCAATGATTTCTCCATCCTTGACAATCACACAACCAATTGGGATTTCATCATGCTCTAAAGCAATTTCCGCCTCCTTTAAGGCCTCTCTCATAAATGCTTCTTTTTCTTCAACTGTATAATCCATAGCTTCTCTCTTTTCTCGCCTATCAATTCTATCATTATAGCATGTTTTCCTAGACAAAAAAAGAGCTCTATAATATTTGCAGTAACTAACTTCAGATATTATTCAATCTCTGTTTGGTAGAAATAATGTTTTAAAAAGAGTATAATAGTAGCAAAATTGAGAGAAACATTAGAAATCATGAACTGAAAGTAATGGAGACAACTGATACGGAATGTCCAAATCTGTTGAAACATTTTTAACTATAAGTCTCCAAGAGATGATTATCCTGAGATTTAAATAATAAACAAGATGAAAGAGTAAATAATGAAATTAGAATTTTTACAGGATGAACCAAAACTTACCTTGATGTTTCCATATAAAGATACATTTAATAGAGTAGGGGGAACATCCATAATATCTATATCTGTTATGATTCTCTGGATTCTGAAGCGTCTAATGACTTACAATACTGATTTTGCAGACAAGATTGTTATGGCGGTAGCGCTGATTTATGTGCCCCTCCTTATATGGTTTATGAGCTATTCTCTCTTCATAAATGGAGTAAAATTAGAAGTTTATAAAAACAATATTGTTCAGTATTATACCTATAGCAATAGAGGCCACAGCGTATTACATTATCAATTTGGACTTCAAGATATTGAACAACTAACCATTAAAAGGCGTCCCTTTAACTGTGTAAAGTTAACCATAAAAATTAAAAATCCTATTTGTGTGGCATTACATGAGAAAAAAATAAATAAGCTAAAAAGTGTCAGTATCATCACAGATAAACTAAAGGCAGATGCTTTTATGCATGAAATGAAGCTATTTCAAAGTGATAAATCAGGCAATCAATTTATCAAGTAAGCTGATTCAGAAAAAATTCAAGTTTGTCTAACTTACAAATTCTCAAGAAAATAGTTCACTGAAGAGGCTGGGATCAGAAATCCCAACCTCATTTTTTCTTAGTTATGCACCTTTGATGTGATGGCAAATTGAACGATTTGTTGGTATTTGAGAATTCAAAAAGCTTCTTTTACCAAAACTTCTTTTCTCAATTCACAACTTTAACCAATTTACCCAAATGTTGAAAACTCGTAGATTTGGGGCTACCAAATCAAGACTTAATCTAGAGACTTAATGCCCACTGTTTTTTTCTTCATATGATACTTTCAAGAAGACACCCAGATAGGACTTAAAAAATGACAAAAAAAGCCACCGAATGCGGTGACTTTATAGGGAGATTATTATGAAAAAGAAAAGTTTAGGATATTTGTTACAACAAGTTAGGAGGTCTTCTTGTAACTGTCTATAGTATACCCGACCTATCTTAAACAAATCTTAAAAATCTCTTAGGACCAAACACTTTCTAAAATATTTGTTTGTTCACGACCAGGACCTACTGAGAAAGTAGAGATACGAACGCCAACCAATTCGCTAACACGACGAACATAGTTACGTGCATTTTCAGGAAGATCTTCCAAAGTACGTACTCCAGTGATATCTTCTGACCAACCTGGTAATTCTTCATAAATAGGTTTACAACGTTTCAATTGTTCAAGACTAGCTGGATAGTAGTCAATGCGTTGACCGTCAAGATCATAAGCAACACAGATTTTAACTGTATCCAAACCACTCAAAACATCGATAGAGTTCAAAGAAAGATTGGTAATACCAGATACACGGCGACTATGACGCATAACCACTGAATCAAACCAACCTACACGACGTGGACGACCTGTTGTAGTACCATACTCATGACCTACTTCACGAATGCGTTCTCCCACTTCATCAAACAATTCAGTTGGGAATGGACCATCACCAACACGACTTGTGTAAGCTTTACATACACCTACAACCTTGTCAATCTTGCTTGGACCAACACCAGAACCAATTGTCACACCACCAGCAACAGGGTTTGAAGAAGTAACAAACGGATAAGTTCCTTGGTCAATATCTAACATGACCCCTTGTGCACCTTCAAAAAGAACACGTTTGCCATTATCAAGTGCATCATTCAAGATAACAGAAGTATCTGTTACATATTGCTTGATTTGTTGGCCATACTCATAATATTCTTCAAAAATATCATCAAATGAAATAGGTTCGCTATCATACAATTTTACAAATTGACGATTTTTCTCAGCAAGATTGCGTTCTAAACGTTCACGGAAAATCTCTTTATCCAAAAGATCTGCAATACGGATTCCAACACGAGCAGCCTTATCCATATAAGCTGGTCCGATACCCTTGATAGTAGTACCAATTTTATTTTCACCCTTAGCTTCTTCTTGCAGACGGTCTAACTCGATGTGGTACGGCAAAATAACATGCGCACGATCAGAAATACGTAGATTATCTGTTGTAACACCTTCATCATGAAGATAGCTCAACTCTTTCACAAGTGACTTAGGATTTACAACCATCCCATTCCCAATGACAGAAATTTTTTCAGGGAAGAAAATTCCAGAAGGAATCAAGTGCAACTTAAATTTCTTTCCATCAATCACAATTGTGTGACCAGCATTATCACCACCTTGGTAACGTGCAATCACTTCTGCATTAGCTGAGAGGAAGTCTGTAATCTTCCCTTTACCTTCATCACCCCACTGGGTACCTACAACAACAACTGAAGTCATAATCTTGTCTGAGCCCTTAGGCTCTTCCTTTCTCACATACATGGCAGGAATCTCACCTGCAATTATATCTTACAATTTATTATAATAAAGATTCTCAATTTTTTCAAGACCAAAGACCAGAAACATTAGGGAATTAGAGAAAATTAGAAAATTAATATTAAAAAAATATTGTAAATTTATATTATGAAAAGAAAAAACTATAAAATTGTTCGGAAATATGAAAATTATAAATTATCCCCCAACCCAGTCATTTGAAATCAATAGCTGTTCAATGTACAAACGGTAGCAAGCTCTATAGTGGTAAGAAAATAAAGGATGCATAATATCAAGCTTATAGCGAACTAAATAATAGAGTAAAAATCGAAGATGAAAAACTTCCCATTCTAAATCATTATCTACTAAATAACTATATTCTTTTTCAATAACATCATAAAAATCAAGATATTGTTCATAAATCTGTTCAATCATTTTATTTGACTCCATTTCTATTGATAAAATGAGTATAACAAAAAAATAGAAGAACCTGGGAAGATACTTCTATCATGTACTATAATGAATATCCAAATAAATAACAGATAAAAAAATTAACAAATCAGGTGGACAATCCTACATTTCAAAAAAAGATCTAAAATTTCTGTAATGAAAAAAATACTGTAGGAATTATGCTAGTATACTTTATAATTCCAATTTGTAAAATTAAACTAGACAGAAAAAGCCATTTTTGTTAGGCTCAGATAAACTACCACATTTGTCTGATAGGAACTAACATAAATAACCTATATACATCTTACCACAAACGAATTTGTAATGATAAAGGCTTACTTTCAAGAAAACATAAAAGTTTTAGATATTGTGAACTCACTAGGAAGATCAAAACAGACAATCTACAATGTCATCAACTATCTGAAAGAGGGGTTCTCTGCTTATGATTACTATAAGCGATATAAAGTCAATAAGAATAGCTGTGGCAGGTATAAAACAAGTCTTTCGCAAGCAGAAAAAACTTTATTCAAACTCATTTAGATCTAAGCTGGAGCCTTGATATCATTAAGGGAGCTCATCCAGATAGGATTTCTTGTTCTATGAGAACTCTCTATCGACTAGCAGACCGCGGTATTTTTAAGAAAGAGGACCTCCATAAAACCAAATGATCATAGCGAAAAACAAGGAAAACAAGCGTTTCGTAGAGATTTACGTGAGAGAGCAGACAGTTATCCTGATTTTAAGACGGAATTCGGTCATCTAGAAGGGGATACAATTGTGGGAGAAAAACACAAAAGTGCAGTTATTACCTTAGTAGAACGCTGCTCAAAACCATCATCGCACTGAAAACCAATGGACGGAAAGCAAGTGATATTGAGGCTTCTATTAATCAATGGTCATCTCAAGTCCCTAGGCACCCTTTTAAGTCTATAACTTTTGATTGTGGGAAAGAATTTTCTAATTGGAAATCTATTTCCAATGCGCATGACATTGATATTTTCTTTGCGGGTCCAGACTGTCCTGGTCAACGGGGGCTCAATGAACATTCTAATGGCTTATTAAGAAAAAATGGAAAACCGAAACAAACGGATTTTACTAATATTTCTGAACATTATTTATCAGCTATCGCTGATAAAAGAAATAGAATGCCTAGAAAGTCTTTTAAGACCTATTAAAAGGAATAAAAATTACTTAAAATAAAACACTCAAATCTAACAAACTTATAAAAGATATTAAATATTAATAAAAAGCAAAATTAAAAAGGATCAAGATGACCCCTGAAAGATAAAAAAAGACGTTCCTCGGAACGTCTATATACTCCGCCAGTAGGACTCGAACCTACGACATCATGATTAACAGTCATGCGCTACTACCAACTGAGCTATGGCGGATTAAAGCTAAGCGACTTCCATATCTCACAGGGGGCAACCCCCAACTACTTCCGGCGTTC
>OCLG01000056.1_pt1 | contig 70332 bp, 74 predicted proteins | sample 1548111 | NCBI WGS metagenome assembly OCLG01 (sample SAMN05301508, study PRJEB22388) | human oral metagenome | isolation source: Infant 2 DOL 28 oral | host: Homo sapiens | place: USA: Pittsburgh, Magee-Womens Hospital of UPMC | collected 2013/2014 | reverse complement strand
ACTATATTGATTACTACAACAACAAACGAATTAAGGTAAAACTAAAAGGACTTAGTCCTGTACAATACAGAATTAAATCCTTTGCTTAAATTAATTGTCTAACTTTTTGGGGTCAGTACAAAATCCCGGCCTCTTTTTATTTGCTTGAAAAATAGGATTGAGTACGGAGACGTTGAAGGAGTGGTCGTCCGATAAAACTAATGGCAAGGATTTTTGCAAGATCAGGAATGATAAAGGGAAGCACACCGACAGCGAGAGCCTTGTCAATAGGCATACCAGCAAGGAAGTGGAGGCTGAGAATACCACCGACAAAGACAAGGGAATCCCCTAAGAGATTGGCTAGGAAAATACGTACAACACTGCTATTCGTATGAGTCAGATAGGAAGCAAGTCCAGCATAGACAAGGTCAAACCATAGATAACCAGCACTTGGCCCAATTAAAACGTGGAAACCAGCTCCTCCACTAGCAAAGACAGGAAGACCAATGGCACCTAGTAAGAGGTAAAGTCCTACAGAAAGGACAGCTTCCCTAGGTCGAAAAACAGTAGCGATGAGTCCGATAGCAAAGTTTTGCAGAGTAAATGGTACAGGTCCAATTGGGATACTGATTTGGGCTAATACTGCAATCAGAGCAGCCCCAATAGCAGGAATAGCGTAAATGTGTGCTTTTTTCATAATAGTTAACCTCTTTTGTAATTTATAGTAACTATTATACTTTAAGAAACATATTTGTCAACCTATTTTTAAAACAAAGGTTACAAATTTGTAACGGCCGATTGATACAAAAAAGTCGGCTAGGATTTTTTTCAGAACACAGATTACCCTTATGGAGCTTGGCTACCATATGGTGAATAAATACTTAGGAATCCTGATGGGATGCTATTTTTAAGTGTTTTATAATTTTCTCTAATAAAATAAAAAGATTGAAGAAAATGGTCCTAAATAGACTTTTTCTTCAATCTGAATGACAGAGATGATCTCATTTAAAATTGTTAACGCATGGTCACAAATTCTTCCGATCCTGTTGGATGGATAGCAACTGTAGCGTCAAAATCAGTTTTTGTAGCGCCCATCTTGATTGCTACTGCAAAACCTTGAATCATTTCATCGACGCCGTATCCGATACCATGAAGGCCAACAACCTTTTCATCTGCACCTGCTGTAACTAGCTTGAAGCGAGCTTCTTGACGGTGACTAGTAACTGCAGAATACATAGAAGCAAATTTTGAAGTATAGACTTTAATGTTTTCTTGTCCATACTCTTTAATGGCTTCTTCTTCAGTCAGACCGACAGTTCCGATAGCTGGGTGTGAGAAGACAACAGTTGGAATAGTAGTGTAGTCCATTTTGGCATTGGTTTTACCGTTGAAAAGTCTTTCGGATAGGGTACGTCCAGCTTTGATAGCAACAGGAGTCAGTTCTTTTTCACCTGTCACATCGCCAAGAGCGTAGATACCATCAACGACAGTGTTTTGGTATTCGTCAACTTGGATGAAACCACGTTCATTGAGAGTAACGCCTGCCTTTTCTAGCTGGAGTCCTTCAACGTTTGGACGGCGGCCAGTTGCCCAGATAACTTGACTAGCAGTATGAGTACTACCATCTTCGAAATGAATGGTAATGCCTTGTTCAGTTTCTTCAAGTTTAGCAGGAACCTTATGGGTGTGGAGGTTTAATCCAGTATTTTCCATTTCTTGAACTAGACTCTCAACAATGTAACTATCAAATCCACGAAGTGGACGATCACGACGGACGAATAAATCTGTCTGCACACCAAGGGTATGGAGCACGCCAGCTAATTCGACAGCAATGTAACCTGCCCCAAGAATGGCTACAGATTCAGGCAACTCTTCCCAAGCAAAGACATCATCAGAACTACCACCTAGTTCAGCACCAGGAATGGCAGGAATATGAGGATGTGCCCCAGTTGCAATCACGATGTGCTTAGCACGGATCAACTCACCATTGACACTGACTGTATGAGCGTCAACGAACTCGGCGCGTCCTTCAATCAAATCAACTCCGTTACGCTTAAAGCTTCCACCATAAGAAGAGCGAGCACGATCAATATAGGCTTCACGATTTTTACGAAGCGTTGCATAATCAAATTCATTACCAGTACTTGTAAAACCATAGTCAGGTCCATATTTGTGGATGCCCTCTGCGATTTGAGCTCCATACCACATGATTTTCTTAGGAACGCAGCCAATATTGACACAGGTTCCACCTAATTTCTTTTCTTCAATAACTGCTGCTTTAGCACCGTGTTCGCCAGCACGGTTCATGGTAGCAATACCTCCGCTACCTCCTCCAATGGCGATAATATCATATTCTCTCATAGAAAGCTCCTTTACTTGTTTTCTAGTCATATTCTATCTTTTTTTAGAGGTCAATGCAAAAATCTGCTACGCTTAAAATTTTTAAGAAAATGCTTGCAAAAATAAAAAAGAAAGTGTATTATATAACTAATACAACAATAAAAGATTTTAGCAAATGTTTTTGGATAATGAGAAATCAATTGTCCATTTTTAGGATGTGTGCTATAATCTTAACATATATATTTATAAAAGGGGTATTGCTATGAAAAGAAAGTCAAAAGCTAAGAAGTGGCCTTTATTTACTGCTATTGGAGTTGCATCAGTACTTGTAGTGGGAGCAGCAGCTGTTCTTCTATTGAGACAACCAAATCAAGCTACAGCAAAAGATGAAACTGCTAAGATTGTCCTTGCCAAAGAGGGGTCTGTGGCATCTTCAGTTCTTTTATCTGGTACAGTAACTGCTCAGAATGAACAATACATCTATTATGATGCAAGCAAGGGTGACTTGGATGAGGTCTTGGTTTCTGTTGGTGATCAGGTCAGCGAAGGACAGGCTCTCGTCAAGTATAGTAGCACAGAAGCCCAGGCTGCCTATGATGCTGCTAGTCGTGCTGTTGCTAAAGCTGACCGTCATATCAATGAACTGAATGAGTCTCGAAATACCGCCGCAGCAACACCTAGCCTTCCGCAAGCAGGTCTAGAAGGAGCAACTGGACAAGCGCCAGCTCAGTCATCCGGTTCTGCTACAGCTGCTATTGATTCTCAAATCAGCGATGCTCGTGATGTGCGTGCAGATGCAGAAGCGCAACTCGAAAAAGCTCAAGCCCAGTTGAATGCAGCTACGGTTTTGAGTACGGTAGAAGGAACAGTTGTAGAAGTAAATCGTAACGTTTCAAAATCTCCAACAGGAAATAGTCAAGTTTTGATTCATATTGTAAGTAACGATAACTTGCAGGTCAAGGGAGAGCTTTCTGAATACAACCTTGCAAATCTCTCTGTCGGCCAAGAAGTCACTTTCACTTCCAAGGTTTACCCAGATAAGACCTGGACTGGTAAGATCAGCTACATTTCTAATTATCCAAAAAATAACAGTGAAGCAAGCAGTAGCTTAGCTGGTTCAAACACAGGTTCTAAATACCCATATACAGTCGATATAACTAGTGAAATCGGTGACTTGAAACAGGGCTTTACAGTCAGTGTCGAAGTGAAAAGCACTAGTAAAGCATTGATAGTTCCAATCTCGAGCGTAGTCATGGAAGAAGATAAAAACTATGTCTGGATTCTTGATGAAAATCAAAAGGCCAAAAAAGTTGAAGTTGGATTGGGCAATGCAGATGCAGAAAACCAAGAAATCACATCTGGTCTGACAGATGGAGCAAAAGTCATCAGTAATCCGACAGCTTCCTTGCAAGAAGGAAAAGAGGTGAAGACTGATGAAGCAACTAATTAGCCTCAAAAATATCTGCCGTAGTTATCGAAATGGTGATCAAGAGCTTCAAGTCCTTAAAAACATTAACCTTGAAGTTCACGAGGGAGAATTTGTGGCAATCATGGGACCATCTGGTTCTGGTAAGTCCACCCTCATGAATACCATTGGTATGTTGGATACCCCTTCAAGTGGGCAGTATTTTCTAGATGGAAAAGAAGTAGCTGGTTTGGGTGAAAAACAATTAGCCAAGGTTCGAAATCAGGAAATCGGCTTCGTCTTTCAACAATTCTTTCTCTTGTCAAAGCTTAATGCTCTTCAAAACGTAGAATTGCCCTTGATTTATGCTGGAGTTTCAGCTTCAAAACGTCGCAAATTAGCAGAAGAATATCTGGAAAAGGTTGAACTGACCGAGCGTAGCCATCATTTACCTTCGGAGTTGTCAGGTGGTCAGAAGCAAAGGGTTGCCATTGCGCGTGCATTGGTCAACAATCCTTCAATCATCTTGGCAGATGAGCCTACTGGAGCTTTGGATACTAAAACTGGAAATCAGATCATGCAACTCTTAGTTGAACTAAATAAAGAAGGCAAAACCATCATTATGGTTACGCATGAGCCTGAAATCGCTGCTTACGCTAAGCGTCAGATTGTCATTCGTGATGGCGTCATTTCATCTGATAGTGGTCTCGTAGAAAAGGAGGAAAACTAAGATGCAGAATCTGAAATTTGCCTTTTCATCCATTATGGCCCACAAGATGCGTTCCTTCCTGACCATGATTGGTATTATCATCGGTGTTTCCTCAGTTGTTGTGATCATGGCCTTAGGTGACTCTATGTCTCGTCAGGTCAATAAAAATATGACCAAGTCCCAGAAAGACATTCATGTCTTTTTCTCACCTACCAAGAGTAAGGACGGTTCCTTTACCCAGAAGCAGTCTGCTCTAACTCTGTCTGGTAAAGAGGAAGATGTTTTTGTTGAACCACCAAAACCACAAGAAGCTTGGGTTAAGGAAGCTGCTAAGCTCAAGGGAGTGGATAGTTACTATGTGACCAACTCAGCCAATGTGACCTTGACCTATAAGGATAAAAAGGTGGAACACGCTAACATGACGGGTGGGAATGTCACATATATGGATGCGGTCGAAAATGAAGTCATTGCAGGTCGAAGTCTTAGAGCACAAGATTATAAAGATTTTGCAAACGTGATTATTTTAGATGAAGAACTTGCCAATAGCCTTTTTGGTTCAGCACAAGAAGCTCTCAATCAGATTGTTGAAGTAAATGAAATCAGTTACCGTGTTATTGGTGTTTATGCAAGTAAAGAAGCTAAGGCTGTAAAATCCTTTGGAGTCGGAGGACTACCAATTACGACCAATATTTCTCTTGCAGCTAATTTTAACACAGACGAGATTTCAAATATTGTCTTCCGTGTCAATGATACTAGCTTAACCCAGACTTTGGGACCAGAGTTGGCAAGAAGAATGACAGAGATTGCAGGTCTTCAACAAGGGGAATATCAAGTTGCAGATGCGTCTGCAGCCTTCCAAGAAGTTCAACAACTCTTTGGCTTCATAACAACGATTATTAGTGCCATTGCAGGGATTTCCCTTTTTGTCGGTGGTACTGGTGTTATGAATATCATGCTCGTTTCAGTGACAGAGCGTACTCGTGAGATTGGTCTACGTAAAGCACTAGGAGCAACACGGGCTAATATTCTGGTTCAGTTTTTGATTGAATCCATGATTTTAACCTTGTTAGGAGGGGTCATCGGTCTTGTGCTGGCTGCAGGGGTGACTATGCTTGCAGGTGTCCTTCTTCAAAACATGATTGCAGGAATCGAAGTTGGCGTATCCATCCCAATCGCTCTCTTTAGTTTAGCTGTCTCAGCTGGCATCGGTATGATATTCGGTGTTCTACCAGCCAATAAGGCTTCTAAACTGGATCCGATTGAAGCACTTCGATATGAATAAGATAATCAACAGGAAAAACAAGATGGACATTAGTCTGTCTTGTTTTTGTATGGATTTCCTTATCGAAAATCATCAAAATATGATATAATGAAGTGTTAGAAAAACAGGTTTCATTTGCCTGGAAAGGAAATATTATGTCTGAAAAGAATTTTTATATTACAACACCGATTTACTATCCATCTGGTAAACTTCATATCGGTTCTGCCTACACTACCATCGCTTGTGATGTCTTAGCTCGCTACAAACGCCTTATGGGCTACGATGTCTTTTATTTGACAGGTTTGGATGAGCATGGTCAAAAGATTCAACAAAAAGCAGAAGAAGCTGGCATCACACCACAAGCCTATGTTGACGGGATGGCAGTTGGAGTTAAAGAACTCTGGAAATTGCTTGATATCTCATACGATAAATTCATCCGTACCACAGATGACTACCATGAAAAAGTAGTGGCTCAAGTTTTTGAACGCTTGCTTGCTCAAGATGATATTTACTTGGGTGAATACTCTGGTTGGTATTCAGTTTCAGATGAGGAATTCTTTACAGAAAGTCAACTTGCGGAAGTTTTCCGTGACGAATCTGGAAATGTAACTGGTGGTATCGCTCCATCAGGCCACGAAGTGGAATGGGTTTCAGAAGAGTCTTACTTCCTTCGCCTCAGCAAATACCAAGACCGCTTGGTCGAATTTTTCAAATCACATCCTGACTTCATTACTCCTGATGGCCGTCTCAATGAAATGCTACGTAACTTCATTGAGCCAGGTTTGGAAGACTTGGCGGTTTCTCGTACAACCTTTACCTGGGGTGTACAAGTCCCATCAAATCCAAAACACGTGGTTTACGTTTGGATGGATGCCCTTCTCAACTACGTGACGGCTCTTGGTTATGAACAAGATGAGCATGGTAACTTTGACAAGTTCTGGAACGGAACTGTCTTCCACATGGTTGGGAAAGACATCCTTCGTTTCCACTCGATTTACTGGCCAATCCTTCTTATGATGTTGGATGTTAAATTACCTGACCGCTTGATTGCCCATGGTTGGTTTGTCATGAAAGACGGTAAGATGTCTAAGTCTAAAGGGAATGTCGTTTATCCTGAAATGTTAGTAGAGCGCTATGGTCTCGATCCACTTCGTTACTACCTCATGCGTAGCCTTCCTGTTGGTTCAGACGGAACCTTTACTCCAGAAGACTATGTAGGGCGTATCAACTATGAATTGGCAAACGACCTTGGGAACCTCCTCAACCGTACGGTTTCAATGATTAACAAGTACTTTGATGGTCAAATCCCTGCCTATGTAGAAGGTGTAACAGACTTTGACAATGAACTTGCTCAAGTGGCAGAACAATCAATCGCTGACTACAATACCTACATGGAAGCAGTTGACTATCCACGTGCACTTGAAGCAGTCTGGACTCTTATCTCACGTACCAATAAATACATCGATGAGACAGCTCCATGGGTACTGGCTAAGGACGAAGCGCACCGTGACCAATTGGCAAGTGTTATGAGCCATTTGGCAGCTAGCCTTCGTGTCGTAGCTCACTTGATTGAGCCATTTATGATGGAAACTAGTCGTGCAGTCTTGACTCAACTTGGTCTAGCAGAAGTTACTAGCCTTGAAAACTTGAGCCTGGCAGATTTCCCTGCTGGTGTGACTGTTGTTGCCAAAGGAACACCAATCTTTCCACGCCTCGATATGGAAGAAGAAATCGCCTATATCAAGGAACAAATGGAAGGCAACAAACCAGCCGTCGAAAAAGAATGGAATCCAGATGAAGTTGAACTCAAACTCAACAAGGATGAAATTAAGTTTGAAGACTTTGACAAGGTTGAAATTCGTGTTGCTGAAGTAAAAGAAGTTTCTAAAGTAGAAGGTTCTGATAAGTTGCTTCAATTCCGCTTGGATGCTGGAGACGGTGAAGACCGTCAAATCCTCTCAGGAATTGCGAAATACTATCCAAACGAACAAGAATTGGTCGGCAAGAAAGTCCAAATCGTTGCCAACCTCAAACCACGTAAAATGATGAAAAAATATATCAGCCAAGGGATGATTCTCTCAGCTGAACATGATGGCAAATTAACCCTTCTAACAGTTGATCCAGCTGTACCAAACGGAAGTGTGATTGGCTAAGATTAAAGAACCAGTTTGAGCTGGTTCTTTTCTTTTGTGAGATAGCAGTTGATAAAAGTGTCATTCTGCTTTATAATGAAGAAAAACGGAGGAAATTGCCATGAAATACATTCCATTTGGTCAAGAGAAAAGAGAATTGTCCGAAATCGTTCTAGGCATGATGCGAATCAGTGACAAGTCGGTTAAAGAGGTTGAGGAGTTGGTTGAAACAGCCCTATCTGTAGGAATCAATGCCTTTGACTTGGCAGATATCTATGGTGGAGGTCGTTGCGAAGAATTACTGGGTCAAGTGTTAAACAATCGTCCTGACTTGCGAGAAAAGATGTGGATCCAATCCAAGTGTGGCATTCGCATAGAAGAATTTACCTATTTTGATTTTTCAAAAGATTATATTTTAGAATCAGTAGACGGGATCCTAAAAAGATTGCAGGTTGATTACCTGGATAGCTTGCTTCTCCATCGCCCAGATGCTTTGATGGAAACTGATCAAGTGGCTCAAGCCTTTGAAATTCTACACAAATCAGGTAAAGTTCGAGACTTCGGTGTGTCCAATCAAAATCCTATGATGATGGAATTACTGAAGAAAGAGGTCAAACAACCTTTATCTATCAATCAATTACAACTAAGCGCAGCTTTCACGCCAGGATTTGAATCAGGTTTCCATGCCAATATGGAAGGTGACAAGGCAGCTTTGCGTGATGGTAGCGTCTTTGAATACTGCAAATTAAACGACATGGTTATTCAGGCCTGGTCAGTCTTGCAGTTCGGATATTTCAAAGGGAATTTTGTCGGCAATGAGAAGTTCCAACAACTAAACCAAGTCCTAAATCGATTAGCCTTAAAATATGGTGTGAGCCCTTCAGCTATTGCTATCGCTTGGGTGTTACGCTATCCAGCTAAGATGCAGGCAGTAGTAGGAACAACTAACCCTAAACATTTGATAGAAGCAAGCCAAGCAAGTAATGTTAACCTAACTCGAAAAGAATGGTATGAGATTTACCTCGCAGCAGGGAATGATTTGCCATAGGAAAAAATGCATTTTAAGAAATCACAGTCAAAAAGCCGTTGGAAAACGGTTTTTTGTTATAATGAAATTAAGATTCATAGATAACAAAGGAGAAAAACATGGCATTTGAAGAAATTTTGCCTGGACTAAAGGCTAAGAAAAAATATGTACGTACTGGATGGGGTGGAGCTGAAAACTATGTGCAGCTTTTTGATACCATCGAGCAAAATGGCGTCGCCCTTGAAGTGACACCCTATTTCCTCATTAACGTATCTGGTGAAGGGGAAGGTTTTTCTATGTGGAGCCCAACACCTTGTGATGTCTTAGCGACGGATTGGGTGGAAGTCCATGACTAAACGTGTACTGATTACAGGTGTTAGCTCAGGGATTGGTCTGGCTCAAGCTCGACTCTTTTTAGAAAAAGGTTATCAGGTTTTTGGAGTGGATCAGGGTGAAAATCCTGATTTACAGGGTGACTTTCACTTTTTACAACGTGATTTAACGCTTGACTTGGAACCAATTTTTGATTGGTGTCCTCAGGTGGATGTTCTCTGCAATACAGCTGGAGTTTTGGATGACTATAAACCCTTATTAGAACAATCTGCTCAGGAAATCCAAGAGATTTTTGAAATCAACTATGTGACTCCAGTAGAGTTGACCCGCTATTATTTGACAAACATGCTGGAACATAAACATGGGATTATCATCAATATGTGCTCCATTGCTTCAAGTCTGGCAGGCGGAGGTGGGCACGCCTATACCTCGTCTAAACACGCCTTAGCAGGATTTACCAAGCAGTTGGCTCTAGACTATGCAGAAGCTGGGATTCAAGTCTTTGGCATTGCTCCTGGAGCCGTCAAAACAGGCATGACTGCAGCGGACTTTGAACCAGGAGGCCTAGCAGACTGGGTGGCTAGTGAGACTCCTATTAAACGCTGGATAGAGCCAGAAGAAGTGGCAGAAGTCAGTCTCTTTTTGGCCAGTGGGAAGGCCTCTGCCATGCAGGGACAACTCCTGACCATTGATGGTGGCTGGAGTTTGAAGTAGAGAACTGAGAAAGCAGGAGGTTAAAGCATGCACGAATATGATTTTGGTTTTTCCTTACCGAAAGGATATCAGGTATTTCTTGATGACTTAGGGGATCAGCCAGGTTATGACATTGGTGAGACAGGTATTTGTCTCTATGCTAAAGAAGATCTTACCGAACGCAATCAAACCTACCAGATTGATGAGGATGAACCAGATTTCTTTATGATCGGTCAAGATGGGGATCTGGCCTATTTTATTAAGAAAAATGCAGATGATTGCATTTATGAAAATGACTTGGGTGCTTTAGGATCCTTAGAAATTCAAAAAGTTGCTGCAAACGTCTATGACTTTATTGATAAGGTATTGGAATAAGAATTGTAAAAAAGGAAGAAATTAATCATGTTTAGAGTGCTAGATGCAGATTCACCGATTTCAAAAGAAGATCTTTTACAATTTGAGGAGATTCTTGGGAAGAAATTACCGGAAGCCATGAAGGATTTTTACCTCAAGTACAACGGTGGTCAGCCTCAGGTAAGGGGTGTCCACGATGATCGTCATCTCTTTCCTTTCAATTCCTTTAATTCACTTGAGGAGATGAAGAAGTCTCTTACATGGTTTGACGATGAGGCTGTGCCTGAGGGATTTAAGGGCGCAGATCTTCTCCATTTTGCCTATGATCCTGGATCTGGCAATTATGCTCTTTCACTAAGGGAAGAGAACTTTGGCAAGGTGTATTTCTATGTTCTAGAAGAAACAGCTGAGGTGTATGGTCAATGGTCATCTTTTGAGGATTTTTTGAATTCTTTTGTTGAAGAGTGAGACTAAAAAGGAGAAGGGATGCGGAAATACCAAGAACTTTCACTAGAGCAGATTATCGAGCAGGTGCGCGTGGATCAATTAGCATCAGATGATTTTTGCCTCTATGGCAAGGAGGATGGAGAACTAGCACTAGATAGACTCTATTGGGTATCAGAGTATCCAGATGTCGTGGAAGACTGTGATGTTTACCCGGCTGACGTAGCGGAGCAAGATCTCCAGCTAGTCTACTATGGAGAGCAGTTGATTGATGTTCTTGCAGTCGCACTTGAGGAAAAGCCAGATGCAAGTCACCAAGACTTGGTCGAGGCTTTGAAATATTATAATCGGTACGATATCTTTATGAACTTTGAAAGCTAGTTACAAAGCTAGAATGTTGCAGTTCCATTGACAATAAAAAAAGGAGTTAAGAAATGATAGATTACGAAAACATAAATGAAAAAATTTCCCCTTTTAACTTGCTTGTTTATGATGAGGATCCTCAAAATGTTCGCGGGTCGTTTATTTATTACCCAGATGGAGAATACAGACAGGAAGTGTTTGATACTCGAGAAGAGGAGGGATTTGAAGGAAATGGCTACGATTGGGAATCGCTAGCTTTGGTATTTTTGGAGGAAAAAATGCCTGAATTAAGCGATGCTATTGACTTTGATCCTGAAGGAAGTATGTTTTGTGCCTATTCTTCCAAGGTGGACGCCTTGGCTAAATTCGCTTTAGGATTTAAAGAATTTTGTGATGATATCGAATCTATGAAAGACTTGTTCAGTAGAGCAGAGTTGGATTAGTTGACTAAAATCTCTTTAAATTATTTTAAAAAAGAATAGAAAGGATTTCAGATGAAGCTATCAGAAGTAGTTGAGCTAGTGGAAAATCATCCAGACCTACATCCCTATTTAGATAAAATATTAAAAAAGAATAAGAAGACCCAAGTTAGTTATCTCGAATCACTGAATCATCTGGCCTATTTACTTTATCTGGATGGTCAAGAGGAAATGGCTAAGGAATTATTAGATCGTATCATACAAGTTCCATTTGAAGGGAATTATAACACTTGGACCTTTGTTGATAGCTCTCTGGGTTTATTGGCCTATCTGGAAAGAGAAAAAGAAAATCAGGTATTCGTCTATAAAAAACTCCTTTTATCTCCATTAGAACAAGGGGAGAAATCAACTCAAAAAATAAGAAGGAGAGTTCATCAGAGATTTTTGAATGGTGATAGCTTGGAGCAAAAGCTCGCAAAAATCAAGCAAGCTTCAAGTCCTGAATCAGAAATGGAACGTCGTCTGCTATACCTGACTGATTTATTAAAAATTCACCTCTTTATTGCTGATTCAACTTGTGAAGAGACAGATATTCAGACAAAAATCGAAGAGAATATGGAGATACTAAAGAAGTATATCAAGGAGCATGAAATCTATAGCCTCTTTCCTTTTAAGGGATAAGGTAAGTTATTGATCTTGGATTGTTAGAAAGAGTGGAAAATGGAAATCAAAAATCACTTTGGTGTATACGGAATCTGTCTTCAAGACGGGAAATTGCTTTGCATTGAGAAAACGAGAGGGCCTTATCAGCATCGTTTTGATTTACCTGGTGGTAGTCAGGAACTCGGTGAGGGGTTGACAGAAACCCTCAAGAGAGAACTTCTGGAAGAGACGGGGTATACGCTTATCCGTTATTGCAATCCTAGGATTTATGATGTGCTGGTTCAAGAAGAGGGGCAAGACTTCGCCGTACATCATATCATGGCCTTTTATGATATCGTACTTGATTTAGAACGTTCTCAAAAATCCCTTCCTCATGAAGTTCTTGATGGAAGTAACGATTCAGCAAAGGCAGTTTGGGTCCCTATTGAGCAGATGACCGAAGAAAATGCCTCACCCTTAGTATTGAAGGTGAAGGCAGAGTTACGAGGATTTCCAGAATTGGACAAGACCTCTTACATGAATTGGAAGGTGAAAGATGAGAAACCAACTGGCTCTTAGTGGAGAACAAATTGTTGAAAAAGTTTATCCTCAACTATTTCACCATATCGGTATGATTCGTGGGGAATACTTGTTGAGAGAAATAAACCAAAACATACTATTACCAAATTGTCAGCAATTTGTAAAAGATTATCTAGACACTATTTGCCATTTATACTCAGATGAAGAAGTCTGGTATCGCTTTTCAGAGTTAACAAATGCAGAAGCAAATAGTCTAGACGGGACTAAAGAGTATTTTGACGAACGCCACCCCTTATTTGGATATAGAGGGACTAGGCGTTTATTGGCGTGTCCAGATGAATTTCAGGCTGAGGCACATGTCGTTACAGAAGTTTATCAAACCAATCCCAATCTGTCTGTTATTTTTCCTTTTGTGAATGATGCTGAACAGTTAAAACAAGCTATTAGAGTATTGCGCCAGCATGGTTTTACTGGAAAAGTTGGAACAATGATTGAATTACCGTCAGCTTATTTTGACTTAGACAGGATACTGGAAACGGGCATTTTAAAGATTGTAGTGGGAATGAATGATTTAACTTCTTTTATTTTTGCGACTGTAAGAAACAGTCAATGGCATGATATGGAAAGTCCCATTATGTTAGAAATGCTGAGACAGATGCAGGATAAAGCAAGGATGAAAAAGATAGATTTCGCTGTAGCAGGTTATCTGAATCCTTCTTTTATACAAAAAATGAATCAAATGGATATCAAATGCATGATCCACTACAGTTCTATTCCAGAGATTTTTGATTTAGAGATTGACCATCCAGATCATCTCAAACGTGTAAAAGAAGAAAGTAAAAAAATACAAAGGAGCAACCTATGACACCTCAAGAAATGTGGAATGCCTATAAGCAAATCAACCCCTCTATCGGAGATGAAATCGATGCCTGGGCTTTTGGAGTAGAAGCCGATCTCTTGGCAGATTTGGTTTTAAAAGGTGAAAAGACGGCAACTGCATCAGCCTATGATCTTTATGCAGTTGATAACGAACCGCTTCCACAAGAAGGGACCTTTGATGTTATTTTAGACAGTAAGGATCAAGCTGTTTGCATCGTCGAAATTACAAAGGTTTCCGTTCAGCCTTTCCATCAGGTTTCAGCCGACCATGCCTACAAGGAAGGGGAAGGTGACAAATCTTTAGCCTATTGGCGTCAGGTTCATGAAGACTTTTTCAAAGACTGGTTAGGAGAAGCAGGTCTGGATTTTACACCTGACAGCAAAGTTGTTTTGGAAGAATTTCGCAAGGTCTACCCTCTGTAGACTACTAGTAAGAAGAAAGTTATGGAAATCACTGTCCAAAGCTTTTTTCTGACTTAAAATATGATAAAATAGGTATGTTTGAACTAGAACAATTGCTCAGAAATATAGAATAGGAGAAAATGATGCAAGCAGTAGAACATTATATTGAAACATTTGTTCCTGAACATTATGATTTATTTTTAGACTTGAGTCGTGAGACTAAGACGTTTTCAGGAAAAGTAACTATTACTGGTCAAGCTAAAAGTGACCGTATTTCCCTTCACCAAAAAGACCTAGAGATTGCTTCTGTTGAAGTAGCAGGTCAAGATCGTCCATTTACAGTTGATAATGAAAACGAAGCTCTTCATATCGAACTTGAAGAAGCTGGTTCAGTTGAATTGGTTCTAGCATTTTCAGGTAAAATTACTGACAACATGACAGGAATCTACCCATCATACTATACAGTTGATGGTGTTAAGAAAGAAGTTTTGTCAACTCAGTTTGAAAGTCACTTTGCTCGCGAAGCCTTCCCATGTGTAGATGAACCAGAAGCCAAAGCAACCTTTGACCTAGCTCTTCGATTTGACCAAGCAGAAGGTGAGTTGGCCTTGTCTAACATGCCAGAAATTGACGTTGAAAACCGCAAAGAAACTGGTATCTGGAAATTTGAGACAACTCCACGTATGTCTTCTTACTTGCTGGCTTTCGTAGCTGGTGATTTGCAAGGGGTAACGGCTACAACTAAGAATGGTACTTTGGTAGGTGTATACTCAACCAAGGCACATCCACTTTCAAACCTTGATTTCTCATTAGATATCGCTGTTCGCTCAATCGAGTTTTACGAAGACTACTATGGAGTTAAGTACCCAATTCCTCAATCTCTTCACATCGCCCTTCCTGACTTCTCAGCTGGTGCTATGGAAAACTGGGGTCTGGTAACTTACCGTGAAGTTTACTTGGTTGTGGACGATAACTCTACCTTTGCTAGCCGTCAACAGGTAGCCCTTGTCATTGCCCATGAGCTTGCTCACCAATGGTTTGGTAACCTTGTGACTATGAAGTGGTGGGATGACCTTTGGCTCAATGAAAGCTTCGCGAACATGATGGAATACGTCTGTGTGGATGCCATCGAGCCAAGTTGGAATATCTTTGAAGATTTCCAAACAGGTGGAGTACCTCTTGCTCTTGAACGCGATGCGACGGATGGCGTTCAATCTGTTCACGTTGAAGTCAAACACCCAGATGAAATCAATACGCTCTTTGATGGAGCTATCGTCTATGCCAAAGGAAGTCGCCTCATGCACATGCTTCGTCGTTGGTTAGGGGATGCTGATTTTGCCAAAGGTTTGCATGCTTACTTTGAAAAACACCAATACGGAAATACCATTGGTCGTGACCTTTGGAATGCTCTCGGACAAGCATCTGGTCGTGATGTAGCAGCCTTCATGGATTCTTGGTTGGAGCAACCTGGTTATCCAGTCCTTACTGCCACAGTTGAAAATGATGTATTGAAGATTTCGCAAAAACAATTCTTTATCGGTGAACACGAAGATAAGAACCGACTTTGGGTAGTGCCACTTAACAGCAACTGGAAAGGAGTACCAGATACTCTCGAAACTGAAAGTATCGAAATCCCTGGCTATGCAGCACTTCTTGCTGAAAACAAGACAGCCCTTCGTTTTAACACTGAAAATACAGCCCACTACATTACTGACTATCAAGGTCAATTACTTGATGCTGTGCTTGCAGACCTAGTAGAACTTGATAACACAAGTAAACTTCAAATCGTCCAAGAACGTCGTTTGCTGGCTGAAGCAGGACACATTTCTTATGCAGACTTGCTTCCAGTAGTGGATCAATTAGCACAAGAAGAATCTTATCTCGTTGTTTCAGCAGTTTCACAAGTTATCGGAGCGCTTGATCGCTTTATCGATGAAGGAACAGAGACAGAAAAAGCCTTTAAAGCCCTTATTGCTAAACTGGCTCGTTACAACTATGACCGTCTTGGCTTTGAAGCTAAAGAGGGTGAATCTGATGAAGATGAATTGGTTCGTCAATTGACAATTTCCATGATGATTCGTTCAAATGACGAGGAAGCCAGTCAAGTTGCTAGCCAAATTTTCGAAGCCCACAAGGCTAATCTTTCAGGACTTCCAGCAGCTATTCGTTCACAAGTTCTCATCAATGAAATGAAACACCATGAGACTAAGGAATTGGTCGCAACTTATCTCGATCTTTATACTCATGCGACAGATGCCGCCTTTAAACGCCAATTGGCAGCAGCCCTTGCTTATGCGACAGATGCAGAGAACATCCAAACACTGCTTGCAACTTGGAAGGACAAATTTGTGGTAAAACCACAAGACTTATCAGCTTGGTACTTCCAGTTCTTAGGTCATCAAGCAACCCAGGAAACAGCGTGGTTTTGGGCGCGTGAAAACTGGGATTGGATTAAGGCGGCCCTTGGAGGAGATATGAGCTTTGATAGCTTTGTTATCCTTCCTGCCCATGTATTCAAGTCAGAACAACGCTTGGCGGAATACAAGGAATTCTTTGAGCCACAACTTTCTGACCTAGCTCTTAGCCGTAACATCGGTATGGGAATCAAGGAAATCGCAGCTCGCGTTGAATTGATTAAGCGTGAAAAAGCAGCAGTTGAAGCAGTTGTAGCTAAATATAGCAAAGCTTAAAAGATTCTAGTCTAACTAGATTACAAAAACTCAACTTTCTCTTGGAAAAACAAGGGAAGTTGAGTTTTTTTTAAGATATTTTTGCTATAATAGGTATAATAAGGAGGAATTTTTGATGATCAAAATTCTATTAGTGGAAGATGACCTAGGCCTGTCAAATTCAGTTTTTGATTTTTTGGATGATTTTGCGGATGTCATGCAGGTTTTTGATGGCGAAGAAGGTCTTTATGAGGCCGAAAGTGGTGTTTATGACTTGATTTTATTGGACTTGATGTTACCTGAGAAAAATGGGTTCCAAGTTTTAAAAGAATTGCGTGAAAAAGGGATTTCGACTCCTGTTCTGATCATGACAGCCAAGGAAAGTCTTGATGATAAGGGACATGGATTTGAGCTTGGGGCAGATGATTATCTAACAAAACCATTTTATCTAGAAGAACTCAAGATGCGTATCCAGGCGCTTCTCAAACGTTCTGGTAAGTTCAATGAAAATACCCTCTCTTATGGTGATTTGACGGTTAATCTATCTACTAATGAGGTTAGAGTTAATGATACTGTTGTGGAACTATTAGGTAAAGAATTTGATCTCTTGATTTATTTCCTCCAAAATCAAAATGTGATCTTACCAAAAACACAAATTTTTGACCGTTTGTGGGGATTTGACAGTGACACAACCATCTCCGTGGTAGAAGTCTATGTATCAAAAGTTCGTAAGAAATTAAAGGGCTCAGTCTTTGCTGAAAACCTCCAGACCTTGCGTAGTGTTGGGTATATTTTAAAACATGTTTAAAAAAATTAAAAAGAATTGGTATGCGGAGGATTTCAGTTACTTTATCCGTAACTTTGGAGTATTTACTCTGATTTTCTCCGCTATGACCTTGATTATCTTGCAGGTTATGCACTCCAGTCTCTACACATCGGTGGATGAAAAACTCTTATCACTGAGCAAAAATCCTCAGGACGTTATTCAATTGGCAGTCAATCGTGCAACTGAGGACGTTAAGGATTTAGGTAGTGCCAATGTTGCTCCAGCTTCTGATAAAAAACCAACGGTTAGTTCCAATACGGAAGTGATATTGCTAGATTCAAATTTGAATCAATTAGTGACTGGCAACCGCTTTTTAGGGCTTGACAAGATCATTTTTAATAAAAAGGATTTGAATCATATTCGCCAACTTCATGTTCAGAATAGTTATGGTCAGGATGAGATTTACCGAGTGATTCTATCTGAAATAAATATCGATTCTGTCTCGACCAATATTAAGTATGCAGCGGTTTTGATAAATACCAGTCAAATAGAGCAAATCAGTAAAAATCATGAGCAATTAATCGTGGTAGTCATGGCTAGCTTCTGGATTTTATCACTTATAGCTAGTCTTTATCTTGCTCGCGTTAGTGTCAAACCCTTGCTTGAAAGTATGCAGAAGCAGCAGAGTTTTGTCGAAAATGCCAGTCATGAGCTACGAACTCCATTAGCTGTTCTGCAAAATCGTCTAGAAACTCTTTTCAGAAAACCTGAGGCAACTATTATGGAGTCAAGTGAGAGTATTGCTTCCAGTCTAGAAGAAGTTCGTAATATGCGCTTTTTAACGACTAATCTCCTTAATTTAGCTCGTCGTGATGACGGCATTAAACCGGAATTAGGAGAGGTAGAGCCAGACTTCTTTAACACAACTTTTACCAACTATGAGATGATCGCATCTGAAAATAACCGCGTTTTTCATTTTGAAAATCGTATCCATCGGACCATCATAACAGATAAGCTTCTTCTTAAACAACTGATGACTATCTTGTTTGACAATGCTGTCAAGTACACAGAAGAAGAAGGAGATATCCATTTTGTCATTGCTACGACGGAGCGTAATCTCTATTTGTCAGTAGCTGATGATGGAATTGGTATTTCTGCAGTAGATAAAAAGAAAATTTTTGACCGCTTTTACAGGGTTGATAAGGCTCGTACTCGGCAAAAAGGTGGTTTTGGGTTAGGCTTATCCTTAGCCAAACAGATTGTCGATGCTCTTAAAGGAACCATCAGTGTCAAAGATAACAAACCTCATGGTACGATTTTTGAAGTAAAAATCGCCATCCAAACACCATCCAAGCGTAAAAATAAATAAGAAAAGGCTGTGACTTAGAAAGCGGTAGACCAAGTATCGCTTTTCTAGTCGCAGCTCTTTAGCTATCGTAGAAAAATAGGTCGGGACAAAAATCCCGACCTTTTGAATCTAATATAATCTCTTCTTAATCATCGAACGTTGAACGTTTGATGCTGCTAAACTCAAGGCAATTGCTAGGCTAAAAGCTAAGACTGTATTGAACTTGAGGGCTAAAAAGATAAAGCTAAACAAGGCCAAAAAGACGCAAAAACAAGCAATGTTTACAAAGAAAAGAACTTCCTTCAAACTAGCAACGGAAGTGGTTTCTGGAACATAGTCTTGGTATAGCGTTGTTTGAGTTTCCTCTTCTTCAAACTCATACGGTTGATATTTTCTTACGGGCATGATTCTCTCCTTAACAGTACTCTTTCATTTTACCATTTTTCAAGAAAAAAATTATTACAGTAAGGTTACAAAAAGAATAAAGTCTGTTATCAAATGATGAAACAAATTTCTTGACACTCATACCTAAAGGTGATAGGATGGGTGAACAACTCAAAACATCTTGACCGTTCAACTTTTTGTTATGAGGATGAAAATGGATAATGGAAACAAATATAGATCGTAATTGGTGGTTCTACTATAGTTTTATATCCACTTAGTAGGATGGAAGAGAAGATTTGCACGAAAGACAGTTTTTTCTGTCTTTTATTTTTGAAATTGAGTGAGCATTTACCACTCTTAGAGAAGTTAAAGGAGATTTGCAGTGTATCTTGCAATCAAGGAAATTTTAAAAAATAAACTTCGTTATAGTTTGATTTTAACGACGATCTTTCTAATAGCGTTTATGGTCTTTTTTATGACAAGTTTAGCTCTGGGGCTCGTTAGAAATAATAGAGCAGCTGTGGATAATTGGCAAGCAACAGGAGTTGTGCTATCCGATTATGCAAATGATAATTTGACTGCATCCTTTATTCCAGAAAAGAATTATAAGGATCAGGTTTCCGAAGATGCAGCACCTTTGGGGTATATGTTTGCGGTGACCAATCTCGTCAATGATAGTGAGAAGGTAAACATCTCTATTTTTGCACAGGATTGGAACAGTTTTATCTCTCCTTCCTTGATTGAGGGACATTATCCAGAAAGTGACGATGAAGTTGTCGTGGATCAGTCTTTAGAAAACTATGGAATTAAACTAGGCGATGTCATTCAACTGAATGGAAGTGAAAATTCTTATACCATCGTTGGACTTACGAAAGGGAATAAATTTTTTACAGAACCTGTAGTATTTACAAATTTGACTAGCTATTGGTCCTTGCAAGGTAGTCTGAATGCAGGTCGCTCGATTTCTGCCTTGGTCTTAAAAAATGATGTTCAGTTATCCGCGGACGGTTTAAGTCAATTAACTATTCAAAACATGATTGCCCATATTCCGGGCTATACACCTCAAGTAAACGTATTTTCAGGAATGATTTTAGCGATGATCATCATATCAGGCCTCATTATTGGTATTTTTATTTATATTATTACCATTCAAAAACTAGGCCTCTATGGGATTATGAGAGCCCAGGGAATTCAGGTTAGAACCATTGTTTGGTCGCTTTTTTGTCAAATTCTATTGCTGGCAGGTTTTGGGATCGGTCTAGCCTTATTGGCGATAGTAGGTGTCATCCTTGTTCTACCTGCAACCTTCGTTTTCTATCCAAGTTGGTTAGCATATTTAGGATTGAGTTTGGGAATTTGTTTAATGGCACTACTTGGAGGAGTGATTTCTCTCCCTCGTTTGCTCAAAGTTGATCCTATAACGGCTATTGCAGAATGATAAGGAGACTTATATGACACCATTGATAGAAATGAAGCAAGTGACGAAAAGCTATGGAGAAGGGAATATGAAAGTCGTTGCTCTACACGAGACGAACTTTCAGTTAAATGCTGGTGAATTTGTTGCCATAGTTGGTCCTTCTGGATCTGGTAAAACAACCTTTTTGACCACCTTAGGACAGTTGCAAGAGCCTTCAGGTGGTAAGATTTTAGTAAAGGGAACAGAAACTGGTGATTTGACTGAAAAAGAGAAAACAGATCTTCGGTTTAAGGAATTTGGTTTTATTTTACAGGCTTCAAATCTGATTCCTTTTTTAACTGTTAAGGAACAATTAGACCTAATTGATCGACTAGATAAAGATAAATCTACGAAAAGTGATCGTCAACAGTTATTTGATTTGTTGGATCTGAACAAAGTTCAAAATCATTATCCTAAGGCCTTGTCAGGTGGAGAACGTCAACGTGCAGCAATTGCCAGAGCACTCTATAACAATCCCAGCATCGTACTTGCTGACGAACCAACGGCCAGTCTTGATACACAAAGAGCCTACCAAGTGACGGATATGCTGGCTTCAATTGCCCATGAGCAGGGAAGAGGAGTAGTGATGATTACTCATGACACCAGACTTCTCGATAAGGTGGACCGTGTCCTTATCATGAATGATGGTTACCTTGTTGAAGAAATACAAGCATAAAAGAATATAAAGTGAACTCTAGTAAAGGTGGTTCACTTTTCTTTTTCTAATACTCTTCGAAAATCAAATTCAAACCACGTCAGCTTCACCTTGCCGTACTCAAGTACAGCCTGCGGCTAGCTTCCTAGTTTGCTCTTTGATTTTCATTGAGTATAAAAGTGAAGGGGAAAAAACTAACTTTTCTTAAAAAATAGATTGCCCATAGCTGATTTTTCAGAAATGTGGTATAATTTTTCTTATGGAAAAGATTATTATTACAGCAACTGCTGAAAGCATTGAACAAGTAAAAGAATTACTAGAGGCGGGAGTTGACCGCATCTATGTCGGTGAGAAAGATTTTGGACTTCGCCTACCAAAGACTTTTTCTTATGATGAACTGAGAACCATCGCTGGTCTGGTTCATGATGCAGGTAAGGAATTGATCGTAGCGGTCAATGCTCTTATGCATCAGGATATGATGGATCGTATCAAACCCTTCCTTGATTTCTTGGAAGAAATTAAAACAGACTACATTACTGTTGGAGATGCGGGTGTCTTTTATGTTGTCAATCGTGATGGTTATTCTTTTAAAACCATCTATGATGCCTCAACCATGGTAACTAGCAGCCGTCAGATTAATTTCTGGGGACAAAAGGCTGGCGCTTCTGAGGCAGTATTGGCTCGTGAAATTCCATCAGCTGAACTCTTTAAAATGCCTGAAATTTTGGAAATTCCTGCTGAAGTTTTGGTTTACGGTGCTAGTGTCATCCACCACTCTAAGCGTCCACTCCTGCAGAATTACTATAATTTTACTCAGATTGATGATGAAAAAACACGTCAACGCGACCTCTTCTTAGCAGAGCCTAGTGATCCAGATAGTCACTACTCAATTTTTGAAGACAATCATGGAACTCACATTTTTGCCAATAACGACCTCGATTTGATGACCAAATTGCCAGAGTTGGTAGAGCATGGTTTCACTCATTGGAAACTAGAAGGACTTTATACTCCAGGTCAAGATTTTGTTGAGATTGCAAAACTCTTCATCCAAGCCCGTAGCTTGATTCAAGAGGGAAGCTTTACGCATGACCAAGCCTTCTTGTTGGATGAGGAAGTCCGTAAACTCCATCCCCAAAATCGTTTCCTTGACACAGGATTTTATGACTACGATCCTGACATGGTTAAATAAGAATCAGAAACCCGAAATAAAATGTTCGGGTTTTTCTAGTGCAAGGATGAATTTAAAGCGTATTCATGTTATAATAAAAGTAGCTTTTTGTTTGGAGGTGTTTAAGTGGAAAATCTGAAAAAAATAGCAGGCATCAAGGCTGCTGAGTTCGTAACCGACGGAATGGTTGTCGGACTTGGAACAGGCTCGACTGCCTATTATTTCGTAGAGGAGATTGGTCGTAGAATCAAGGAGGAAGGACTTCAAATTACAGCTGTAACGACCTCGAGCGTAACGACAAAACAGGCACAAGGATTGAATATACCGCTTAAGTCTATTGATGAGGTGGATGAAGTTGATGTGACTGTTGATGGAGCTGATGAGGTGGATCGTCAGTTTAATGGTATCAAAGGAGGCGGTGGTGCACTTCTAATGGAAAAAGTAGTTGCGACACCAACTAAACAGTATATCTGGGTGGTAGATGAGAGCAAGATGGTTGAGAAACTGGGCGCTTTCAAACTACCTGTCGAAGTTGTCCAATACGGAGCAGAACAGGTTTTCCGTCGTTTTGAAAAAGCTGGTTATAAGCCAAGTTTTCGTGAAAAAGATGGCCAACGCTTTGTGACGGATATGAAAAATTTCATCATTGATCTTGATTTAGGTGTTATTGAAGATCCGATCGCTTTTGGTCGTCAATTGGATCTTCAGGTTGGTGTTGTTGAGCACGGTTTATTTAATCAAATGGTTGATAAAGTGATCGTTGCAGGACAAGCTGGCGTTCAGGTTTTAACTTCAACAAAAGGGAAATAAAGGAGGCAAATGATGTCAAAATTTAAACGTATTCACTTGGTGGTACTCGATTCTGTAGGAATCGGTGCAGCACCAGATGCTCATAACTTTGTCAATGCAGGGGTTCCAGATGGAGCATCTGATACATTAGGACACATCTCTAAATCAGTTGGTTTGAATGTACCGAATATGGCTAAGATTGGTCTTGGGAACATTGAACGTGAGACAGCACTTAAAACCGTTCCCGCAGAAGAAAATCCTAGCGGTTACTACACTAAACTTGAGGAAGTGTCACTAGGGAAAGACACTATGACAGGTCACTGGGAAATCATGGGGCTTAATATCACTGAACCTTTCGATACTTTCTGGAATGGATTCCCAGAGGAAATCCTTACTAAAATCGAAGAATTTTCAGGACGTAAGGTTATTCGTGAAGCCAACAAACCATACTCAGGAACTGCTGTCATCGATGACTTTGGGCCACGTCAAATGGAAACTGGCGAGTTGATTATCTATACATCAGCTGACCCAGTTCTTCAAATCGCAGCTCATGAAGATATCATTCCTTTGGATGAACTTTACCGTATCTGTGAATACGCTCGCTCTATTACTTTAGAGCGTCCAGCTCTTCTCGGACGTATTATTGCTCGTCCTTATGTTGGGGAGCCTGGAAACTTCACACGTACTGCAAATCGTCGTGACTTGGCTGTATCTCCATTTGCTCCAACTGTTTTGGACAAATTGAACGAAGCAGGTATCGATACTTACTCAGTTGGTAAGATCAGCGATATCTTCAACGGTGCAGGTATCAACCATGATATGGGTCACAATAAGTCAAATAGCCACGGTATTGACACGCTTTTGACAACGATGGGACTTGCTGAGTTTGAAAAAGGATTCTCATTCACTAACTTGGTCGACTTTGATGCACTTTACGGTCACCGCCGTGATCCGCATGGTTACCGTGATTGCTTGCATGAGTTTGATGAACGTTTGCCAGAGCTTATCGCTGCTATGAGAGAAGATGATCTACTCATGATTACTGCAGACCATGGTAATGATCCTACTTATGCAGGTACAGACCATACTCGTGAATACATTCCACTTTTGGCCTACAGCCCATCACTAAAAGGAAATGGACACTTACCAATCGGTCATTTTGCAGATATTTCGGCAACAATCGCTGATAACTTTGGCGTAGATAAGGCTATGATCGGTGAAAGCTTCTTAGATAAATTAGTTTAAGATGATTCGCTTTGCATTACTGGTTAGAGGTATCAATGTCGGTGGAAAGAATAAGGTAGTCATGGCCCAGCTTTGTCAAGAATTGACAGGGTTGGGATTAGAAAATGTTGAAACCTACATCAATAGTGGGAATATTTTCTTTGATACTAGCATGCCTAGAACTCAGTTGGTTGAGAGTCTACAGGATTTCTTTAAAGAACATTATCCATTTATCCGATATTTTTCCTTGTTAAGTCAAGAAGACTACGAAGAGGAATGTAGTCATCTACCAAACTGGTGGTCACAAGACCTAGCAAGAAAGGACATCCTCTTCTACACTGAGGACTTGGATGTGGATCAAGCCATCGAGAAAGTGAACAGTTTGGAACTGGTCGATGAAGTGCTTCATTTTGGGAAATTAGGGATCTTCTGGGGTAAATTGTCAGAAGCTAGCTACTCTAAAACAGCTTATCATAAGCACTTGCTTAAGATGCCTTTCTATCGCAATATTACCATTCGTAACGCTAATACCTTTGACAAAATTGGTCAATTTTTAAAACATAAAGAAGGAGATACCTAATGACATTTTTAAATAAAATCAATGAAACAGCAGCATTTTTGAAGGGCAAAGGAATCGAAGCTCCTGAGTTCGGTTTGATCCTTGGTTCAGGTCTTGGAGAATTGGCTGAAGAAATCGAAAATGCAGTCGTAGTAGACTACTCTGACATTCCAAACTGGGGTCAATCCACAGTAGTCGGACATGCTGGTAAATTGGTTTATGGTGATCTTGCTGGACGTAAAGTCTTGGCTCTTCAAGGTCGTTTCCACTTCTACGAAGGAAACCCATTGGAAGTGGTGACTTTCCCAGTTCGTGTCATGAAAGTTTTGGGATGTGAAGGTGTCATTGTGACCAATGCTGCTGGTGGTATCGGCTTTGGTCCTGGTACTTTGATGGCTATCACTGACCACATCAATATGACTGGTCAAAACCCATTGATTGGTGAAAACTTGGATGACTTTGGTCCACGTTTCCCTGATATGTCGAAAGCTTACACTCCAGAATACCGTGAGACTGCTCATCAAGTAGCAGACAAAATGGGCATTAAACTGGATGATGGGGTTTATATCGGTGTAACAGGTCCAACTTATGAAACTCCAGCTGAAATCCGTGCATATAAGACTCTTGGTGCAGATGCAGTTGGTATGTCCACTGTTCCTGAAGTTATTGTGGCAGCCCACTCAGGCTTGAAAGTTCTAGGTATTTCATGTATCACTAACCATGCGGCTGGTTTCCAAGAAGAACTCAACCACGAAGAAGTAGTGGAAGTGACAGAACGCGTTAAAGGTGACTTCAAAGGCTTGCTGAAAGCGATTCTTGCTGAATTGTAAGACTATGAGAGCACGACTCCAAAGCCTACCCTACGGATGGCGCCTGCTGTTAGCGACTATAACTTTGGGAATAGGAACAGGTCTAGTTGGAATTGCTTGTCACTATTTACTAGAAGGTGTGCAATGGCTTGCCTTTGGTCAAGATGGATCAGATTTGCTTCAGCAATTCAAACAAGCTGGAGGACTCCGTAGATTTCTCATTCTATCTGTGGCAGGGATTTTGGCAGCAGGGGTCTGGTATGTCCTACAACGGCGTTATAAAATCCTTTCCATTCGAAGTCAAATTGACCTGGTTGGAGATAAAGAACCAGCGCTCCTAGCCCATATCCTTCATGCAAGTATGCAGGTTGCGATTGTCGGAGCAGGTGCTTCGGTCGGGAAAGAAGCAGCTCCACGCGAGGTTGGTGCTCTTATAGCTGGTCGTTTGGGAAAAATCTTGTCTTTGACTATTAAAGAGCGAAGAGTTTTGATTGCCTGTGGAGCAGGAGCCGGCTTAGCTGCGGTTTATCAGGTTCCTTTTGCCAGTAGCTTGTTTGTCTTTGAGACTTTGGGGGTATCTTATCGCTGGAAAAATTTTGTACTGGTCTTGTCCAGTACTTACCTAGCGGCCTGGGTATCCCAGCCTATTGTTGGCCATGGTGCTATTTATCACATGTCACTGGTTCATTGGTCAGCGAGTAGTTTCTTCCAGGCTGTCATAGTAGCTCTATTAGTTACTCCGTTGGCACTTGCCTTTCGTTTTCTAGCCAGTCGGGCTAGTCGCAAACGTCGCAAGGACGAGACGATTCTTTGGGCTCTTCCTCTAGCCTTTCTAGTGCTGGGGAGCCTAGTAGCCTTTTTCCCTATCTTTATGGGAAATGGCCAGGTATTAGCGCAAGCCCTCTTGTCTAGCCAGTCGATTCCTTATCTTCCACTGGCTCTTGCAGTGAAGGGGCTTCTGGTTTATCTCCTCTTGCGCAATGGTGCTTATGGGGGAACTTTGACACCATCATTTGCCTTAGGGATTGGCTCTGGCTACCTAGTGACCTTGCTTTTGACAGCAGTTGGGATTCATCTAGATCCTGCTCTAGGGATGTTACTAGGAGCGACCGTCTTTTTAGGGACGACCTTAAAAGCTCCTCTGACAGCCATTGCCCTGAGCCTTGGATTTACAGGCCAAACTTGGAGTTTGACAATTCCGCTTGTACTTGCGGCTGGTCTGTCTTACGTGATTCGAAAGAGATGGGAGAAGAAACGATGAAGGTACATTTTGTACTGCATGAAACCTTTGAAGTGCCGGGCGCTTATCTAAAATGGGCGCAGGAACGTGGCCATCAAGTGACCACGACCAAAGTCTATGAGAATGAAGCCTTACCAGAGACAGTGGATGAGATCGACTTTTTGATCGTAATGGGAGGACCTCAATCGCCAGATGAAGATCGGGAAACTTTTTCATACTACGATCCTCAGGCAGAGATTGAGCTGATTCAAAAGGCTATGAAGGCAGATTGTTATATTGTTGGTGTCTGTCTTGGTGCTCAGCTCTTGTCTGTTGCTTATGGCGCAGAGTATGAACACAGTCCAGAGCGTGAGATTGGTGTTTTTTCAATAACGCTAACTGAAGCTGGATTAAAAGACAATCATGTCAAAGTTTTTGGACAAACTTTAAATACCGGCCACTGGCATGGAGATATGCCGGGATTAACAGAGAATGCTGTCGTCCTTGCGACCAGTCAAGGCTGTCCACGTCAAATTATTCGCTTTAGTCCTAAACACTATGCCTTCCAAGCTCATTTGGAATTTGATCCAGAAGCAGTAGAGCTCTTAATTGCTGCGGATGGTGAAGAAGTTTTGGAAGAACAAAGCAAAAAATTGACCTATGTTCAAAATCCTGAGACTATTCGCGCATATGATTATCAAGAAATGAATGCAAAGCTTTACGCATTTTTGGATTCATTAACAAACTAAACAAAATGGAAAGCTAGAGCATGTGTTCTAATTTGAACACGAGCGGAAAGCTTTTTTAAACAAAGAATACACACAGAAAGGATGGGTTAACCGTATTAGCTGAACTGAATACGGACGGAGAACTGTGTAAAATAGATAAAGTTTCTAGCATCTGCGATGCGTCGTCAGTTTCCTATTTTTACTTTGTTCTCTGTCTCCTGTCCTATTAATAAAAAAGAAAGGTAGGGCATGTGTTCAGATTTGAACACGAGCGGAAAGCTTTTCTAAACAAAAAAAGAAAGGATGGGTTAACCGTATTCACTGAACTGAATACGGGTTACTCTCCTCTAAATCATCAAAATTAAGAAAGAAAGGAATTGAACCCACCCTAAAAGCAGTGGGAAAAAGATAGTTGGTCTAGCGAGCATCGCTCACTGCGCCCAACTCCTATTTTCCCTTCGCTTTTTGACGGGTTTGGTATCTTATATTATGTCTATCCATATTGCTGCTAAGCAGGGTGAAATTGCTGATAAAATTCTTCTTCCTGGAGATCCTCTTCGTGCGAAATTTATCGCTGAGAACTTTTTAGAAGATGCTGTTTGCTTCAACGAAGTGCGTAACATGTTTGGTTACACAGGTACTTACAAAGGTCACCGTGTATCTGTCATGGGTACAGGGATGGGTATGCCCTCAATCTCTATCTATGCTCGTGAATTGATTGTCGATTACGGAGTGAAGAAATTGATCCGTGTCGGTACAGCCGGTTCTTTGAATGAGGATGTTCACGTTCGTGAGTTGGTCTTGGCACAAGCAGCTGCTACCAATTCAAATATCATCCGCAACGACTGGCCTCAATACGATTTTCCACAAATTGCTAGCTTTGATTTGCTAGATAAAGCCTACCATATTGCCAAAGACCTCGGTATGACTACTCACGTCGGAAATGTCTTGTCATCAGACGTTTTCTATTCAAACTATGGTGAAAAGAATATCGAGCTTGGTAAATGGGGTGTGAAAGCTGTAGAAATGGAAGCAGCAGCTCTTTACTATCTTGCTGCCCAACACCACGTCGATGCTTTAGCTATTATGACGATTTCTGATAGCTTGGTTAATCCAGAAGAGGACACTACTGCAGAAGAACGTCAAAATACCTTCACTGATATGATGAAGGTTGGTTTGGCAACATTGATTGCAGACTAAAGGTAGGCTATATTCAGAATGATTTCTCTTGTTCTCAAAATGATAACCACCAACAATGAATCAATCCTGAAATAGGTAAGAATAAGGAAATTGAAGAAAGCCTAATTGTATCAAAGGACCGAGACTAGTCAGTTTAATATCTAAATCATAATCAAATGAAGTTGGAAGCCAAGTTGACAAGAAGTCAAGGCTTTCAACTTTTTAACTTGAAAATTCCTAGGAGTACAAAATGGATAAAATTGAACAACTACAAGGTATTATTGATCAAAGTCAGAGAATTGTCTTTTTCGGTGGTGCAGGGGTTTCTACAGAGTCTAATATTCCAGATTTTCGTAGTTCAGATGGTATCTATAGTCTGAAACTAGGTCGCCATTTTACTGCCGAGCAACTGGTTTCACGCACTATGTTTGAGCGCTATCCAGAGGAATTTTTTGACTTCTACAAAAAGTATCTGGTCTATCCTGATGCCAAGCCGAATTTAGCACATGATTATCTAGCATCGTTGGAAAAAACAGGCAAATTAAAGGCGATTGTGACGCAAAATATCGATAGCCTCCATGAAATGGCAGGATCTCAGAAAGTTTTGAAACTGCATGGTAGTGCAGATCGTAATTATTGTTTGGGCTGTCATCGCTTTTATGATTTGACTGCCTTTTTGGAACTTGAAGGTCCAGTTCCCTACTGCTTAGATTGTGGCAAGGTGGTCAAACCTGACGTGACCCTTTATGAGGAAGCGCTAGATATGGATGTATTTAGTCGCGCAGCTCGAGCCATTCGGCAAGCAGATTTGTTGATCATTGGTGGAACTTCCTTAGTCGTTTACCCAGCAGCTAGCCTCATCAATTATTTTTCAGGGGCAAATCTTGTCGTTATCAACAAGTCCAGCACTCCTCAAGACAGCCAAGCTGATTTGGTTATCGAAGGTAAGATTGGAGAAGTTTTTTCTAAATTGAGACAATAAAAAACTGAAGGAAGTAGGACTTTACTTCCTTCAGTTTTTTTGTATCACGAACTCAGAAACTATGAACAAGATTCTCTTCATTTCTAGGGGAATTTTATTGTTGATTTATAAATTGCTTGAGCTATTTTTAATTGTTGAATAAAAGGAAAAAATGAAGACTTTCTGGATGAAAAACTTCCTTTTTTAGTCAATCAGTACATGCTGATTTTAATGAAATGCTACTATATTGTTTACTTTTTTAAAGATCGCAAAAAACAATCAATCTCTGCTTGAGAATGGAGAATATGCATCTTTTCTGGGTAAGTATTGTTTAGGTATTGGTATCTATCCTTAGCATTTTTTGTCCGTCCATCCCAGAGAATCCAACGGATAAATTCCCAATTGAATTGCTCGGGACATCCCGCTGCCATACTTTCTCTCACTTTTCCTCTGTACTTTAAATATCGCTTAAAGGCTCTTAGCAGACAATTCCAAGCAGAGAAGTTTAAAAAGATGATATGGTCAGCTTGCTCCATTCTTTCCTCATAGCAACACCAAGAGTAGTTGCCATCAATGACCCAGTTTTCGTTTTTGACTAGAAAAGTTTTCATTTCGTTCAGCATCCAGTCACGGTCACTATCTTGCCACCCTGGCTGAAATTGGAGAGTATCCATATGAAGTTTGGGGGTAGAGTAGTGATTAGCTAGTTTTTCTGCCAGAGTGGATTTGCCTGATCCAGAATATCCAATGATAGCTATTTTCATAATAACCTCCAGAAAATGTGCACAAAAAAAGCTCCTAGGAGCTCATTTTGTATGCAGTTAATAATTAACCAAGTTTAGCTGCAAGACGTGCTTTATCACGGCTAGCTTTGTTTTTGTGGATCAAACCTTTAGTTTCTGCTTTATCGATAGCTGAGCTGGCAGCACGGTAAAGTTCTTCAGATGGGTTTGCTTCAAAAGCTTTGATAGCAGTACGCATAGCTGATTTTTGAGCTGAGTTCTTTTCGTTTTGTTTAACGTTCAATTCAGCGCGTTTGATAGCTGATTTAATGTTTGCCAATGTTCTTACCTCCATATTTACTAACTATACCATTATATCTGAAAACTTACGTTTTGACAAGGGAAAATTATTTTTTTAAGTAAATTTCATCAATTTCGTGATTTTTAGATTTATGGAGAATGACCTCTGCACGATTTCGTGTCGGTTCAATGTAATTCTGGAGATTGGTTAGGTTGATACTGGTCCAAACTTGGTGGGCAAAATCCTTGACTTCACTAAGAGGAAGTTGAGTGAAACGGTAGTAATAGTTGCCTGGATCATCTTGAGCAAAGCTAAGAAGTTTTAAGAAACGATCCAAATACCAGCTTTCAATATCCTCGACAGCGGCATCGACATAGATTGAAAAATCAAAGAAATCAGTAATGTAGAGACGAGCATTGTGAGGATTTTGGAATACGTTGATTCCCTCAACAATGACAAAATCAGCGGCTTCTACTCGTTGTTTTTGACCAGGGACAATATCATAGATTTCATGGGAATAAACAGGGATATCAACATCCTGCCCATTTTTAAGTTGGTCTAGGAAATTGAGCAAAGCTTCCATGTCGTAGCTCTCAGGAAAACCCTTGCGGTTGAGAATGTCTTGCTCCATTAAGACACTATTTGGGTATAAAAAACCATCCGTAGTAACCAGTTCAACACTTGCTCCAGGGACTATACGAGAAAGCAAAATTTGCAAGAGACGACTAGTGGTTGATTTACCTACGGCAACACTTCCAGAAACTCCGATAATAAAGGGCTGTTTTTTGCTCTCTCTTTGAAGGAAAATGCCTTTTGAAAAGGCAAGATCTTCTTTGGAACGTTTGTAAATCTGAATCAGATGTGCCAGTGGCAGATAGATATCAGTAACATCTTGTAGGCTAATCTGGTCATTGAAACTCTTAATAGAATCTAACTCCTCCTCGGTCAAGGGAGGAGTTGTTTTGCGATGCAAGGATTGCCAAGTTTCGCGGTTTATCTTTTCAAAATGTAAAAATTCGTTGGTCATTTGTTTTCCCCTAGATATTTTGTCTATCATACCATAAAAAGCTAAAAAAATGAAGCGGTTTCTTGAATGTGGTAAGTCAGTAGTATATACTATAAGTAGATAGAGGATGAACAAATTATTGATGAAGTAGGAGCTGGTTTCTCCTGATTTTATCAGATAATAAAGGGGGCTTTTTAGTTCACAACTTATAGGAGGTGTACTATGAAAATCTTAAAAAGTTACATATTGGAACTCTGTTTTATTTTAAGTTTTGCTTTACCTTTTATAAAAGGAGCCAATGCAGATAATGGTAGACGCTTTGTGGAAACCTATTACGGTTTTACTTTTTTGATGGAACATGCTATTGTAACAGCTGTCTTTATCTGTTCGCTCTTAATTGCTTTCTTACTAAAAAAACGGTGGACGAAATGGCTTGCTGCTAGTAGTTATCTATTTTTGATTTTGTGGATTGCTACAGAGGGTTATTTATTCCGCATGTCAATAGAGGATTTGATACGACTGTGGACAAGTTTGGAAATCCTAACACAAACTTATCAGTTGGGCCTTTATCTAAACATCTTATTGGGAGTACTGTTGATAATTAAGTATTTGAAGGTAAAGCAATAGTAATCAAAATGCGTCTGATTATAGACAATAAATTTGTTGTTTTATCCTGACTGTGATACCTTGTAGCTCCCAATGACTTGTCATTCGTTTCCAATAATTGATTGAGATTGAAGAATAGCGCTTTCTTTGTTAAAATCTAAGAGGGAAAACCTATAAAGGAGGACTAAGATGAAAGCTAGATTAAGAGAAAAGATCTTGGTTTTGATCAGCCTATTTGTAGTTTTTTTATGGTTATCACCAAACTGGGTGAATTTCTCCTTTTCAATAGGACCTTACTCCTATAACTGGACTATTTTTGTCCTTTTTATCTTATTGCCACTCATAGGATTTGGCTACCTTGTGCTAGCATACTTTGAAAGAAAGTGGTGGCTCTTCTTTTTTGGTTTAGCTTGTATCTTTGCTTTTCCGATTACCATGGCAGTGGGGAGCTTTTTACTAGGGCCCTAATGCTAATCAGAACTTATATTATTTTTGTGGAAATACAACATGATTTAAGGGCTTGATACCTTTGTAAACGATTTACAAATAACTTATTTTTATGGTAAAATAGTATCATGAGTAAAATGTATTATGCAGAAAATCCAGATGCAGCCCATGATGTTCATGAGCTTAGAGTTGAGCTACTTGGGCAAAAGATGACCTTTTTGACAGATGCTGGTGTCTTTAGTAAAAAAATGATTGACTTTGGAAGTCAGTTGTTGTTAAGATGCCTTGATGTTGAAAAAGGTGAAAAAATTCTTGATGTTGGTTGTGGCTATGGTCCAATAGGCTTGTCTTTGGTTAAGGCTTATGATGCCCAGGCGACTATGGTGGATATCAATAATCGTGCTCTGGATTTAGCCCAGCAAAATGCAATGAAAAACAAGGTTCAAGCGACTATCTTCCAGTCTAATATTTATGAGCAGGTAGAAGGACAATTTGACCATGTCATTTCGAATCCTCCTATACGTGCTGGCAAGCAAGTAGTCCACGAAATCATCGAAAAAAGTATAGACTTTTTAGTAGATGGTGGAGATTTGACGATCGTTATCCAGAAAAAACAAGGAGCCCCAAGTGCCAAAAGTAAGATGGAAGACGTATTTGGCAATTGCGAGATTGTAAAGAAAGATAAGGGATATTACATCCTTAGAAGTGTAAAAGAATGAGAGCAGTAGATCTAATCCAGAAAAAAAGAGACGGACAAGAACTCAGTTCCAGTGAAATCCAATGGTTGATTGAAGGCTATGTGGCAGGAAGTGTTCCTGACTACCAGATGTCAGCATTTGCCATGGCAGTTTACTTCCAAGGAATGACTACGAGAGAAATTTCTGATTTAACCATGAATATGGTTAAGACAGGCCAGGAGTTTGATTTGTCAGCTATAGATGGTGTGAAGGTTGATAAACACTCTACGGGTGGTGTTGGTGACAAGGTAACTTTAATTCTAGCACCCTTGGTAGCTAGTTTTGATGTCCCAGTGGCTAAGATGAGCGGTAGAGGTTTGGGGCATACCGGTGGTACTATCGATAAATTAGAATCCATCAAAGGTTTTCAGATTGAACGAAGTCAGGATGAATTTATCAAACAAGTTCAAGATATTGGTGTTTCAGTTATTGGGCAATCCGATCAACTGGTTAAGGCTGACAAACTTCTCTATGCCCTTCGTGATGTGACGGCAACAGTGGATACCATTCCCTTGATTGCTAGTTCGGTCATGAGTAAAAAAATTGCAGCTGGAGCTGATGCTATCTTACTTGATGTAACAGTCGGTGAAGGTGCCTTTATGAAGACAGTTGATGAGGCACGCCAACTGGCTCAAACCATGGTAAACCTTGGTAAGGCTGTAGGTCGTAAGACAGTAGCAGTTATTACTGATATGAGTCAACCTTTGGGACGTGCCATTGGTAATCGTTTAGAAATCCTAGAAGCTCTGGAAATTCTTCAAGGTAAAGGCCGTCAAGATATTAGCCACTTTATCTGTGAGTTGGCCCAGATTATGCTATCATTAGCAAATGTTGAAAAAACAGTCGAGGAAGTAAGGCAACATCTTGAAAATGGTAAGGCTCTCAAGAAATTTGAAGAGATGGTTCTAGCTCAGGGTGGAGACCTAGAAGACCTCTATCGTCCAGTAAAAGTTGACCATGTAGTTGATATTCCTGCTCAAGAAGACGGACTTATCGCAGAACTTCCAGCCATGGAGTTTGGTCTTTTTGCTATGAGATTGGGTGCTGGTCGTGCCGTTAAAACAGATGCTCTTGACTATGAGACAGGGATTGTTTTTGAGAAGAAAGTTGGAGAATCAGTCAAAAAAGGTGAAATTGTCGCAAAAGTATATGCAAATGGCAAAATTTCTCCGGAACTAGTTACAGATTTCCAAAATTATGTTAAAATTAAGATAAGTGATGAAGCGATAAAAACGCGTGAAATCATTGAAATCATCTCCTAATTCAAGGAAAAACCGAAATGAAATTAAATAAATACATTGATCATACGCTTTTAAAGCAAGATGCTACCGAACAGCAAATCGATCGTTTGCTATCTGAAGCAAGAGAGTACGATTTTGCCAGTGTTTGTGTCAATCCTTGCTGGGTTTCGCATGCAAAAACTGCACTCGTAGATACTGATGTCAAGGTTTGTACAGTAGTAGGATTCCCTCTTGGAGCTACAACTTCAGCTGTCAAAGCTTATGAAACCAAAGAAGCTATCCAAAATGGTGCTGATGAAATTGATATGGTCATCAATGTTGGAGCACTCAAGTCTGGGAATGCTGATTTAGTTGAGTCAGATATTCGAGCAGTTGTTGAAGCAAGCGGAGACAAACTCGTTAAGGTTATTATCGAGGCTTGTTTGTTAACTGATGAGGAAAAAGTTTTGGCTTGCCAACTAGCCCAGAAAGCAGGAGCTGACTTTGTCAAGACGTCAACAGGCTTCTCAACAGGTGGTGCAACCCTATCAGATGTTAAATTAATGCGCCAGACAGTTGGACCTGATATGGGGGTTAAGGCTGCTGGTGGAGCTCGTTCTTATGCAGATGCTGTTGCCTTTGTTGAAGCAGGAGCTACTCGTATCGGAACATCTGCTGGTGTAGCAATCTTAAAAGGAGAGTTAGCAGATGGCGACTACTGAGTTGATTGACTTAGCGATTGAGACTAGTAAAAACGCCTATGTTCCTTATTCACATTTTCCGATTGGTGCTGTTTTGGTTGCCAAGGACGGCAGTGTTTATACAGGATGCAATATTGAAAATGCTAGCTACCCCTTGACCAACTGTGGTGAGAGAACAGCTATTTTTAAAGCTATCTCCGAAGGACAACGTGAGTTTTCAGAATTGATTGTTTACGGTCAAACTGAGAAACCTATTTCTCCTTGTGGAGCTTGTCGCCAAGTTATGGTCGAATTTTTTGAACAAGATCTAAAGGTGACTCTAGTTGCCAAAGATAAATCGACGGTCGAGATGACGGTCGGGGAATTACTTCCATACTCATTTACAGACTTGCATTAGTCTGCGTCACTCTTTGAGTGACAAGGGTCCTTGTGACCAATCAATCCATACTTGCAACTTCGTTGCGCATCTTATTTAGGAGGTTCAGTAATGAACAAGAAACAATGGCTAGGCCTTGGTCTAGTTGCAGTAGCAGCATTTGGACTTGCTGCATGTGGTAATCGCTCTTCTCGTAACGCAGCTTCATCTTCTTCTGATGTGAAGACTAAAGCAGCTATCGTTACAGATACTGGTGGTGTTGATGATAAATCATTCAACCAATCAGCTTGGGAAGGTCTTCAAGCTTGGGGTAAAGAGCACAATCTTGCAAAAGATAAAGGATACACATACTTCCAATCAACAAGTGAAGCTGACTACGCTAACAACTTGAACCAAGCAGCAGGAAGCTACAACTTGATCTTCGGTGTTGGTTTTGCCCTTCACAATGCAGTTGAAGAAGCAGCGAAAGAACATGCAGATTTGAACTATGTTTTGATCGACGATGTGATTAAAGATCAAAAGAACGTAGCAAGCGTAACATTTGCTGATAACGAAGCAGCTTACCTTGCAGGTGTAGCAGCAGCTAAAACTACTAAAACAAAACAAGTTGGTTTTGTAGGTGGTATGGAATCTGAAGTTATTTCTCGTTTCGCAGCTGGTTTCAAAGCTGGTGTTGAGTCAGTTGACCCATCTATCAAAGTACAAGTAGACTACGCTGGTTCATTTGGTGATGCCGCTAAAGGTAAAACAATCGCTGCAGCTCAATACGCTGCAGGTGCAGACGTAATCTACCAAGCAGCTGGTGGTACTGGTGCAGGTGTCTTCTCAGAAGCTAAATCTTTGAATGAAAGCAAAAACGAAGGCGAAAAAGTTTGGGTTATCGGTGTAGACCGTGACCAAGTTGACGAAGGTAAATATACTTCTAAAGACGGTAAAGAAGCTAACTTCGTACTTGCTTCTACTTTGAAACAAGTCGGAACAACAGTTCAAGATATCGCAAACAAAGCTGAAAAAGGTGAATTCCCTGGCGGTCAAGTGATCGTTTACTCATTGAAGGATAAAGGGGTTGATCTAGTAACAACTAACCTTTCTGAAGAAGGTAAAAAAGCTGTTGAAGATGCAAAAGCTAAAATCCTAGATGGCAGCATCAAAGTTCCTGAAAAATAATAGATAAAAGTCATTTCTTAGGGGAGCGGCCTGTGGCCGCTTCTTTAAGAATTGAGACAAATTGTTTTGTCTCAATAGAGCTTGCTAAATCTCTTTAGCAGGTTTTATTGAAATAAAATAAAACTCTGAAAGGAAGAGCACATGGCACACGAAAATGTCATTGAGATGCGTGAAATTACCAAAGTTTTCGGTGAATTTGTCGCTAACGACAAGATTAACCTTGAACTTCGTAAAGGTGAAATTCATGCACTTTTAGGAGAAAATGGAGCTGGGAAGTCCACTCTTATGAACATGCTAGCAGGGCTTCTAGAACCAACTAGTGGTGAAATTGTGGTCAACGGTCAAGTTGTAAAACTAGACTCGCCATCAAAAGCGGCTAGCTTAGGAATTGGGATGGTTCACCAGCACTTTATGTTGGTTGAAGCTTTCACAGTTGCTGAAAATATCATTTTGGGAAGTGAATTGACCAAAAATGGTGTCCTAGATATTGCTCGAGCAACTCGAGAAATTAACGAACTATCGGAGCGTTATGGTCTTGCTGTGGATCCTTCAGCCAAAGTAGCAGATATCTCTGTTGGTGCTCAACAACGTGTTGAAATCCTAAAGACACTTTATCGTGGTGCCGATATTCTTATCTTTGACGAACCAACTGCCGTTTTGACGCCATCAGAAATCGATGAGTTGATGGCCATCATGAAGAACCTGGTCAAAGAAGGTAAATCAATTATCTTGATTACCCATAAGTTGGATGAGATTCGCGCAGTATCTGATCGTGTTACAGTTATCCGTCGTGGGAAATCAATCGAAACAGTTGAAATTGCTGGTGCAACTAATGCTGACTTAGCAGAAATGATGGTGGGACGTTCTGTTTCCTTCAAAACTGAGAAGCAAGCACCACAACCTAAAGAAGTCGTTCTTTCCATCAAAGACTTGGTTGTTAATGAAAACCGTGGCGTTCCTGCTGTTAAAAATCTCTCACTAGATGTTCGAGCTGGTGAGATTGTCGGAATTGCGGGTATTGATGGAAATGGTCAATCTGAATTAATCCAAGCTATCACAGGACTTCGTAAGATTGAATCTGGTAGCGTAGAGTTGAAAGGCCAATCTATCGTAGGTTTGCATCCTCGCCAAATCACTGAACTAAGCGTAGGTCACGTTCCTGAAGACCGTCACCGTGATGGTCTGGTTTTGGAAATGATGATTTCTGAAAATATCGCTCTTCAAACCTACTATAAAGAACCTCTTAGCAAAAAGGGAATTTTAAATTATACGAATATCATTGACTATGCAAAAAAATTGATGCAAGAGTTTGATGTTCGCGCTGCTAACGAGATTGTTCCAGCTTCAGCCCTTTCTGGAGGAAATCAACAAAAAGCAATCATCGCTCGGGAGATTGATCGAAATCCGGATCTCCTCATCGTCAGCCAACCAACTCGTGGTTTGGACGTCGGTGCCATTGAGTACATTCACAAACGCTTGATTCAAGAACGTGATAATGGAAAAGCTGTCCTTGTAGTCAGCTTTGAACTAGACGAGATTCTAAATGTCTCAGATAGAATCGCTGTTATTCATGATGGTAAGATTCAAGGGATCGTAACACCAGAAACAACCAACAAGCAAGAACTTGGTGTCTTGATGGCTGGTGGTGAATTGGAAAAAGGAGAAGAGTGATGTCTAAAAAATTACAACAAATTTCGGTTCCCTTGATTTCTGTTATCCTTGGAATCTTGCTTGGAGCCATCGTTATGTGGATTTTTGGCTACGATGCTATTTGGGGTTATGAAGAGTTGTTCTACACAGCCTTCGGTAGTGTTCGTGGAATCGGTGAAATTTTCCGTGCCATGGGGCCATTAGTCTTGATTGCTCTTGGATTTGCAGTTGCGAGTCGTGCTGGCTTCTTTAACGTTGGTCTTCCAGGACAAGCACTCGCTGGTTGGGTTATGAGTGGCTGGTTCGCTCTTTCGAATCCAGATTTGCCACGTCCATTGTTGATTCTTGCGACAGTTGTCATTGCGTTGGTGGCTGGAGGAGTCGTTGGTGCCATTCCTGGTATTTTAAGAGCCTATCTTGGAACATCTGAAGTCATCGTAACCATCATGATGAACTACATTGTTCTCTATACAAGTAATGCCTTTATCCACTCTTTCCCGAAAGATATCATGCAAAGTACTGACTCATCAATTCGAGTAAGTGCAAACGCAACTTATCAAACACCTTGGCTTGCTGAATTAACAGGAAACTCTCGTATGAATATTGGGATTTTCTTTGCCATCATTGCAGTTGCAGTTATTTGGTTCTTGCTTAAGAAGACAACTCTCGGTTTTGAAATCCGTGCAGTTGGTCTCAATCCAAATGCTTCTGAATACGCAGGGATTTCAGCTAAACGCACCATTATTCTATCAATGATTATCTCAGGCGCTCTTGCAGGTCTAGGTGGAGCTGTAGAAGGACTTGGTACCTTCCAAAACGTCTATGTTCAAGGTTCATCATTGGCAATCGGATTTAATGGTATGGCGGTAAGTCTACTTGCTGCAAACTCACCGATTGGAATTCTCTTTGCAGCCTTCTTGTTCGGAGTGCTTCAAGTTGGAGCCCCTGGTATGAATGCAGCACAAGTACCATCAGAGCTTGTAAGTATCGTTACAGCCTCAATTATCTTCTTTGTCAGCGTTCACTACATCATCGAACGCTTTGTCAAACCAAGAAAACAACTTAAAGGAGGTAAATAAGGATGTCGATTACAACAATGTTAACCCTTATGGTTTCTTCAATGTTGATTTATTCAGCACCACTTATTTTCACAAGTATCGGAGGCGTTTTCTCTGAACGTGGGGGAGTTGTTAACGTTGGACTTGAAGGAATCATGGTTATGGGTGCCTTTTCTGGAGTTGTGTTTAATCTTGAATTTGCACAAGATTTGGGAGCATTAACTCCTTGGTTGGCTTTGCTAGTTGGTGGATTAGTTGGAGCTATCTTTTCACTGATTCATGCAGTAGCTACAGTTCATTTCCGTGCTGACCATGTTGTCAGTGGTACCGTACTTAACTTGATGGCGCCAGCCTTGGCTGTTTTCTTAGTCAAAGTGCTTTATAACAAGGGACAAACGGATAACTTAACGCAAACTTTTGGACGTTTTGATTTCCCTCTTTTGGCTAATATCCCAGTTATCGGAGATATCTTCTTCAAGTCAACAAGTTTACTTGGTTACCTAGCAATTGCCTTTTCATTCTTAGCATGGTTTGTCCTCTTTAAAACTCGCTTTGGACTTCGCCTCCGTTCAGTTGGTGAACACCCACAAGCAGCAGATACTTTGGGGATTAATGTCTACAAGATGAGATATCTTGGAGTTGTGATTTCAGGTTTCCTTGGAGGAATCGGTGGAGCTATCTACGCTCAGTCAATTTCCGTTAACTTCTCAGTTACGACCATCGTTGGACCTGGATTTATCGCACTTGCTGCAATGATTTTCGGTAAGTGGAATCCTGTTGGAGCTATGCTTTCAAGTCTCTTCTTCGGACTATCACAAAGTTTGGCGGTTATCGGTTCTCAACTTCCTTTCTTGCAAGGAGTTCCAGCCGTTTACTTGCAAATTGCACCATATCTCTTGACCATCGTCGTTCTAGCAGCCTTCTTTGGTAAAGCAGTTGCACCGAAGGCAGATGGTATCAACTATATCAAATCTAAATAAACAAAAAAGCGTCGGTTTGAAACTGACGCTTTATTGTTTAGGTTTTTGATGGGTAAGATTTAGTCCCCAGGGAACTAGGTTCTCAGTTTTGTTTTGAATACGATTGATATTATCTTTGTGGCGGATAATAATTAAACCTGCGAGAGCTAGGATAATCGCTACGAATAATAAATCGTAACTTGGCAGTAGGAAACCGATAAGCGGAAAGAGGATCACCCCAAGTACAGCAGCGAGAGCAGCAGTAACACTAGAGAGAGAAATCATGCTTCCTAGATATAGAGTTCCAAAGAAGACAACTGCTAGATAGAGGCAAAATAGAGGAGCAAATCCGAAAATGACTCCAGCACTAGTTGCGACAGCCTTTCCTCCTTTAAAGCCTGCAAATACTGGGAAGGTATGCCCAATCACAGCTAAAAGGCCAAAGACTAGAGGTGACACACCTTGAACATGAAAGATAAGTGGAAGCAAGGTTGCGATGGTTCCTTTGAAAAAGTCAATCACGAAGGTTGCCATACCCGCTTTCTTACCTAAAATACGAAAGGTATTGGTCGTTCCAGTATTACCTGAACCATGTTCTCTTAGATTGATCTTAAAGAAGATTTGCCCAATCCACAGTCCTGAAGGGATAGAACCCAATAAATAAGCTAAAATTAATAATACTATTGTCATCATGCTTCTATTATACCATGAAATATAAGAGAAACGGAAAGGAATCTTTTCTCAAATTGTGACATCTGATACTTTATGTAAGTAGATAAATTTTCTCATGAACACTATTGTTCGGAAATTAAGGCTAAAGTTTTAAAAATACATGGAAAATTCTGAAAATCCTTGATTTTATGTTTATTTATGCTATAATAGGAACAATTATTTTTAGGAGGTGGACTATGTCTTACTTATTCGAGATATTACCAAGTTTATTGAGCGGTGCGACAATGACTTTACAAGTTTTTGCACTGGTCTTGCTCTTTTCAATCCCTTTAGGTATTTTGATTGCCTTTTGCTTACAGGTCCATTGGAAACCCCTCCATTACATAATTGATGTTTATATCTGGGTGATGCGTGGGACACCCTTGCTCTTGCAGTTGATTTTTATTTATTATGTCCTCCCAAGTATCGGAATTCGACTTGATCGGGTACCAGCAGCGATTATTGCCTTCACGCTTAATTATGCAGCTTACTTTGCAGAAATATTCCGTGGAGGGATTGCAACGATTCCTCAAGGACAATATGAAGCAGCTAAGGTTTTGAAATTCAATCCTTTCGATACGGTTCGCTATATCATCTTGCCACAGGTGACCAAGATTGTCTTACCAAGTGTATTTAATGAGGTTATGAGTTTGGTTAAGGATACTTCTCTGGTCTATGCACTCGGTATTTCAGATTTAATCCTAGCCAGTCGTACTGCAGCCAATCGTGATGCTAGCTTGATTCCAATGTTTCTAGCAGGAGCTATTTATCTGCTTATGATTGGTATTGTTACAATTTTAGCTAAGAAACTTGAGAAGAAGTTCAGCTACTATAGATAGGAGGTTAACCATGTTAGAGTTAAGAAATATCAGCAAAAAATTTGGAAAAAAAGAAATTTTATCCAATTTCAGTTTAACAATTCCTGAAAAGCAAATTTTGGCTATTGTTGGTCCTTCTGGTGGTGGGAAGACTACCTTGCTTAGAATGTTGGCTGGACTAGAAGCCATTGATTCAGGAGAGATTTTTTATAATGGAGAGTCCCTACCTTTGGATGAACTTGAAAAGCGCCACTTATTAGGTTTTGTTTTTCAAGATTTTCAGCTTTTTCCTCACTTATCCGTTATGGAGAACTTGATTTTGTCACCCATCAAGACTATGGGAATTTCTGAAGCAGATGCTAAGAAGAAGGCAGTCGACTTATTAACTCGCCTGGGACTCGAAGCTCATGCAGATGCCTATCCTTATTCCTTATCTGGTGGTCAAAAGCAACGGGTTGCCTTAGCACGTGCTATGATGATAGATCCTGAAGTGATTGGTTATGACGAACCAACTTCAGCCCTTGACCCAGAGTTGCGTCTCGAGGTTGAAAAACTGATCCTACAAAATCGAGAATTAGGCATGACTCAAATTGTCGTGACTCACGATCTCCAGTTTGCAGAGAATATTGCCGATCAGATTCTAAAAGTAGAGCCTCAGTAGGAGGTGTCTATGAATCTAAAGAAAATCAGTCTTGTTTTGGTATTCTTTCTGGCTTTTTTCCTAGTAGGATGTACGCAAAAAGCTAGTGATCCCAAAGTCGATAATTGGGACAAATACCAACAACAAGGAAGCATTACTATTGGATTTGACAATACCTTTGTTCCTATGGGGTTTGAAGAAAAGAATGGCCAATATGTCGGATTTGATATTGACTTAGCCCAGGCTGTTTCTGAGAAACTGGGGTTCAAGGTACAGTTTCAACCCATTGATTGGGATATGAAGGAAACAGAACTTCAAAACGGCACTATTGATGCTATCTGGAATGGATATTCCGCAACAGATGAACGCCGTGAAAAGGTAGCTTTTACCATTCCTTATATGGAGAATCAGCAGGTTCTCGTCTCAAAAAAATCGCAAAATATCCAGTCAGTTTCGGATATGAAAAATAAGATTTTGGGAGCCCAAGCAGGTTCTTCTGGTTATCTAGATTTTGAAGCTCAGCCAGAACTCTTGAAAAACATTGTAAAAGATCAAAAAGCCAACCAATATCAGAGTTTTAATGAAGCCTTGATTGACTTGAAGAATGATCGGATTGATGCTCTTTTAATTGACCGTGTTTACGCTAATTATTATCTTAAAACGGAAGGGATTATACACCAGTATGAGATTTTCCCAGCTGGTTTTGAGAGTGAGTCTTTTGCAGTTGGAGTAAGACCAGCAGATAAGACCTTGTTAGCAAATTTGAATCAAGCTTTTGTGGAACTCTATCAAGAAGGTAAATTCCAAGAAATTAGCCAAAAATGGTTTGGTGAAGATATAGCAACAAGCCAAGTTAAAGGAAAAGAAAACTGAGACTCGCGTCTTGGTTTCTTTTTTTAGGGTGGAAATGAGTGCTTTTTTTACTAAAAAGGACTTGTGGATAGGCTTTTTAACTTGAAAATTTTGCAAAATCCCTAGAAAACCTGTAAAATAGTAAAGATGAACAAATAGGAGGTTCCTTGTGTCAAAAAAGGAAATCAATATTAACAATTATAATGATGATGCCATTCAGGTGCTAGAAGGGTTGGATGCGGTTCGGAAACGTCCAGGTATGTATATCGGATCGACCGACGGCGCTGGGCTACATCACCTTGTTTGGGAAATTGTCGATAATGCTGTCGATGAAGCCCTGTCTGGGTTTGGTGATCGTATTGATGTGACCATTAATAAAGACGGAAGTTTAACGGTTCAAGACCACGGACGTGGGATGCCGACGGGGATGCACGCTATGGGAATTCCAACGGTTGAGGTTATCTTTACCATCCTTCACGCTGGAGGGAAATTCGGTCAGGGTGGTTATAAGACATCAGGAGGTCTCCACGGGGTTGGATCTTCTGTCGTCAATGCCCTCTCTAGTTGGCTAGAGGTAGAAATTACACGTGATGGGGCTGTTTACAAACAACGCTTTGAAAATGGTGGGAAGCCAGTAACAACTCTTGAAAAGGTTGGTACAGCACCAAAATCTAAGACAGGTACCAAAGTGACCTTCATGCCAGATGCCAGTATCTTTTCCACGACAGACTTTAAGTACCATACCATTTCAGAGCGTCTCAATGAGTCAGCCTTTCTTTTGAAAAATGTAACCTTGTCATTAACGGATAAGCGAACAGACGAAGCAATTGAATTCCATTATGAGAATGGGGTACAAGACTTTGTTTCTTACCTCAATGAAGACAAGGAAACCTTGACGCCTGTCCTATATTTTGAAGGGGAAGATAATGGTTTTCAAGTAGAAGTAGCCCTCCAGTATAATGATGGATTTTCAGATAACATCTTGTCCTTTGTTAATAACGTTCGTACCAAAGACGGTGGAACGCATGAGACAGGACTCAAGTCTGCCATTACCAAAGTCATGAATGACTATGCGCGAAAAACTGGCCTTCTCAAAGAAAAAGATAAAAATCTTGAAGGGTCAGATTATCGTGAAGGATTGTCAGCTGTTCTTTCTATCTTGGTTCCGGAAGAACATTTGCAGTTTGAGGGACAAACTAAGGATAAACTTGGAAGTCCACTAGCTCGTCCAATCGTTGATAGTATTGTTGCTGAAAAACTGACCTTCTTCCTTATGGAAAATGGGGAACTAGCTTCAAATCTGATTCGTAAAGCTATCAAGGCTCGTGATGCTCGTGAAGCGGCTCGTAAAGCGCGTGATGAGAGCCGAAATGGCAAAAAGAATAAGAAAGACAAGGGATTGCTTTCTGGTAAATTAACGCCAGCCCAGTCTAAAAATCCAGCTAAGAACGAACTCTATCTAGTCGAGGGTGATTCTGCCGGTGGATCTGCCAAGCAAGGTCGTGACCGCAAGTTTCAGGCTATTTTGCCTCTTCGTGGTAAGGTGATCAATACAGCCAAGGCTAAGATGGCTGATATCCTCAAAAATGAAGAAATCAACACCATGATTTATACCATTGGTGCTGGTGTAGGGGCAGATTTCTCTCTTGAAGATGCTAACTATGACAAGATCATTATCATGACCGATGCGGACACCGATGGTGCCCACATTCAAACCCTTCTCTTAACCTTCTTTTATCGCTACATGCGTCCACTAGTCGAGGCAGGACATGTCTATATCGCCCTTCCGCCTCTTTACAAGATGTCCAAAGGTAAAGGCAAGAAAGAAGAAGTGGCCTATGCTTGGACAGACGGAGAACTGGAAGAACTCCGTAAGCAGTTTGGCAAAGGAGCCACTCTCCAACGATATAAAGGTCTTGGTGAGATGAATGCAGACCAACTCTGGGAAACAACCATGAACCCAGAAACCCGCACCCTCATCCGTGTTACGATTGAAGACTTAGCACGCGCAGAACGTCGCGTCAATGTCCTCATGGGTGACAAGGTTGAACCACGTCGTAAGTGGATCGAAGACAATGTCAAGTTTACTTTGGAAGAAGCAACAGTGTTTTAAAATTAGGATATAAATACAAATGGAGGACAAGATATGTCTGAAAATCTAAGTGAAGAGCAAGTTAAAGAAGCTCTTGAAAGTGGTTATGCGCAATCTGAAGCATTATTAAATGATAAAGATGAATTAGATGATTTTTTGTATCGTTTGGAGCAAAAAATTAAAGAGATGCCATTGGTTGGTAAGAAATTTACAATGATCCCAGTCATGATTTCTTTAGTGAAAAATTATGTTCAAGGGAAATACACAACGGTTCCTTATGGAACTATTTTAGCCGTTTTAAGCGCACTTATTTATTTCCTCGCTCCTATTGATATTGTTCCTGATTTCATTCCGCTAGCAGGGTACTTGGACGATATGGCGGTACTAGGACTTTGTATGAATATGGTCAAAACAGACATTGAAACCTATGATAAATGGCGTCAGTCTCAAAGATTGATCTGAAAAATCGTCTATATTTCTTAATTTTAACTCTCTAAAAGAGGTATAAATCATGATCAGTTTATTGTTCGATACTCCTTTTCTTGTGATCGTCCTAGTTCTAGGCGCAGTGATATATATGATTGCTAAACAAGGAAAACCTGAGCAAAGTCGCTTTCTTGAATTTTTACTACTAACCATAGTAACTGCAAGTGTCTTTTTATTTGATAATCCTTTAAGGTCTAATCCTTATGCAGGATTGCTCTTCTATGTTTTTGATTTCTATATTTTCACACCAGTGAGCCTTGCTTTTGGATCCACAGCTATTTATAAAAGCAATAAACATCTCAAGCATTATCCTAGTGCTTATTCAAAACTTTTAAGATTAAATGCATGGTTTTTAGCAATATTTTCGATTATTAACTTCCTCTTTTTAATGCTGACTCAAGAAATGGGAATTATTTTATTACTACCACTTTTTGGAATCAGTTCAATTATCCAATTTATAGTCGGAGAGCTTGAAAGAAAAAGAGTTCAGAAACTTCTTAAGCAAAGAAAAGAAGATGTTGTTATTCAGAACATAGACGCAACTGAGGATGAACCACATGAGAACTGACCATGAGATACTTGACCTGATTTTACAAATAGCAAAAAAATTACAGGTTGATGCTGTGGCTCTATCTGGTTCGCGTACAAACCAAAAGGTTCAAACAGATGAATTTCAAGACTATGATGTTGTCTATGTCGTGGATGATTTAGACACTCTAACAAGAGATCTTGCTTGGTTGAACCAGTTTGGCACACGTAACATTGAGCAACATAATATCCTAGGCAACCGTCGTCTCTATCTCATGCTATTTGAAGATGGCAATCGGATTGATCTAACCCTCTGTCATAAAGATCACATCAACGAATGGGTGGATAGTGAGGCAGGATTCACAGTTTTAGTAGATGAGAAGGGTTTGTTTGAGTCTTATTCTCCAAGTCCAGAGCGTTTTTGGATACATCCAGCTAGTGAGACGGATTTTGAAAAAACTTGTAATGAATTTTGGTGGGTGTTAGCTTACGTGGTTAAAGGGATTTATCGAAAACAAGTCATCTATGCGACCGACTGAGCTCAAGGGCAAGGCATCTAGTCAAAACAAGGAAGTCCGAGTGAAACTGCAAGAAATCTATGACTTCCTTGTGGATTTTACTGCAATCAACGCTTATGCTTATCCAGATAAAAAGCAGTATGCCGATCTCCGTGACCATCTCAACGCTATCCGTAGTCGCTATAAAAAACGCAAACCTGCTATGAAGGTAACGGAAGCAGTGGGGAGTATTAATTAAGTCTGACAGATTTGGAGGAATAGAAGATGATTATCAGACCTGCAAGCAGAAAAGATTGTCAAGCTATTTATAGCCTTTATCAAAGTGAAAAATGGCTTTCTTTTACAGAGGAAAAAGTGAGATCTCTAGTTTCAACAAATCTGTCTCATTACTTGGTGCTTGAAGAGGACCAGAAAATCCTTGGTTTTGCCCGTTATCTGACGGATGAAGTGCTGACGACCTTTTTAGCTGAAATAATTATTGATAAATCCCACCGCAGAAAAGGACTGGGACAGCAGCTGATTGAGGAGATCCACAAAAAATATCCTTTGACACGGATTGAATTAATATCTGAAGCAGATGGATTTTATCGGGCAATAAGTTTTAAGCCTGTTGGCACAGGATTTAGAAAATCTGAATGAAAGGAGACAGCCAATGACTCTTGACAACAAACTGGGTCTGACAGATTCGCTTGAACTAGCCAAGATGGTTATGCGACGGAGGCTGCCCAAGCCTGTCTAGACTTTGTTTTTCAGCAAGCTATCTTGTCATAAGTTTACTCTTTTACATCCTTACTCAATCAACTTTCGCAAAAAGTCATGCAAAAACTGAGCATGGAATTTGTCAAAGAATTTGATAATGAAAAAGTTCCAGCAGACAGTCCGCTTTATAGACATGTCCTCTACAGAATCAAGAGTTTCCACTAAAAAGGCAGGTATTCCCATGAGAACTGAAACTGAGATGTTTGATGTGATTTTGCAAACCGCAAAAGTACTACAGGTCGATGCAGTCGCCATGTCCGGCTCGCGGACAAACCCAAAGGCTCCCAAGGACGAGTTCCAAGATTATGATGTAGTCTATATCGTGGAGGATTTGGATGGTCTGATAGCCGACCTTTCTTGGTTGGACCAGTTTGACACACGTATCATTGAGCAACATAATATCCTAGGCAACCGTCGTCTCTATCTCATGCTATTTGAAGATGGCAATCGGATTGATTTAACCCTCTGCCCCAAAGACCACATTCAAGAGTGGGTAGAAAGCGAAGCGGATTTCACGGTGCTAGAGGATCCTAAGGGCTTGTTTGTGCCTCATTCTCCCAGTCCAGAGTGCTTCTGGACAAGTCCAGCTAGTGAGACGGATTTTGAAAAAACTTGTAATGAATTTTGGTGGGTTTCCGCTTACGTGGTCAAAGGAATTTGTCGTAAGCAAGTCAGTTATGCAACGGATCATCTCTACGGTATTTGCCAACAAGAACTTTTGAAAATCTTAGCTTGGCAGGTCGCAAGAGATAGAGGAGTAGTAGACATCGGTAAGAACTACAAGTACCTCTTTAACTACTTGCCTTCTGAGAAGGAGAAGGAATTATCTGCTCTTCTTGATTTCTCAAGTTTAGACAAAATCACTCAGTCTTTATTAGCAACCATGGAATTTTTCCACCAGGAAGCTCAATATCTTGCTCAAAAGATGGGCTTTAAGTATGAAAAAGAAGTGGCTGAGAAGATGATTGAGTATGCTGAGGAAAAACTTCTAAATCACTAAGAAAATAAAGAACACAATTCAAAACTTTAAACTACAGAGAGGATAGTTTGGTTATATAAAGTAACTGAAATCCTTTTCTATAAAATCTACTCTACATTCTTTGAAAGGAGTTGAACACGCCCTAAATGCTGTGTGAAAAAGATAAATTCTCTTGTGAGCATCGCTCACTGCAAGAATTTCCTATTTTCACTTTGCATTTTACGGGCTTTGTATCCTATATGAGTAATATCCAAAATATGTCCTTGGAGGACATCATGGGAGAGCGCTTTGGTCGCTACTCCAAATACATCATTCAAGACCGGGCTTTGCCAGACATTCGGGATGGATTGAAGCCGGTTCAACGCCGTATTCTTTATTCGATGAATAAAGATGGCAATACTTTTGATAAGAGCTACCGTAAGTCTGCTAAGTCTGTTGGTAACATCATGGGGAATTTCCACCCACACGGGGACTCTTCTATCTATGACGCCATGGTTCGTATGTCTCAGGACTGGAAAAACCGTGAGATTCTAGTTGAAATGCACGGGAATAACGGTTCCATGGATGGAGATCCACCTGCGGCTATGCGTTATACGGAAGCTCGTTTATCAGAGATTGCTGGCTACCTTCTTCAAGATATCGATAAAAAGACAGTTCCCTTTGCTTGGAACTTTGATGATACCGAGAAGGAACCAACTGTCTTACCAGCAGCCTTTCCAAACCTCTTGGTCAATGGTTCAACTGGGATTTCAGCTGGGTATGCCACAGATATTCCACCGCATAATTTGGCTGAAGTTATCGATGCGACAGTCTACATGATTGATCACCCAACTGCCAAGGTTGATAAGTTGATGGAATTCTTGCCTGGACCAGACTTCCCTACAGGAGCCATTATTCAAGGACGAGACGAAATCAAAAAGGCCTATGAAACTGGTAAAGGGCGCGTGGTTGTTCGTTCTAAGACTGAAATCGAGAAACTGAAAGGTGGTAAGGAGCAAATCGTTATCACTGAGATTCCCTATGAGATTAATAAGGCTAACCTGGTCAAGAAAATTGATGAAGTCCGTGTTAATAACAAGGTGGCAGGTATCGCTGAGGTTCGGGATGAGTCTGACCGTGATGGTCTTCGCATTGCGATTGAACTTAAGAAAGATGCGAATACCGAGCTTGTTCTCAACTACCTTTTCAAGTACACTGACTTGCAAATCAATTACAACTTCAACATGGTTGCAATTGACAATTTCACCCCTCGTCAGGTTGGAATTGTGCCCGTCTTATCGAGTTATATTGCCCACCGTCGTGAAGTCATCTTGGCACGTTCTCGCTTTGATAAGGAAAAGGCTGAAAAACGTCTCCATATTGTGGAAGGTTTGATTCGCGTCATCTCTATCTTGGACGAAGTTATTGCCCTTATCCGTGCTTCTGAAAATAAGGCTGATGCAAAGGAAAACCTCAAGGTTAGTTATGATTTTACAGAAGAACAGGCTGAGGCCATCGTTACCTTGCAATTGTATCGTTTGACCAATACAGACGTGGTTGTCTTGCAAGAAGAAGAAGCAGAACTTCGCGAAAAGATTGCTATGCTTGCGGCTATCATCGGTGACGAACGAACCATGTACAATCTCATGAAGAAAGAACTCCGTGAAGTCAAGAAGAAATTTGCGACTCCACGTTTGAGTTCTTTAGAAGATACAGCAAAAGTGATTGAGATTGATACAGCTAGTCTTATCGCTGAAGAAGATACTTACGTCAGCGTGACTAAGGCGGGCTATATCAAACGTACTAGCCCTCGTTCCTTTGCAGCTTCAACACTTGAAGAAATTGGTAAACGGGACGACGACCGATTGCTATTCGTTCAATCTGTCAAAACTACTAAGCACCTCTTAATCTTTACAACGCTTGGAAATGTCATTTACCGACCAGTCCATGAGTTAGCAGATATTCGTTGGAAGGATATCGGAGAGCATTTGAGCCAGTCTATTACAAACTTTGAAACCAATGAAGAAGTGATCTATGTAGAAGTTGTGGATCAGTTTGATGATGCGACAACTTACTTTGCAGCGACTCGCCTTGGTCAAATCAAACGTGTTGAACGCAAAGAATTTTCTCCATGGAGAACCTATCGCTCTAAGTCTGTCAAATATGCTAAGTTGAAAGATGAGACTGACCAGATTGTAGCAGTAGCTCCGATTAAATTGGATGATGTCCTGTTGATTAGTCGAAACGGTTATGCCCTCCGCTTTAACATCGAAGAAGTACCAGTTATCGGAGCCAAAGCTGCAGGGGTGAAAGCCATGAATCTCAAAGCAGATGATGTGATACAAGCAGCCTTTATCTGCAACACTTCATCTTTCTATCTTTTGACGCATCGTGGAAGTCTTAAGCGCGTTTCGATTGAGGAAATTCCAGCAACCAGTCGTGCTAATCGTGGTCTTCAAGTCCTTAGAGAATTAAAGAGCAAACCACATCGTGTCTTCCTTGCTGGTGCAGTATCAGAGCAAGGATTTGTTAGAGATCTCTTTAGTACCGAAGTAGAAGATGGAGAGCAAACGCTTGTCATCCAATCAAATAATGGAACGACTTACGAAGCAATCCTACAAGATTTGAATCTATCGGAACGCACAAGCAATGGGAGCTTCATTTCAGATAGCATTTCTGATGAAGAAGTTTTTGATGCTTATCTCAAAGATATCTTTAAAGAAGACAAAGAAAATTAAAAATCAGTCCTAGTGACTGATTTTTTATAAGTAAAATTTTCAGAAAATTACAAATAATACTTGAATTTTTAGGAGAATAGTGTAGAATAGAACACAGAGCTTGATTAGAATAAAGGAGATTGTCATGACAGTTACGATTGATTGGGAAAATCTCGGTTTTTCCTATATGAAACTACCTTATCGTTATATCGCTAATTTTAAAAATGGACAATGGTCTCAAGGAGAATTAACAGAAGATGCAACCTTGCATATTTCAGAATCATCTCCAAGCCTTCACTATGGACAGCAAGCATTTGAAGGATTGAAAGCCTATCGTACAAAGGATGGCAGTATTCAACTCTTCCGTCCAGATGAAAATGCTAAACGACTCCAACGTACCTGTGATCGTCTCTTGATGCCACAAGTTCCAACAGAAATGTTTGTAGAGGCTTGTAAAGCCGTTGTTCGTGCAAATGAAGAATATGTACCCCCTTATGGAACTGGTGGAACTCTTTACCTTCGTCCGCTCTTGATTGGTGTTGGAGATATCATTGGGGTAAAACCAGCTGAGGAGTATATTTTTACCATCTTTGCTATGCCAGTTGGAAATTACTTTAAGGGTGGATTGGTTCCAACAAACTTCTTGATTCAAGACGAGTATGACCGTGCTGCACCAAATGGAACAGGGGCTGCCAAGGTCGGTGGGAACTATGCAGCTAGTCTTTTGCCAGGAAAAATGGCTAAATCCCGTCATTTCTCAGATGTTATTTATCTTGACCCATCAACCCACACTAAGATTGAAGAAGTTGGTTCAGCAAACTTTTTTGGAATTACAGCTGATAATGAGTTTGTAACCCCACTGAGTCCATCAATCTTGCCATCGATTACCAAGTACTCATTACTTTATTTGGCAGAGCATCGTTTGGGCTTGAAGCCTGTTGAAGGAGATGTACCAATTGATAGTCTGGATCGATTTGTAGAAGCAGGTGCCTGCGGTACTGCGGCAGTTATCTCACCTATTGGGGGAATCCAACACGGTGATGACTTCCATGTTTTCTACAGTGAAACAGAGGTTGGTCCAGTGACTCGTAAACTATACGATGAATTGACAGGTATCCAATTTGGTGACATTGAAGCGCCAGAAGGTTGGATTGTAAAAGTAGATTAAAAATTATTAAAGGAGTTCTTTATGAAAACGAAAAAGTGGATGTTAACAGCAGGAGTGGTCCTGAGTACAGCAGTTCTTCTTGTAGCTTGTGGGAAAGCTGACAAGGAAGCAGATGCGCCTACAACTTTCTCTTATGTCTATGGAGTAGACCCATCATCTTTGGACTACAGTATCGCAACTCGTACTTCAACAACGGATATCATCGGTAACGTCGTTGATGGTTTGTTGGAAAACGATGAATATGGGAATTTGATTCCTTCCCTTGCTGAGGATTGGAGTGTCTCACAAGACGGTTTGACTTATACTTATAAACTTCGTAAAGGGGTTAAATGGTACACGTCAGAAGGTGAAGAATACGCTGAAGTAACTGCGCATGACTTTGTTACAGGATTGAAACACGTAGCAGATGGCAAATCAGACGGTGTCACTCTTATTCAAAACTCAATCAAGGGCTTGAATGAATATATGACTGGTGAGACTAACGACTTCTCAACAGTTGGGGTTAAGGCAGTGGATGACTATACTGTTGAGTACACTCTAAACGCACCTGAAACTTTCTGGAATTCAAAAGTAACTTCAGCAACTATGTTGCCAGTAAATGAAGAATTCCTCAAAGCATCAGGTAAGAATTATGGAACGGTCAGCCCAGCTGGTATTCTTTATAACGGTCCATATATTTTGAAGACATTGACTTCAAAATCTTTAATCGAATATGAAAAGAATCCAAATTATTGGGATAAAGAGAAGGTTAAAATCGAGAAAGTTAAATTAACTTACTATGATGGTTCAGACCAAGAATCCTTGATCCGTAGCTTCTCTTCAGGTGTTTACACAACAGCTCGCCTCTTCCCAAGTAGCTCAAACTTTGCCTCAACTTTGGAACAATACGGAGATAAAATTACTTACAGCCCACAGGATTCAACTAGTTACTACTTTACCTTTAACGTAAACCGTCAATCTTTCAATAAGACAGCGAAAACAAGTGAAGAACAGAAAACTTCTACAAAAGAAGCAATGTTGAACAAGGACTTCCGTCAAGCAATCAACTTTGCCTTCAACCGTCATTCTTATGCTGCACAGCTCAACGGTGAAGATGGTGCGGATAAGATTATTCGTAATAGCCTAGTACCAGATAACTTTGTACAATCTGGTGGTAAAAACTTTGGTGATATCGCTCAAAAAGAATTGGTCAACTATGGAGACCAATGGAAAGGTGTTGAGCTCGTTGACGGAAAAGATACCATCTACAATCCTGACAAAGCCAAAGCTTCATTTGAAAAAGCTAAGAAAGAATTGGAAGCAAAAGGTGTAACCTTCCCAATTCACTTGGATGTTCCAGTTGAGCAAACAGATACAATTGCTGTTCAACAAAGCAATTCCTTTAAACAATCAATCGAGTCAACACTTGGTTCTGAAAATGTCGTGATCGATGTTCTTCAAATGACTGATAACGAGAAGGAAAGCATTACATCTCAAGCACGTGTTCCTGCTCAAAAAGACTATGACTTGAACAGTACTGGATGGGCTCCAAGCTACCAAGATCCAGCAAGTTATCTCAATATCATGGATCCTAAGACCGGTTCTGCTATGAAACACCTTGGTATCACTAAAGGAAAAGACAAGGAAGTAGTAGCTCAACTAGGTTTGGACGAATATAAGAAACTCTTGGATGATGCAGTTTCTGAGAAAAATGACTTGGATAAGAGATATGAAAAATATGCTAAAGCTCAAGCATGGCTCACTGATAGTTCTCTCTTGATGCCAACAGCTTCATCAGGAGGTTCACCAGTTGTCAGCAACGTCGTTCCATTCTCTAAACCTTACTCACAAGTAGGTATCAAGGGTGATCCATATATCTTCAAGGGAATGAAATTGCAAAAAGAGATTGTAACGGCTAAAGAATATCAAGCAGCTCTTGAAAAATGGCAAAAAGAGAAATTGGAATCAAACAATAAATACCAAAAAGAACTAGAAAGTCATGTCAAATAAACCAGACTAGTATTTTGGAAAAGGGGCCTATATGGAATGGATTAAACTAATAGGGATAGTTATCATTGTGGTTGGTTTTATCTATAAATTAGATACCATTGCAACGGTAGTCTTAGCTAGTTTAGTTACCGCTCTAGTTTCTGGAGTTTCTCTTGTTGAGTTCTTGGAAATTTTGGGAAAAGAATTTAGTAATCAACGAGTTCTGACGATTTTTATGGTAACCTTGCCACTGGTAGGTTTATCTGAAACTTTTGGCCTCAAGCAACGTTCGATTGACTTGATTCAAAAGATAAAGGGACTAACAGTTGGAAGTTTTTATACAGTGTATTTCTTTTTTCGGGAACTCGATGGTTTCTTTGCCATTCGTCTTGGAGGACATCCGCAGTTTGTAAGGCCTTTGGTTCAACCCATGGGACAAGCAGCAGCAGAGTCTCAATTAGGTAGAAAATTAACGGAGCAGGAGAGCGAAGCGCTAAAAGCGCGTGCAGCAGCAAATGATAATTTTGCAAATTTCTTTGCTCAAAACACTTTCGTTGGTGCAGGTGGTGTCCTCTTGATAGGGGGCACACTGGACCAATTAGGTTACGAAAGTAATTATGCAGGAATTGCTTCAGCTTCGCTTATAGTTGCAGGAATTGCCCTATTTATAGTTGGGATTTACAATTACCTGTTTGATAGAAAACTGCTAGCAAATAAGGTTAGTAAAGGGAAAGAAGAATGACCAATCTAGCAAGAGAGTTATTAGAGTTGACCTATATTGTGATTGGTTGTCAATTCCTTCATACAGCTTATTGTAGCTATAAAGATAAAACAAACCCAGTTCGCTTTGGAACGGCTGGGTTTTGGGCTTTATTGGGCATCAGTTTTATCGGTGGTTCCTATCTACCTTCTGTCTGTATTGGAGTTATCGTAGTGCTATTAGCCCTGCTAACTCTCTTTAAACAGGTTCGTATCGGAAGCTTACTGTCTCTGGATGAAGTCAAGGCAAACATTGAAGCTAAACGACTAAAGAATAAAATTTTTATTCCGGTCATGTTAATGGCTTTGATTGCTTTAGTATTAGCAAAAATGATTCCTGAGTTTAGTAAGATTGCTATCAGTCTTGCTGCTTTCTTCGCAACGATTTCTCTCTTATTGATTACTAAGAGTTCTCCTAGAAGTTTGTTAGCAGAAAACAATCGCATGGTTCAACAAGTTTCAACTAGTGGGATTGTTCCTCAGCTTTTAGGGGCTTTGGGTGCAATTTTTACCGTAGCAGGAGTGGGAGACTTGATTTCGCATTTGATAAGCGGTCTAGTACCTTCGGGTAGTCGTTTTATGGGTGTGGTAGCTTATGTCCTTGGGATGGTTCTATTCTCCATGATAATGGGTAATGCCTTTGCTGCTTTCACAGTCATTACTGCTGGAATTGGTGTTCCCTTTGTATTTGCCTTGGGAGCTGATCCAATCGTGGCTGCAGCTCTAGCAATGACGGCAGGTTGCTGTGGAACCTTATTGACTCCAATGGCGGCTAACTTTAATGCTTTACCGGCAGCTCTCCTGGATATGAAAGATCCAAATGGGGTTATCAAAGCACAAGTAGGAGTGGCTATTATAATGATTATTCTACATATATTTTTGATGTACTTTTTGGCATTTTAGCAAAGGAAATAAAATGAAAATATTAGTAACGGGTTTTGATCCTTTCGGTGGTGAAAAGGTCAATCCAGCTCTGGAAGCTGTTAAATCATTACCGTCAGAGATTCATGGCGCAGAGGTTCATTGGGTAGCAATCCCAACGGTCTTTTATCAATCAGCAGAGGTTTTAGAAGCAGAAATAAATCGATACCATCCAGATGCTGTGCTTTGCATCGGACAGGCAGGAGGAAGAGCTAGTTTAACTCCTGAGAGAGTCGCTATCAATCAAGATGATGCTAGAATTCCAGATAACCAAGGAAATCAACCGATTGACACTCCAATTCGCCTTGATGGAGAAGCTGCCTACTTTAGTACCCTGCCTATCAAGGCTATGGTAAAATCAATAAAATCAGAAGGATTACCTGCAGCAGTTTCAAATACAGCAGGCACCTTTGTTTGCAACCATTTGATGTATCAGGCTCTCTATTTAGCGGATAAGAAATTTCCCCATATGAGAGCAGGTTTTATGCATATTCCCTATATGACAGAACAAGTGTTGAACAAGCCTAATACGGCATCCATGTGCTTAACAGATATTGTCAGAGGTATTGAGGCAGCAATTAGAGCTATCGTAGACTATAAAGATAAGGACTTGAAGTTAGTAGGTGGAACAACCCATTAATAATGAGTCTTCCCTAGATTAAAAAAATAGATTCTCTCACAAAAACTCTTTATCAAGGCTGCCCTTATAAAGAGTTTTTTCTTGCCAGTTTTTTAAATTTCTTGTACAATAGGAAGAGTGAAAAGAGGTATGGTATGAGTAAAAAAGATAAAAAAATTGAAATTCAATTAACAGACGCAACTGTTTTAGTTGGTCAGGAAAAGTTTGAAGGCTACACATTAACCATTGGGAAAAAGATTATCGGTGAAATTGCTGAACTAGATAATCAATTCGCAATCATAAAGAATGGAAATGTCGATAGTTTTTATAAAAAACTTGAAAAAGCTGTGGAAATTTTGATTGAAAACTATAATTTAGCAAAATAAAGCTTGTTTTTTGTAAATTTTCATGATATAATAGTTTTTGTTGAACATTGGAGAGATAGCGAAGAGGCTAAACGCGGCGGACTGTAAATCCGCTCCTTCGGGTTCGGGGGTTCGAATCCCTCTCTCTCCATTTCACTTTTGGGGTATAGCCAAGCGGTAAGGCAAGGGACTTTGACTCCCTCATGCGTTGGTTCGAATCCAGCTACCCCAGTTCTTAGGTAATAAATTCAAGATAAAAAGAAAAATATCTTAGGGTATTTTATTTTTATAATTGAAGGACGTGAACGATATAACATGTCTTTGCGGGTGCTTAGGAAAAAATTATAAGTATGTCAAGTTTAAGAAAAACTTGATTGTTGGAGGATTTTTTAGATGAACGAATTTGAAGATTTGCTAAATAGCGTTAGCCAAGTTGAGCCTGGTGATGTTGTTAGTGCTGAAGTATTGACAGTCGATGCTACTCAAGCTAACGTTGCAATCTCTGGAACTGGTGTTGAAGGTGTCTTGACTCTTCGCGAATTGACAAACGATCGCGATGCAGATATCAATGACTTTGTAAAAGTAGGTGAAGTATTGGATGTTCTTGTACTTCGTCAAGTGGTTGGTAAAGATACTGATACAGTAACATACCTTGTATCTAAAAAACGCCTTGAAGCTCGCAAAGCATGGGACAAACTTGTAGGACGCGAAGAAGAAGTTATTACAGTTAAAGGAACTCGCGCTGTTAAAGGTGGACTTTCTGTTGAATTTGAAGGTGTACGCGGATTTATCCCAGCTTCAATGTTGGATACTCGTTTCGTACGTAACACTGAGCGTTTTGTAGGTCAAGAGTTTGATGCTAAAATCAAAGAAGTTGATCCTAAAGAAAACCGCTTCATCCTTTCACGTCGTGAAGTTGTAGAAGCAGCTACTGCAGCAGCTCGTGCTGAAGTATTTGGTAAATTGGCTGTTGGTGATGTTGTAACTGGTAAAGTTGCACGTATCACAAGCTTCGGTGCTTTCATCGACCTTGGTGGTGTTGACGGATTGGTTCACTTGACTGAATTGTCACACGAACGTAACGTTTCACCAAAATCAGTTGTAACTGTTGGTGAAGAAGTTGAAGTGAAAATCCTTGATCTTAACGAAGAAGAAGGACGTGTATCACTTTCACTTAAAGCTACAACACCTGGACCATGGGATGGCGTTGAGCAAAAATTGGCTAAAGGTGATGTTGTAGAAGGTACAGTTAAACGTTTGACTGACTTCGGTGCATTTGTTGAAGTATTGCCAGGTATCGATGGACTTGTTCACGTATCACAAATTTCACACAAACGTATTGAAAATCCAAAAGAAGCTCTTAAAGTTGGCCAAGAAGTTACTGTTAAAGTTCTTGAAGTTAATGCTGATGCAGAACGTGTATCTCTTTCTATCAAAGCTCTTGAAGAACGTCCAGCTCAAGAAGAAGGACAAAAAGAAGAAAAACGCGCTCCACGTCCACGTCGTCCAAAACGTCAAGAAAAACGTGATTTTGAACTTCCTGAAACTCAAACAGGATTCTCAATGGCTGACTTGTTCGGAGACATCGAACTTTAATCCATTCGAATTTGAATAAAATCCTTTGTTTTTAAAACAAGGGATTTTTCTTTTTTCTACTAGCATTTTTTGATATAATGGTTTTATGTTATATTCAGAAAAAGAATCACTTTATCAAACAATAAATGAACAGCTCTCTTATCTTTTAGAAGGAGAGCCCAATGTGTTGGCTAATCTATCAAATGCCAGTGCTCTGCTAAAAACAAGTTTTCCCAATACTGTTTTTGCAGGTTTCTATCTATTTGATGGGAATGAACTGGTCTTGGGCCCCTTTCAAGGTGGGGTTTCATGTGTACGAATCGCTCTTGGAAAAGGTGTTTGTGGAGAGTCTGCAGCTAGTCGTCAAACAGTGATTGTTGGTGATGTTAAAACCTACCCAAACTATATTTCTTGTGATAGTAGTGCTCGTAGTGAAATTGTTGTGCCGATGGTTAAAGAGGGACGTCTTCTGGGCGTTCTAGATATAGATTCATCTCTTGTTGATGATTATGATGACTTGGATCTGAAATATCTAGAAGAGTTTGTTTCTATTTTGTTAGAGAAAACCGAATGGAATTTTTCAATGTTTGAGGAGAAAGCGTAATGTATCAGGCCCTTTATCGAAAATATAGAAGTCAAACATTTTCACAGTTAGTAGGCCAGGAAATTGTTGCAAAAACTCTGAAACAAGCCGTAGAGCAGGAAAAGATTAGCCATGCCTATCTATTTTCGGGGCCTCGTGGAACTGGAAAAACCAGTGTAGCCAAAATTTTTGCCAAGGCTATGAACTGCCCTAATCAAGAGGGTGGAGAACCTTGCAATAACTGTTATATCTGTCAAGCTGTAACAGACGGTAGCTTGGAAGATGTTATCGAAATGGACGCGGCCTCTAACAATGGAGTGGATGAAATTCGTGATATCCGTGATAAATCAACCTATGCTCCAAGTATAGCTCAGTATAAGGTCTATATCATTGATGAGGTTCATATGCTTTCAACAGGAGCCTTCAATGCCCTTTTGAAAACTCTTGAAGAACCAACTCCTAATGTTGTTTTTATCCTAGCAACAACAGAGCTTCATAAGATTCCTGCAACCATTTTGTCTCGTGTTCAACGCTTCGAGTTCAAATCTATTAGAACTCAGGATATTCGAGATCATATTTTCCATATTTTAGAGAAGGAAGGGATTGCTTATGAAACCGAAGCTGTTGAGATTATCGCTCGTCGAGCCGAAGGTGGTATGCGGGATGCTTTGTCCATTTTAGACCAAGCATTGAGTTTGACTCAAGATGCTAGATTAACAACAGCAGTTTCTGAGGAAATTACTGGGACTATTAGTCTAAGTGCTTTGGATAATTATGTGGCTGCCTTGGCACAAAAGGATGCGACTCGTGCTTTGGAAAATCTTAATTTGATTTTTGATAACGGAAAAAGCATGACACGATTTGTAACAGATTTGTTGCAATACTTGCGAGATATTTTGATTGTCCAAACTGGTGGGGGGAATACTCACTATAGTGATCTCTTTAAGGATAACCTAGATCTTTCACAGGCTGTTTTGTTTGAGATGATTGGAATTGCAACAAGTAGTTTAGCTGATATTAAGGCTAGCTTACAGCCTAAGATTTATGCGGAAATGATGACCATTCGTTTGACAGAACTTGATTCCCAACCAGGACTTTCAGGTGATGTGGCTGAGGAATTATCTTCTCTTAGAGAAGAAGTTGCGCGATTGAAACAGGTTCTGGCAAATGTTAACACGAGTCCTAAGCAGACTACACCAACACCGAATCGTCCAGTTAACAGCAAGTCAATTTATCGCGTAGATCGCAATAAGGTTCAGTCTATTCTTCAAGAAGCTGTTGAAAATCCTGATTTAGCCCGTCAAAATCTAATCCGTCTCCAAAATGCTTGGGGAGAAGTTATTGAAAGCTTGTCAGGTCCAGATAAGGCGCTTTTAGTCGGTTCTCAACCTGTTGCGGCAAATGAGCATCATGCGATTCTTGCATTTGAATCTAACTTCAATGCCGGGCAGACCATGAAACGTGATAATCTGAACACCATGTTTGGCAATATCCTTAGTCAAGCAGCGGGATTTTCACCAGAGATTCTTGCTATTTCCATGGAAGAATGGAAAGAAGTTAGGGCTGATTTCTCAGCTAAGGCTAAATCGTCACAAGGTCAACCAGTTAAGGAAGAAGTGGAAGAATCTGTCCTTCCTCAAGGATTTGAATTTCTAGCGGATAAAGTGACCATAGAAGAAGATTAAAAGGATATTGTGACATAATACGATGAACAGACAACAATTTATAATCATGGCCTTATTTACTGCTGCTGAGACCTATTTCCTTAATGAATCCATCATGGAGCAACGGTATATTATGGCCTTGCTTTGGGCTATTTTAATTCTAAGAAATTTTAGAGTCAGCTATATTATGGGTAAAATTGTCAACGCTATTGATGACCATTTTCGAGGAAAGAAGTAACCCTTAGCTTCTAGACAAAATTAAAGCCTTTTAGGCTTTTTTTTGTTATACTATTAAAGTATATTTATTGACATTTTATCGTTTTTTACTAGAAAAATAAGGACAATTTTCTAGCGAAAATGGTAAAACGGATTGAAAAGAAAGGAACTATCATGTCAGTATTAGAGATCAAAGATCTTCACGTTGAAATTGAAGGAAAAGAAATTTTAAAAGGGGTTAATCTGACCCTGAAAACAGGCGAAATCGCCGCTATCATGGGGCCAAATGGTACTGGTAAATCGACTCTTTCTGCCGCTATTATGGGAAATCCAAACTATGAAGTTACCAAAGGTGAAGTCTTGTTTGACGGCGTAAACATCCTTGAATTGGAAGTGGACGAGCGTGCGCGTATGGGGCTTTTCCTGGCTATGCAATATCCATCAGAAATTCCAGGAATTACCAATGCAGAATTCCTTCGTGCAGCTATAAATGCTGGTAAAGAAGATGATGAGAAGATTTCAGTGCGTGAGTTTATCACTAAGCTGGACGAAAAAATGGAATTGCTCAATATGAAAGAAGAAATGGCAGAGCGTTACCTCAATGAAGGTTTCTCTGGTGGTGAGAAAAAACGTAACGAAATTCTTCAACTCTTGATGTTGGAACCAACTTTCGCTCTTCTTGATGAGATTGACTCAGGTCTTGATATTGACGCTCTTAAAGTTGTTTCTAAAGGTGTTAATGCTATGCGTGGTGAAGGCTTTGGTGCTATGATTATTACTCACTACCAACGTCTTTTGAACTATATCACACCAGACGTGGTACACGTGATGATGGAAGGTCGTGTTGTTCTTTCCGGTGGTCCAGAATTGGCGGCACGTTTGGAACGTGAAGGATACGCAAAATTAGCTGAAGAACTTGGCTATGACTACAAGGAAGAATTGTAATTCCCTCGTATCTTTTAGGAGAAGTAAATGACTAAAGAAACTATTAAACTTTTTTCAGAAATGCACGCTGAACCAAGCTGGTTGTCTGAACTCCGTCAAAAAGCTTTTGACAAAATTGAAAGCCTAGAATTACCAGTCATTGAGCGTGTTAAATTTCATCGTTGGAATCTTGGTGACGGAACTATCACAGAAAACGAACCCTCAGCAAATGTTCCTGACTTCACAGCTATAGATAACCACTTGAAGTTGGTCCAAGTAGGAACTCAAACTGTTTTTGAGCAAATTCCAGTTGAGTTGGCTGAACAGGGTGTTGTCTTCACAGACTTTCATTCAGCTTTAGAAGAAATTCCAGAGCTGATCGAAGAATTCTTCATGTCATCTGTTAAGTATGACGATGATAAGTTGGCGGCCTACCACACAGCTTATTTCAATAGTGGTGCTGTTCTCTACATTCCTGATAACGTGGAAATTGCTGAACCAATCGAAGGAATTTTCTACCAAGACAGCGATAGCGATGTGCCATTTAACAAGCATATTCTGATCATTGCAGGTAAAAACTCTAAAATCAGCTACCTCGAACGTTTAGAATCACGCGGTGAGGGTAGTGCTAAGGCGACTGCTAATATCACAGTTGAAGTGATTGCACGTTCTGGTGCTCAAGTGAAGTTTGCGGCGATTGACCGTCTAGGTGAAAACGTCACTGCTTACATTAGCCGTCGTGGTAAATTAGGCAACGATGCAAGTATTGACTGGGCCATCGGTGTTATGAACGAAGGAAATGTCGTTGCGGACTTTGATAGTGACTTGATTGGTAATGGTAGCCATGCAGACCTTAAGGTCGTAGCACTTTCAAGCGGTCGTCAGGTGCAAGGGATTGATACTCGAGTAACTAACTATGGTTGCAACTCAATCGGTAATATCCTGCAACATGGGGTTATCCTTGAAAAAGCAACTTTGACCTTCAATGGTATCGGTCACATCATCAAAGGAGCTAAGGGAGCAGATGCCCAACAAGAGAGCCGTGTTCTCATGCTTTCTGACCAAGCGCGTTCAGATGCCAACCCAATTCTCTTGATTGATGAAAATGACGTAACTGCCGGACACGCGGCTTCTATCGGACAAGTTGATCCAGAAGACATGTACTACCTCATGAGCCGTGGCTTGGATAAGGCAACTGCAGAACGTTTAGTTGTTCGTGGTTTCCTTGGATCTGTTATCGTTGAGATTCCAGTCAAGGAAGTTCGTGATGAAATGATTGCAACGATCGAAGAAAAATTGTCAAAACGCTAAGGGGAAGCCTATGTTAGATGTAGAAGTGATTCGTAAGGATTTTCCAATTTTAGACCAGATTGTCAACGATGAACCTCTGGTTTATCTGGATAATGCCGCGACGACACAAAAACCACTAGCAGTTCTGGAAGCCATTAACCGCTACTATAAGCAGGATAATGCCAATGTTCATCGAGGGGTTCACACTTTGGCTGAACGTGCGACAGCTTCCTATGAGGCTGCTCGTGAAACTATTCGTAAGTTCATCAATGCGGGTTCAACAAAGGAAGTTCTCTTTACCAGAGGTACCACAACTAGTCTCAACTGGGTAGCGCGCTTTGCTGAGGAAGTTCTGACAGCAGGGGATCAGGTCTTGATTTCTGTCATGGAGCACCATTCCAATATCATTCCTTGGCAGGAGGCCTGTCGCAAGACGGGAGCGGAGCTTGTCTATGTTTATCTCAAGGACGGAGCTCTGGATATGGTTGACCTGCGGGCTAAATTGACGGACAAGGTTAAGTTTGTCTCGTTAGCTCATGCTTCCAATGTTCTTGGAGTGGTCAATCCTATCAAAGAAATCACTCAAATGGCTCATGAAGTTGGAGCTATTATGGTGGTGGATGGTGCTCAGTCTACACCGCATATGAAGATTGATGTCCAGGACTTGGATGTAGATTTCTTTGCTTTCTCAGGTCACAAGATGGCTGGTCCGACAGGCATCGGTGTTCTTTATGGCAAAGAAAAGTATCTGGAACAAATGTCACCGGTGGAGTTTGGTGGCGAGATGATTGATTTCGTTTATGAACAATCTGCAAGCTGGAAGGAATTGCCTTGGAAATTCGAGGCTGGAACTCCTAACATGGCAGGAGCAATTGGACTTGCTGCTGCAGTAGATTATCTTGAAAATCTTGGGATGGATGCGATTGAAGCTCATGAACAGGAATTGATTGCATATGTCTTTCCAAAATTGCAGGCCATTGAAGGACTGACTATCTATGGTTCACAAGATTTGGCTCAACGTTCAGGTGTCATTGCCTTTAATCTAGGTGATCTTCACCCTCACGACCTCGCTACTGCTCTGGATTATGAAGGAGTAGCAGTTCGTGCCGGACACCATTGCGCTCAACCTTTGCTCCAGTATTTGGACGTTCCAGCAACAGCTCGTGCAAGTTTTTATATCTATAATACCAAGGCAGATTGCGACAAGTTAGTCGATGCTTTACAAAAGACAAAGGAGTTTTTCAATGGCACTTTCTAAACTAGATAGCCTTTATATGGCAGTGGTAGCGGACCATTCGAAAAATCCCCATCACCAAGGGAAGCTAGAAGATGCTGAACAAATCAGTCTTAACAATCCAACCTGTGGTGATGTGATTAATCTCTCTGTTAAGTTTAATGCAGATGATCGTTTGGAAGATATCGCTTTTCTAAACTCTGGTTGTACGATTTCAACCGCCTCTGCTAGTATGATGACAGATGCAGTCTTAGGAAAGACCAAGCAAGAAATCCTAGAACTTGCAACTATCTTTTCTGACATGGTTCAAGGTCAAAAGGATGAGCGTCAAGATCAACTTGGAGATGCAGGTTTCTTGTCAGGAGTTGCCAAATTTCCGCAACGAATCAAGTGTGCAACCCTAGCTTGGAACGCCCTTAAAAAAACAATTGAAAATCAAGATAACAAATAAGACAAGCTTTCTTTGTCTTATAAATCATCAGAAATAAAGAATGAAAGAAAGGATATTATGGCTGAAGAAAGAGTAGAACCAAAACCAATTGACCTTGGTGAATATAAATTTGGTTTTCATGACGATGTAGAGCCTGTCCTATCGACAGGAAAAGGATTGAATGAAGATGTCATTCGTGAACTATCAGCTGCTAAGGGAGAGCCTGAGTGGATGTTAGAATTCCGTTTGAAATCTTATGAAACCTTCAAAAAAATGCCCATGCAAACATGGGGAGCAGACTTGTCAGAGATTGATTTTGATGACTTGATTTACTACCAAAAACCATCTGATAAACCAGCCCGTTCTTGGGATGAAGTTCCTGAAAAAATCAAAGAAACTTTTGAACGTATTGGGATTCCTGAAGCTGAGCGTGCTTATCTTGCTGGAGCTTCTGCCCAGTATGAGTCAGAAGTGGTTTACCATAACATGAAGGAAGAATTTGAGAAGTTAGGTATTATCTTTACTGATACAGATTCTGCCCTCAAAGAGTACCCAGACTTGTTTAAACAATACTTTGCGAAGTTGGTACCACCGACTGATAACAAGTTGGCAGCCCTCAACTCAGCAGTTTGGTCAGGTGGAACCTTTATCTACGTACCAAAAGGTGTCAAGGTAGATATTCCACTTCAAACTTACTTCCGTATCAACAACGAAAACACTGGTCAGTTTGAACGTACCTTGATTATCGTTGATGAGGGAGCAAGTGTCCACTATGTAGAAGGATGTACAGCGCCAACTTATTCAAGTAACAGTTTGCATGCTGCCATTGTAGAAATCTTTGCTTTGGACGGAGCTTACATGCGTTATACAACCATCCAAAACTGGTCTGATAACGTTTATAACTTGGTAACCAAACGTGCTAAGGCTTTGAAAGATGCGACAGTTGAGTGGATTGATGGAAACTTGGGTGCCAAAACAACCATGAAATATCCATCTGTTTACCTTGATGGAGAAGGAGCACGTGGAACCATGCTTTCGATTGCCTTTGCCAATGCAGGGCAACACCAGGATACTGGTGCCAAGATGATCCACAATGCACCGCATACAAGTTCATCAATCGTCTCAAAATCTATCGCCAAAGGTGGAGGGAAGGTTGACTATCGTGGACAAGTAACCTTTAACAAGAACTCTAAGAAATCTGTTTCTCACATCGAGTGTGATACCATTATCATGGATGACTTGTCAGCATCAGATACCATTCCGTTTAATGAAATCCACAACTCACAAGTAGCTTTGGAACACGAAGCTAAAGTATCTAAGATTTCAGAAGAACAACTCTATTATCTCATGAGTCGTGGTCTGTCAGAATCTGAAGCAACTGAAATGATTGTCATGGGATTTGTCGAACCCTTCACTAAAGAACTTCCAATGGAATACGCAGTTGAGCTCAACCGCTTGATTAGCTATGAAATGGAAGGATCAGTTGGATAATCATTATAAATAAAAACTGAGCAAATATTACATTTGTTCAGTTTTTTAGATACAATTTTATAAATATTCACAAAATACATTATCTGTGGTAAAATAAAACAATTATTGTTAGTGGAGCTCAAGAATGAATATTTTTAGAACTAAAGACTTCAGTCTAAGTAAAACAGAAATGCATCGTCATTTGAAATTATGGGATTTAATTCTTTTAGGAATTGGAGCCATGGTGGGAACTGGTATTTTTACCATTACAGGAACAGCTGCAGCAACACTAGCAGGACCTGCTCTTGTGGTATCTATCGTGATTTCTGCGATCTGTGTGTCCTTTATGCTTCAATATACTCTTGAAACTTGGATAGCATTTGTATTAGCCTTAGTAATAGGAGTTATTACTTACTTTACTTATGGCTATAAAAACTCTACACTATCAAAAAATCAATAAAGAAAAAATCGCGATTTCTCGCGATTTTTTTATAATTTTTCATTTACAAATCGAACAAAACGATTCCACCATACTTTTAAGAAGAAGGCTTTCTCAACATTCTTTTCAGCGACCATTTCAAAGGTTGGTTTGTCAGTGGTGATATAACCTTGACCGACTAAGTCTTTGTCATCGTAAGTCAGATGTCCAACAACTGTACCTGCTTCTAGAGGAGCAACATGCTCAGTAGCATCAGGTGTGTATGTAACACTTGATTCCGCTCGACTACCAAGACGTTGAACGATTTTTATATCTTCTTTAGCGACTGCTGTAACCGTATCTTGCTTCCCGTCATAAACTGGAGATTTGCTATCTTGGTAGCTTTCCCCCTGCTTAACGATTGTTTGGAGAGCAAAATTAGATGAGATATAGTCCAGAAGAGCTGAAGTTGCTGTGAAACGAGCGTAAGGATTGGTATCTTGGTTGTCAGCGTTAAGGACAACTGTAATAATACGCATTCCTTTTTCTACAGTTGTTCCAACAAAGGATGCTCCTGCCTTATCAGTAGTTCCAGTTTTTAGGCCATCAATTCCCCCACGGTAGGCAGGCATACCATCTAACATTGAGTTTGTAGAGTGAATAGTCATTCCTGCAAAAGTGGAAGAAGGTTTTTTCGTGATTTCTAAAACCTGAGGATATTTGAGGATAAGATTACGAGCGACAACTGCAACATCATAGGCGCTCATCTTATTTTCGTCATCTTTCTTAGAACCAGGATAGATATTATTCCCAAGAGTTTCATTATTTAGACCAGTTGTATTGACGAGGGTAGCATCTTGAATTCCCCATTCAAGAAGTTTAGCCTTCATCATATCAACAAAGTCTTTTTCTGATCCAGCAACCTTTTCTGCCAACGCGATAGCTGCACTATTGGCACTAGATACCAATGTTGCTTCTAGCAACTCTTCAACAGTGTAGTTACGAGCTTCCATGGGAACGTTACTTGCTTCGGAGTTGGTTGTAAGCTGGTAGGGGTAATCTGAAATTTCCACTGGGGTAGAAAGAGTGATTTTGCCTTGCTCTAGAGCTTCATATACTAGGTAAACGGTAAGTAGTTTACTGATAGAGGCAATTTCAACCGGTTGTGTCGCATCTTTTTCATATAAAATCTTACCACTGTTAGCCTCAACAGCGATGGCGTGTTTTGCTGCGACATCAAAATCCTGAGCAAAAACAGTAGTAGCAGAACCAAATGAAATAAGCGTGATTAATGTTAAAAATAATTTCTTCATAGTAACTTTATTCTATCATAAAGACAAAAAATATTCTTGTTTTTATAATGTAGGTTATCAATCTTTTTCGAAATATGGTAAAATAGGAAAAAGAGGAGGTGGCATATGTTTCGGAGAAATAAATTATTCTTCTGGACCACTGAGATATTATTAATAACCCTTATTTTCTACTTATGGCGAGAAATGGGTGCTATTATTACACCGTTTGTAAGTGTCGTAAATACAATCATGATTCCCTTCTTATTGGGTGGATTTCTCTACTACTTAACAAACCCAATTGTCATTTTTTTAGAGAAGGAATGTAAAATTAATCGAATCATTGGTATTTTGTTAACACTTTGTGTTCTCTTTGGAACCATAGTGATAGCTGTCGTCTATCTCTTGCCGATTTTAATTAATCAGTTGAGTAGCTTGATTAATTCTAGCCAAGATATCTATTCTCGAATCCAAGATTTAGTGATAGAATTATCGAAATATCCTACTTTCCAAGAGCTAGATATTCAACAAACAATCCAACAATTAAATCTTTCTTATGTCGATATTTTACAAAATATCTTAAATAGTGTGACAAATAGTGTGGGAAGTGTCCTTTCAGCTTTGGTAAGCACTGTTTTAATTATCATTATGACACCGGTTTTCTTGATTTATTTCCTTTTAGATGGTCATAAATTCTTACCGATGCTAGAAAGAACTATTTTAAAGCGAGACAAACTCAATATATCTGGTTTAATAACAAACTTGAATGAGACTATTTCCCGTTACATAAGTGGAGTATCAATCGATGCATTTATTATCGGGTGTTTGGCTTTTATCGGTTATAGTGTGATTGGCTTAAAATATGCTTTAGTTTTTGCTATTTTCTCAGGTTTAGCAAATTTGATTCCTTATGTTGGACCGAGTATTGGACTAATTCCGATGATTATTTCAAATCTGTTTACGGATCCTCAAAAGATGATTATAGCAGTTATCTATATGCTGATTATCCAACAAGTAGACGGGAATATCCTATACCCTCGTATTGTTGGTGGAGTCATGAAAGTTCATCCGATTACAATTCTCGTGCTATTATTGTTGTCAAGTAATATCTATGGTGTCGTAGGTATGATCGTTGCCGTTCCAACCTATTCCATTTTAAAAGAGATTGCTAAATTCTTAGCGCGACTGTATGAAAATCATAAGGAAGCACAAGAAGTTGAAAAACATTTATCAGAATAAAGATGTCGGGATAAAAAATCCCGACCTTTTTTTGATCATTGTATCTTTGGCACTGTAGTTGATTAAACTTTTTATTGGCTTTCAACTCTCAAATCTCTTATGATGAAACTTTAATTTTTCTATAAATAATTTTTTTCAAACAACTGAATGATTGAAGTCTTTCGGGACTGGAAATAAGAAATTCAGACTTGGATTATCGAATTATGGTCTATCGCCTTTTACTAAAATAAGCCTATTTATAGATATTTTAAATAAATTGGTAGAGGAAGTAGAGCAAGAATAAGAATAATTCACAAAAACTTTGTAAAACACTTGCAATTTAGCTGAAATTTGAT
>OCLG01000055.1_pt1 | contig 72022 bp, 55 predicted proteins | sample 1548111 | NCBI WGS metagenome assembly OCLG01 (sample SAMN05301508, study PRJEB22388) | human oral metagenome | isolation source: Infant 2 DOL 28 oral | host: Homo sapiens | place: USA: Pittsburgh, Magee-Womens Hospital of UPMC | collected 2013/2014 | reverse complement strand
AAAAACACCCCAAAAGTTAGATTTTTATGTCTAACTTTTGGGGTGCAGTTCATTTCAACTCCTTTTTTGTTATTTATTGATAGTCTTCAAAAAAGCCCAGTTCCCAATGGACTTAGTCCCGTACTCTAACTCCATAAAATCTAGCAATACATAATCATTCTTTTTATAGAATGGAACATTTTTTTCTGTACTGGTAATGAGTCCTAAACGCTTGCAGCCCTTGGATTTGACATAAGGCTCAACTGCGTCTCTAAGAAAAGCACTGCCTACTCCTTGTCCTTTAACAGATGGATTGACCGCAAGGAGCATCAAATACCAGTCAAAGCTATTTGATTTTTTCAAATGTTCTTCGGAACGGTCTACTAAATCAAGATACTTCAAAAAATTTCGTGGACTGATGTAACGAAACAGTTTTATGACACCATTTAGCAAGTAAGATAAGATAGAAAAATTATTTTGTTGTAATAAGGCGACAGCCAGGATTTCTCCGTCTTGTTCAGCTACTAAACAGGTCTCTTCTTTGGTATAGAGGCGAGTCAGGAGACTTTCCAATAGTTCTAAAAAAGCAGGATAGTTTTCAGGTTTCTTGAGATCATCTATGATTAGAGTTAAAAATGGATAGTCAAAGAAGCTGTCGGCTACTATTTTTCCAATTTTTTGGTATTCGTCTAGCCTTGCCTTTCTGTATACTATTTTCCCCATTGATGAGCTCCTTTTTGAATGTTAGTAAATTATAATAGTAGAATTAATTATTTTGATGATCAAGTAGCGAGTTTTTACAAAAATATTACCCAATTTAGTAAGCTGAAGGATTGTTAGAAAACTCTTTCTGTAACACTGAATCTGATTCTAGAATATCGGATTAGACAAACAAAGAACACTCTAAAAAGTTAGAATTTTTAGAGTGTAGTCCAAATATTGCCAAGTTTTATTTTGTTGGGATTGAGATTTCAATCAATTTTTCAGAGTAGAGGGTCTTGATATTAGCTTCATCGATATTTTGCTTGTCAATCTTGCGATTCAAGAAAAATTCTTGGATTTTTTCCATTTCTTGTTCGCGGATAGCACGATGTTTATTGGAAATGAGGATTTCATAATGAAGCGGTGCCTGAGTAAAGATAACATCAGTGTTGCCTGCAGAGTAGACTTCTACGAGTGTAGCGTCGGTACTCTCCAGTTGGCTTTTAACAAGGTTTGAGTGAGAATTGGTAGTGTTGATGAGCTTCATAGGCTTTCCTCCTGTGTTTCTATGTCTATTATAGCACTTTTTGGAAAAATTGGAAAAGTTAATTTAAACTTGATGCTGTTTTTTCCAAGCTTCAATTGCCCATTTATGACTGCCACGTTTTAAGTTTGAAATAGCTTCATCAATTGGGAACCAAGCTAGGTGATTGAAGTCCTCCAAAGGTTTTTGGATTTCTTGATAAGAAATAGCTTCATAGAGATAGGCTGGATTGTAGTAGTAGGTATCGCGATGGCTGGAATAGAAATACTCATCTGCTTGTCCATAATAAGTACCAATCTCAGCTGTAAAACCTAATTCTTCAATCAGTTCTCGTTTTAAAGCTTCAAAATGATCTTCGCCTGCTTCAATCTCGCCACCAGGCAAGAACCATGCACCATTTGGAGCTTGAACGAGGATAATCTTTTCATGTGCTGAGTCAGGGATGACTGCATAAACACCATATCTAGTTTTGTAGGTTACACCCTCTTTTTTTTCTCCAAAGGTTGGATTTGTCATAAATTTCTCCTTTATGTGTGCGCTTTCTTACTATAATAGTAAAGAATGCTCTTACTGTCAAGTAAGAACATTCTTTTAGTATGTGGAATTAGTCACTTGAGTCAACTGTTTCCAATTTATTTTTTGATTTAATCATGATTTTACCATTGCTAGTCATGACGGCTTTGAGGTTTTTCTCGCTTGGATTTTCAAGGTAGTAGTCTGTAATCGCATCTTCGATATAATCTTGGATTGTACGACGGAGCGGGCGAGCTCCCATTTTTGGATCGTAGCCAAGGTCTACGAGTTTCTCCTTAACCTTATCTGTCACATCTAAATGGATGTTATTACTTGAGAGTCGTTTATTGACATCATCTAACATGAGGTCAACGATTTGAAGGAGATTTTCCTTGCTGAGAGCTTTGAATTCGATAATACCATCAAAGCGGTTCATGAATTCTGGACTAAAGAAGTTACCTAATTCTCCAAGGACAGAGTTAGTACGGCCTTCTCTAGCTGCACCAAATCCAACGCTTGCTTCTGCCTTACCTGTACCTGCATTTGAGGTCATGATAATGATGGCATCCTTAAAGCTAACAGTGCGTCCTTGACCGTCAGTTAAGCGGCCATCATCCAAAACTTGAAGGAACATATGCATAACATCTGGATGGGCTTTTTCAACCTCGTCAAGGAGGATAAGTGAGTAGGGGTTGCGACGCACTTTCTCAGTCAACTGACCTGCTTCATCATAGCCTACGTATCCTGGAGGGGCACCGACGAGTTTAGCAACGCTGTGTTTTTCCATGTATTCACTCATATCAAAGCGAATCATGCTATCAGCAGAACCAAAGAGTTCGATGGCCAGTTGTTTAGAAAGTTCTGTCTTACCGACACCTGTAGGACCAACAAAGAGGAAGCTTCCGATCGGACGGTTTGGAGTACCTAAACCAACACGGTTACGACGGATAGCCTTAGCAATCTTATCTACAGCATCGTCTTGGCCAATAACATGAGACTTGAGGTCATCTGCTAGATTGATCAGTTGAGACTGTTCTTTTTCTTTCAAATCACCAACTGGAATATTAGTCTTTTGCTCGATGATGTGTTCGATTGTCTTTTCACTGATGATTGGAGTATCCTGATCCGTTACCTTGGTCTTTTGCATTTCCTTATATTTGGCAATCTGGTCACGGAAGTAGGCTGCTTTTTCAAAATCTTCATCGCGGGTTGCTTGGGCCTTGAGATTTTCTGCCTCGATTAAGCGTTGGTCGATGACCTTGGGATCCACAAAATTCAAGGTTAAGTTCATTTTTGAACCAGCTTCATCTAGAAGGTCAATAGCCTTATCTGGCAAGAAACGGTCTTGGATGTAGCGGTTAGAAAGAGTAGCGGCAGCTTCGATAGCCCCATCAGTATAATGAACGTGGTGATAATCTTCGTATTTCTTTTGAATACCCTTAAGAATAATAATGGTTTCTTCAACAGTTGGTTCATCTACCTTAACAGGCTGCATACGGCGCTCAAGGGCAGCGTCTTTTTCAATGATACGGTATTCATTGAGAGTAGTAGCACCTACTAACTGGAGTTCGCCACGAGCAAGAGCTGGTTTTAGGATATTTCCTGCATCCATATTCCCTTCTCCTGCTGAACCAGCACCGACAATTTCATGAATTTCGTCGATAAAGAGGATAACATCCTCGCGATCACGAATTTCTTCCATGAGTTTTTGCATGCGTTCTTCAAACTGACCTCGGATACCTGTTCCTTGAACAAGGCTAACGACATCTAAGCGGATGACTTCTTTACCTTGAAGCTTATGCGGAACATCACCGTCAACAATTTTCTGAGCTAAACCTTCGACAACGGCTGTCTTACCAACACCAGGCTCACCGATGAGAACAGGGTTGTTTTTTGTTCTGCGGTTGAGGATTTCAATGACGCGAATGATCTCTTCGTCACGGCCAATTACAGGGTCAATATTTCCACGACGGGCAATCTCAGTGACATTGATACCATATTCATCCAAGAGTCCTTTTTCCTGGATTGGTGGTGGGGTTTGGGCAGGACCACGATTTTGGGAACCATAGCCACCATTTCCACCGTATCCACCCCCTGACTGGGTTGGGGGGATATTGTTGTTATTAGAAGAAGGTCTAAAGTTGTTGAGATCGTTAAAGAAGTCTCCAAAGGGATCAAAATCACGGTTGTTTAAATCTGTAATGCCCTTGAATAAGCTATTGTTAGGATCTGTTTTGATAATTTTGTAGCAATTTTGGCAAAGATCGATTTGCTTTTGTTGTCCATTGAGATTGGTATAAAGATGAATCGTTGAGTCATTGATTTTACAGTTTTGACAGAGCATACCGCCACCTCATTTCTTTCTTAGTCTTGACTAAATCTAAAAGGTCAAAAATAGTCAAACAAGTATATAATTTAATTATATCATGATTATTGGGCAATTCAAGTAAAAAGATTGGATACTAGCACTATAAATAGAAGAGCGCTAATCGTGAGAAAATCTTGATAGTAAGAAAAAAAATCCTATTTGTCATACAAAAAGGATTCTCGTTGGGTGGGACAGAAATCGATAGACAAAGTCTCGATTTCGTAGTCCCAGCCCCGCGAAGATGATTAGGAGTTTTGGGAGTCTAAAAGACGAACGAAAAGTCCAATCAGCTACCGCGTCAAAGTTTGATTGCTAATAAAAAGTGAGGTCGGGATCTTTTGTCCCAACCTCTGTATATCTATTATTAGTATAGAAGTTCGTAAATTTCCATCGCAATCAAGTCGATGCTGTCAAAAGTATATGTTTCACGAGCTTCAACATCACGAAGTGTAAAGATTGGGCCATTTTCTTCATCATGGTTAAAAGCAACTTCAGCTACAACAACTCCCTCGCGCTCAAAGTTACGTTTTAAGTTACCACCATCTTTTGTCATTGCTTCTAGGCGGTTGATGATTCTAACCAAATGTGATTCCATTTTGATTCTCCTCCATTTCTTATCGTTACTATTTTACCATAAAGAGTATCCACTTGACTAGAAAAAACTAAGATTTCTCGCTATTTCTGTTTTCTTTGAAATTTTATTGAAAATAAAAGGAAAAAGATTGCATTTTTATTCAAAACATGTTATACTCATACAAGTTTTAAGTTAGAAATTAGAAAGTAGTGGATTTATGAATTTTTCTTTTTTACCTAAATATCTGCCATATTTTAACTATGGTGCTCTTGTAACAGTCTTGATCTCAGTTTTGGTTGTCTTTTTGGGGACAATTTTAGGGGTAGTCTTGGCTTTTGCTCAACGTTCTAAAATAAAGCCCATAGCTTGGCTTGCCAATGTTTATATTTGGATTTTCCGTGGAACACCTATGATGGTACAGATCATGATTGCTTTTGCTCTTATGCATATCAATGCTCCGACAATTCAGATTGGTGTTTTGGGAGTTGATTTTTCACGTTTGATTCCAGGGATTATCATTATCTCTATGAATAGTGGTGCCTATGTATCAGAAACAGTTCGTGCTGGTATCAATGCAGTACCTAAAGGGCAATTAGAGGCGGCTTACTCTCTAGGGATTCGTCCTAAAAATGCTATGCGCTATGTCATCTTGCCACAGGCTATCAAGAATATCTTGCCAGCCTTGGGGAATGAGTTTATTACCATTATCAAGGATAGTTCACTCTTGTCAGCAATCGGTGTCATGGAATTGTGGAATGGAGCTACTACGGTGTCAACAACCACCTACCTACCTTTAACTCCACTCTTATTTGCGGCCTTTTACTACTTGATTATGACCTCTATCTTGACACTAGCCTTGAAAGCTTTTGAAAATCGTATGGGACAAGGAGAGAAAAAATAATGACTGAAACGCTTATAAAAATTGAAAACCTTCATAAAAACTTTGGGAAAAATGAAGTTTTAAAAGGAATTGATCTGGAGATTAAAAAGGGAGAAGTTGTGGTGATTATCGGACCGTCAGGTAGCGGGAAGTCAACCCTCCTTCGCTCCATGAATCTCCTCGAAGAAGCGACAAAAGGCAAGGTCATCTTTGAAGGAGTGGATATTACGGATAAGAAAAATGACCTCTTTGCCATGCGTGAAAAGATGGGAATGGTATTCCAACAGTTCAATCTCTTCCCCAATATGACAGTGAAGGAAAATATCACGCTTTCTCCTATCAAGACCAAAGGGGAAAGCAAGGAAGTTGCTGAGAAGAGAGCCCATGAGCTCTTGGAAAAGGTTGGTTTACCAGATAAGGCAGATGCTTATCCACAAAGTTTGTCTGGTGGGCAGCAACAACGTATCGCTATTGCTCGTGGTCTTGCCATGGAACCAGATGTCCTACTCTTTGATGAACCGACTTCTGCCCTAGACCCAGAAATGGTAGGGGAAGTACTAGCGGTTATGCAAGAACTTGCTAAGTCAGGAATGACCATGGTCATCGTGACGCATGAGATGGGCTTTGCGCGTGAAGTGGCAGACCGCATCATCTTTATGGCTGACGGTGTTGTTGTCGAAGATGGAACTCCAGAGCAAGTCTTTGAACAAACCCAAGAACAAAGAACCAAGGATTTCTTGAGTAAGGTTTTGTAAGCATATCGTAATTTAGAGAGAGTGGGACAGAAATCGGTAATTCGTTAGAATTCGATTTCGTCGTCCCACCTCCGCACAGTTGAGTAGGGCTGTAAAAGCTGATGAAATCAGCGTAGTAGAGCCCACTCAACCACTGCGTCTTGCTCGACAATCCAAAGACAATTGAGAGGCTAGGACTTTTGTCCCAGCCTCTTTCCTATAGTTTCAGACTATAAGGTCTCTTAGGTAAGAAGTGTTAGAGGGACAAGTATTTTTTTGATATAATAGAAGATATTTGTTAGAAAAGAGAAAACACATGACACAGATTATTGATGGGAAGGCCTTGGCGGCCAAGTTACAGGGACAATTGGCTGAAAAGACTGCGAAATTGAAAGAAGAGACGGGATTGGTGCCTGGTTTGGTCGTTATTTTAGTCGGAGAAAATCCAGCCAGCCAAGTTTACGTTCGTAACAAGGAACGTTCAGCTATTGCAGCAGGATTCCAGAGTGAAGTTGTGCGAGTTCCTGAAACAATTACCCAAGAGGAATTGTTGGATTTGATTGTCAAATACAATCAAGATCCAGCTTGGCATGGGATTTTGGTGCAGTTACCATTACCAAAACACATCGATGAAGAGGCTGTTCTACTAGCCATTGATCCAGAAAAGGATGTGGATGGTTTTCATCCGCTCAACATGGGACGCCTTTGGTCTGGTCACCCAGTTATGATTCCTTCAACTCCTGCTGGTATTATGGAAATGTTTCATGAGTATGGGATTGACTTAGAAGGTAAAAATGCAGTTGTCATTGGTCGTTCTAATATTGTCGGGAAACCCATGGCCCAGTTACTGTTGGCTAAGAATGCAACTGTAACTTTGACCCACTCACGAACTCATAACCTTGCTAAGGTAGCTTCTAAAGCTGATATTCTTGTGGTAGCAATCGGTCGTGCCAAATTTGTGACTGCTGACTTTGTCAAACCTGGGGCTGTTGTTATTGATGTGGGGATGAACCGAGATGAAAATGGTAAGCTCTGTGGAGATGTTGACTATGAGGCTGTTGCGCCAATCGCTAGTCATATCACGCCTGTACCTGGTGGAGTTGGGCCTATGACCATTACTATGCTAATGGAGCAAACTTATCAGGCTGCATTGCGTAGTTTGGATAGATAGAACAAGCATTTATTCTAGATAGTGAAGAAACAAGTTCTAAAAAATGAACTTGTTTTTTTCTTGCACTTCTTTTAATAAAATTGCAGTAAAACTTCTACAAATTATTGAAAAAACTCTACTATTTTGATATATTAAAAGCATCAATATTTATATGGATAAAATAAGTAAGCGTCTAGAGGGAGGTTTATTTTTTGGAGTAAAATGTAATCGCTTACTAGAATATTGGAAAGGAACAATAATGGATAAGAGATTTTTTGAAAGACGGTGTCATTATAGTATTCGTAAATTTGCCATTGGTGCGGCTTCAGTTATGATTGGAGCTAGTATATTTGGTCTTCAGGTGGCTCAAGCAGCTGAAACCGAAACAGCAAGTCCCAGTGAGGAAATAATTCATCAAGTTCAACCTTTAGATAAGCTTCCAGATGAGGTTGCTGCAGCCATTGCAAAAGCTGAGCAAAATGGCCCACAAGATTCCGCTACTGAAGAAGGAAATGATGCGGTTGAATCCGCAAAACCAGCAACTGAAGAAAAGGTGACTGAGGCAACAAGTCCTAAGGAAGAAAAGGAAGCGGAAGTAGTCAGCCCTAAAGAAGACAAAGTTGAAAAAACTGCAAAACCTGCTGCTGAAGCGAATGGGAAAGAGGCTACAGTTTCAGAAGCAAGTGCTGAAAAGCCAGTAGTTCGAGAAGAACATACAGATACAACTAACCAGAATAAACCTGTAACGGACGATAAAAGCAAGGAAGAAAAAGCTTCTGCAAGTGAATCACCTCAAGCTACAAAAGAGAAGGAAAAAGAAAATCAACTCCTTGAAGAAAGAAAACAAAATTTCAACAAAGACTGGTATTTTAAACTAAACGCTCAAGGTGACTTTTCTAAGAAAGATGTAGATGTTCATGATTGGTCTAAGTTGAACCTTCCTCAGGACTGGAGTATCTATTTTGATTTTGATCACAAGTCTCCTGCCCGAAATGAAGGTGGTCAATTAAACGGGGGTACTGCCTGGTATCGCAAGACCTTCACGGTTGACGAAGCTGCTAAGGATAAGGATGTTCGGATCAACTTTGATGGTGTCTACATGGACTCCAAAGTCTATGTCAATGGTAAATTTGTCGGTCATTATCCAAGTGGTTACAATCATTTTTCATACGATATTACTGAATTTTTAAATAAAGATGGTAGTGAAAATACCATTGCTGTCCAAGTTACCAATAAGCAGCCAAGTAGTCGTTGGTACTCAGGAAGTGGTATCTATCGCGATGTAACTCTTAGCTATCGTGACAAGGTGCAGGTAGCTGAAAATGGAAATCATATCACAACTCCAAAACTAGCTGAACAAAAAGATGGCAATGTTGAAACACAAATCCAAAGCAAGATCAAAAATACTGCCAAGACATTAGCCAAGGTATTTGTAGAGCAACAGATTTTTACTAAGGAAGGTAAGGCTGTTTCAGATTTGGTTCGTTCTGTAACTAAGAGCTTAGCAGGAAATGAGACAGCTGACTTTAAGCAAACGATCTTGGTTAATAAGCCAACTCTCTGGACAACCAAAAGCTATCATCCTCAGCTCTATGTTCTGAAAACCAAGGTTTATAAAGATGGTCAGCTAGTTGATGTGACAGAAGATACCTTTGGTTATCGTTATTTCAACTGGACAGCTAAGGAAGGATTCTCTCTTAATGGCGAGAGAATGAAATTCCATGGAGTTAGTATCCACCATGACAACGGTGCCTTGGGGGCAGAAGAAAACTATAAGGCAACCTACCGTAAATTAAAACTCCTGAAAGATATGGGAGTTAACTCTATCCGTACAACCCACAATCCAGCAAGTCCACAGTTGCTCGACGCTGCTGCAAATCTAGGACTTTTGGTGCAAGAAGAAGCCTTTGATACTTGGTATCGTGGCAAGAAAACGTATGACTATGGACGTTTCTTTGACCAAGATGCAACTCACCCAGAAGCTAAGAAGGGTGAAAAGTGGTCTGATTTTGACCTCAGAACCATGGTAGAACGAGATAAAAATAATCCATCTATCGTTATGTGGTCCCTCGGTAACGAGGTTGATGAAGCAGATGGCGGCGAGCGTTCACTAGAAACAGCCAAGCGTTTGAAAGCCATCATCAAAGCAATTGATACAGAACGCTATGTGACCATGGGTGAAAACAAATTCAGTAGTAGATCTACAGGCTTGTTCTTAGAATTAGCAACAATCATGGATGCTGTTGGTATGAACTATGGTGAGCGTAATTATGATGCAGTTCGTAAGGAACATCCAGATTGGTTGATTTATGGTTCTGAAACCTCTTCAGCGACTCGAACTCGAGATTCTTATTTTGATCCTGCTCATTTACTCTGGCACGACAATCGCCCAAATCGTCACTATGAACAATCAGACTATGGTAATGACCGTGTAGCCTGGGGTAGAACAGCTACTGAATCTTGGACTTTTGACCGTGATCGTGCTGGCTATGCAGGTCAGTTCATCTGGACTGGTTTTGACTATATCGGTGAACCTACACCATGGCATAACCAAGATAATACACCAGTAAAAAGCTCTTATTTTGGTATCATTGATACGGCAGGCTTGCCTAAGAATGATTTCTATCTCTATCGTAGTGAATGGTATAGTGCCAAAGAAAAACCAACTGTTCGTATCATGCCTCACTGGAATTGGACTGAAGAAACGCTCAAGGAACGTAATATGCTGGTCAATGGTAAGGTTCCAGTTCGGACCTTCTCAAATGCTGCTAGCGTAGAATTGTTCTTGAACAACGAATCCCTTGGTAAGAAAGAATTTGTTAAGAAAACAACTGAAGATGGTCGCCCTTATCACGAGGGAGCTAAACCAAGTGAATTGTATCTTGAGTGGTTGGTTGACTATAAACCAGGTACCTTAACTGCTATTGCTCGTGATGAAAATGGCAAAGAGATTGCGCGTGATAGTGTGACAACAGCAGGGGAGCCAGCTAGAGTTCGACTCACTAAGGAAGAGCATGTCATCACTGCAGACGGAAAAGATTTGTCATACATTCATTATGAAATCGTTGATGAAGATGGCAATGTCGTTCCAACTGCCAATAATCTTGTTCATTTCAATCTTCATGGCCAAGGACAAATTGTTGGTGTGGATAATGGAGAACAAGCTAGCCGTGAACGCTATAAAGCTCAGAAAGATGGCACATGGCAAAGAAAAGCCTTCAATGGTAAAGGTGTTGTCATTGTTAAATCCACTGAAAAAGAAGGGAAATTTACCCTTTATGCAGATTCTGCAGGTTTAGCTTCTGACAAGGCGACGGTCACAACTGTTTCAGGCAAAAAAGAAAATCGTCATTTTGTCGCTTTTGCTCCTGTTAAGGCAAGAACTGATGTCAGTGAGAATCCTAAATTGCCAGAAGCTGTGACAGCTATTTATAGCGATGGTAGTGTCGAAGAAAAAGCTGTAACTTGGGATATACCAGATGATCTCCTTGCAAGTGCTGGTGAGAAAAATGTCCTAGGTAGTGTGGAAGGAATCGAAGCTAAGGCTGAAACCCTTGTCAAGGTCATTGCTCTTGATAAGTGGTTGCCTAAAGTTGCAACTGTACCAGTTGGTACAGCTGCAGAGAATTTGGATAAAACGGTAACGGCTGTTTTGTCAGATGGTAACTTGGTTGATGCGGATGTCGTTTCTTGGACCTTGAAAGATCCTTCTGCCTTGACAAAAGAAGGTGGACGTACTGAAGCAATAGGTAAATTGGAAGGCAATGACTATGAGGTTACGGCAACCTTTATCGCAAGTGACAAGGAAACAGAAAGTACTGTTACAGGTCTCACAGTTGGAGATAAGACTCTTGAAAACTTTGATCCTGGAAAGACCTACTACCGAGTATCCCTTCCTTACAGTGCTGAGATTCCAAGTGTCGGAGCACAGACAAGAGGCTATCAGGTAACAGTTCAACAAGCTTCAGCAGCTAATGATTATCAGGCTTCTGTATTCTTGAGTGACCAGAAGGGCGATTTAGTTCAAACTTACTTGATTCAATTTGTGAAAGAAGCTCCTGCCTTGACACGCTTGGAAGTAAGTGTTGAAGGAAAAGAAAATGCAACAGAAGATCAGGTCCTCCCTTATCATGTCATTGGACATTATGAAGATGGTTCACAGACTGAATTTTCAGCGTCAGATATCCATTTGGAAGCTAAGTCAGCTGATGGTGCTCATCTTGAGGTGAATGGTCAGAACTTGCTTCTTTACAAGAAAGGTAGTGTAACCCTCACTCCTAGTATTGACAATCAAACTGATAAGACTCAATCTGTAGCCACTGAACTTGTGATAAAAGAAAATACAGTAGACAAGAAAATTGTCAAACTTCATCCAGTAACTATCTCTACAGATATCAATCAGCAACCGAATTTGCCTGATCAAATCGGAGCAGAATTTGATAAAGGCTTGCCTCGTAAGGTAGCTGTAACTTGGGACAAGGTAGATGCAAAAGAACTCGCTAGTTACCATAGCTTTACCCTTAAAGGTCATGTAGAGGGTACAGATATTGAAGCTCTTGCCAATGTGACTGTTGAAGGTTTGCAGGTTGCAGAAGAAATCAGTTTAACTCTACCTAAGGGTGAAACGGTTCAATTGCCAGCTAGTGTCCGTGCCTATCATTCTAATGGAACAACTGTCTATAAAGATGTCGTTTGGGATAAGGTGCCAGCTAACTTTAGTCAGACTGAAGGTATCTATAAAATCAAGGGTCAATTAGTGGGTAGCCATCTGACTACCAAGGCTCATGTTCGTGTTTCCAGTCAGGTTGTTGCGGGAAATAATATCTCGAAACAATGGACGGGTTCCCAATTGCCAGCAGCTATCGTGTCCAATACGGGTGGTGATGATTCGGCAAATACCTTGAACGATTTGACAGTTTCAAGAGCTAGCACAGATGTCAAGAACAGATGGACAACTTGGAGAACAAATACTGATAATGACTGGGCATCTATCTTGTTTGGTAACTCTGGTGATTTGACCAAACGTTTTGTAGACAATCTATCAGTCGATTTCTACACAGACGGGGCAATCGGACTTCCAAAAGAATATGTTATTGAATACTATGTCGGTCAAGAAGTTCCAGATCTTCCAAATGATGTCAATAATGCTCAGCGTGATACCAACCATCCATTCAACAATGCTGCCAACTGGAAAGAAGTTGAACATCTCAAAGCTCCAGGACAATTATCTGCAGGTCAAACAAACCACTTTACATTTGATAAGGTTGAAACTTATGCTGTTCGTATGCGTATGAAGAAAGCAGATGGAACTGCTGGTGTTGGATTGACAGAAATCACTATTTTAGGAAGTAAAGTTCCAAGTGCTACCAGCTCAGAAATTTCTATCCAAGTAGATGGCAAGAAGCTTGAGCATTTCAATCCGTCTAAGACAGATTATTATATTCCTCAAGCAAGCAAGGAAATCACTGCAACAGCCAGCAACAACGGTGTGGTAACAGTTGTTCCTGCAACAAGTGAAAAAGGTGCGACACGTCTTATCTTGAAAGCTGAGGATGGAACTGTTCTGAAAGAATATCGTATCTTCCGTGATGACGAAAAAGAGTCAATACAACCAGTAGCTGCGGAAAATAGTGCCCAGACCTTGAATGTTGGTGATCAACTTCAATTGCCTGCAGAGGTAACAGTCTACTATCCATCACAGACTGGCTGGATTAAGGCTAACCTTGCTGTCCAATGGGATGCAGTGCCAGAACATGCGACTGCCGAAGAAGGTAGCTTTGAAGTTCTTGGTCATGTTCTAGGAACAGACTTAACAACCAAGATGCAAGTAACAGTTGTTACGAGGGGTAATCAAGTCATTTCAGAAAATGCAAATAATAATGAGACTGATTCTAAAGCCTTTGCGTCTACTACAAATGACACACAAGCAGCTTCTCGGGATAAGATTTTCTATATCAACGATGGGCACTTTAACGAAGATGGACGTTGGACTAACTGGTCTCGTACTCCGAAAGACCAAGAAACATCTGTGGGAATTCTCTTTAAGAAGAATGGTCAGATTACACCTCAATCTGTTGGAAAAGTAGCTATTCAATTCTTTAAAGACAGTGGAACAGATGCACCAGCGACAATGGTACTAGAAAGATATGTTGGGCCTGCCTATACAGAACCAAGTACTATTTCTCGTTATGAAGAAAATGCGGATCATCCATTTAACAAGGCAGAAAATTGGCAAGAAATTCCTTATAAGGCATCTGGAGAAATCGTGGCTGGTAAGCCGATTGAATTTACCTTTGATCCGATTCAGACAACAGCCATTCGAGCACGCATGACTCGTAAATCGACAACTAATGGTCTAGCAATGGTCGAGTTTAGTGCCTACTCTCCTGCTAAATCAAAAGATGTGGAAACTCCTTCAGTGACCATTTCAGTTGATGGAAAAGCATTGGAAAACTTTGATCCAGCGGTTTCAGATTATACAGTGAGCTTAAATGGCACTAAACCACAGGTGACTGCTCAAGCAAGTGGTAACGGTGTGATAACGGTTGTTGAGTCTATTCAGGATAACCTTCCTAGCCTTGTTCGTCTTCTTGCTAAGGATGGTAGTCTTGTCAAGGAATATCGTATTCATTTCAAACCTAGTCACCGTATAGTTCCTGAAGAAGGCGACCAAAGTCCTGTTCTCGAACGACCAAGTCTAGAAGTTGTCAAGACCGAAATTCCATTTAAGGAAATTATTCGTGAAAACAATGACTTAGCTCAAGATGAACGTCGTGTAATCTCAGAAGGTAAGAAGGGTGAAAGAGTTGATTATGTTGAGGTCTTAGGATCTAACCGTACAACTGTTCATACAGATACGACTGAGGCGCAAGATCGAATTGTTGAAGTTAAGGTCAAACCTGTCATTACTACTAGCAAAGGTGACGAGCCAGCTCCAGTCGTAGAAGTTCCAGAATTTGAGGGTGGCGTCAATGCTGCTGAAGCTGCCGAGCATGAGTTGCCAGAATACACAGATCCGATTGGCACAGTAGGTGACGAGTCAGCTCCAGTAGCAGAAGTCCCCGAATTTGAGGGCGGTGTCAATGCAGTAGAAGCTGCCAAGCATGAGTTGCTAGAATACACAGAAGCAATCGGGACAGCTGGTGACGAACCAGCTCCAGTGGTAGAAGTCCCAGAATTTGAGGGCGGTGTTAATGCAGTAGAAGCCGCTAAGCATGATGAGTTGCCAGAATACACAGATGCAATCGGCACAGTAGGCGACGCTCCAGCTCCAGTAGTAGAAGTGCCAGAATTCAAGGGCGGCGTCAATGCAGTGGAGGCTGCTAAGAATGAGTTGCCAGAATACACAGAAGCAATCGGCACAGTAGGTGACGAGCCAGCTCCAGTAGTAGAAGTCCCAGAATTTGAGGGCGGCGTCAATGCTGTAGAAGCTACTAAGCATGAATTGCCAGAATACACAGAAGCAATCGGGACAGTAGGCGATGATCCAGCTCCAGTAGTAGAAGTCCCAGAATTTGAGGGTGGTGTTAATGCTGTAGAAGCCGCTAAGCATGAGTTGCCAGAATACACAGATGCAATTGGCACAGTAGGTGATGATCCAGCTCCAGTGGTAGAAGTTCCAGAATTTGCAGGTGGTGTCAATGGAGTAGAGGCAGTTAAGAACGAAGTCCCAGAATACACAGGTGGCGTCAATGCGGTAGAAGCCGCTAAGAATGAATTACCAGAATACACAGGAACAGTAGCTACAGTGGGGAACAAGCCAGCACCAAGTCTTGTTAAACCAGCTGAAGAGATCCGAATCTTGACTGATAAGGAAACTGGAGTTCTGGTAGCAGGGCTAACTAAAGAGTTATCTAAAGACCTCAAGCTTCAAGTGCAGAAGGTTCTACGCCAAGAATTAGCTGGTAAACACTATGATGCTTATCAAGTGAAATTACTAGATAAGGACAACCAAGAAGTTGAACTCAAAGGTGCTGTCCTAGTGAGATTACCAGTTAAGGGTCAGGTTCAAGGAGTTTATCACATGAGCTTAGATCAAGGCTTGCAGGTTCAAAAGGTGACGCTAGTAGGTGATATGGTTGAATTTACAACCAAAGATCTAGGACTTTATGCGATTGTCTATAAAGAACAAAATCAAGAACTAGTAAAACCAGTAGAACCAGCTCATGGGCTAGCAGTTAATGGAGAGATTCTTGAAAATGCTTCAGAGAAAGTAGATTCAGCAAGACTTCCAGAAACAGGTGAAAGTCGATCTGATACAGCTGCCTTCCTAGCAAGTCTCAGTCTTGTTTTATCAGTGGCACTACTAACAGTTAAACGTAAAGAAAAATAGAGTTTGGAACTCTACATTGCTGATTGATTGTAGAAATACTTGGACTATCCCAGAGGATAGGATTGAAAAATGCTACAACCATATGGAGAGGACCTTTTGGTTCTCTCTATTTTTTTAAAATAGGGATGAAATCGCTTAGATGAGTGGTTGGAGGAAAGGAATAGAAGAAAGATGGATCATCAATTTTTTGAGAAACGTTGTCATTATAGTATTCGAAAATTTGCAATAGGAGCAGCTTCAGTTATGGTTGGCGCGAGTATCTTTGGAGCCAGTATGGTACAAGCTGCAGAGACAGAGCTTGCACTAGAATCAGAAACAAGTCTTACACAGCTTCCACCAGAGGATAAGTTATCATCAGATTTGGCAGGCGCTATTAAAGATGCAGAGGTAGCCTTTGTTTCAGAGACTAAAGTGGAAGAGGTAGCTACTAAGTCCCAAGCTCCTGAAGAAACTTCTTCAAAACCATTAGAAACTAAAAATTCTACAGTAGAGAAGGGAGTAACAACCGTAGAAAATGCTTCTACTGAAGTCGCTCCTACTGAGGCTCGTGTAGCAATAGAACCTACGAAACCAGGTGAAGTAAATGGAACGGTGGAGAAAGCTGATTCATTTACAGCAGATAAACCTACAAGTAAAGCAGAAATTGATGCAGCAAAATCTCAAGTAGCTAAAAAAGAATATACGGTATTCCCAAGACCTCAAAAGGTTACTTATGGAGATGGCATCACTGCTCTAGAAGGAAAGGTAAATCTTGTCTTGAGTGATGGTTTGGATATCTATACTCGAAACCGTGCCAAGGAAATTCTCCAAGCTAGTAATGTATCCTATACTACCAGTACAAAAGCTACAGAAGGGGCGACCAACATTTTCCTTGGAGTGCGTGGGAAAGCTCCTCTGGCAGAAAAAGAAGTCCAAGATATTTCGTCTGAATTATACGATAAAATTGATGCCTATGTCTTGCGCGTGAAGGACAATAAGATTTCGATTGTAGGAAAGGATACGGATGCTGTCTTCTTTGGACTAACAACTTTGAAACAAATGCTGAAAGAGAGTCCTGTCCCAGTTCTTAGAGATGTGACAGTAGAAGACTATGCAGAAGTTAAAAATCGTGGCTTTATCGAAGGCTATTATGGAAATCCTTGGACCAAGGAAAATCGTGAAGACTTGATGCGCTATGGTGGTGACTTAAAGCTAACTCAGTACTTCTTTGCGCCAAAAGACGATCCCTATCACAATGCTAAATGGCGTGAACTCTATCCAGAAGAAAAAATGTCAGAGATTCGAGATCTAGCTAGTGTGGGAAATGAAACAAAGACACGTTATGTTTGGACCATCCACCCCTTTATGCATAAGAAGATGCGTTTTGACACGGATGAATTATATAAACAGGATTTAGATGTCATTAAAGCGAAATTCACTCAGTTGCTGGATGCAGGAGTGCGTGAATTTGGGGTTCTAGCTGATGATGCGGCCTGGCCTGTTGGTGGCTACAATAGTTATGTTCGGTTAATGACCGATTTGACAAATTGGCTAACTGAACAAGAAACAAAATACAGCGGACTTCGTAAAGATATGATTTTCGTGCCAGCCTGGTATATGGGACAAGGGACAGAAGATGAACTTCGCACGCTCAACGAACGCCTTCCAGAAACTGTCCATTTAACCCTAACAGGGGGCAAGGTATGGGGGGCAGTTGACCAAACCTTCCTAACAAATTTGAAGAAAAATTTGACAGAAGGTGGCAAGAAGTATCGTCCGATTCATTTCTGGATTAACTGGCCTTGTAACGATAATACCAAGCAACACTTGATTCTGGGTGGTGGTGAAAAATTCTTACATCCCAATGTTGATTTGTCATTGGCTCAGGGCATCATGCTAAATCCGATGCAACAATCGGAAGCTTCAAAGGTAGCCCTCTTTGATGTGGCTCAGTATGGTTGGAAGCAATGGAGAAGTGCGGAAGAAGCTGAAAAAATCAATGATACGGCCTTTAACTATGTGGTCAATGGAAGCTTTGAAGAAAGCGAAGTATCAAAAGCCTTTCGTGAACTTGGTAAGCATATGCGCAACCAAAACCGTCCTCCCCATGTCACAAAATTGGAAGAATCTGTTGAGCTTGCACCTAAATTGACAGACTTTTATAACAAATTGAAGGCTGGTCAAAACGTAGACGCAGAGAGAAAAGAATTAAAGGGTATCTTTGCAAACTTGAAGGCTGACGCCCTCCTTCTGAAAGAAAAAGGGGACAGGAAGCTTATTGACCAAATCCACTACTGGTTAGATAATACAGTGGACCAGATGGATGCTTTAGAAGCCTTGCTGACAGCGACAGAAGGTCTGGCTGAAAAGAATGATGCTAAAGTATGGGAACATTACTATGCTGGGGTTAAGTATTACGATCAGTCCATTAGTTATTCCTTCTTCTATGTAGACCATTATGAACGGGCAGAGTTTGGAGTGCAACATATTCGTCCATTTATCAATAACTTAAAGGAATACTTGGCAACACATATTCAGACCATGCTGCATCCAGATAAACTTGTGACCACCTTTATTACCAACCGTGCGGGGATTGAAGGAGGTCTTGCAGAAGTAACAGATGGCGATTTGGATACTCATGCGATTGTCAAGACGACAACCGTTATTGAACGAGATGATTATATAGGACTTCGTTTTAATAAAGCCATTAAGGTTCGTACTCTCGGTTTTGCAACAGGGACAAAGACCGCTGATAATTATACCTTTGGAAATGCCCTTGTCGAGTATCAAAACGAACAAGGGGACTGGGTAGCTCTCACAAGTCCAGCCTACACAGGTCGCGAACGGACACTTGAATTTAAAGACCTCGATATTACGGCTCAAGCAGTTCGTATGCGTGCGACAGCTAAGAAGGATAATGCTTGGCTTGCCATGCGTGAAATTGCTGTTAATAGACCGCTCGAACTTGGAAGCAAAAAGGTAAAGGGGACTATTACCCTAAGTCCAAACCTAGTTTACAAATATGGAACCAGTGTGCTTCAAATGCAAGATGGCAAAGATAACACCGAATCTATGATGGCTCATGCCAATCAAACAAATGTGACTCCAGAAAATGCTTGGGTTCAAATGGACTTGGGTGGATCTAAGAAAGTAAAACATATTCATCTAGTTCAAGGGGAAGGTGACAAACTAGCGGCTGGTGTCATCGAATATTCTACAGACGGTACAAACTGGAAGACCCTTCAGATCTTAACTGGGGATCGGATTTCAGATATTAGCCAGAACTTCACAGCACAATACGTTCGTGTCCGTAATACACAACTTCTCAGCAAATGGTGGAGAATTGCGGACTTTACAGTTGACGTCGATACACCAAATACTGATTTGACCGTCACCAATGTCGACAGCTTGAAGGAAACGCCAGTAGTGGACAGCCGTGGTCGTTATGAAATGATCTTCCCACAAGGGAATAATCTTCCATCAAATGGCTACCTTGGCTTGAAATTGGACCGCCTCCATGAAGCTAGTTCAATTGCACTTGAAGGTGCAGGTGAAACAGGTTTGACACTGGAATATTCGGCAAATGAAGTGGAATGGATGACCGCTGACCAACTTCCAGAACACGCCTTGGTGCGCTATGTTCGCATCGTGAACAAGACAGATAAGGACCAAGCGCTTCCTACTGGAAAATTAGTCGTTAAGACAAAAGAAGTGGATCCAACTGAACTCTTATCAACCACTATGGGTATTCACCAATATTATGGTGCTAATGATGTTCGTCGCATTCACAATTTAGGTCAACTGTTTGATGGGGACTTTAATAATTTTGTAGAATTTTCTGATTATCAACGTAAAAACGGAGAAATTGTCATGAAACTTGGCACCACTCGTCAAGTCAAGAAGATTCGTGCCTATATTCAGGATGCTCAGCGTAATTATTTGCGTGATGGAAAGATTCAAGTCAGTGAAGACGGTAAGAACTGGACGGATGTTGTGACAGTCGGAGATGGTGTTGAAAATGAAATTCGAGATAATTCATTGACCGACGGTTGGACGCATGATTCTGCCCACCCAGGAAATCGTTATATTGAAGGTATTCTGGATCAACCTGTAACTGCTAAGTTTATGCGTGTTCTCTTTACAGCGGACTATAATGCTCGTTTTGTAGGATTTAGCGAAATCGTGATTAATGATGGTGAATTTATCAATCCTGAAAATAATCCTACAGTGACAGGAAATGGTAGTGAAGAAGCGGATAACCTGAAGAAAAATATGACTGACGGCAATGTTTTGACAAGCTATGCAGCTACTGAAGATAAAGGAGAGCTTGTTTATCATTTATCTGAAGAAACCAAGGTCAATCATGTTCGCTTGATTGCTGACTTGCCTGAAGGTGCAAAAGTAAATGTCCAAGTTCGTACCTTGAATGATGCTGGTGAATCAGTATGGAAAAACTTGGGTGAAGTCAGATCAAGTTTCCAAACCTTTGCTCTTACAGGAAAAAATCCACGGATTCTTGATGTAAAAGTTTCTTGGGAAGGTGGAGAACCAGAGTTCTACGAAATGACTACTTTCTATCAAGAAGTGGTAGACGATCCAGCACCGACAATAAGTAAAGGCGACGATCCAGCTCCAGTGGTAGAAGTTCCAGAATTTGAGGGTGGCGTCAATGCAGTAGAAGCTGCTAAGAATGAGTTGCCAGAATACACAGAAGCAATCGGCACAGTAGGTGACGAGCCAGCTCCAGTAGTAGAAGTCCCAGAATTTGAGGGCGGCGTCAATGCTGTAGAAGCTACTAAGCATGAATTGCCAGAATACACAGAAGCAATCGGGACAGTAGGCGATGATCCAGCTCCAGTAGTAGAAGTCCCAGAATTTGAGGGTGGTGTTAATGCTGTAGAAGCCGCTAAGCATGAGTTGCCAGAATACACAGATGCAATTGGCACAGTAGGTGATGATCCAGCTCCAGTGGTAGAAGTTCCAGAATTTGCAGGTGGTGTCAATGGAGTAGAGGCAGTTAAGAACGAAGTCCCAGAATACACAGGTGGCGTCAATGCGGTAGAAGCAGCTAAGAATGAATTACCAGAATACACAGGAGCAGTAGCTACAGTGGGGAACAAGCCAGCACCAAGTCTTGTTAAACCAGCCGAAGAGGTTCAAATCTTAACTGATAAGGAAACTGGAGTTCTAGTAGCAGGGCTAACTAGAGAGTTATCTAAAGACCTCAAGCTTCAAGTTCAAAAGGTCCTTAAACAAGAATTAGCTGGTAAGCAATACGATGCTTATCAAGTGAAATTGCTGGATAAAGACAACCAGATGGTTGCTCCAAAAGGTGCTGTCCTAGTGAGATTACCAGTTAAGGGTCAGGTTCAAGAGGTTTATCACATGAGCTTAGATCAAGGCTTGCAGGTTCAAAAGGTGACGCTAGTAGGTGATATGGTTGAATTTACAACCAAAGATCTAGGACTTTATGCGATTGTCTATAAAGAACAAAATCAAGAACTAGTAAAACCAGTAGAACCAGCTCATGGGCTAGCAGTTAATGGAGAGATTCTTGAAAATGCTTCAGAGAAAGTAGATTCAGCAAGACTTCCAGAAACAGGTGAAAGTCGATCTGATACAGCTGCCTTCCTAGCAAGTCTCAGTCTTGTTTTATCAGTGGCACTACTAACAGTTAAACGTAAAGAAAAATAAGGACTGATAACTCCCAGCTCTAAAAAAATAATCATTATAAATAAAGGAGAAGATAGCATAGTCTTCTCCTTTATTAATTGATTAGTGAGGTGTATAATGAAAGTAAGAGAATGTGAGGAGAAGGACCATGCTTGTAAAAGTTTGTAATGCAGATTTTAGTCTCCAGTGGGATGGGATGTATCAATTTGCTCTTGAAAACTATCCTCAGATTCAAGAATGGGAATTGGAGAAGCTAGCAAAGTTTATTGCTTATGAACAGGACCATCGTCGTCAGACCATTATGGAATGTGAGGATCATGAATTAAATAAACAAATTCATGATTACTTGCAAGAGCACAGCTATTTTCCTCCATACAGGCCAAGTCATCAGCTTGTAGCTTCTACCTATGATATTCAGAGGAAGTTGGTTACTTCAGATTATTGTAGTCATACTTGTACAGTTGAGGTGGCTCAGGCTATTTTTCAGACTGGAAAACTCATGTCAGCGGTTAAAGTATTTGGTAAAAGTGGGGCTGAGCTAGTTACAGATAGTCGTAATGCAGCTTCTGATCCAGCAGACTATTTTGACTATATCATGTTTGGATGGTCTAATACGACTTCGGGTTACCGACTCGCTATGGAGCGTTTGTTAGGACGGGCACCGTCTGAGGAGGAATTGCAAGAAAAGTTCATTCCTGGCGTTAGTTTTCATTTCCTGTATGAAGAATTAATTCAAGCGCCAGGTTATATCTTTGATGGCTATCATGTTGCGAAGGTAAGAGATAGTTTAGATTTGGATGCCTTTCTTCATTTGTGTGTTATTCCTTCAAAAGATAAGGCTTGTTTTGAAGGTTTGATTTCTAGTCAATTACAAGATAGAGTGATTTACCTAGACTATGAGGGAGAAGGGTTACAGGATTGGAATACTAAGGTTAATCAAGTGTTACATAGTAAGGTTAAGTTGAAGGAGTAGTGTATGAAAGAGATTGATCAAGCTCTATTGAAAAAAGTGATCATCGAGCGTTCTCGTTCTAGTCATAAGGGAGACTATGGGCGTCTTCTCTTGATTGGAGGGACTTATCCCTATGGGGGAGCGATTATTATGGCTGTCTTAGGTGCTGTTAGAAGTGGCGCAGGCTTAGTGACAGTAGCAACGGATAAGGAGAATATTCCAGCTCTACATAGCCATCTGCCGGAGGCTATGGCTTTTGCTCTTGATGATAAGCAATTGCTTGAGCAACAGTTGGAGAAAGCAAGTGTTGTCTTGCTTGGGCCTGGATTAGTGGATGATAAGAGTGGAAAAGAGCTTCTCCAAACAGTCTTTCATCATTCAAATCAAGACCAGACTCTCATACTGGATGGTGGCGCCTTATCCATTTTTGCTAAGACGGGAATGAAATTCCCCAAAGCTCAGCTTGTTTTAACTCCTCACCAGAGGGAATGGCAAGTCTTGTCAGGCTTAGATTTGGATTCCCAAGGAAGCAAGGAAACAGGAGAGGCTTTGATGAGTTTTCCTTCAGGAACGATTTTGGTTCAAAAAGGTCCAGCTACTCGAATCTGGCAAGCCGGGCATGCTGATTTTTATCAGCTGGGTGTTGGCGGTCCCTATCAGGCGACTGGCGGCATGGGGGATACTCTGGCTGGGATGATCGCTGGCTTTGCAGGTCAATTCCCACAAGCAAGTCTCTATGAAAGAGTGACAGTAGCGACCTATTTACATTCAGCAATTGCCCAAGAACTAGCTGAGGACAATTTTGTAGTTCTGCCAACCACGATTAGTCAACATATCCCAGCCTTCATGAAAAAAATACAAAAAGACACCTGAGGCTTTCAGGTGCCTTTTAAGGATTAGAAGAGTCCTTTGACCTTATCAACAAGATTACCGATTCCTTCTGAGCCTGAAACTAAAGCTTGTGCTTGGTTAAGATACTCACCGAGTTGGTCCTTATTTTCTTCGACAAAGGTTTTTGAGGCAGCCAAATCTTTTTTCTCGATTAGCTCCTTTACTTGATTAAACAAATCTAATGGGTTCATGATGTCCCTCCTTTTCTAAACTTCTATTCAATCATTTTTTAGAAAAACTTGCAAGAAACTTGACCCTTCCAATAAAGTTCATGGATGTCAAATTGTGTAAATTTTGATATAATTTTTAATGATGAATTTTAGAAATGATCGGTACGTGGTCGTGGATTTAGAGGCGACCAGTACCGGAAGCAAGGCAAAAATTATCCAAGTGGGAATCGTGGTCATTGAAAATGGCGAGATTGTTGACCAATTTGCAACGGATGTCAATCCCCACGAACCCTTGGATTCTCATATCAAAGAATTAACGGGCTTGACCGATCAGCGACTAGCAGAGGCACCGGAATTTTCTCAGGTGGCTGGAAAAATTTTTGACTTGGTCAAGGACGGTGTTTTTGTTGCGCACAATGTCCAGTTTGATGCCAATTTGTTGGCAGAATTTCTCTTTTTTGAGGGCTATGAATTGCGCACTCCTCGTATCGATACAGTCGAATTGGCTCAGGTATTTTATCCTCAACTTGAAAAATACAATCTGGGAATTCTCTGTCAAGAGTTGGGAATTTCACTAGAAAAAGCCCATACTGCCTTATCAGATGCCCAAGCAACAGCAGAGCTCTTTCTTTGTATGAGACAAAAGATGTTTGGACTGCCAAAAGGATTGTTGGAGCGCTTATTGAGTTTATCAGATAGCTTACTCTATGAATCTTACCTAGTCATCGAGGAAGTTTATCAGAAACAGTCTCTCCTTGTTGAGCATGATTTGATAGAAGTGCAAGGCTTATTCTTAAGAAAAGAGAAGCCAGTCCTTTCTCCACGTAAACTATCTAAAGATTTCCAAACCAATATTGCCTTGTTGGATTTGGAAGATAGAGCCCCACAAGCTAGCTTCGCTCAGAAGGTTCAAGATTTTCTACAGAATGAGAAAATTGCTTTTGTGCAAGCTCAGACTGGAATTGGGAAAACCTACGGCTATTTGTTACCCGCTTTATCACTAGAAAACGAAAAAGGAATCCTTCTCAGTGTTCCTACTAAAGTTCTACAAAATCAAGTCATGCAAGAAGAGGCTCGTAGATTGGAAGAGGTCTTTCACCTTTCGATTCATAATCTTAAAGGACCACAGAATTATCTAAAACTAGATGCCTTTCATCATGCACTAGAGGAAGAAGAGTCCAATCGCTTGTACACACGTTTTAAGATGCAACTCCTGGTTTGGTTGACCGAAACAGAAACTGGAGATTTGGATGAGATTGGACAACTTTATCGCTACCAGCAGTTTTTACCAAACTTGGTACATGATGGTAATCTTCCCAAAGCTTCTCTCTTTTGGTTAGAGGATTTTTGGAGACGGGGGCAGAAAAAAGCTCGCTCTTGCCAGCTACTTGTGACCAATCATGCTTATCTCGTTACCCGACTTGAGGATGATCCCAGTCTACTAGAGGGCCGTCTCTTGATTTTGGATGAGGCCCAGAAGATCTTACTAACTTTGGAAAGTCTGTTACAAAAGAGTTTCGTTTTAAATGACATAGTAGACCAGCTAGATCAAGCTCTAGTTCGAGAAGAAGGGACGCTTCAGAGACGCTTGATGGAGAGTATTCGCTTTGAGCTTTGTCATTTGATGGACCAGTTCCTATCAGGCAAACGAAGAATGTGCCCTGCGACAACAATGGCACAACTCCAACAGGATTTCTCAGAGTTAGGAGGTCAAAGTTTTCAAGATTATCAGCGATTTTTCTGCACTGATGGAGAATTTTGGCTATCAGCCTCAGACTTGTCTAGCAAGAAGGTTGTCATTTCTTCCAGTCGCAATCAACGTCTGCTCTTTTCGGAAATCTTTCCAGAGAGTTGTCAACTCTTAGCTGTCTCTGCAACCTTGGAAATTAGTAGCAGAGTATCTTTACCAGAACTAATGGGATTTCCGTATGCAGCTTTTGACAGACTGGAAGAGAATTTTCAAGAAAATCAAGAAATTTTGGTTGTTAAGGATTTTCCATTGGTGACTGAAACCTCTCAAGAAGACTATGCTCATGCTCTTGTAGAAGTGCTGGAAGATTTGTCCTATCTTGAAGAACCCATGCTCGTTTTATTCACTTCAAAAGACCTTTTGTTGCAGGTATCAGATTCTTTATCTCTTTCTCATTTAGCCCAATATAAGAACGGGAATCCGGCTCAACTCAAGAAACGATTTGAAAGAGGAGAGTCTCAACTCTTACTAGGGACAGGTAGTTTTTGGGAGGGAGTTGATTTTGCAACTCACCCTCGAGTGATTGAAGTGGTGACACGCCTGCCCTTCCAAAATCCAGAAGATCCTTTTACGAAAAAAATGAATCAGGAACTGCGTCTTGAAGGGAAAAATCCTTTCTACGACTATCAACTGCCAATGGCTATTATTCGCCTCAAACAAGCAATTGGTAGAACCATGCGTCGTCTAGGGCAACGCTCCTCTGTCCTTATCTTGGATAGCCGAATGACAAGCAAGCGATATGGAAAGCAGATTGGCAAGGCTTTGTCACAGACTAGTCGAGTCAGAGAAATTGGCAAAGAGCAAGTATTTTCAAAAGTTCAAGAATTTTTACACAAAAAATAAAATAAACATCTGAAAGAATGAAGGAGACCTTTATGAAACGTTCTCTCGACTCTCGGGTCGATTATAGTTTGATATTGCCAGTATTCTGTTTGCTGGTGATTGGAGTTGTGGCTATTTACATAGCTGTCAGTCATGACTATCCTCAAAATATTTGGCCTATTCTCGGTCAGCAACTAGCATGGATCGTCTTGGGAATTATCATCAGCTTTGTAGTCATGTTTTTTAATACAAAATTTTTATGGCAGGCGACTCCCTATCTCTACGCCCTAGGTCTAGTCCTCATGGTTTTACCCTTGGTTTTTTACAATCCCAATTTAGTGGCAGCAACAGGGGCCAAAAACTGGGTATCAATTGGAGGAGTGACACTTTTCCAACCCTCCGAATTCATGAAAATTTCCTATATTTTGATCTTGGCTCGGGTCATTGTTCAGTTCACACAGAAACACAAGGAAAAAGAACGAACGATTGCATTAGACTTTCACTTGATATTGTGGTTGATTGTCTTTACCCTACCAGTCTTAGTTTTACTGGCCTTGCAGAGTGACCTAGGAACGGCCTTGGTCTTTGTCGCCATCTTTGCTGGACTTGTCTTGCTCTCTGGCGTTTCTTGGAAAATTATCATTCCAATTTTTGCGACAGTTGTATCAGGGATTGCAGGATTTTTGGCAATTTTCATCACAAAAGATGGGCGTGCTTTCATGCATCAGGTCGGGATGCCAACCTATCAGATCAACCGTATCCTTGCTTGGCTCAATCCCTTTGATTATGCACAAACGACCACCTATCAACAGGCGCAAGGGCAAATCGCCATTGGAAGTGGAGGCTTATTTGGTCAAGGATTTAATGTATCCAACCTCCTCATTCCCGTTCGTGAGAGTGATATGATTTTTACCGTCATTGCAGAAGATTTTGGTTTTATCGGCTCTGTCCTCGTAATTACGCTTTATCTCCTACTTATCTATCGAATGTTAAAAATCACTCTCAAGTCCAATAATCAATTTTATACCTACATTTCAACTGGCTTCATTATGATGCTCTTGTTCCATATCTTTGAAAATATCGGTGCAGTGACAGGTCTTCTTCCTCTGACAGGGATTCCTTTGCCGTTCATTTCCCAAGGGGGATCAGCCATTATCAGTAATCTGATTGGTGTTGGTCTGCTTCTATCGATGAGTTATCAAACGCATCTAGCCGAAGAAAAGAGCGGTAAGACAAGATTTAAACGGAAGAAAGTTGTTTTGAAAAAAGTTAAATAAGGAGTAAATCATGGCTAAAGTTGCAGTTATCTTAGCAGATGGCTTTGAAGAAATCGAAGCCCTAACAGTTGTGGATGTATTACGTCGTGCCAATATTACTTGTCATATGGTTGGTTTTGAAGCCCAAGTGACGGGGTCACATGCCATCCAAGTACAAGCAGATCGTGTGTTTGATGGTGATTTATCTGACTACGACATGATTGTCTTACCAGGAGGTATGCCAGGTTCAGCTCACTTGCGTGATAATGAGCAATTGATTGCTGAACTTCAAAAATTTGAGCAAGTTGGTAAAAAAATAGCAGCCATTTGTGCAGCACCAATTGTACTGAATCGAGCTGGACTCCTCAAGGATAAAGGGTTCACCTGTTATGATGGTGTCCAAGAGCAAATTGCTGATGGTTACTATCGCAAGGAAACAGTAGTTGTCGATGGTCAGCTGACTACCAGTCGTGGTCCAGCAACTGCCCTTACTTTTGCTTATAACCTAGTAGAACAACTTGGTGGAGATGCAGATGCTTTGAGAGAAGCCATGCTCTATCGTGATGTGTTTGGAATAGATTAACTAAAACGAGAGGAATCTATGAATTAGGGGATTCTTCTCGTTTTTTACTGTTAAAATAGAAGGAAATCGTCGCTTTTTTGATAAAAAAATGCTATAATGAAGGGTATGAAATATCACGATTACATCTGGGATTTAGGTGGAACTTTACTTGATAATTATGAGACTTCGACTGCTGCTTTTGTGGAAACATTAGCTCAATTTGGAATCGAAGAAGAACATGATAAAGTTTACAATGCCTTGAAAGTGTCAACTGCTTTTGCGATTGACCAATTTGCCCCAACAATAGAGCATTTTTTAGAAAAATATAAGGAAAATGAAGCGCGAGAGCTTGAACATCCTGCCTTGTTTGAGGGAGTACCTGCTTTGTTGGAGGAAATCTCAGATCAGGGAGGACGGAACTTTTTAGTTTCGCATCGCAATGACCAAGTTTTGGAAATCCTTGAAAAGACTGGAATTGCTGACTATTTTACAGAAGTAGTAACAGCTAGCTCTGGCTTTAAGAGAAAACCAAATCCAGAGTCTATGATCTATTTGCGAGATAAGTACAAGATAGGTTCTGGCATCGTTATTGGTGATCGACCTATAGACATTGAAGCTGGACAAGCGGCTGGCTTAGCGACGCATCTCTTTAAAAATATCGTGACATTGAGACAAGTATTAGAAATGTAAGAAAAAGGAAAAAAAGAAAAAGGGAAAAAATGACAGAAGAAATCAAAAACCAACAGGCACAGGATTATGATGCCAGTCAGATTCAAGTTTTGGAAGGTCTGGAAGCCGTTCGTATGCGTCCTGGAATGTATATCGGATCGACTTCAAAAGAAGGTCTTCACCACCTAGTCTGGGAAATCGTTGATAACTCTATCGATGAGGCCTTGGCGGGATTTGCTAGTCATATTCAGGTCTTTATTGAGCCAGATGACTCTATTACGGTTGTTGATGATGGACGTGGTATCCCTGTTGATATTCAAGAAAAGACAGGTCGTCCTGCCGTTGAAACTGTCTTTACCGTTCTTCACGCTGGAGGTAAATTTGGCGGTGGCGGATACAAGGTTTCAGGTGGACTCCACGGTGTAGGTTCATCCGTTGTAAATGCTCTTTCTACTCAGTTGGATGTTCGTGTTCACAAAAATGGAAAAATCCATTACCAAGAATACCGTCGTGGACATGTTGTTGCTGACCTTGAGGTGATTGGAGATACTGATAAAACAGGTACAACCGTACACTTTACTCCAGACCCAGAGATTTTTACAGAAACAACAACCTTTGATTTCGATAAATTAAACAAACGTATCCAAGAACTCGCCTTTCTGAATCGTGGCCTTCAAATCTCCATCACTGACAAGCGTGAGGGACTTGAACAAACAAAACACTACCACTACGAAGGTGGGATTGCGAGCTATGTTGAGTATATCAATGAAAACAAGGATGTCATTTTTGAAAAACCAATCTACACTGATGGAGAAATGGATGATATCACAGTCGAAGTAGCCATGCAGTACACAACTGGTTACCATGAAAATGTCATGAGTTTCGCCAATAACATTCATACACATGAAGGCGGAACACATGAACAAGGTTTCCGTACAGCCCTAACTCGTGTCATTAACGACTACGCTCGTAAAAACAAACTCCTCAAAGACAATGAAGATAATCTAACAGGTGAGGATGTTCGTGAAGGATTGACTGCTGTTATCTCTGTCAAGCATCCAAATCCTCAGTTTGAAGGACAAACGAAAACTAAACTTGGAAATAGTGAAGTTGTCAAGATTACCAACCGACTCTTTAGTGAAGCATTTTCAGACTTCCTAATGGAAAATCCTCAGATTGCTAAGCGTATCGTTGAAAAAGGGATTCTGGCAGCTAAGGCGCGTGTCGCAGCCAAGCGTGCGCGTGAGGTTACTCGTAAGAAATCTGGTTTAGAGATTTCAAACCTTCCAGGTAAATTAGCAGATTGTTCCTCAAACAATCCAGCTGAAACTGAACTTTTCATCGTCGAAGGAGATTCAGCAGGAGGTTCTGCAAAGTCTGGCCGTGACCGTGAATTCCAAGCGATTTTACCAATTCGCGGTAAAATTCTCAACGTTGAAAAAGCCAGCATGGATAAAATCCTTGCCAATGAAGAAATCCGTAGCCTTTTCACAGCTATGGGAACAGGTTTTGGTGCTGAATTTGATGTCAGCAAGGCCCGTTACCAAAAACTCGTTATCATGACGGATGCCGATGTTGATGGAGCCCACATCCGTACCCTCTTGTTAACCTTGATTTATCGTTATATGAAACCCGTTTTAGAAGCAGGTTATGTTTATATCGCTCAACCACCAATTTACGGTGTTAAGGTCGGCAGTGAAATTAAAGAATACATCCAACCTGGAGCAGATCAAGAAACCCGTCTACAGGAAGCCTTAGCTCGCTATAGTGAAGGACGTTCAAAACCAACTATTCAGCGTTATAAAGGTCTTGGAGAAATGGATGACCATCAACTTTGGGAAACAACCATGAACCCAGAACATCGTCTCATGGCGCGTGTATCAGTTGATGATGCTGCAGAAGCAGATAAAATCTTTGATATGCTCATGGGTGACCGCGTAGAACCACGTCGAGAATTTATCGAAGAAAATGCTGTCTACAGTACGCTTGACGTTTAAAAAAATTGGGAAATAGTTCCCATGGTTTGAAAAATATGATATAATCATTACAATTGTTTCATGTATAAAAAGGAGTTTGATATGTCTGATAATCTGTTGATTATTACTATGATTGCAATCGCGGCTCTTCTGATTATTGCATATGTTGTGGCAGTTTTGTTACGTAAACGCAATGAAAAGAGGCTCGCAGTATTAGAAGAAAGAAAGGAAGAGTTGTATAACCTTCCAGTTAACGATGAAGTAGAAGCTGTTAAGAATATGCATCTGATTGGTCAAAGTCAGATTGCATTTAGAGAGTGGAACCAAAAATGGGTAGACCTATCACTCAACTCATTTGCGGATATTGAGAATAATCTGTTTGAAGCAGAAGGGTACAATAATTCATTTCGTTTCTTGAAGGCTCAACACAAAATTGATCAAATTGAAAGCCAGATTACCCTTATCGAAGAAGATATTGCTTCCATTCGAAATGCTTTGGCAGATCTAGAAAAACAAGAATCCAAAAATAGTGGTCGTGTCTTGCATGCTTTAGATTTATTTGAAAGCCTGCAGAAAACAGTCGCAGAAGATTCTGAGAAATATGGTCAAGCACTTCCTGAAATTGAAAAACAATTGGAGAACATCCAATCTGAATTTTCTCAATTTGTGACGCTAAACTCTTCAGGAGATCCAGTTGAAGCAGCAGGGATTTTGGATAATGCTGAAAATCATATTCTCGCTTTGACACATATCGTAGAGAGAATTCCAGCAATTGTTACTAAACTAACGACTGAACTCCCTGATCAACTTGAAGATCTAGAGGCTGGCTATCGTAAGTTGCTTGATGCCAACTATCACTTTGTAGAAACTGACATAGAATCACGTTTACAGTTGTTGTATGAAGCTTTGAAAAATAACCAAGAAAATATTAAAAAATTGGAATTGGACAATGCTGAATATGAAAATACTCAGATTCAAGAAGAAATCAATGCTCTCTATAATATTTTCACACGAGAGATTGCTTCTCAAAAAGTTGTTGAAAACTTGTTGTCAACACTTCCAACCTACCTTGACCACTTAAAAGACAATAATCAAGTCTTGGTTAAAGATATCGAGCGTTTGAGCAAGACCTACTTGATGGCTGAGAGTGATGTAAATCATGTTCGTCGTCTTCAAGTGGATTTGGATTCCCTAGAACTTACAGTTAGCGATTTGACTTCAGAACAAGAGGAATATTCAGAAGCTTACTCTGTATTGGAAGAACGTTTAGAAAATGTTCAAGCTACATTAAAAGAAATTGAAGATGATCAAGTTTCAGTGAGCGAACGTCTAGTGCAGATTGAAAAAGATGATGTTAATGCACGTCAAAAGGCAAATGTTTACGTCAATCGCCTTCACACAATCAAGCGCTACATGGAAAAGAGAAATCTTCCAGGAATCCCACAGAACTTCTTGAAATTGTTCTTTGCTGCTAGCCATAGTACAGAGGATTTGATGGCAGAATTGGAACAGTCACAAGTCAACATTGAGTCTGTCAATCGTATCCTAGAAATCGCGTCACATGATATGGAAGTTTTGGAAACAGAAACATACAGTATCGTGCAATATGCTACCTTGACAGAACAGTTGCTTCAATATTCTAATCGCTACAGATCATTTGATGAAGGGATTCAACAAGCCTTCCATGAATCTTTAGAAATCTTTGAAAATGCCTTTGATTATCAAGCATCTTTTGAAAAGATTTCCCAAGCTTTGGAAGTTGCTGAACCAGGAGTAACAAATCGCTTTGTTTCTTCATATGAAAAAACAAGAGAAATCATTCGATTTTAATCAAGAAAAGTCCTAGAAAAATCTAGGCCTTTTCTTTTACCTTTCTTTTCTTAAAAAATGGACATTTTCCTATTTATCATTGAAATTATAGGCCTGATTTGATATGATAAGACTATGACAAAAAAAAGAACAAACCGTAAAGTAAACGACAAGAAGAGAAGAAATTTGTGGATTATTGTGGGGCTTCTATTCTTCACAATCTTAACATTAGGTGCTGGTATTGCTTATAAAGTCTTGACCAATCAAGCTTTTGAGCAAAAAATTGAAGCACTGAAAAAAGAAAAAGATGATTCCTATTCACAAGGAAGTCAGAAAGATCATTTTCGTAAAGGGCAGGCAGAAATCATCACCTACTATCCTATGACGGGGGACAAGGTCATTACCCCTGTTCAGGATATCATTGTAAAAGATATCACGGATAAGGTAGAAGATAAGGAAGATTTGATCTTTTACTACTCTGAGAAAGATTCTTCTTCTATCAAGGGTGTGGAGAGTCATCTTGTGAAAAAACAGGTCTATGATTTGAGTGATTCTACTGTTGTAGAATTAGAAAATACATCATTAGATCAGCTTTATCTTAAGGAAGATGGGACCCTGTTTACTTTAGATCAGCTCTTTACAGATGCTAGCAAAGCCAAAGAAACATTTCTTGAGAATATCAAGTCAACGCTCCAAGATAAAAAGCTTGAACAAACTCTTGTTGATCAAGTAATAGCCGATTTTTCAGCTAGCGATTTATCATCTTGGAAGTTCGCTTACAAAGATAGTCAATTGGTGTCATATCCAGTCAAAGCAATTAATAATGTAGAAGAAATAGCTTTGCCTATTTCAGACTTCTTTGATGTTATCCAATCGTCCTATCTAACTGAAAAGGATGCAGAACTTTATAAGAAGGCTCAGGCTGAGAAAAATAAAAAAGTAGTAGCTCTTACCTTTGATGATGGACCGGACGGAAATACAACACCACAGGCATTGGATATCTTGGCTAAATACAAGATTAAAGCAACTTTCTTTGTCCAAGGAAAGAATATTGCAGGTAATGAGTCGATTCTTAAACGTATGCAGTCTGAAGGTCATGAAGTTGGAAACCATAGTTGGAATCACCCAATTTTAACAAAACTGTCACTGGAAGATGCTAAGAAACAGCTCACAGATACCGAAGACGCTATTACAAAAGTTCTTGGAAAAAGTTCTAAATTGATGCGTCCGCCATACGGTGCAATCTCAGATGATATTCGCAATAGCCTTGATTTAAGCTTTATTATGTGGGATGTGGATAGTTTGGATTGGAAGAGTAAAAATGAAGCTGCTATTTTAACAGAAATTCAACGTCAGGTAAGCAATGGATCTATCATTTTGATGCATGATATCCATCAAACATCTGTTAATTCATTACCAAAGGTTATTGAGTATTTGCAGGGACAAGGTTATAGTTTTGTGACTGTATCAGAACTACTCAATACTCGTTTGAAGCCGCATGAGATTTACTATTCTCGTAACCAGTAAGGTCATTGTCGGCAAATATTTTGAAAAAATTAAAAAAAGATATTTTTAATCTTGACAAGTAGGGGAAAACTTGATATTATATAAAAGTTGAGAAAAGCAGAAGTGAGAACTTCTCGCCTTGCGACTAACGTTGTCTGGCCCCTACGGATCAAATTTCAGAAATGAAATACAATCATGTAGTGCGGGTTTGCGTTAGCAAGTCCGCTCTTGTTTTTCTCTAAATTAAAAAAAGAGGTGAAAACCATAGCAAAGCAAGACTTATTCATCAATGATGAAATTCGTGTACGCGAAGTTCGCTTAATCGGTCTTGAAGGTGAGCAATTGGGTATCAAACCACTAAGCGAAGCGCAAGCACTTGCGGACGAAGCTAATGTGGACTTGGTTCTCATTCAACCTCAAGCTAAACCTCCTGTTGCAAAAATTATGGACTATGGCAAGTTCAAATTTGAGTACCAGAAGAAACAAAAAGAACAACGCAAAAAACAAAGCGTTGTGACCGTGAAAGAAGTTCGTTTGAGCCCTGTTATTGACAAGGGTGACTTCGAAACTAAACTTCGCAATGCTCGCAAATTCCTTGAAAAAGGGAATAAAGTGAAGGTATCCATTCGCTTTAAGGGGCGTATGATCACCCATAAAGAGATTGGTGCAAAAGTTTTAGCCGAGTTCGCTGAAGCAACTCAAGATATTGCTATCATTGAACAACGTGCTAAAATGGATGGACGCCAAATGTTCATGCAATTGGCGCCAGCAACTGACAAAAAATAATTGTCAGAAAGTTAAATAAAGGAGAAAAAATCATGCCAAAACAAAAAACACACCGCGCATCAGCTAAACGTTTCAAACGTACAGGTTCTGGTGGACTTAAACGTTTCCGTGCTTACACTTCTCACCGTTTCCACGGAAAAACTAAAAAACAACGTCGTCATCTTCGTAAAGCATCTATGGTGCATTCAGGAGATTTCAAACGTATCAAAGCAATGCTTACTCGCTTGAAATAATCGCGTATTTGTAAGTAAACAATTCTAGGAAATATTTGGAGGAAATATAAATGGCACGTGTTAAAGGTGGCGTTGTATCACGCAAACGTCGTAAACGTATTCTTAAATTAGCAAAAGGTTACTATGGAGCTAAACACATCTTGTTCCGTACTGCAAAAGAACAAGTAATGAACTCTTACTACTATGCATACCGTGACCGTCGTCAAAAGAAACGTGACTTCCGTAAATTGTGGATCACACGTATCAATGCGGCAGCTCGTATCAACGGACTTTCATACTCACAATTGATGCATGGTTTGAAATTGGCTGAGATCGAAGTTAACCGTAAAATGCTTGCTGACTTGGCTGTTAACGATGCAGCAGCTTTCGCAGTTCTTGCAGATGCAGCTAAAGCAAAACTTGGTAAATAATTATTCATAAGACTGGTGCAAGTTTGTCCCAGTCTTTTTTAAACAAAGGAGAAAAAAATGGCTTCTAAAATGCTACACACTTGCTTGCGAGTTGAAAATCTTGAAAAATCAATCGCTTTTTATCAGGATGCCTTTGGTTTTAAGGAATTACGTCGTAGAGACTTTCCAGACTATGCTTTCACTATTGTTTATCTTGGACTTGAAGGTGATGATTATGAGTTGGAGTTGACCTACAACTATGATCACGGACCTTATGTTGTCGGTGACGGTTTTGCTCACATCGCCCTAAGTACACCTGACCTTGAGGCTCTTCATAAAGAACATAGCGACAAAGGCTATGAAGTAACAGCACCTAATGGACTTCCAGGGACTCAACCAAACTATTACTTTATCAAAGATCCAGATGGATACAAGGTAGAAGTGATTCGTGAAAATTCATTATAGTTCCTATCGAGTAGCTTGTAGGCTACTCGTTTTTTGAATTTGTAGTAGAATGAAAGAAAAAGAATGGCGTCAGGCATTCACTTAACTCAAAACAAAAAAATGTGCTCGTTCTTCTATTGAGGCTTTATTAAAATGTGTGAGTCAAGGAAGAGAATTTAATCTAATAAATCCTTTGGTAGATGTCTATAATAGCGTTTCACTTTCTTACACAGTTCCTTGTATGGGGGGAGAGGATTTAGCTAAGATTGTTGGTGACTTATGTCTTGGAAGAGCTCAAGGGAATGAATCCTTCTTTCCACTAGGGGCTGAAAGTGATGCTCCTGCCTTAGCTGATGAAATGATTTATTTTGATGAACAAGGTGCGGTTTGTCGGTGTTTAAACTGGCGTGAAGCCCAAAGAACCATGTTAACAGAAGAAACCAAAGATGCTGTTTTAGTCATTGAAGCTATCAATGAAGAACAGGCATCACGAGCTCGGGAAGCAATGCTAGAATTACATACTAAAATTGAGGAATATTTTGGTATCAGTGGTAAGATCAGCCACTTGACAGCTACAAATCCTATCCTAGAGGTAGAATAATGAATGGGAATCACGGTTAATTCAACTGTGGTTCTTTTTTCTACAAGGGAAGAAAGAAATTGTTTTTCTATTTTCTAAAATGGTATAATATAAGTAGAAAAAGGGAGGTGATAGCGAGTGATTGCACAACTTGATACAAAAACGGTTTATAGTTTCATGGAGAGTATGATTTCCATTCAGAAGTATGTTGACCAAGGGAAAGCATACGGCTACTCAGCACTTGGAATCATGGATATTGATAATCTCTATGGAGCTTATTATTTTATCAAAGAGTGCCAAAAGCAAGGGATTCAGCCCTTATTAGGTCTTGAGGTGACCGTTCATCATAAGGCAGAACTGATTAATCTGCGCTTTCTAGCCCTATCAAATCATGGTTATCGAAATCTCATGAAACTTTCGAGTCAAAAAATGACAGGTAAAAAGGAATGGACTGATTTTTCTCCCTATCTAGAAGATGTTTGTGTTATTGTTCCCTATTATTCTGGAATGAATGACTTAGATTTAGGACACGATTACTATATCGGGGTTTATCCAGATACACCTCAATCAAATTTTTCTCACCCCATTCTCCCTCTTTATCGTGTTAATTCTTTCGAAGCTGAGGATTTAGAAACGCTCCAAATGCTCAAGGCGATTAAGGAAAATGTGACCTTGCGAGAGGTAGATGTTCAATCGCAACAAGGCTTGTTTTTACCTACTGACCGTCTAGAACAGATTTTTGTAGAGAAATTTCCACTCGCGCTTGAAAATCTTGCAAGATTAATCAAGGAAGCTTCCTATGAGATTGATAGTAGTCTCAAGCTTCCACGCTTCAATCCAGAGAGACCAGCTGTTGAAGAGTTGCGCGAAAGGGCTATTAAGGGCTTGGAACTGAAAGGCTTACTAGATTCAGTTTATCAGGCTCGTTTAGAAGAAGAGCTATCTGTGATTCATGACATGGGATTCGATGACTATTTCTTGGTTGTCTGGGACCTCTTACGTTTTGGTCGTTCTCAAGGATATTATATGGGTATGGGGCGTGGATCTGCAGTTGGAAGTCTAGTGGCCTATGCCTTAGATATCACTGGTATTGATCCTGTAGCTAAAAATCTCATTTTTGAACGCTTTTTAAATCGTGAACGTTATACCATGCCCGATATCGATATTGATATTCCTGATATCTATCGTCCAGAGTTTATTCGCTATGTTCGTGACCGCTATGGCAGTATTCACGCTGCTCAGATTGTCACCTACTCAACCTTTGGTGCTAAACAGGCCGTCAGAGATGTTTTTAAACGGTATGGTGTACCTGAGTATGAGTTAACGGCTATTACCAAAAAAATCGGTTTCAAAGATACCTTAACAAGTGCCTATGAAGGTAATCTAGGCTTTAGACAACTGATTCAAGGTAAGATTGAGTACCAAAAGGCTTTTGAAATTGCCAAGAAAATAGAAGGAGCACCACGTCAAACCTCCATCCATGCTGCGGGTGTCGTGATTAGTGACAAAAATCTAACGGACTATATTCCTCTTAAGTATGGTGAGGATATGCTCATTACCCAGTATGATGCTCATGGAGTTGAAGGAAATGGCTTGCTCAAAATGGATTTCTTGGGCTTACGAAACCTAACTTTCGCTCAAAAAATGCAGGAGCTCTTATTTGAAACTCAAGGAATTCAGTTAAGGATTGAGGAAATTGACCTTGAGGATAGGGCAACTTTAGCCCTCTTTGCAGCTGGGAAGACCAAGGGAATTTTTCAGTTTGAACAACCTGGTGCTATTCGCTTATTAAAGCGCGTGAAACCAGAAAGCTTTGAAGAAGTAGTGGCAACGACTTCCCTCAACAGACCTGGAGCAAGCGACTATATCGACAACTTTGTGGCTCGAAAACATGGTAAAGAAAAGGTAACAGTTCTGGACCCAGTTTTGGCAGATATTCTGGCTCCAACTTATGGCATTATGCTTTACCAAGAACAGGTAATGCAAGTCGCACAGCGTTATGCTGGTTTTAGCCTTGGAAAAGCTGATATTTTACGTCGCGCCATGGGGAAAAAGAATGCTGCCGAGATGCACCGAATGGAGGAGAGTTTTATCCAAGGGGCACTCGAAAAAGGTCATGGAAAGGAACAGGCTCAGCAGGTTTTTGCTGTTATGGAAAAATTTGCTGGTTATGGTTTCAACCGATCGCATGCTTATGCTTATGCGGCTTTAGCTTTTCAACTCGCCTACTTTAAAACACATTACCCAGAAATCTTTTATCAGGTCATGCTCAATTATGCAAGTGGAGACTATATCCTCGATGCTCTTGAAATGGGTTTTGAACTAACACCACTCTCTATCAATACAATCCCATATCAGGATAAATTGACAGACCAGACTATTTACTTGGGACTTAAGAGTATCAAGGGGATGCCTCGAGATTTTGCTTATTGGATTTTAGAGAATCGTCCTTTTAGTAGTGTCGAAGATTTTGTTACTCGCTTGCCTAAAAATTATCAGAAGTTGAGTCTTTTAACTCCCCTAGTCGAGATTGGTTTATTCGATAGTTTTGAAAAAAATCGCCAAAAAATCTTATCCAACTTACCTACTTTATTTATTTTTGTGGAAGAATTGGGTAGTTTATTTGCAGATAATAGCTACAATTGGCTTGAGAGTGAGGATTTTACGCAAGTCGAAAAGTTCCGTAAGGAACAGGAGTGGCTTGGAGTAGGTATCAGTCCGCATCCTTTATTGATCTTAGCAAAGAATCCTTTGTACCCATTTGTGAGTTTGTCTGAACTATTTGAAGGACAGACAGCTACAGTACTCGTTGAGATTCAGTCTATCCGAGTAATCAGAACTAAAAAAGGTGAAAACATGGCTTTTCTGAAAGTTAGTGATAGTAAAACGAAGCTTGAAGTCACAGTTTTTTCTGACCAGTATCGCCAATTTAAAAATTACTTACATGAAGGAAGATTCTACTACCTTAATGGAAAAGTACAGGCAAGAGATGGTCGGCTTCAATTAGTGTTAAATAATCTAAAAGAAGCAGTGAGTGAACGATTTTGGATACAGGCTGCTGATCATGAACATGATACTGAAATTTATCATATTTTAGAGCAATATGAGGGAGAAATTCCAGTCATCATTCGCTACGAAAATGAACAAAAAAATGTCCTTTTACCGAGTTATTTTGTTGCAAAAGATGTTAGTTTACAGGAATCTTTAAGTCAGATAGTTATGAAAACGATTTATCGTTAAAAATCAATGAAAATAAAAGAATTTTAACTTTAATTATGGTATAATCAGTTAGAATGTTAAAAGAAAAAGGAGCAAAACCAAATGAAACGTATTGCTGTTTTGACTAGTGGTGGAGACGCCCCTGGTATGAATGCTGCTATCCGTGCAGTAGTTCGTCAAGCAATCTCAGAAGGAATGGAAGTTTTTGGTATCTATGATGGATACGCTGGTATGGTTGCCGGTGAAATTTATCCACTTGATGCAGCTTCAGTGGGAGACATCATTTCACGTGGTGGTACTTTCCTTCACTCTGCTCGTTACCCTGAGTTTGCAAAACTCGAAGGTCAACTTAAAGGGATTGAGCAGTTGAAAAAACACGGTATCGAAGGTGTCGTGGTTATCGGTGGTGACGGTTCTTATCACGGAGCTATGCGCTTGACTGAGCATGGATTCCCTGCTATTGGACTTCCGGGAACAATCGATAACGATATCGTAGGTACTGATTTCACAATCGGATTTGATACTGCAGTTACGACTGCAATGGATGCCATTGATAAGATTCGTGATACATCATCAAGTCACCGTCGTACATTTGTAATTGAAGTTATGGGACGTAACGCTGGTGATATCGCTCTTTGGGCTGGTATTGCAACAGGTGCTGATGAAATTATCATCCCTGAAGAAGGATTCAAGATGGAAGACATCGTAGCAAGTATCAAGGCTGGATATGAACACGGTAAGAAACACAACATTATCGTTTTGGCAGAAGGTGTTATGTCAGCGGCAGAATTTGGTCAAAAACTAAAAGAAGCTGGAGATACAAGCGATCTTCGTGTAACTGAACTTGGTCACATCCAACGTGGTGGATCACCAACTGCTCGTGACCGTGTATTGGCGTCACGCATGGGTGCACATGCTGTTAAACTCCTTAAACAAGGAATCGGTGGTGTCGCTGTTGGTATTCGCAATGAGAAAATGGTTGAAAATCCAATTCTTGGAACTGCAGAAGAAGGAGCTTTATTTAGCCTAACAGCTGATGGTAAGATTGTTGTTAACAACCCTCACAAAGCTGATATTGAACTTTCTGCTTTAAACAAGAGCTTGTCTTAATCAACTTTAACTAAACTGGTAAAATGACCATAAAAGGTCGAATTATATAAAGGAGTCACAAAATCATGAACAAACGTGTAAAAATCGTTGCAACTTTGGGTCCTGCGGTAGAAATCCGCGGTGGTAAAAAATTTGGTGATGACGGATACTGGGGTGAAAAACTTGACGTTGAAGCTTCAGCTAAAAACATTGCTCAATTGATTGAAGCAGGAGCTAACACTTTCCGTTTCAACTTCTCACACGGTGACCACCAAGAACAAGGTGATCGTATGGCAACTGTTAAACTTGCAGAAAAACTTGCAGGTAAAAAAGTTGGTTTCCTTCTTGATACTAAAGGACCAGAAATCCGTACTGAATTGTTCGAAGGAGAAGCTAAAGAGTACTCATACAAAACTGGTGAAAAAATCCGTGTTGCAACTAAACAAGGAATCAAATCAACTCGTGAAGTGATTGCTTTGAACGTTGCTGGAGCACTTGACATCTATGATGATGTTGAAGTTGGTCGTCAAGTATTGGTTGACGATGGTAAACTTGGTCTTCGTGTTGTAGAAAAAGACGACGCAACTCGTGAATTTGTCGTTGAAGTTGAAAATGACGGTGTGATCGCTAAACAAAAAGGTGTAAACATCCCTAACACTAAAATTCCTTTCCCAGCTCTTGCTGAACGTGATAACGCTGATATCCGCTTCGGTTTGGAACAAGGTATCAACTTCATCGCGATCTCATTCGTACGTACTGCAAAAGACGTGAATGAAGTTCGTGCAATCTGTGAAGAAACTGGTAACGGTCATGTTCAATTGTTCGCTAAAATCGAAAACCAACAAGGTATCGATAACTTGGATGAAATCATCGAAGCTGCTGATGGTATCATGATCGCTCGTGGTGACATGGGTATCGAAGTACCATTCGAGATGGTTCCAGTTTACCAAAAAATGATTATCAAGAAAGTCAATGCTGCAGGTAAAGTTGTTATCACTGCAACAAACATGCTTGAAACAATGACTGAAAAACCACGTGCAACTCGTTCAGAAGTATCAGACGTATTTAACGCTGTTATCGACGGAACTGACGCAACAATGCTCTCAGGTGAGTCAGCAAATGGTAAATACCCACTTGAGTCTGTTCGTACAATGGCAACTATCGATAAGAACGCTCAAACTCTTCTTAACGAATACGGACGTTTGAACTCAGATTCATTTGAACGTAACTCTAAGACAGAAGTTATGGCTTCTGCAGTTAAAGACGCTACAAACTCAATGGACATTAAATTGGTTGTAACTCTTACTAAGACTGGTCACACAGCACGTTTGATCTCTAAATATCGTCCAAATGCTGATATCTTGGCATTGACATTTGACGAATTGACAGAACGTGGATTGATGTTGAACTGGGGTGTTATCCCAATGTTGACAGAAGCTCCATCATCAACTGATGACATGTTCGAAATTGCTGAACGTAAAGCAGTTGAAGCAGGTCTTGTACAATCTGGTGACGATATCGTTATCGTTGCAGGTGTGCCACTTGGTGAAGCAGTTCGTACTAACACAATGCGTATCCGCACTGTACGTTAATCTAACATTAAAAAGCCTATCATATCAAGCTTTCTAGCTTGTGTGATAGGTCTTTTTTTGTGACGAGGGGCAAAATATATCATTTTCCTTTCAATGCTAAGGTATATAATACAGTTTGCCCTGTAACTTTTGCTGTAATTATAGATTGCAATGGTCATCTTCCTATCTTTATGACTAAACCTAGCTAGGATTTTTGGATAATAAGTCTATAAATGTATGATTGAGGCTTGAGCTTATTACTGTTTTGCAGAAAGGATTGCTAAAAGATAGGGTTTAGTAGTGTTTAGGAAAATAAAAAAAACTCTCTGGAAAAACCAGAAAGCTTGAGAGGCATCTCCATGTGAGAAATCGGTTCACACAATTTCTCAAGGTCCGCTCCTGCGTTATGACCTCCTTTGCTCAATAGTAGCTCTCGCTACATATCGACTCATCGCAAGTTTTATTTTACTATAAGGTCGAAAAAAAGTCAATAAAAAAGTTCCTATAAAAAGGAACTGTTAAACAATGCTAATTGCCGGGATCGAACCGGCGACCTCATCCTTACCATGGATGCGCTCTGCCTACTGAGCTAAATCAGCTTACTTAAAAAGTATACTATAGAATCAAATCTTTGTCAATAAAATGTTTTATTTAAAAGTAATCAGCTGTCAGTCAAACTAAAATGGCTTAAGGGAATGTCCTAAAGCCATTTTATTCTAACCTAATTGATTTTGTTTTTTTCTGGATTCCAGATAAAACTTGCGATAAAGCTAAAGATGATGGTAACAATTGCAACTAAGACAGCAACAATCAGTGCTGGTATGCGAATAAACCACCACAAAGGATTTGGTTTTTTATTTGTATGCCATTGTTTTGTTTCCTCATCCAGACGTTGGAATTCTGATTGGATACGTTCAGCAACCATCTCAATTCCTTCATCATTCATTTTCTTAATGTCTGAGATATCGATAGGATTTCCGAAGTTCATATCGACACGTTCACGACTGATGAGTCCTTTTAAGGTCATTGGACCAGTGTAAGTAACTGGCATGATGCGAACCTTGGCCATTTTAGCAATCAGAGCTACGCCACCTTTGACATCGTTAGAATGACGACTACCGCTTGGAAACATGATGAGAGATCGGTCGCTCTTTTTAAGAACATTAATAGGGTATTTGATAGCCGAAGCGCTAGGATTCTCCCGATCAATAGGAAAGGCACCACACATACGGATCCACCAACCAAAGATTCGATTAGAGAACAGTTCCTTTTTAGCCATAAAAACAAACTGTTTCGGTTTGGTCGCAAATGCCATGTAGACAGGATCCCACCAAGTACGATGGGGAGCAACTAGGATATAGTTTTCATCTTGACTCGGAATTTTATCCGTATTATGATAATGAGCATTACCGTTGATAGACCAGAGAATCAACATAACCAGTCCACGAAGATAAGTATAAAACATGGTGTCTCCTTCAATTTTCTTTCTTTTATTATACCTTATCATTGTAGGACAAGCAAATGTTTTTTTGTTTAGGCGGAATTGCTCTTCATATGAAATTAGAATTATTCAAAAAAAAATGATATGATAGAGATTATGGATAAAAATAAAATTATAGGCTTAAGCCAATCAGAAGTTAATGAACGTCAGAAACAGGGACAGGTCAATGATTTCAAAGCATCAGCTAGTACCAGTACTTGGCAGATTGTAAAACGAAATGTCTTTACTCTCTTTAATGCTTTAAACTTTGCTATTGCATTAGCGCTCGCTTTTGTTCAAGCCTGGAGCAACCTGGTTTTCTTTGCGGTTATCTGTTTTAATGCTTTTTCAGGAATTGTAACCGAGCTACGTGCCAAACATATGGTAGATAAACTCAATCTCTTGAATAAAGAAAAGATTACCACTATCCGTGATGGACAAGAGATTGCTTTGAATCCAGAAGAGCTTGTTTTGGATGATGTGATTCGCTTGTCTGCAGGGGATCAAATTCCAAGTGATGCGATTGTATTAGAAGGTTTTGCAGAAGTCAATGAAGCCATGTTAACGGGCGAGAGCGACTTGGTGCAAAAAGAAGTAGAAGACTTAATGTTGTCAGGTAGTTTTCTTGCCAGTGGTTCTGTCCTCGCTCAGGTTCATCATGTAGGAGCAGATAACTATGCAGCTAAACTCATGCTTGAAGCTAAGACAGTTAAACCAATCAATTCTCGTATCATGAAATCGCTAGACCAGCTAGCAGGCTTTACTGGAAAAATCATCATTCCATTTGGAATTGCTCTTTTGCTTGAAGCTTTGGTCTTGAAAGGTTTACCACTGAAGTCTTCTGTAGTGAATTCCTCTACAGCTCTTTTGGGAATGTTGCCTAAGGGGATTGCCCTCTTGACCATTACCTCTCTTTTAACCGCTGTTATCAAGCTTGGTTTGAAGAAGGTCTTGGTGCAGGAGATGTACTCTGTTGAAACCCTTGCGCGCGTGGATATGCTCTGCTTGGATAAGACAGGTACCATCACCCAAGGTAAGATGCAGGTTGAGACTGTTCTTCCTCTGACCCAGGCTTTTGATAAAGATGCTATTGCTAAAATACTAACCAGCTATATGGCTAACAGTGAGGATAAAAATCCAACTGCTCAAGCTATTCGAAAGCGTTTTGTGGGAGAGGTAGTTTATCCGATGATTTCTAGTTTTCCATTTTCAAGCGATCGAAAATGGGGAGCCATGGAGTTGGAAGGTCTAGGAACTGTTTTCCTAGGTGCACCGGAGATGTTGTTGGATGCTGAAGTTCCTGAAGCTAGAGAAGCTCTTGAACGAGGATCTCGTGTCTTGGTGTTAGCGCTCAGTCAAGAAAAACTTGACCATCACAAGCCGCAAAAGCCATCTGATATTCAGGCTTTGGCTTTGCTTGAGATTCTAGATCCAATCCGAGAAGGGGCAGCTGAAACGCTAGACTATCTTCGTTCTCAGGAAGTGGGGCTGAAAATTATCTCTGGTGATAATCCAGTTACCGTTTCAAGTATTGCTCAAAAAGCTGGCTTTGCAGACTATCAGAGCTATGTAGATTGTTCGAAAATTAATGATGAAGAATTGATAGCCATGGCTGAGGAAACAGCCATTTTCGGACGTGTCTCGCCTCATCAAAAGAAACTCATCATCCAAACTCTGAAAAAAGCAGGACATACTACAGCAATGACAGGGGATGGTGTCAATGATATCCTAGCTCTCCGTGAGGCAGACTGTTCCATTGTTATGGCTGAAGGAGACCCAGCAACTCGTCAGATTGCAAATCTGGTCCTCTTGAATTCAGATTTCAATGATGTTCCTGAGATTCTTTTTGAAGGACGTCGTGTGGTCAATAATATTGCCCACATTGCTCCGATTTTCTTGATTAAGACAATCTATTCCTTCTTGTTAGCAGTTATCTGTATTGCCAGTGCTTTGTTGGGACGTACTGAATGGATTTTGATTTTCCCATTCATTCCCATTCAGATTACCATGATTGACCAGTTCGTGGAAGGATTCCCACCGTTCGTATTGACCTTTGAACGAAATATTAAACCTGTGGAACAAAACTTTCTCAGAAAATCCATGCTCCGTGCTTTACCAAGTGCCTTGATGGTAGTCTTTAGTGTTCTCTTTATTAAAATTTTTGGAACCAGTCAAGGCTGGTCAGCCATTGAAATTTCGACACTTTTGTATTATCTGTTGGCATCGATTGGTTTCATGTCTGTAGTTAGAGCCTGCTTGCCATTTAGCCTGTGGCGTGTACTTTTGATTATTTGGTCAATTGGAGGTTTCCTTGGAACAGCTCTATTCCCAAGAATCCAAAAATTACTTGAAATTTCAACACTTACAGGTCAAACATTGCCTATCTATGGTATTATGATGCTCGTCTTTATTGTGATTTTCATACTGACAAGTCGTTATCAAGTTAAAAGATAAAGAAAGACTGCAATCCATGATTGCGGTCTTTTTTAGGTGCAGGATTGCCAGATAAAATATGGTATAATAAAGGGAAATAGAGTTTTTGAAAGTGAGAGAAGATGATTTCAAAGAGATTAGAAACAGTAGCTTCTTTTGTTCCCCAAGGAGCCGTTTTACTGGATGTCGGGAGCGATCATGCTTATTTACCGATTGAACTAGTTGAAAAAGGTCGTATTGAACGTGCTATTGCAGGAGAGGTAGTAGTAGGTCCTTATCAATCTGCTGTAAAAAATGTTGAGAGTCATGGCTTGACTGAGAAAATTCAGGTTCGTTTAGCCAATGGTTTAGCAGCTTTCGAAGAAAGTGACCAGGTTTCTGTTATCACTATTGCTGGGATGGGAGGTCACTTGATTGCTACGATATTAGAAGAAGGACTGGACAAACTAGCCAATGTTGAGCGTTTGATTCTTCAACCAAATAACCGAGAAGATGAGTTACGCAACTGGCTACAAGAGCATGGTTTTCAAATCATAGCAGAAAGTATCCTAGAAGAAGCTGGAAAATTTTACGAGATTATAGTTGCAGAAGCTGGTGAAATGAATCTATCAGAAACTGATGTCCGCTTTGGCCCATTCTTGTCCAAAGAAGTCAGTCCCGTATTTGTTCAGAAATGGCAAAGAGAAGCAAGTAAGCTAGGATTTGCCCTTAGTCAAATTCCAGAAAAAAATCAAGAAGAACGTCAGGTTCTAGTAGATAAAATTCAAGCCATCAAGGAGGTGCTTCATGAAAGCAAGTGAAGTGATTAAGCGTTATGAAACTTATTGTCCACAAGAATTTTCTATGGAAGGTGATAGTCGTGGTCTGCAAATTGGCACCCTAGACAAGGAAATTCAAAAGGTCATGGTTGCTCTTGATATCCGTGAAGAGACAGTCGCTGAAGCTATTGACAAGGGTGTTGATCTGATTATCGTTAAGCACGCCCCTATCTTTCGTCCAATCAAGGACTTGGTAGCTAGTCGTCCTCAAAATCAGATTTATATCAATCTCATCAAGCATGATATTGCAGTTTACGTCAGTCATACAAACATTGATATCGTTGAAAATGGTCTTAATGATTGGTTCTGCCAATTGTTAGATATTAAGGATACAACTTTTCTACAGGAAACAGGTCCTGAACGTGGAATCGGGCGTATTGGCAATATTAAACCTCAAACGTTTGAAGAATTTGCTAGTCATGTTAAGGAAGTATTTAGTCTAGATAGCCTTCGAATGGTGTATTATAAAGAGACTGAATTGCAAAAGACAATCTCAAGAGTGGCTATTTGTGGCGGCAGTGGGCAGTCTTTCTACTCTGATGCTTTGGCAAAAGAAGCAGATGTTTACATTACTGGTGACATCTATTACCACACTGCCCAAGATATGTTGTCAGACGGTTTGTTGGCTCTGGACCCAGGACACTATATTGAAGTTCTCTTTGTTGAAAAAATTGCAGCGTTCCTGAACGAATGGAAGGAAGAAAATGATTGGCCTTTAGAGGTCATCGCAAGTCAGGCATCGACCAATCCATTCCATCATATCTAGTTAGAAGGTAAAGACAATGAAAAAAGTTGCCATTGTAGGAGCAGGAATTGTAGGGGCAACGGCTGCCTACTATCTTTATAAAGAAACTGATATCGAAGTAACTGTCTTTGATCATGGGCACGGACAAGCGACCAAGGCAGCGGCAGGAATTATAAGCCCCTGGTTTTCTAAACGACGCAATAAGGCTTGGTACAAGTTGGCGCGTTTGGGAGCAGATTTTTATGTAGATTTATTAGCTGACCTAGAAAAATCTGGTCAAAAGGTAGATTTTTACCAACGCTCAGGAGTCTTCCTTCTCAAAAAAGATGAGTCCAAACTAGAGGAACTCTATCAACTAGCCTTGCAACGTAGAGATGAATCTCCCTTGATAGGGAAATTAGCCATTCTGGATCAAGAGTCTGCGAGTAAGTTATTCCCTGGTCTAAAGGGATTTGAGAGATTGCTTTATGCTTCTGGTGGAGCTCGAGTAGATGGGCAACTCCTAGTGAGTCGTTTACTGGATGCCAGTCAGGTTAAGGTCGTAAAGAAAGAAGTTAGTCTAACTCCTTTATTATCAGGCTATCAGATAGACAATCATGTTTTTGATCAAGTTATATTGTCTACGGGAGCTTGGCTTGGACACATTTTGGAGCCTTTAGGCTATGAGGTGGATGTTCGTCCTCAAAAAGGTCAACTTAGAGATTATCAAGTTGATTTAGACATGTCAAGCTATCCTGTTGTCATGCCGGAAGGTGAGTGGGATTTGATACCATTTCCTGGAGGTAAGTTATCTCTTGGAGCTACCCATGAGAATGACATGGGATTTGATCTTACAGTCGATAAAAATTTGCTCCAACAAATGGCTGAGGCAGCGAGTCTATTTTATCCGAGCTTAAAAGATGCAATTTTATCTGGTGAACGTGTAGGAATTCGTGCTTATACAAGTGATTTCTCTCCGTTTTTCGGACAGGTTCCAAACTTATCAGGAGTCTATACAGCTAGTGGTCTAGGCTCTTCAGGGTTAACGACTGGTCCCATAATCGGTTATCATCTAGTCCAAATGCTTCAGGGGAGAAGTGGAGTATTAGATCCGGCAGATTATCCGACTGAAAGATATATTAAAAAGAAACAATAGTAAAACTTTTACCTAGTTTTTACGATAGTGTTAGGAAAGTAAATGACTTTCCCTATCAAAAATGGTAAAATGAAAAAAATAATCCAAGAATTGAGGAAATAAAATGCAAGAAAAAATTCTGGTTACAGGTGGAGCGGGTTTCATCGGAACTCACACTGTTATTGAACTAATTCAAGCTGGACACCAAGTAGTTGTCGTGGATAATTTGGTAAATAGTAGTCGTAAAAGTCTTGAAGTAGTCGAAAGAATCACAGGCGTAGAAATTCCTTTCTACGAAGCAGATATTCGTGATACAGATACACTTCGTGATATTTTCAAACATGAAGAACCAACAGGAGTTATCCATTTTGCTGGTTTGAAGGCTGTAGGGGAATCTACACGTATCCCACTTGCCTACTATGATAACAATATTGCTGGAACTGTTAGTCTCTTGAAAGTTATGGAAGAGACTAACTGTAAGAATATCATCTTCAGCTCTTCAGCAACTGTTTATGGAGATCCGCATACAGTTCCAATCCTCGAAGATTTCCCTCTTTCAGCTACTAACCCTTATGGTCGTACTAAGTTGATGCTTGAAGAAATCTTGACAGATATCTATAAAGCTGATTCAGAGTGGAACGTTGTTTTACTTCGTTATTTCAACCCAATTGGAGCACATAAGAGCGGTGATTTGGGTGAAAATCCAAACGGTATTCCAAATAACCTTCTTCCATATGTGACACAAGTCGCAGTTGGTAAGTTGGAACAAGTTCAAGTATTTGGGGATGACTACGATACTGAAGATGGAACAGGTGTACGTGACTATATCCACGTTGTTGACCTAGCAAAAGGACATGTTGCAGCCCTTAAGAAGCTTCAAAAAGGTTCAGGTCTAAACATATACAACCTTGGTACAGGAAAAGGTTACTCTGTGCTTGAAATTATCCAAAATATGGAAAAAGCAGTCGGACGTCCAATTCCTTACCGTATCGTTGAACGTCGTCCGGGTGATATTGCAGCTTGCTACTCAGATCCAGCAAAGGCTAAGGAAGAGCTAGGATGGGAAGCAGAACTTGGTATTACAGAGATGTGTGAAGACGCATGGCGTTGGCAAAGCAAGCATCCAAATGGATTTGAAGACTAAGATGATGATTTCAATCATAGTCCCATGCTTAAACGAAGAGGAAGTACTTCCTCTTTTTTATCAAACTCTTGAAGCACTGATCCCAGATTTGGAAACAGAAATCGAATACATTTTTGTAGATGATGGTTCGACTGATAAGACTTTGGATCTTTTAAAGGTTTATCGAGAGAAAAATCCTGCAGTACATTATATCTCTTTCTCGCGTAATTTTGGGAAGGAAGCAGCCTTATATGCAGGTTTACAACAAGCTAGAGGAGATTTGGTGGTAGTTATGGATGCAGACCTTCAGGATCCACCAAGACTCTTGCTTGAGATGAAAGAACTACTAGATCAGAATCCGGATTTGGACTGCGTTGGAACACGCAGAACCAGTCGAGAAGGAGAACCTTTTTTACGTAGTTTCTGCGCCGATCTTTTTTATCGTTTTATGCAAAAAATTAGCCCAGTAGCTCTTCCATCGGGTGTTCGTGATTTTCGGATGATGAGAAGATCAGTTGTGGATGCAGTGTTAGAATTGACAGAATACAATCGCTTTTCCAAAGGACTCTTTGCCTGGGTTGGTTTCCGTACTCACTATTTAGAATACCCTAATGTTGAAAGGCAGGCAGGTAAGACAAGTTGGAGTTTTAGACAACTCTTTTTCTACTCTATTGAAGGGATTGTGAATTTTTCAGATTTTCCTTTGATATTAGCTTTTGTTGCTGGCCTTTCGTCGTGTTTTCTGGCTTTAGTGATGACATTGTTTGTAGTTGTCCGTACTCTCGTACTGGGCAATCCAACTTCTGGTTGGACTTCTCTGATGGCTGTCATTCTATTTCTTGGTGGTGTCCAATTATTGACGATTGGGATTCTCGGAAAATATATCAGTAAAATTTATATGGAAACGAAAAAAAGACCCCTCTATCTGATAAAAGAACAGAGTGAGTCATGATAAGATTTGCTAAAAATAAGTCCTTCAAAAGACTATAATTTTCTGGAAAAATATGCTAAACTAGAGGAAGTGGGATTTGGAAATTGAATCACCACTGATGACAAATTAATCTTTGATGAGCGCGCGAGTGGGACACTGTTTCACAGCTTCCAGTAGCTCTTCACTAGCTGGGACGTCTCTCTCTAGTAGATTAGGTTCATCATAGAAACGCACAATACCATTATCATGGTAATCAAATAAATCAGAATAGGTTTGGCATAGCCCACAGGCAATGCATCGTTCAGGTATAAGTGTGATTTTCATATTTATATTGTAATAAGAAATTAGAAAAAAAACAAGGAGTAAGGTATGGAAAAGGAACCATGGCAAGAAGATATTTACGATATCGAGGAAAGTCGTTCGGAACGCAGAAGCAGAGGAAATAAGGAATCAGGAGTAGGAGCTAATCGTATTTTAACGATTTTGGCTTGTATTTTCTTTGTTATCGTTGTCGGAATGATTGCTATTCTAATCTACCTGTCATCTGGTGGAAGTGATCGTACGGCAGCCTTGAAAGATTTTCATGATTCTTCTGCGCCTAAGGTAGAGGAAGTTTCTTCAACATCATCAAGTAGTTCAGTTGAAGCATCAAGTTCTGAAGCAGAATCAACTTCTTCAAGTAGTTCAGAGGAACATACAAATGCTGAGGGAACCATTACTGTCCTTGCAGGTGAAGGTGAGGCAGCTATTGCAGCTAGAGCAGGCATTTCTATTGCCCAGCTTGAAGCCTTGAACCCTGGTCATATGTCTTCAGGAACTTGGTTTGCAAATCCTGGTGATGTCCTTAAGACAAGATAGGAGTGACGATGAAAACAATTCAGATCGCTATTGATGGTCCAGCTTCAAGTGGTAAGAGTACAGTAGCTAAGATTATCGCTAAGGACTTTGGATATACCTACTTGGATACAGGTGCTATGTATCGTGCTGCGACTTACATCGCTTTGAACAACCAAGTAAGTCCAGAAGAGTCTTCTCGACTTCTTGAATTATTGGAACAATATCCGATTAGCTTTGGTCGTGCTGAAACAGGAGAACAGCTTGTTTTTGTTGGAGACGTTGATGTTACCAATCCAATCCGTGAAAATGAAGTAACCAATGCTGTCTCTGCTTTTGCAGCCATTCCAGCTATTCGTGAAAAATTGGTAGCCCTTCAGCAAGAAATTGCCCAACAAGGCGGAATCGTCATGGATGGTCGAGATATTGGTACAGTGGTCTTGCCTAAGGCTGAATTGAAGATTTTTCTTGTTGCTTCAGTGGATGAACGTGCAGAACGACGTTATAAGGAAAATCTTTCAAAGGGAATCGAAACAGATTTGGAAACTTTGAAAGAAGAGATTGCTGCGCGTGATTATAAAGATAGTCATCGTGAAACTTCTCCTCTTAAGCAGGCAGATGATGCAATCTATCTGGACACGACGGGATTAAGTATTTTAGAAGTTGTCGAAAAAATTAAATCAGAAGCAGTCAAACATTTTTAATTTGAAATTTTAACCGATTGACCACGATAGTGGTGAGTCGGTTTTTTAGCAATTTGTCAAATTTTTAATTTTAAGGTATAATAGTCATTGTTAACGAAAATTTGACAATCAAACCATTATGAAAATAGAAGGAGATAAAATGAACAATCTACCAAATTGCCCAAAATGTAATTCAGAATATGTCTATGAAGACGGAGCCTTGCTAGTCTGCCCAGAGTGTGCTTATGAATGGAATCCTGCTGAGCAAGCAGAGGTTGAAGAAGGCCTTGTTGCTATCGATGCTAACGGAAATAAATTGGCTGATGGAGACACAGTAACCCTGATCAAAGACCTCAAAGTAAAAGGCGCACCAAAAGACCTTAAGCAAGGAACTCGTGTGAAAAACATCCGTATTGTTGAGGGTGACCACAACATCGATTGTAAGATTGATGGTTTTGGTGCTATGAAATTGAAATCAGAATTTGTTAAAAAGATTTAATCATGACTACTTGGAATAAATTTATTTTTTTCAGTCGGACTCTCTTGTTTTTCGCAGCATTTACAGGGGTCTATCTGGAAATTACCAAACGTGGTGGTTTAGGGATGTTGCTTTACTATACAGTCCTTTCCAACCTTTTGGTTGTCATCTTTACAGCTTATCTTTTGTTAAAGATGCGTAGTGGCGGTGATAGTTGGCAAAGTCCAGGAATTCTACGTCTCAAAGGTGGTGTCACTATGAGTATCATGATTACTTGTGTCATCTATCATTTCATGCTAGCTCCCTTGACGACAGATTTTTACCGTTTGGAAAATTTCCTTTGTCATTATATCGTACCTCTCTGGTTTTTAGCAGATACAATTATTTTTGATAAGAGTCGTCAATATAAGTGGTTTGATCCCATGCTTTGGACCAGCCTTCCTTTGTTTTATATGATTTTTGCCATCTTAAACGGTTTTGTTCTAAAGATGGATGTCCCTAACGCTAAGGATAGTCCCTTCCCTTATTTCTTTTTGAATGCTACCAAACATGGTTGGGGCTTTGTCTTTAGATGGGCAGCTACTATCTTTGTTGCCTATATGGTTTCAGGATATCTGTTTTATCTTGTTAAAAACATTAAAAAATCTAAGAAATAAGAGTACCTTATATGGGTACTTTTTTAATGATTGAGATAATTGTACCCAGACAAATCGATTTTTTTTATCTTGTACTTGAGTCATTTCTACCTTAAAATAAAATTGTAGCTACCAATACAACTATTGAGGAAGAGAAAATGACTGAAAATCGTTATGAATTAAATAAAAATTTGGCACAGATGCTTAAAGGTGGCGTCATCATGGATGTTCAAAATCCTGAGCAAGCAAGAATTGCAGAGGCTGCAGGTGCGGCAGCTGTTATGGCCTTGGAGCGAATCCCAGCTGATATTCGTGCAGCTGGTGGTGTCTCTCGTATGAGCGATCCAAAGATGATCAAGGAAATCCAAGACGCAGTCAGCATTCCAGTTATGGCCAAGGTTCGAATTGGGCATTTTGTTGAAGCACAGATTTTAGAAGCCATCGAGATTGACTATATCGATGAGAGTGAGGTGCTATCTCCAGCTGACGATCGTTTCCATGTGGATAAGAAAGAATTCCAAGTTCCTTTTGTTTGTGGTGCTAAAGACCTAGGAGAAGCCTTGCGTCGTATTGCTGAAGGAGCATCGATGATCCGTACAAAAGGGGAACCTGGAACAGGAGACATCGTTCAGGCAGTCCGCCATATGCGTATGATGAATCAAGAAATCCGTCGCATTCAAAATCTACGTGAAGATGAACTCTATGTCGCAGCAAAAGAACTCCAAGTACCTGTAGAATTAGTTCAATACGTGCACGAACATGGAAAACTACCAGTCGTGAACTTCGCAGCAGGCGGTGTAGCAACACCTGCAGATGCTGCTCTTATGATGCAGCTAGGTGCAGAAGGTGTCTTTGTTGGTTCAGGGATTTTCAAATCAGGTGATCCTGTTAAACGTGCAGCAGCAATTGTCAAGGCAGTTACAAACTATCAAAATCCTCAAATTTTAGCTCAAATCTCAGAAGATTTGGGAGAAGCCATGGTTGGTATCAATGAGAATGAAATCCAAATTCTCATGGCTGAGCGAGGAAAATAGATGAAAATTGGAATATTGGCCTTGCAAGGCGCCTTTGTAGAGCATGAGAAAGTCCTTGCCAAACTAGGAGTTGAAAGTGTTGAACTGCGAAATCTAGAAGACTTTCAGCAACATCGAAGTGACCTGTCAGGTTTGATTTTACCTGGAGGTGAGTCGACAGCTATGGGAAAACTCCTACGTGACCAACAGATGCTACTTCCTCTAAGAGAGGCTATTCTCAATGGTTTACCAGTCTTTGGGACTTGTGCAGGTTTGATTTTGCTAGCGAAACAGATTACCTCTCAGGAAGAGACTCATCTGGCTACCATGGACATAGTAGTGGAGCGCAATGCCTATGGACGTCAGCTAGGAAGCTTTTATACAGAAGCAGACTGCAAGGGTGTTGGCAAGATTCCCATGACCTTTATCCGTGGACCTATTATTAGTGAAGTTGGTAAGGGTGTTGATGTTCTAGCGATTGTGAACAATCAAATCGTAGCGGCACAAGAAAAGAATATGCTGGTAACCTCCTTTCATCCGGAATTGACAAATGATCTTCGCTTGCATCAATATTTTATCAATATGTGCAAATAAAAATAGGTAGGGATTTTCCCGGCCTATTTTTACATGTAATAAACAATGGCGATGTATTGGAGAGCGGAAGCTGCCAGAATGAAGAGATGCCAGATCATGTGGAAGTAAGGTTTCTTCTTAGCATAAAAACCAGCACCAACTGTATAGCAAAGCCCACCTGATACCATAAGGGTCCAAAAGATTGGATTTGTTTGACTGATGATTGCTGGTAGGATAGCCACAACTAGCCAACCCATGATGAGGTAGAGTATCAGACTAAATCTTTCATTGACTTTTTTGGCAAAGATTTTATAAAGAATACCAAAAATAGTTGTTCCCCACTGAATGGCGATAATCAGATAACCAAACCAGTTATTCATCAAGGTCAAAACGACAGGAGTATAAGAACCTGCAATCGCAACATAAATCATGGAATGGTCGATAATGCGCAAGACATACTTATGAGTGGAACCATAAGCCATAGAATGATAAATAGTCGATGAAAGAAACATAAGAAAGAGGCTGATGACGAAGATGGACACACCGACAGACGATAAAAATCCATGAACTTCATAACTATAAGTCGATGAGATAGGGAGCAAAATCAGCATGATAAGTGCCCCTACAGCATGGGTGACACTGTTTGCTATTTCTTCTCCAAAACTAAGGCGCTTGCTAAGTTTAAAACTAGTATTCATTTGTTTCCTCCTCTTCATTTTCTGTATAGACTAGTGCTAGTGTTTGATGATAAAGTTTGACCGTTTGACAGCTTGCTTGAATGATTGGATTAGCTGGGTCCAGGTCTTCATTCATATAGTCCACAAAAGCATTGTAAAGTTCTTGTGAGTTAGTCTCTGTGTGTAGGGTGTTTAGGGTTTGAGCAATTTCCTGGATTGAAAAAACAGACTTGAGTGTTGTTATAGCAATCAATCGGGCAATTTGTTTGCGTTGGTATTTTTTCTTTTCAGGTTTACTGATATAGCCGTGCTTCACATAGTTGTTCACCATTGATGCAGTTAAACCTTTCTCTTTAGCAAGAGAAATAGGGGAACAAACTTTATTCACATAAAGTAGGACCTGATCCAAATAGAGATCAATGTTTGGAATTTCGTCCCATTCTGGGTAGGAAAAAGTAGTTTTCATTTCCAACTCCTGTTTATCTAGTTTTAATAACTAGATTATAAAATAATAGAAATAAAAAGTCAAGTTTTAACTGCTTGTAGAAACCCTTAAATTATGCTATGATGAGAGAAACTAGTCAGAAAAGAGGAGATAAGATGGAAATTCGTTTAGCCTTTCCAAACGAAGTAGATGCAATTATGCAGGTGATTGAGGGTGCTAAAAAATGCTTGGCGGAAGCTGGTAGCACCCAGTGGCAAAATGGTTACCCAAATGCCGACACGATTATTGAAGATATCATCTCTGGTCAGGCTTATGTAGCCTTGGACGAAGGAGAACTTTTAGCCTATGCAGCAGTGACTAAAAGTCCAGAAAAAGCTTATGAAGCCATTTATAATGGAAGTTGGGAAGGAAGAGAACCAGAATACCTTGTATTTCATCGGATTGCGGTTTCTAGAGATGTCCAAGGCCAAGGTGTTGCCCAGACCTTCTTGGAAGGCTTGATTGAAGGCTTTGATTACCTAGATTTTCGTTCAGATACACATGCTAAAAACAAGGCCATGCAACATATCTTTGAAAAGCTTGGTTTTAAACAGGTCGGTAAAGTTCCAGTAGATGGAGAACGCTTGGCCTACCAAAAATTAAAATCAAATGTCTAAGAAGTATGCAAAGATGCTGTATAAGTCTCCGATTGGAATCTTATCTTTGGTAGCAGATGATCACTATCTGTTTGGGATATGGGTTGAGGAAGAGAGTGATTTTGAGAAGGGATTATCTGAAAATGATGTAACTGCTGTTGAAAGTCATCCCATTTTAAATCAATTTGCTAGCTGTTTAGATGCTTATTTAAAAGGACAAAATCAAGATTTGTCTCAGTTACCTTTGGCTCCTGTTGGTAGTGACTTTGAAAAAAGAGTCTGGAACTACTTGAGGGGAATTCCTTTCGGTCAGACTGTTACTTATGGACAAATAGCTAAGGACTTGCAAGTAGCTTCTGCCCAAGCAATCGGAGGAGCAGTAGGGCGCAATCCCTGGTCTATTCTTGTCCCCTGTCACCGTGTGCTAGGTGCTGGAGGACGTCTGACAGGCTATGCTTGGGGACTTGATAAGAAGGCTTGGCTCTTGAATCATGAAGGTGCAAGTTATCAAGAAAATAAAAAATAGAAAGAGAAAAAATGTTAGAATTTATCGAATATCCAAAATGTACAACTTGTAAAAAAGCCAAAAAAGAGTTAGATCAACTCGGATTAGAGTATAAAGATGTTCATATTGTAGAAGAAACTCCGAGTGAAGAAGTCATTTTAAATTGGCTTGAAACTTCAGAATTTGAGTTGAAGCAATTTTTCAATACTAGTGGTATTAAATACCGTGAACTGGGTTTAAAAGACAAGGTTGGAACTTTATCCAAAAAAGAAGCGGCCAAACTCTTGGCCAGTGATGGTATGTTATTAAAACGTCCTATATTAGTGGAGAATGGTGCTGTGAAGCAGATTGGTTATCGTAAAACCTACGACAACTTGGATTTGAAATAGTTTTTTTCTATCTCCTTGATAGGTAAAATATATAACCTCACGCTTTTAAAGTATGATAAACTAGTAGGTAAACAAAGTCTCTTCTGCTCGCAGCAAATATTTTAAATCTAGGCAGAAGTATGATAGAATGATTCATTATCAGGAGAGGATGTTTCTATGAATGTTACAACAATTTTAGCATCAGATTGGTACCAAAACTTGATGCAGTATATTCCAGACGGCAAACTGTTTAGTTTTCGTTCTGTCTTTGATGGGATTCCAAGAATTGTACAACAATTGCCAACAACATTGATGTTGACAGTATTTGGTGCTTTTTTTGGTATAATCTTGGCCTTGGTTTTTGCTATTGTAAAAATTAATCGCGTTAGAATTCTTTATCCATTACAAGCATTCTTTGTTAGTTTCTTAAAAGGGACACCAATCCTAGTGCAGCTGATGTTGACTTACTATGGAATTCCTCTAGCATTAAAAGCGTTGAATCAACAATGGGGAACTGCTTTTAATATCAATGCGATTCCAGCCGCAGCTTTTGCCATTGTAGCTTTTGCTTTTAACGAAGCAGCTTACGCTAGTGAAACTATTCGTGCCGCTATTCTTTCTGTCAATCCTGGAGAGATTGAAGCCGCTCGTAGTCTTGGAATGACACGTGCACAAGTTTACCGTCGTGTGATTATTCCAAATGCAGCGGTAGTAGCGACTCCAACCTTGATTAACTCCCTAATCGGTTTGACTAAGGGGACTTCCCTAGCCTTTAGTGCGGGTGTTGTAGAAGTCTTCGCCCAAGCTCAGATTTTGGGTGGTGCCGACTATCGTTACTTCGAACGTTTCATCTCAGTTGCCCTTGTATACTGGGTGGTAAATATCGCTATTGAAAATCTTGGCCGCTTTATTGAGAAAAAAATGGCAATCGAAGCACCAGATAATGCGAAAACAGATGTGAAAGGAGACCTTCGCTAATGATTAAGATTTCAAATTTAAGCAAATCCTTTTCTGGTCAAACCGTCTTGGATCATCTGAATTTAGATATTCAAAAAGGGGAAGTAGTAGCTTTGATTGGTTCCTCAGGAGCGGGGAAGTCAACCTTTCTTCGTAGCCTAAATTATTTGGAAACACCTGATAGTGGAAGTATTCAGATTGATGATTTCAAAGTTGACTTTTCTCAAATTACTCAAGATGAAATCTTGACTCTTCGTCGTAAGTTGTCCATGGTGTTCCAACAGTTCAATTTGTTTGAGCGTAGAACAGCCTTAGACAATGTCAAGGAAGGTTTGGTAGTTGTTAAAAAACTTTCCGACCAAGAAGCAACTAAGATTGCCAAAGAAGAGTTGGCTAAGGTTGGTCTTTCAGATCGTCAACAGCACTATCCTCGCCACTTATCAGGTGGACAAAAACAACGGGTAGCTTTGGCGCGTGCTTTAGCCATGAAGCCAGCAATCTTGCTCTTGGATGAACCTACTTCAGCCCTTGACCCAGAATTGGTTGGTGAGGTAGAAAGATCTATCGCTAATGCAGCTAAATCAGGTCAAACCATGATTTTAGTCAGTCACGATATGTCCTTTGTTTCCCAAGTAGCTGATAAGGTTTTGTTCTTGGATAAAGGAAAGATTATTGAGTCTGGAACACCAGATGAGATTATCAATCATCCTAAAGAAGAACGAACAAAAGAATTCTTTGCTAGTTACAAACGAACCTATATTTGATATAATAGAAGATAAGAAAGACTCAGTTGGCTAGGCTAACTGGGTTTGCTCTTTAAAATTAATAGAAAAGAGAGAGAGCATGCTAGTTCAGCTATTTGCTTTGTATTTAGAGAGTTTAGTGTTGACAATTCTACTGGTCTTGATTATTTTAGGACTCTGGATTGGACTTAGAGCTCTGTCTGGGGTTGACAAAACTGCTAAAGCACGTCAAGCCCATCTCTACGATATGATTATGATTGGAGTTTTAACAATTCCAGTATTGTCATTTGCAACCATGAGCATTTTGTTGGTTCTCAAGGCTTAATAGTTGTAAAATGGGATTTAATCCGTTAGAATAAAAATAGTTACAACAAGAAAGAAGGAAAGTGAATGTACGATACGATTATTATCGGTGCAGGGCCTGCTGGGATGACTGCAGCCTTGTACGCAGCACGTAGCAATTTGAAAGTTGCTTTGATTGAAGGTGGACTTCCTGGTGGTCAGATGAATAATACTTCTGACATTGAAAACTATCCAGGTTATGCTAATATCAGTGGTCCTGAATTAGCTGAAAAGATGTTTGAACCTCTTGAAAATCTAGGTGTTGAGCATCTCTATGGCTTCGTTGAAAATGTTGAGGATCATGGCGAATTCAAAAAAGTCGTAACAGACGACCAAGTTTATGAAACTCGCACAGTTATCGTAGCGACTGGTTCTAAGCACCGTCTCTTGGGGGTTCCAGGAGAAGAAGAACTCAATAGTCGTGGAGTTTCTTACTGTGCAGTTTGTGATGGAGCCTTTTTCCGCGACCAGGATTTGTTGGTTGTAGGTGGAGGTGACTCCGCGGTTGAAGAGGCTATCTTCTTAACACGGTTTGCAAAATCTGTTACCATTGTTCACCGTCGGGATGAACTACGTGCCCAAAAGGTCTTACAAGATCGTGCCTTTGCCAATGAAAAAATCAACTTCATTTGGGATTCTGTCGTTAAAGAAATCAAGGGTGAAAACCGTGTGGAATCGGTTGTGATTGAAAATGTTAAAACAGGTCAGGTGACAGAACAAGCCTTTGGTGGTGTCTTCATCTATGTTGGTTTAGACCCTGTTAGTGACTTTGTCCAAGAGTTGCAGATTCGCGACCAGGCAGGTTGGATTGTGACAGATGATCACATGAAGACAAGTGTTACAGGTGTCTTTGCGGTTGGAGATGTTCGTCAAAAAGACCTTCGCCAAGTTACAACAGCTGTTGGAGATGGCGCTATTGCAGGTCAAGAGGCCTACAAATATATTACCGAACATTATTAAAAAGGAGGTGGGACAGAAATCGATAGACAAAGTCTAGATTTCGAAGTCCCAGCCCCGCGAGGATGATTAGGAGATTTTTGGAGTCTAAAAGACGAACAAAAAGTTCAATCAGCTACCGCGTCAAAGTTTGATTGCTAATAAAAAGTGAGGTCAGGATCTTTTGTCCTAACCTCACTTTTTATTAGAGTCGATTTCGAAAAACTTCGTACATGAGAATGGCTGCAGCGACGCTGGCATTGAGGCTCTGTACGTGCCCATTCATTGGAATAGTGATCATCTCGTCCACTTGTTTTTTGATGTTGCTAGAGATACCTTTGCCTTCATTTCCGATGATGAGAGCAATCTTTCCTTTGGTATTCCATTTGTGGCAAGGAGTTCCATTCATATCAGTACCAAATGTCCAGAAACCTTCATCCTTAAGTTTGTCCAAGGTTTGGCTAAGATTAGTGACTCGAGCAATAGGAACGTGTTCAATCGCACCTGTTGCTGTTTTTGCTACGACAGGAGTAACACCGACAGCTCGATGTTTGGGAATGATGACACCGGAAACATTAGTTGCATCCGCTGTTCTCAAGATAGAACCAAGATTATGTGGGTCCGTTAAACCATCAAGGATTAGTAGTAGTGGGTTTTCTTCTTGGCGTGTCTTAGCAAGAATCTGCTTAAGTTCAGTGTAGGCAAATTCAGAAACGCGCAAGACAAAACCTTGGTGAACAGCTCCTTCAGTCATCTCAGAAAGTGATTTTTTGGAAGTCCAAGAAATGGATACTTTCTTTTCAGTAGCCAATTCCTTAACTTTTTCCACATTCTTTCCTCGTAAATCTTCCTGAAGGTAGAGTTTGTTTCCAGTATTTGCTAAAAGAGCTTCTGTGACGGCATGAACGCCATAGACAATATCGTTTGTTTTCATATCTTCATTATAACACAAAATCCCGTCTTGCAACGGGATTTTCTTTATTCAAGAATGAGCAGGCCATCTTTAACTTCAAATGGGTCTTTTTCATTGATACGATCATAGAACATAATGCCATTTAAGTGGTCAATTTCATGTTGAACTACAATAGAGTTATAGCCCTTAAGTTTGATGCGGTGCTTTTCTCCATCCTTATCAAAATAGTCAACGGTTACTCGGGCGTGGCGGATAACATAGCCTGGAACGGCACGGTCAACAGACAAGCAACCTTCTCCCTCGCCTAGAGCAGCATCTTGGACTGAGTGGGATACGATTTTCGGATTGTACATGACAGCCTGTAAATCATAGGTTTCTTGTGGAGTTTCACCTTCCTCAGTGATGTTTGGTACCAATACGGCGATGATGCGTTTTGAGATATCGAGTTGTGGTGCTGCAAGACCAACTCCACCACGTAGACCTAATTTTTCAGCCATAACAGGGTCTTGTGAGTGTTTTAAAAATTGCATCATTTTTTCTCCGAGAATGATATCTTGATCACTCAAGGGGAAGCTGACTTCTTCAGCAACGGCACGAAGAGTTGGGTTTCCTTCGCGGATAATATCTTTCATATCAATTAAATGAGCAGCTTTGGTAATTCTTTCTATAGCAGACATATTCTTTCCTTTCCTTCCATTACAATTACATGATAACACAAAATAGATGAGAAAGAAAGTCACAGAAGTTGCTAAAAAATAATATAATAAAAGGAAATACCTATTTGTCTGTGGTATAATAGAGTAAGAAATATGACTTTGAAATTATGGGAGAAAAGATATGGAACAACGTAGTAGTAGAAGAAAAAATGGTCGCGTTTTACAAGCTATTAGACATTCCGTTCGGTTTTTCAGGAACTATAAGCAGTGGAATAATCGCACTTTTATTGTGGTCTTGTTGGCTTCGGTAGCTGTCTCGATGATGCTTACTTTACTAGTGGAAGGAACTCAAGGAATTTCTTTAAGCAGTAGTGATTCAAGTTCCGCACTCCAACAGTCAAGTTCTCAGGCAAAGAATGCAGATACGGAGCAAGAAACAAGTGCGCGCATTATGGCAAATGGGGATTTGCTCTATCATGACATTATCTACATTTCAGCCAAAAAATCAGACGGTACCTATGATTTTCATGAAAATTTTGAATATGTGAAACCTTGGCTGAAGCAAGCTGACTTAGTTCTTGGTGATTTTGAAGGAACTGTAAATAAAGACCATTATCTCGCAGGTTATCCTTTGTTTAATGCGCCTGGTGAAGTCATGGATGCTATAAAAGATGCGGGCTATCAAGTGCTAGACTTGGCTCATAACCATATCTTGGATTCTCAGATTGAGGGAGTGGTTTCAACTGCAGATGCTATTGAAAAGGCAGGAATGACGCCGGTCGGGGTCTATACCCATGAATCACGAGACAAGGCACCTTTACTTATCAAGGAAGTCAACGGTATTAAAGTTGCTATTTTGGCCTATTCTTATGGTTTTAACGGCATTGAACAAAGTATTTCTCAAGAGGATTATAATCGTTATCTTTCAGACTTAGATGAAGATAAAATGAAGGCTGAAATTGAACGAGCAGAGAAGGAGGCGGATATTACAATTATCATGCCTCAGATGGGAGTTGAGTATCAAATTGAGCCGACTGAGGAGCAAAAGAAACTTTACCATAAAATGATTGATTGGGGAGCTGATATTATCTTTGGTGGTCACCCTCACGTTGTTGAACCAGCTGAAACGGTTGAAAAAGACGGTGATAAAAAGCTTATCATCTACTCTATGGGGAATTTTATCTCAAATCAACGGATTGAAACCATGCAGGATGTTGAAAATGCCAAGTGGACGGAACGTGGAGTCCTCATGGATGTGACTATTAAGAAGAAATCCGGTAAAACGACTATTGAGACGGCCCAAGCCCATCCAAGCTGGGTGAGTCGTACTCCAAAGGGAGGATATTCTTCAGAAGGATACCCACTCTATCTTTACCAAACTTATATCCTGGAAGATTTTATTGAGGGTGGGAAATACCGTAGTCAGTTAGACGAGGCCACCAAGGAACGGATTGATACAGCCTATAAAGAAATGAACGAGCATGTAGGTTTGAAGTGGTAGTGACATTAAAAGAGGAGCAAGATGGATATTAAGATAATAGCGACGGATATGGACGGTACTTTGTTGGATCCTCAAGGACAACTGGATCTACCTCGACTAGAGAAAATTTTAGATCAGCTAGATCAACGAGATGTTCGTTTTGTCATTGCAACTGGAAATGAAGTTCATCGAATGCGGCAATTATTGGATCATTTATCAAAGAGAGTCGTTCTCGTGGTTGCTAATGGTGCTCGTATATTTGAAAATGATCAATTGATTCAAGCTCAGACTTGGGATGATGCTATGGTTGATAGAGCTTTAGCTCATTTTAATGGCAGAGAGTGTCAGGATCAGTTTGTCGTAACTGCGATGAATGGTGGTTTTGTCAAGGAAGGCACTGTCTTTACAGAACTTGATAAATTTATGACTCCAGAGATGATAGAGAAATTCTATCAACGAATGCACTTTGTTGATGAATTTGACCCTAGTCTCTTCGGTGGCGTTCTCAAGATGAGCATGGTAGTTGGTGAAGAACGATTGGATTCGGTTTTGCAAGAAGTTAATGACTTGTTTGATGGTGGTGTTCGAGCCGTTTCGAGTGGATATGGCTGTATTGATATCTTACAAGATGGGATTCATAAAGCGTGGGGGCTAGTAGAATTGCTCAAACGTTGGAACTTAAAACCCGAACAAATCATAGCATTTGGAGACAGTGAAAATGACATTGAAATGTTAGAGTTGGCAGGTATTTCTTACGCAATGGAAAATGCAGAGGATAGAGTCAAGGAAATTGCGACAGAAGTAGCGCCAGCAAACAGTCAGGCAGGTGTTTACCAAGTTTTAGAAAACTGGCTAGAAGAAGGAGAATAACTTGGCAGTACAATTATTAGAAAACTGGCTCTTGAAAGAGCAGGAGAAAATCCAAACCAAGTATCGTGAACTCAATCAAATCTCAGTAATTGAACCAGATATCATCTTTATTGGAGATTCTATTGTTGAGTATTTTCCCTTGCAAGAATTACTAGGGACAACAAAGACCATTGTGAATAGAGGTATTCGTGGTTATCAGACCGGACTTTTACTAGATAACCTTGATGCCCACCTCTATGGTGATGCAGTGGATCAAATTGTGATTTTGATTGGGACAAATGACATTGGAAAAGATATTCCAATGAGTCAAACGCTGACCAATCTCGAGAGTGTGATTCAAACCATTTCTCGTGATTATCCACTGTCACAGATAAAGCTAGTTTCCATCTTGCCTGTCAATGAAGGTGAGGACTTTAAACAGACAGTTTATATTCGTACCAATGAGAAAATCAAGGCGTGGAACCAAGCCTATCAAGACCTTGCCTCTGCCTATATGCAGGTTGAATTTGTGCCTGTTTTTGAGAACTTACTAGATCAGAAAGGTCAACTCAAGTCAGACTTCACAACAGATGGCCTTCACCTCAGCGTCTCTGGTTACCAGGCTTTATCAAGTACTCTAAAAAAATATATTTTCTAGATTGATTCGCTAATGTGAGATAAGTTTAAGAATCATAAATAATAAAAAAATTCTTCTTGTAGATATAAAAAAGTGATAAACATTCACTATGGTCTATAAGTTGAATTTTTTGTTTTTAGTATAAATTATCTTGAATACTAGAGTCTTTTAGCTATATAAAGTGAAAAGAAGGAATAAAAATAGAGATTTAGATATGTGAATTTAACATTCATAGCTATTAAATATTCTGTATAAATGAATATTATACATTTTGCAGATATAGTTTTGGAGCATCGTTATTCTTGCTATTAGTCCTGTAGTATGGTATACTTTTAGCGTTACTAGTATTATGGGGAAGAGTATTTTATTTTAGGAAAAACTCAATAATCTTACATATTATTAGTTAAAATGTTTAAAAAGGAGAACTTATCACATGATAAGAAGAGAGCAACAACGATTTTCTTTAAGAAAATACAAAGTTGGCGTCGCATCAGTTTTCTTAGGAACGACCCTTAGCTTCATGATGGCTAACGGTAGTGCGGTAAATGCTGCTGAGATTGCAGCAAAGCAAACTGCTGAGAATACTGAACTAGTCGACAATAACGACAAGGAAAAGTTGAAAGAGCCATCAACGGATGTGGCAACTTCAGCTAATTCTGAAACTTCAGAAGTTAAGTCAGAAACATCAACACCTGAAGTTAAGTCTGAAGAAGTGAAATCAGAACCAACTGAAGTAAAATCAGAGGAAGCAAAAGCTGAAAAAACTGAGAAAAAAACATCTGTTAGTCCTGAGGCAAAACCAGAGTCTTCTAAGCCAGTAGCAACAACTACTTCAAAAGCAGAAGAAGTTGTAGTAGCTAAGCCTAAGGCAGAAGAAAAGACTGAATCTAAATCAGAGGAAAAATCTGAGTCTAAAGCAGAACTTTCAGCTGTAGCTGAGGCAACTAGCCTTGATACAAATGCTAGTGCAGCTAATGTTGAAGCAAAACCACTAGTAGATACAGAAACACTAGCTTTGGCAGCTGAGAATACTGTAAATGCCGGTGCTTTAGCTACAAATGGTGGTCGTCGCCGTAATCGTCGCGCCGCAACTGAAGAAGTTGTATCTGGAGATCATAACTCTAAACCAATTGCTGTAACTACTTACCTAAAGGATGGTGAAGTTGCTACACCTAATATGACAGATTCAAATGGTGCAAGTGTTCGTTCTCAAACGGTACCAGCTGGTTACTCAGCTAAAGAAGGAGATTGGTACACATACGCTATCTGGGATTTAACTAGATTCAATGAACGTTATGGTACAAAGTATTATGCACGTGCCTATAAGAGATTTGATGAATCTACAGATACAAATGTTGATTTAATCGATAAAACGACTGGTGCTGTAGTTGAAACAAGAACAATTACTGCCTCTAGTGGTGTTCAAAAATTCACTACTACCACAGCTGCGTCTAATAGTCAATTAACCTTCCAAGTGGATTATAAAGCAGGTACTGCTGAAAAAGGTAAAACTACTCAACCATTTATTCAAAATGGTTATGAAATTGGAAAGAGTATAACAGATTTAGTTGCTGCTGGACACACACTTACGCCAGCAGAGCAAACACTTTATACTGCGGTTTATAATGCTCGTACTACAACAGATGTTCTAAACGTTGTTGAACCAGCTTACAATGGCCGTACAATTACTGATTCAAACGCTAAAATACCAGAAACAATTAATAAAACAACTTACTATAAAGTAGTTGATAAAAATAACCCTACTTTCAACGCTAATAAAACAGATAAAACTGTTCAAGATTATAAAGAAAATGGTAATGAAGTAGACTTAGCTAGATATACACTTAAAGCTGAAGAAGGACAAAGATTCACAGCATCTGGTGAGCGCCAATTTGATGGATATAAATTGTATCAAAGAGCTGATGCAAATGATCAATCAGGCTTTGTAAATCGTCCTTATACTATCGGTTCTAAATTCATGGATGCGGACCGATACGGTATCAAACGTATCAAAGAAGTTGTTGGAGAAGACGGTTCAGTAGTTATTCGTGTTTACTTATTAGATCCAAGACAACAAAGCAAGCGTTCTGATGGTTCATTAAGTACTGATGGCTATATGTTGCTTGCAGAAACGAAACCTATTAAACCAGGTGAACATAATACACAAGAATTAGTTGTTAAAAAAACACCTCTTAATACAATTGCATTCACTGGTGCTGATGGTGTTAACCATCCAAATGGTGTAGAAGTTACCTTCGATTTCCAAAAAGCTGCAGGATATACGCCATATAAAACAGTATTCGTACCATTCTTAGGAGACGGGATTGGACACGGTTCAGCTAACGCACAATTAGAACGTGGAGTTGGTGGTATCGGTACAAACGTTGACTTGCTTAACACTTTGACACCGTATAAACAACCTATTTACTACTATGTAAAACAAGAGCCAGTTGAAGTCACTCCAGAAGTTGAAAAACAACTGGAAGGACGTGCACTTGTTGATGGTGAATTTACTTTCAAATTAACAGAAGATAAGAGTAGTTCTGACAAATACGAAGAAACAGTTACCAATAAAGCTGGTAAAGCTACATTCAGCAAGCTGACCTTCAATAAAGCTGGTACTTATAAATACAAAATCACTGAAACAAAAGGTTCTGATACAAACGTTGACTACGATGCAATGACAGTTACTATGACTGTTACTGTAACTGAAGATTCTAAAGGTGTTTTACAAGCTTCTGTTAAATACAGTGGTATTGGTGGATTTGCTTCAAGTGCAGATGATAAAGTCTTTAACAACTATGTTGTAGCACCAGTTAAGACTAAGTTTGACTTCAGCAAGGCTCTCGCAGGTCGTGAATTGAAAGCTGGTGAGTTCACTTTCCAATTGAAAGATTCAAAAGGAACTGTTCTTCAAACTAAAACTAATACTAAAGCAGGTCTTGTAGCCTTTGACGACTTGATCTTTGACAATACACAAGTTGGTACTCATAAGTATACTGTAGAAGAAGTTCAAGGTTCTGAAGCAGGAATGACTTATGACCCAATGAAAGCTGAAGTAACGATTACTGTTACTAAAGAAGGTCACGTTCTTAAAGCAACAAACACACTTCCTGCAGATACAGAATTCAACAATACCTTCACACCATCTCCTGTTAAAGTAAACCTTGAGTTTGATAAATCACTCTCAAATGGTAACTTGAATGCAGGTGACTTTAGCTTCACTTTGACTGGTGATAACAATGTTAATGAAACTGTAACAAATAAAGCTAATGGTAAGATTAACTTCAGCGAATTGTCATTTGATCAAGTGGGTGTCTACAACTATACTGTTAAAGAAATTAAAGGCGATAAAGCTGATGTAGACTACGATGCAATGACTATCGCAGTTAAAGTAACTGTAACCAAAGATGCAAGTACTGGTCTTTTGTCAGCTAAAACTGCAATGACCTCTACTGGTGGTGAAGCAACTGGTGAAGATGATAAAGTCTTTAACAACCATGTAGTGGCACCAGTAACAGCTCAATTTGACTTCAGCAAAGCTCTTGCAGGTCGTACACTTAAGGCTGGTGAATTTAGCTTTGTATTGAAAGACAAAGATGGCACTGTTATCCAAACAAAACAAAATGATGCCGCTGGTAAGGTTAAATTTGATGCCTTGACATTTACAAATGCTCAAGTTGGTGATCACAAGTACACTGTAGAAGAAGTTATCCCAGAAACAAAAGAAGCTGGTATGACTTATGACACCATGAAGGCTAACGTGACAGTTACTGTTACCAAATCAGGTCATGCACTTACAGCTGTAGCAACACTTCCAGCAGATAAAGAATTTAACAATACCTTTACCCCAACTGCAACACAAGCTCAATTCAAGTTCACTAAGAAACTTGAAGGTAAAGAGCTTACGAAGGATGCCTTCACATTTGAATTAGTTGAAAATGGCAAAGTCATCCAAACTAAGAAAAATGCGGCTGATGGAACTATCCAGTTTGACGCGATTTCTTATGATAAAGAAGGTTCTCATACATACACTGTACGTGAAGTAGCTGGAACAGATACAAATATCGACTACGATTCAATGAATGCAGTCGTAACAGTTAATGTAACGAAAGACGCTGCATCTGGTGTCTTGACTGCTAATGTTACAATGCCTGCAGATACAGAGTTCAACAACTTTGCAGTAGCTCCAGTTAAGACTAAGTTTGACTTCAGTAAGGCTCTGGCAGGTCGTGAGTTAAAAGAAGGCGAATTTACATTTGTATTGAAAGATGCAGATGGTAATACTCTTCAAACTAAGACCAATACTAAAGCAGGTGTTGTAGCCTTTGATGACTTGACCTTTGACAATACACAAGTTGGTACTCACAAGTACACTGTAGAAGAGGTTATTCCAGAAAATAAAGAAGCAGGAATGACTTATGACCCAATGAAAGCTGAAGTAACAATCACTGTTACTAAAGAAGGTCACGTTCTTAAAGCAACAAATACACTTCCTGCAGATACAGAGTTCAACAATACCTTCACACCTGCTGCAACACAAGCTCAATTCAAGTTCACTAAGAAACTTGAAGGTAAAGAGCTTACGAAGGATGCCTTCACATTTGAATTAGTTGAAAATGGCAAAGTCATCCAAACTAAGAAAAATGCGGCTGATGGAACTATCCAGTTTGACGCGATTTCTTATGATAAAGAAGGTTCTCATACATACACTGTACGTGAAGTAGCTGGAACAGATACAAATATCGACTACGATTCAATGAATGCAGTCGTAACAGTTAATGTAACGAAAGACGCTGCATCTGGTGTCTTGACTGCTAATGTTACAATGCCTGCAGATACAGAGTTCAACAACTATCATGTAGCTCCAGTCGTTGCAAGATTTGACTTTACTAAGAAATTAGCAGGTCGTGAACTTAAAGATGGCGAATTTAGCTTTGTTCTTAAAGATTCAACTGGTCAAACTCTTGAAACAGTAACAAATAAAGCTGACGGAACTGTAACATTCTCTGAATTATCATTTGATAATACTAAAGTTGGAACTCATACTTATACAGTAGAAGAAGTTATCCCATCTACTAAAGAGCTTGGTATGACTTATGATACTATGAAAGCAACAGTCACAGTCGAAGTTGCTAAGAATGGTCACACCTTGACTACTGTAACAAACGTAACATCAACTGGCGGTGTCAATGCTGATGGAACATCAACTGAAGGAACTGATGATAAAGAATTCAACAACAAGATCACTCCTCCTGAAACACCTGAATTCCAACCTGAAAAATTTGTTCTTAATAAAGAGAAATTTGACATTACAGGAACAAAACTTGTAGACGATGATGATGAATTGGCTGATGAGTACACTGCTACAAATGCTAACCCATACGCAGATGGAACTTCAAACAACGAAGCAGAAAACATCAATACCAAGACTGTTGAACGTGGTGATAAACTAGTTTACCAAGTATGGTTGGATACGAAAAACTTCACTGATAAAAATAACATCCAATCTGTTGGAATCTCTGATACCTATGATGCAGAAAAATTAACTGTTAATGCTGCTGATATTAAAGCTTATGACAGTGAAAGTGGAGATGACGTAACTGATAAGTTTGACATCAAGGTTGAAAATGGTGTCATTACAGCAACATCTAAGACTTCTGTAAACAAATCATTGGGTGATGCGGATAATACACAAGTTATCGATACAACTAAATTTGCATTTGGTCGCTACTATAAATTCGATATTCCAGCGACAGTTAAAGCTGACGTTGCAGGTGGAGTGGACATCGAAAATAAAGCCAACCAAATTGTTCATGTTTATAATCCAGTAAATAAATCTGTTGAAAAACCGGAAAAACCAACTCAAAAACGTGTGAACAGCGTACCAATCACTGCAGAATTCAACTTCACAAAACGTTTGGAAGGTCGTGCGCTTAAAGCTGGCGAATTTACATTTGAGTTGAAAGACAGCGACAATGTTGTGATTGCGACTGCAACCAACGATGCAGATGGTAAGATTAAATTCTCTCCAGTAGAGTACACAAATAAAGCTGGTGAAAAAGTCACGGCTCTTAAATACAAGAAGGGTCAAGAAGGTACTTACACTTACTCTGTAACAGAGGTGAAAGGTACAGACGCAACTGTCACTTACGATACTATGAAGGCAGAAGTAACTGTAACAGTATCACACGACGGTACAGCGAAAGCATTGATCGCTAACGTAACTGAACCAGCTGACAAAGAGTTCAACAATACAGTAACTCCTCCAACAGAACCTAAGTTCCAACCAGAGAAGTATGTATTGAATACAGCGAAATACTCAATCACTGATAACAAACTTCTTGATGATGATTCTGAGTTGACTGATAAATATGGTGAAACAAATACTGATCCATATGTTGATGGAACTTCAAACAACGAAGCAGAAAACATCAATACCAAGACTGTTAACCGCGGAGATAAGATCTACTACCAAGTATGGTTGGATACAACTAAATTCTCAGCAACTAACAAAGAAAATGTTCAATCTGTAGGAATCACTGATGACTTCGATGAAACAAAAGTTGATGTAGATTCTACTAAGATCAAAGCTTACGACTCAGTAACTGGTGACGATGTAACAAGCAAATTCGATATCGCTGTGAACAATGGTGTGATGACTGCAACCCTTAAAGCTGGCTTCACGAAGTCACTTGGCGATGCAGAAAATACACAAGTGATCGATACAACTAAATTCGAGTTTGGTCGCTACTATAAATTCGAAATCCCAGCAACTGTTAAAGCTGACGTTGCAGGTGGCGTAGATATCGAAAATACTGCGGCTCAAGTAGTGAACTACTACAACCCAGTAAGCAAGACTGTTGAAAAACCAAGCAAACCAACTGAAAAACGTGTGAACAGCGTACCAGTACAAG